>Ga0114972_10003408_pt1 | contig 11884 bp, 8 predicted proteins | sample M_140807_EF_Meta_FD_87354 | JGI IMG/M metagenome (GOLD analysis project Ga0114972, IMG submission 87354) | Freshwater microbial communities from Lake Montjoie, Canada to study carbon cycling - M_140807_EF_MetaG | ecosystem: Environmental > Aquatic > Freshwater > Lake | place: Lake Montjoie... | reverse complement strand
CGGTGGTCGCCGTATTGTTAAAGCAAACACTCTTGAAAGAGTCCCTTCGCAAGAAGGTTCGTATCGAACAGAAGGTCTTCGACAAGGCGCTCGAGAAGCTCGTCTTGCACGGCGGCGTCGTCCGCTCCGCGGAGGAGGAAACGGTGGGTCGCGGCGAGGCCGATTGGAAGACGCCCTACCTGGCCCAGCGAGCCCACAAGCTCGTTGAACTCGAGCGCATGGCACGCTTCGCCTCGTCGCACGGCTGTCGGATGGTGCGGCTCGTGCGCCACTTCGGCGACCAAGAAGATCGCGGTGAACCATGCGGACATTGCGACGGCTGCGACCCGGACAAAGCAAGCCTACGAACGCTCCGTGAACCCAACGTTGAGGAATCCGCGGCGATAACGAGCATCCTCGCCGCTCTCGCTCGTGACGACGAGCAGGCCTCCGGGCGCCTCCACCGTGAGACGTTTCCTGATGGAAGTTTGGATCGCCGAAGCTTCGAGCACCTCGTTAGCGGGCTCACGCGCGCAGGACTCGTCACCGTGAGCGAGGCGTCCTTTGTGAAGAACGGCGAGACGATTCACTACCAGCGCATCTCGCTGACGAACGAAGGACGCGAGCGCGGCACCAGCCTTCACGGCATCTCCATCGAGAACACAAATGCTCGGGCGAAATCGAAAAAACGCGTGGGCAACAGTCGCCCGAAAGGCCAAGCACGGAAGAGCGAACCGAGCTCCGATGCGCAGCGGCGCAAGCGGTATTTTTCACAGAAGGCCCGGCGCAAGAAGAAGAGCCGCCCGTAGGCTTTGGAGCAACCCAGAGGCGCCTTTCCGTTCCAAGCGAGCAGGAGCCAATACGGACGCCCGGCCTGTAAACCGAAACGACAGAAGGGCCGTACGCTCGACGCTCCGGAGGGCACGGGACCGTTTCGTCTCCCACGTGGCCAGGTGCTCGTTCATGGTGGCGATCTCGCGTGCCCGGTGCTCGCGTTGCCACCGGTCGCTGCAACGCGACCGAACGACTGCGGGGACGCGCCTCGAGGCGCACCACCGTTTGATTGAGCCGTCCGAAACTCCTTGCCGATGTGCGGCGCGCCCCTACGCTCCAGCCGAGTGCAGCGTACCCTCCTCCTAACGTTGCTCTTGCCCTCGCTCGCGTGTGCGACAGGGCGAGGGCCGCAACAAAACCCATCCGCGGAATCGAATGCCCTGCCCGTCCACGGAACCGCCGGCTCATCGACCGCGTGCGCGCTCCCTCCACCCGCATCGCCAGAGCTTGAGCGCCACACCGCGCGCAACGTCGAAGGCCACGAGCTCGAGACGTGCAGCACCTCGCCAATGACCGGCGCCTACCGCGATGGGCGGTGCACGACGGGGCCGGACGATGTCGGCGTCCACGTCGTTTGTGCGCGCATCACCGCGGAGTTTCTCACCTACACGCGCGACCGAGGCAACGATCTCGTGACGGCGCGTGGCGGCTTCCCTGGTTTGCGCCCGGGTGACAAGTGGTGCCTGTGCGCCGCGCGGTGGGCCGAAGCGGAGGCGGGCGGTGTCGCGCCGCCGGTGGACCTCGCGGCGACCGAGGCGGAGGCGCTCCGGTTCGTGTCTCGCGCCACGCTCGCGCAGCACGCGATTCCGTGAGGCGGAACCGGGAGACAGGGTGAGGCTGTCGCCTCCTGCAGGGGAGATTGTGAGCGACTGCCCGCGCGGTGAATGAGTTCGGTGGTAGTGTCGCCCCCGTGGAGCGACGGGGACAGCGAGCTACCGTACCTCTGGGCGGCGAAGCGAGGAGCGATGAGCGACGCGCCGCGTGCCGTTGAACGCCGGTCTGGCTGGGTCTTGATGCTCAACCATCGACGCGCCCTGCTCGTGCTCCTAGGGGCGCTCTGCGTTGCGCTCGGCATCGTGCTTGGACTGGTTCGCTTCGTCGTGCCGGAGCGTGCTCCCGCCACGCTCTCGCCGCCGCCGCCCGCCACGGCACCGCTGACGCACCACCTCGCCTTCGTGGTCGTCGATGGTCTGCGCCACGATGTGGCGACCGATCCGGTCCGCATGCCCCACTTCGCGCAGCGCATGCGCAAGCACGCGAGCGGCGAGATCTGGGCTGGACCGGTCTCGATGACCTCGGCCGCGGTGCTGACCTACGGGACGGGACAGCGCGGCGGGCTCGACCAGATCGTGAACAACGAGACGGGGAGCCGCGTCGCCTACAACCACCTGATCGAGAACGCTCGAGCGGCCGGTCTCTCAACCTTCGGCATTGGCGACCACGCGTGGTTTTTCCTCTACCGCGACGCGTGGACGATCGCGCGGCCCGACCCGAGCGGCGTGGCCATCGACGTCGACTACAACCACCTGACCTTCGCGGCTGCCGAAGAAGCCCGAACTTCCGTACCGCGCCCGAACCTGCTCGTCGTTCACTTCGTTACGCCCGACCACCAGGCCCACGCCTACGGGGTCACGTCGAAGCGCTACCAGGACCACCTCCTCGACTTCGACGGCAAGCTCGACGCGTTCCTCGGCACGCTTCCCGACGACACCTCGGTGATCGTGACGAGCGACCATGGCGCGACGCACACCGGCACCCACGGGTCGGACACGCCCGAACAGCGACGGTCGCCGTTCTTCGCTTACGGCCCCGGTGTCGTCGCGAGGGCACCCGGAGAGGACCGCCTCGAGCAGCGCGACCTCGCTAGCACCTTCGCCGCGCTCCTCGGCGTCTCCGCTCCGGCGCACGGACGGGGACACGTCCTCGTCGACTGGCTCGCCGTACCCGAGGACGCACGCGCCCGAATCGCCTGCGCTGACCTCCAGCGACTCGCGACCTTCGCGCGCGCCTCGGACGTGCCTGGCGAGATCGTCGCGCGCGCGGTCGGCACGGACTGCGGGAGCGACGTCGCCGCTCGCACGAAAATCACGAATGCCAGGATCGCAGCCCGCACCCTCGACGAGGCGCTCGGCAGCGCTCGCAGCGGAGGCCGCATCGGAGCGTGGCTCGTGCCGCTTCTGGCACTACTCGGAGCGAGCATGGTCGCGGGTTGGTCGCTCGGCCGGCGCACGTCGGCTCGGTTCCTGAAAGCCCCGATGCTCCTCGCGCTCGTCGCCGGGACCATCGTCGCCGTCCTCCTCACCCGCCACGTCGAGCGGCTCCCTGGCATCCAGCCGATCGCCGTGCGCGCGACGCTCTTGACGCTTGGCAACTTGATCGTTCTCATGGGCGTCGTGCGGCACACGCGCGCCGTGGAATGGCTCGACGAGCGCGGCGCCGTGGCGGCATCCCTCGTGCCAGGGCTGTTGCTGCTCACGCCGTCCCGCTCGACGCAGGTCGAGTCGTACGTGCTCGTCGCCGTCCTCGGCCTGCTCGCCGTCACGGAGCGTCTCGGCCTTCGCTCGTCCGATGGACCGCCGCGCCGACTCCGGGGCCGTCCTATCGTCGCGCTTGTTGCGCTGCTCGTCGTGCTCGCCCCATGCGCGCTCCAGGAGAACCTCGGCCTGCCCGGTCGCCTCGTCCAGGCTCCGCTCGTCCCGGCGGTGGTCGCCCTCGCCGTGCTCGCCGCCGAGCGCGCCGCACGCGAGATCGAGCTGAAACGAACGGACCCGCGCGTGACGTACGGTCTGGCCTTTCTCGGTGCCCTCGTCGCGGTGCTATCGCTCCTCGGTCGCCGGCACGCACCACCGACGTGGTGCATGATGGCTTGGCTCGGCCTCCCTCTGGTCGCCGCGATCGCATGGGCCTCGGGAAAGCGCGCCCTTGCCGAGCTTCTGGCGTTCGCCGCCTACGCTTGGGTGTCGCGCGAATTCGACGTGCCCGTCCTCGCCGCCGTCGTGCTCGTCGCGAGCACCTTCGGGAACGCTATCGCACGACGCGACGAGGGCGCCCCGCCGCCGTCACTCGTGCTCCTCTCGGTCACCTTCGGGTTCGGGCTGGTCTACTTCGTACGCATCGGGATCGAGAATGGCATCGACTTCACGCAGCTCGACTGGGGAGCCGGCGCCTTCCGCGACCCGAAAGCCTCCGTGCTCCGGATCGGGCTCGCCCTGCTTTGGAAGCACGGCTTCGCCGTCGCCGCGGTGCTCCACGCCATGGTGCTGCCGTGGTCGCAGTCGCTCCGCAGGCACGTCGTACGGGGGCTCGTCGCGGCGGAACTCCTGCGAGCCGGTTTCCTCGCGGTGATCCTCTCGATGTGTGCCGACTCGTTCTGGACCGCGCTCCGGGTGATAGGCGACATCCCGCACGCGCTCATCGCTTCGGTGGTCACGGCCACCGTTCTTGCGCTCCTCCCCCGCGGTCGAACCGACGCGAGCACCCTCACCGCAGCACGCCCCGTCGCCGCCGCCGACGCCGCCGAGTGAGCAAATCCTCGCGAAGACGCGCCGCTCACCGCCTCGTGCCGAGTGGCGAGACCGATGCGGCGGCAGTCGCCTCGCACTTCATGCGAGCAGGCGAACCCGTGCGCGCCGCGCCCTGGTGGGTCGAAGCGGCGGAGCAGTCGCTCGAAGCCAACGATTACCCGGAATGTATCCGTCGCAGCGAAGCCGCCGAGGCGTGCGGCACTCGCGAAAGCCTGCTCGCACGTGCGCTGTTCGCACGCGCGGAATCCCATTCGTGGCTGGGCGAGAGCCACGCGATGCGCGCCGCCGCGGAACACGCCTTGGTCGCGTCCGACGGCAATCCCGCGCTCGACGCCGAGTCGCTGTGGTGGCTCGGCGCCGCATTGATCCGGCTCGGCGACTCGAAGTTCGTCGCGGACCTCGCGGCTCCCACGCTCACACTTCTTTCGTCACACGGTCATCTCGACGCGGTGGCCGGAGCGGCGATTCGTCTCGCCCGCGCCATGCTCATCGGCGGCTCCTGCACCGCCGCGGATCGCGTCGCGGACGCGGTCCTCGCGTCGAGTAAATCGCTCGCATCGCGAGGCCCGCGGTTCCTCGCCGACTTTGCGGTCTGGCGTGGCCTGCGCGCGAACTTCGGCCACGACATCGAGTCCTTTGCCGACTTCATGCAGGAGGCGACGACGCGGTACCGGCACCTCGGCGACAGCCGTCGCGCCGCGCAGATGGGCGGCACCATGGGGTATGCGCTCCTGCTGCTCGGAGCCCACGCGGAAGCCGTCAACGCGCTGCGCGACGCGGAAGAAGAAGCGTCGCGGCTTGGCCTCGTGAACTTGGTCGCCGACGTGCGTCAAAACCTGGGCTTGGCGCTCGCCCGGGCTGGAAAACTCGACGAAGCCGAGCGAACGGTGCGCGCGTCCCTCGAGACCTTCGCGCGCGGCAAGAACCATCAGATGGCGAGCGCCTCGGAAAGCTACTTGTCGCGCGTACTCTTGGCGAAGGGCGACGCCGCGGAGGCTCTCGCGGTGGCGGATGCGGCCATCGCACGGCTTTCAGGAGACCATCCAATTGCGCTGATGGTACGAAGTGCCGCGGCGGACGCGTTGCTCGCGCGCGGGCGCGAGGGGGACGCCGCGATCGCGCTCGAACACGCACGGGCGGCTCGCGAAGCCTTGCGCTCGAACCCCTCGCAATTCGAGGAACCCGCCCCGATTCTGCGAGCCCACATCGACGCGCTCCTCGCGAACCATCGTCACGAGGAAGCGGCTCGCGAGCGGGCGGACGCACGCGCGTGGCTCCTCAAGCGAGCCGAACACATTCACAGCGAGCGCAATCGAGCGTCGTTTCTTTACGAGGAACCCGACAACGCTCGACTCATGCGCGAGTGAGGAGCGGCGGATGTACCCAGCCCTCGCCGAAACCCAACTTTGCCAAACGCCCATTCAACGGTGAACGAGCGAAGCCCCGGCAGGGATAGAGTGCGACGAGCGCCAGAGGACCCACCGGCGCACATGTCGAGGTCGTTTCACATGTTGACGCACGGTTTTCGAATCCTCTCGCTTGGCACCACGCTCGCTGCGCTCGCCGCCTGCACCCCCGCGCGAACCGTCGAGAGCAAGACGCCAGCTTCGGCCCCTGCCCAAGCGCCTGCGTCGCACGGCGCGGCACGGCCCGCCCAAGCGAACACCATGGTCGCGGTCAGCAACGCCACGGAGGTGTGCAGGAGCGCCAAACGTTGCCGCGATGACGGCGCTTGCACGAGTGCCGGCGATACCTGCATCGCGACGAGCGCCGACGACTGTGCCCTCTCCATTGGCTGTCGGCATGAGGGAGCGTGCGATCTCATCGAAGGTCGATGCGCCCCGAGCAGCGACGAGTCGTGTCGCCTCTCGGAAGGGTGCACACACCATGGAATGTGCTCGCGTGCTGCGGACCGCTGCATCGCCGCGACGGACGCGGACTGCCGGAGTGGCCTCCTGTGCCACATGGAGGGGCGCTGCACTGCGACGGAGGGCAATTGCGCCATCCGCACCAATGCCGACTGCAGCGGATACCCATGCCTGCACGACGGAGCTTGCGTCGCGAAGAACGGCGAATGCGTCGCCGCCTCAACGCCGGATTGCAAGCGCAGCACGACGTGCAGGGATGAGCAGGCCTGCAGACTCGAGGGCGAACGCTGCGTTCCGTGAGACGAACGCGACGAGCCTCGGCCGAAGGCGCCCGAGACGCTTTTCACCGGCGACGAAGCGTGGCGCCTTCAGTTGCCGTTGCCGACGCACGAGGCGCCGCTGATGCAGGACTGGAAGGCACCGCAGGCGCCCATCGCGCACTCCTTTACCTTGTCGAGCTGAGGACCGTCGCAGTCCTGGAAATCGGTGGAGCATGTCGCCTTGCAGGTGGCGGGCGACGTACCGTTGCAGGTCTCGAGCTTCGCGCAGAACGCGTCGCACGCCCCGGTGATGTCGAGTGCGCCGCCCGTGCTCGAGCTCGCAGAGTTGACGGTCGCAGAGTTGCTGCTCGCGGACGTTGAGTCCGCCGTCGAGCCTCCTGCGCTCGCTGTCGACGCTGCCCCACCCGCACCGCCCGAGCCGGACGTCGCTTGCGACCCGCCCGCGCCCGTCGCGGACGAAGCCGTCGCGAGGGTCGTCGAGTCCCCGCCACTTCCGCCGCCGGTAGCGCAAGCAACGACCGAAACGACGACCAAAGGAGCGAGACCGAGGATGCGCATGGTGTCAGCAAAGTCCCAGTTCAGCGCGCTCGCGTCAACGCGCTCTTCGCGAAGGCAGACAAGCCGCGTTACGGAGCCCGCGTCGGCGGGCGCTGCGTCACAGCCGAACCCTTCTCACCGGATGAGGGAGATGGGTTCGGCGACGTGTTCTCTGAGCATCCGAGCACGTCGGGGTCCAGCCCCGCGGGCTTGGACATCGACGCGCTCAGAAGCGACTCAGAAGCGACTCAAAACCTCGACGCGAGAGAGTGCGCTTCGGATGCGCGCCACCGCCTCTTTTGCTGCACGGAAGCGGATGGCGACACCGTGTTCGTCGTACTCTTCTTCAACGACCTTCCCCGCGTCGTGGATTTCCGCCACGAGCGATTGCTTCGTCCAGGGCACGTGCACGGTGGCCTCGTCGTAGCTCGCCTCGAAGAGCCCGATGATGCGTGCGTGCATCCACGCAACGTCTTTGGGATCGTGCGCTGAGACGATCCACGCCTCGGGAAAACGACGCGCGAGCGCCTCTCTCGTGGCCTCGTCGAGGCGGTCGGCCTTGTTGAAGACGAGCGTCGTCGGAACGGAATTCGCGCCGATCTCGGCGAGCACCTCGCGGGTGACTTCACACTGGGGCTCCCAGACGTCGTCCGATGCGTCGATCACGTGCAGAAGGTGCGAGGCCTCGAGCGCTTCGTCGAGCGTAGACTTGAAGCTCGCCACCAGGTCGTGCGGGAGCTTCTTGATAAATCCGACGGTGTCGCTCACGAGGATGCGCGGCTTCGTCTCCGGCTTGAGTGTACGAATCGTCGTATCGAGGGTGGCGAAGAGCTTGTCCTCGACGAGCACGTCGCTCCCGGTGAGTGCACGCATCAGCGAGGATTTTCCTGCATTGGTGTAACCGACGAGCGCGATACGCAGCGCATCGTTGCGGTGTGCCCGGCGCGTGTTTTGTTCGCGACCGATGGCTTCGAGTTCGTCCGTCAGCTCGGCGATGCGGTCCCGGATCTTGCGACGATCGAGTTCGACGGCCGCTTCACCCGCGCCTCGTCCCTGCTGTCGCTCCTTGCCAGTCGGGGACTCGCGGAGCCGTGGAGCTGTGTAACGCAGACGGGCAATCTCAACTTGAAGCCGGGCTTCGCGGCTCTTGGCGTGGCGATGAAAGATCTCGACGATGACGCCGGTCCGATCGAGTACCGTGACGCCGACCGCACGCTCGAGGTTTCGCGCTTGGCTCGGCGAGATATCGTGATCGACCGCGACGAGCTCGACCTTGTCGGTCCGCGTCGACTCCCCCGAAGCGCGTTCGTCGTCATCGGCGCGCTCGTCGTCTTCGGCGTCCTCGTCGTCTTCGGCGTCCTCGTCGTCTTCGGCGCGCTCGTCGTCTTCGGCGCGCTCGTCGTCTTCGGCGCGCTCGTCGTCTTCGGCGTCCTCGTCGTCTTCGGCGCGCTCGTCGTCCTCGGCGCGCTCGTCGTCCTCGGCTTCTTCCGCTGCCGCCGCGCGCCTCTGGCGGGCCTTGTCCTTCGGCTTCGGCGCCGTGCTTCCCACCCGTCCAGTGCCCCCTGTGAGTTCACCGAGTTCGAGGAGTTTTCCTTCGCCGAGCACCGCGCCCGACGCGAGCTTCGCACGTGCTTGCACAAGACGCGCCTCGACGTCGTAGCCCAACGTGGAGACGAGCCGTGCGAGTTCGTCGAGACTCGACGCGTGCTCCGCGTCGGAGACGCCTGGGAGCTTGACGGCGACGAGGACGGCCCGACGGCGATGCGGTTTGAGCATAGGGCGGTCTTCCTACCACGCGCGGCGGGTACTTAGGCGTCGACTTGTTCTTCGTGCTCTCCGGGTTCCTCGTCACCTCGCTCCTCGTCGAGGAACACCGCTCGACAGGAAGGATCGAGCTACGCACGTTCTGGATCCGCCGCTCGCGACGACGGATGCCAACGCTCCTTGCGCTGATGCCCGCCGTCGCGCTCCACGCGGTTTTTCTGGCAGCACCAAGCGAACTCACCCCTCTCAGCGTTTCACCGCGACCCACATGCGCCGGGGCACCACCACCGTGAAGGGCCCGAAGATCTCGCCCTTAGGGCCGTTTCTCCAGTTCGCCGAGAAGGCCGCGGCCTCGCCGTCGTCTCGTACGACGGCCGACTCCACGAGCCAACCGTCCGCACTGAGCTTGGAGCCGTCGGGCAGGAAGCCGACCGAGAAAAGCTCGCCCGTCTCGAGGTCCTCGACGAACACGAAGCGGCTGCCGCGCCAGTAGGTGGCGTCATCCCAGCGGTTCAGCACCGCACCGACGTAGCGGCCGCTGCGCGAGAAGCTCGTCATCGTTGGGACCGGGATCGACGTCGCGGCCTTGCCCTCACGTTCATCCGCATGAGCCAAGATCCCATCGAGCACCGGCGCGACCGTGTCTGTCTTGCGGTCGACGCGGTACCCGCGAAATGTCCCGAAATAGGAACTGCCGACGAGCAGTCTCGAGGCATCCCCGTCGAAGCGCACCTGATTGATCCAGTCGAGATCGGCGAGGGCCATTCGTGCTGCGGAGCCGAGGAGCGGCGCCGTCACGCCCTTCGAGGTGTCGAACGACCACAGCGCCTCGACGTTGAGGTGGCCGAGCGCAGGCGTCGCACGACCGAAGAGCACCTCCTCGCCGGCCTTTGTGACGCCGAAGAGGTCGAGCCCCCAGGTGCCGTCCCCTGCCCCTGGCACCGGTGTGAGCGTTCCCGTCCCGAAGTTCTTCACGAGGACCCCACTCCGGAACGTCGCGAGGGCACCGGTGGCACCGTCCGCCGACAACGCCGCGCTGTGCGACCCCATCCAGTCGATGTGCGCTGCGACCTCCGCCTTCGTGAGCGCCGCCGTGTAGACGTTGCTGGCGATGTCCCAAAGATAAAACCCGTAAGGATCGCTCGAGACGTCCGACATGGCGCGCAAGGCGGTTGCACCGTCGTCGGTAACCCCCAAGAGGTACGGGGGTGCCGTTCGATCGCCGTTGGCTTTCGCGGGCAGGAACGCACGCGCGGTCGTGTCGTAGCGCTCACCGGTACCGAGCAGGAGCCCCTCGCTCATGGGTCCGACTCGCGTCGTAACGCGATTGGAAAGCCTAGGCTAGAGTGAGCCTCGCTCACTCGATGCCGAAGGTCTTCGCGAGGTAGCGTTTCGACGACTTGTACGCGCCGTCGCTCCACGTCGTCCGCTGGACATTGTAGGCTTCGCCGACGAACGAGACGTGCTCACCGGGGAGCGGCTCCACCGCCCAATCCATCAACTGCGCGTTCGTGAGCTTCGCGCCCGAGCGCAGGAAGTGCCAGCCGTCGGGCCACTCCCAGTACGTCGTCTTCACCGCAGGCGGCACGGTGACCGGCGTCGAGATCCCGTTCGCCGCAAAGAGCAGCGTCAAACCGGCGTGGAGCAGCGCATCGCGCTTCGCGTCGTCGTTCTTCGCATGAAGGTTCGCCCACATCTCCGCGCAGGCGGGCTGATCGTTGTACACCGCGCGGATCACGTACGCGCCGGGGGCGTCGGATTCGGCGACCCACTTCTCCGGGGGAATTTCGACGAAGTTGACGCAGCGCCCGTCGTCCTTCGTCGCGTCCGAGGTCGTGTACGCGCGCCAGAGACCGCGGCCGTCCTTCGTCTTCAGGTCGCGCCACCAGGGCGTCGCGAACCACTGATTGACCACGGTCACGCGCACGCCGAAGATCGATTGGTACGGCTCGGTCGCACGCAGCTGCTCGGTGATGCCGCCGCCGATTTTCTCGACCGCGTTCGGCGTCGCCGTGATGACGACGTACTCCGCATCGACGGAGCGCTCGCTCGTGCGAAGGGCGTAGCTGCTCCCCGCCTTGTCGATCGACGCGACCGGCTCGCCGAGGAAAATGCGGGCGCCCGCCGCCTCCGACTCCTCTCCGAGCCGCTTCGGGAACATGGCGAGGCCGCCCTTCGGATACGACGTATCCGGCCCGATGGTGAGGTCCTCCTCGAGAAAATCAACGTAGCTGCGCGCGTCGAGGGGCAGCTCGTAGTCGCCGCGGAACCGGCTCATGTCGTGAAGGAACTCGACACCCGGCTGGCCGACGGCCGCCTTCGCGTAGGCGAGAAAGTTCGGGTAGGTGTCGATCTTCGCCCGCTCGGGTCCGTTCACGAGCTTGTCGAGCAGCTGCCCTTCCACGTCGGGCTTCATCGCGTCGTAGGCGAGGCCCGGATAGAGATCGACGAACTCGTCCTTGTCGGTCGCGTAGCGGCCGCGCGCGAAGACGATGTCGGCGCCCGTCTTCGGCGTGTCGTAAACGATGCCAAGCTCGTCGGCCAGGCCGAACAAGACGTCTTGCCCCTTCTCGATGCGCCGGCCGCCGTTGCCCACGACGAGCCCCGCAGCCTCGTCCTCCGGGGTCTTGCCGATGTCGTAGAGCCGTCCGCCAGCCCGCGTCTCCTTCTCGAAGACGCACACGCCCGAGGCGAACTTCGGGGCGAGGCGGTACGCCGTGTGAAGGCCTGCAGCGCCTGCACCGACGATGGCGACCTTGCAGGTCGTGACCGACGGGTCACCGCCCTCGCTGGCGGTACAGGCAACGAGCGGCAGCGCGAGGACCAACGCAAGACAAGGCGGACGGTCGAAGGTCATGGCGGAGCGCTTAACCGATCGCCCGCTCGAAGCAAAGGTCAGGAATCGCCACGCCACGACCCTCGGGAGTCACGACGCCGCCAACGAGTCATCGTCGCTCGAGCAGCCAGGCTCGATACTTCATCCTCGCATCGTCGAACTTGCGCAGCGCCGTAGGGTCGCGCTCGAACTCGACTCGGAAACTCGCATCGAGCGCACGTTCCTCATCCGGCGAGTCGATGCCATAGCGCGCACGAACCT
>Ga0114972_10003407_pt1 | contig 11884 bp, 1 predicted proteins | sample M_140807_EF_Meta_FD_87354 | JGI IMG/M metagenome (GOLD analysis project Ga0114972, IMG submission 87354) | Freshwater microbial communities from Lake Montjoie, Canada to study carbon cycling - M_140807_EF_MetaG | ecosystem: Environmental > Aquatic > Freshwater > Lake | place: Lake Montjoie... | reverse complement strand
GAGGTATTCCTTGCAGACATCCTTCGCCGGATCGGCGTGTGTGTGTGTATTAGCCAGTGAGGAAACCAGTGTGAACGGCGCAAAATCAAATAAGCGCCGTTTTCGCTCTAGCGCGATCGGTTCCCTCAAATCTTTGACAAGTTCCTCATTCAATGGCATAATACAGACACTTTTGTCTCTGCCATGATTGGGCTACCTGCCACGGATTGCTTCATTATTGGCCTCAAAGATGAAAAATGATGGAAAAAACCATGAAACCACCTTGAAACCACGTGCAACCCTACCCAACCCTACCCCCTCGTACCCTACCCTACCCTCTACCCCTCCAACTTCAGTCCTGAATTTCACCCTGAAGGAAGCGCAGAAATCGCCCAAAAATCTGAGAGCGTGCACAAATTATGTCGAAAATTATGCTGAGTAAAAAAAATTGCGCAAAGCGCAACGCGGATATGGTGAACATGCACATACCATCGACTTCCGCCTCTTTCCGCGCGCTCTATCGCACGCTGTAGTCGTCCGATTCACCTTAAAATCGCTCTGTGCACGTAAATTTACTTCATAAACGAGGAACTTGTAAAAAAACGGACGAATTCTATGCAGTGGATGCAGAGATCGGCGTCAAAGACGTTTGCGCCGTTTAAAGTCAGTTCCCTCACTGGCTAAGGGCACGTTTTCAACCTCGGAAACACATCGAAATAGCCCAAATAGCCCAAATAGAAAAAACCCTACTTTTCGATCGCGCGCACCCAGCGCACGCAATTCTCGGCCGATAACGCTGTTTTTGCACGCGTAATTCTAGCGCGAGCAACAGCTATCCGTGAATGTGTATATGGTGCGGTGCCATGCCGTACTTCGCGTTAGGCTATTGGGGGGGTCCTTTTGGGAGGGGGTCTATAGCCGTATTCTGGATTGTGTGCAAAGCTGTAGCGCAGGTAGCAATTAAACGACATCAACATGAAGCTGACGATCGCAGAAAATTTTTGCACGCAACGCGGCGTCTGCAAAATCAGAAATGAATGCGCTAGGCGCGAAAGTCTTGTTCTCGTGGCCAAATAGACCCCCCCAAGTTTGGCTATCTGGTGCTATTTGCCCCTATTTCGAAAATGGTTTCAGAGGTTGAAAACGTGCCCTGAGACAGCTGTTAACATGGCTTTTATCCTACTAGAATGTGCTTTCGCATTTCGGATCCGCATGCCGGCTTCCGGCGGGTATCGTCAGCACGATGACCGCCGGTTGCCTTGGAGAATGAGAGTAATGAAGTCACTGATGCCTCGGAGCACTGCACTGCGCCCGACGAGGGCTTACGGGATCTGCGAACGTGAGTAGAGTGGTGAATGAGATTGGAGGAGGGACTGCACCGCCATCGCGTGGAGACTCCATGAGGGAATACTCTCCCCTCGAGTCAGGGTAGGTGGGGGGCTTGGTTCAGTTGTCGAGGGGCGAGGGCGTAGGTTCGTAGGAGGGAGGGCGAGGGGTCAGGTTCGTAGGAGGGAGCACTGCGCTGGCACCCTCAGGCGGCCCGAAAGGGGGATCACGGTAGTGAGGCGGTAGAGTCAGGGGTCGTCGTCGTAGGAGAAGGCAGCCCCCGGCGAGGGAGCTACTAGTAGAGCTACGGCACCCGCGCCAGCGGTACCAGGGTCATGTCCAGGGTCAAGGGTCGTCGTGCTCGGGGACGCAGGCTCCGTCCCCGAGTCGCTCGCGGTCGGCTGCGAGCCTGCGGGTGAGCCGCCCGCCACCTGGCCTGGGGGAGGCGGGTCTGACGGTTGGGCCACTGGCACCGCCGCGCGGGTACGCGCTGCACGGAGGCGTCTGCGCGCCGTTGCGACAGCGTTTATCCACTCGCTAGCCCACCGGACAAGAGCGGTCGCTGCCGGGCGAAGCATGACGGTCGGAAGGATGACCTTGTCGAATACCTTCCCAATGGAGCGTGCCATTGAGAAGGGGTCGGCGCTGAGGGCGTCGTCAGCCGGCGGGGGCGGGGGCGGGATGACATCCTCGGGGAACGGGCAGGCGAGGATGAGGCGGTAGATCGTGTAGTTATCGATTGTCGGCCGGGGCGCCGGGTCTGCCGCTGAGGGGGGTTCCCCGGGCAGCACCCTCTCCTCACTGGCAGCGTCCTGGCTCCCGCCCACGGCAGCGTCAAGGGCGCGGAGCGCTCCGCGTATCGCAAGTTCCGCAGGGGAGAAGTCGGTGCCCGGGTACCAGCTGCGGGCCCTGCGTAAGGCCCTCTCGAGGTGCCCGAGGAGGGTTCGTGTTGCGGAGGCCGCCGAGGCGTGGAGGCGGCGCTGTAGTTCGACGACTTGCGGGTGATTGCACTCGAACAGAAGGTGCCACAGGTCCTCGGGAGGGGCGGGCTGCACAGCGCACAGCGTGCACGCATTGCCACGCCCCCCCGCCTCAGCTCTGCGACTGGCGTGGAAGTCCGCGTAGGTCTCCCGGCACCGGCGTGAGCAGAACCACTCACCCGCCGGTACGGGGTCTGGCCATCGGCCTAGGAGGGGTCGCTTGGCCCCCCGTGTTCCACTGGTAGGGGTAGCGGTGCCACGGGGCTTTGAAGCCGACGTTGGAGGGGGCACTGTTGGTTCGGTTCCGCCGCACGCGCGCGTCCAGTGTACCCCCTGCCCGCAGAATGATGAGCAAAGGACGAGCTTGTCGGCGGGCGGCTCGAGGTGGCAGACACGGCAGACGGCAGCGATCTCGTTGGCGTTCAGGGGGGGCTCCTTGTCGCCAGCCCGCGTGAAGGGCCGCCACTCGAGGCTCGTGGCGCCGTACCGCGCGCGCATGACGGGCGCTGCAACAGCTGTACTGACCGCGGCGTGCGCGACGAGGCGGCCCGCGCCCCCCGGTCCGGTCCAACTGAGTGGGGTCGCGAGGAGGAGAAGTCCAGCAGCCGAGGCGGGCGCATGGCTGGTGGAATGGTAGAGCCATGCAGCATGCCCGCCTTGAGAGAGGGGGGGGCGCGCTGTCAGGGCGAGGCGCGGCTCAGGACCTCTCGAGGCGCTGCTAGAGCGGGCGACTGCTCCGAGCCGGGCCGTTCGAGTGGCAGGCGCGAGCAGGGCTGGGCGGCTCACTCGCCAGTCGGGGAAAGCTGCCGACGCCAAGGCCTCGCGCGCCGCAGTAATGCGTAGCGTATGGACGCGCGGGATGACCTCGGCAGGGGTGGTCGGTTCGCTCCAGGTGAGTCGGGGCTCAGCCCCCCCGCGTGGTGCGGCGGAGGGAGCGAGGTCGGAGAGTTCACGGTAGATGTCGGAGAAGAACGAGACGCCGGCAATGCGTGAGGGAGGGATAAGGAGGCCGCCGCCCGCGGGCCTCGCACCCATAACGAGGCGGGCGAGGCTGGCGGCGGGGTTGTCGGCGTAGTCGGGCATGAGGAGGAGCGTACAGAGCATACGGAGGCGATGGCCAAGGGAGTGCACCCGCACGGGGAGTGCCGCCGGTCCCTCCATGGCGGCGAGCACCGTAATGGCGCCGCCTCGCGGGAGGCCAAAGATGGCAGCGAGAGCGCGGCGGATGGGTGCTTCGACGCGCTTGGCTTCAGCTTCCGTGAGGCGGTGTACCGTCATGAGGTAGGCCGTCGCGCCGAGCATTAGGGTGCTGAAGAGCTGCATCTTGGTCGCGACGTTGAGGGAGAGAGTGACGCGGTTGAAGGCGAAGACACGGATAAGGGTAAGGTTGGCGGAGGAGACGACGCGCGCGACAAAGGCCTCATTGTTGAAGAAATGCGAGGTTTGCTCGCCCAGGTACTTGTAGGTCTTGACGAAGGGGATGAGGCGCGTTCCGGGCGGCGGCGGAGGGAGCGGCGAAGAGCCGACGTCCGGCACGGACGCCCCCCGGACCCAGTCATCGCGTCTTGCCCCCGCGGGCGTCCAGACGCTGCCCGCGGCGGGGAATGGCACTGCTGGGAGGAGCGGCGAAGCGCAGGCGTTGGCCTCGGCTGGCGTAGCGGGCGGGTTTGGGCGGAAGAGGATGATTGCCGTTTTTCGCTCGCCCGCGGCGATCATGACGTTGAAGTCGTGCTCGTAGTCGGCGATGATGGCGAGAGCCTCGGTAATGCCCCTCACCACCGCGGGGTGAGGGGTATCAGCGGGGAAAGCGAGGTAGATAGAGAGGTCGTCGACAAACCCCTTCTCGGGGGGGGCTGGGGAAGTGTTGCTGCCGACATGGAAAGTGATGGAGGGAAGGAGGCGCTCGAGGCGGCGAAGGAGCGGGTCGTAGTAGAGCGCCCAGAAGATCGGGGCAGGGACCTGCCCCTGCTGTAGCCCCTTGCTGAGGTGGATCGGGGCGGAGAGGCGGCCGCTGCTGCGGACTGCGAGAGCGCGGGAGGCGAGGCGGCTGTTGACGACGGCGGTGAAGGAGGCGGAGAAATCGTATCGGGCGAGAAGGTACGGCAGAAGGCGGCAGTCCATGCCAGGGTAGGCGCCCTTGACGTCGCCGAAGATGGCGACGGCGATTTCGCCGCGTGCATGAATATGCGAGAGGACGGCATTGTGGTGGAGGACATGCATCTCGGAGTTGCGGAGGGGGAGGCCGCCGATCTGGCTCTTGACGAGGGCGTTAGGCCGGGACGAGATGTGGTGGATGATGTACACGTTGAGGACAGCGTCAAAGAGCTTGGGTAGGAAGTTCTCTACAGAGATCGGGCGATTCTGCGCAGGGTCGGTAGGGTCATCCATCGCTGGCTTGCCGATCATGCTGAGGCGTACGAGGCCAAAGTCGGAGGAGGTGGGCACCCTCTCGCTCTCGAGCCACTCAGCCATCATCGCAGCGATCGCACGGCAGACGCCGGCTCGGTGGGCGTGGCGGCGCGTCGCATGCCCGCCGTGGGCGCGGAGGTGAGGAGGCGGGAGGGGCGGGGCGGTGAAGGAGAGTAGTTCGGCGCGCAGCGAGTCCGTGCCGGCGGCCTTGGCGGTGCTGAGCCTCGACGGGAAGATAGGCGGGAGGTTGGAGAGCGAGGTCGGCTTAGAGAGGAAGGCGTCGATGCTAGCTTTGAATGCCGTGCAGAGCGGGCACGCGTCGTAGGGGACGCAGTGCGGCTCGTACTCGGCGGCAAAGTGGCGCGTAATAGGGTAGAGGAGGAGGTAGACGAGGATCCACAGCCGGCCGGTCGCGCCGGCGGTGGTAGGGCAGTTGTTGACGGTCGGACGGTCGACGGGTGCGGTAGAGCCGCAGTACGTGTCTTGGTCCCACGCACCGCCGAGCGCCGCCGGCGGCGGCCGCGTCTCCGTGAAGAGGCCCGTTACGTACTGGCGGGTCGCCTCTAGGGACGGGCCCTCCACTTCCGTGCAGCTCACGCTAGGGCCCCCATTGAGGAGGGGAGCCACCTCCTCGACGCTCTTGAAGAACTTACTCGGGTTGCGGAGTCGCTCGCGCTCAAGGCGCCTAGCCACTCTGCCCACGGCATCCCGGGCGGAGCGTTTGGAGATGGCGTCTGCATCGCGCTGGGCGCGCCGTGCTCCGTCGAGGTGACCGTTAGCTATGTTGGCGCGCGCCTGGCGCGTCCACTCTTCACCCAAGGTGGTGGGAGAGCCGGCACGGGCGATGGCCCCGAACAGTGCGCTAGCTTGGCGGAACCCGCGCTTGGCCTCCCGCCTCAGTCGCCGCGCTAAGAGGTCGGGAGGTATCTGCGAAGGGTCCGGGACGCCCTCGTCTGACGGCGCGATCGCTGCTGCCTGGAGCGAGCGCACGGCCTCGGCGTAGATGCCGTCGCGGGCGAGCGAGGGTAGAGGCGCACCGGCGGGCCGCTCCAGCGCCCTCGCTTGCGCGACGGCGGCAGTGAGGCGGGCCGCCCATGCGTCAACGAGGGGCGGTAGAGTGCGCTCGTAGTAGCGGCGGTCGGAGTAGGGGGCGGGAACGAGGCAACGGTTCAAGTAGAGCGGCGGGACGTGGTCTGGCGCGGGCGGCGCTGCGCTGGCAGGAGCGCCCTGGTCGGCCTTGGAGGGGTTGCACCAGTGGATGTCGACACTGACAGGGATGTGCGTAAGCGAGGCGGGGACTGTCGCCGCGTCGTCGCTCGAGTCGCCGGGGGTAGAATCGTCACTGCTAGTAGATGTAGGCAGGTGAGGAGCCGGCCATCGCATGGTCTGTGGGAGGGCCACAACGCGCATCGGGCTGGTGGGGGGGGATCCCACCGCCCTCAGCGCGCCCCAAGGTGCGAGTATGGCATCGACCTCGGCCGTGCCCTGTACAGACGGGGCACTGGCGACCGGACGGCTCGTGTAGTAGGCCGCCGCTTGATGCGGGAAGGAGCCGTGGGCGATAGTCACAGCGAGGGAGGAGCAGAGGCTCGCGAATGCAGCCGAGCGCGCCGCGGCATGCGACGAGGGCCTGTCGGGCGTGCTGCGGGTGGGGTAGAGGGCCGCTGAGGTCGCGTCTGATAAGCCATCCTTGGGCGCATGCGGCGTGGTAGAGAGGCGCATGTTGAAGTCGCCCGCGATGACGACTCTGCCCTTGTAGCGTCTGAAGGCCTCGGCGTAGCGCATCTTGAGTTCGGCGAGTAGGAGGTCCGATTGCTCAGGCGCCCCCTTCCCTCGCGGGGTCTCATTGGCGCTCGAGTTGATACACGGGTTGTAGAGGGCAAAGATGGCGAGAGGGTCGGCGTGTGGCTGAGGGGGGGTCGGGGCAGTTCTTCCCGCCTCCCACGCCGTCCGGGTAGGGGATCGCCTGGAGACTTTTATGCAGAGGAGGCCCAGCTTGCTGCCGCTTTCGTAGCGCACTGACAGGGTCGGGTCAAGGACGAGGACGAGGACGCCCGCCCACGGCGCTCGCCTTGCTGCCTTGACGAGCGCCGCGGAGGAGGCCGCGTCGGTGCGCGGGTCATCGGACGCATGTGCAATGTTGGCGGAGGTAAGTGCGAGCGTGCTTACGCGCTGCGCGCACGTGCGCGCGTCGTACGGGCAGCGCAGCGGCGCCCGGCTCGCGCCGCGCGCACGCGCGTCGCCCTCGGCGCCGCCTGCCAGTGGTTGCCGCGCGCCGCGGGCGGGCGCTGCGGTGTAGGGGTTCGTTACATTAGATGAGGTTGCGTCGCGTGGGACGTCGGATTGTCGTTTGGGTGGTCGGTACATATAGGAGCTGCTGGTCGGGCAGGTATTATACTCCTCAAGGGCGTAGATCCTATGGGCGTGCGCGAGGTGTGCGCAACGGCCGAGGTAGTCTAGCGTCGTAAAGTCGCGGAGCTTGGACTCAGTAAGGATGAGGATGTCATGGTCGTGAAGAGCGCCGCCGGGGGCGATGGCGTCGAGGACGTGGCCGAAGTGCTGCTCGGCCCCAATGCCTCCACCACCGCCAATATTCCAGACGGCGGCGCGGATAGAGCTCATTTTCTGCGAGGCACTCCCGTACTGCCAGCGGCAGTGTCGGTTGAGAGCGCTCGGCGCGTCCGCGAGGCGGGGCCGGGGGAGGGGACGGCCTCTGCGCCCGCGTCTCCGCGCGTCACCGCTCCGCCCGACCGCGCCCGGCGCGCGCCGCGGGGGCCGACGCCCAAGCCCCGCTCGCTCGAGGGGGCAAGGGGGGGGAGGGCGGCGGCTGGCCGCGGGGCAGCTCCTGTGGTCGCGAACTGCTCCGCTTGCGGCGCGGTGGCTCGCGCCTTAGCGGCGGCCCCCGTGCGCACGCCCCTGGCAGCAGCGGCGGGCGAGGCGGCAGTTGCCATGGCGGCCGCAAGGCTGCGGCCGCCGCTGCGCGCGGGGGGGGCGGCGGCGGGTTGCGCCGGCGGGTGCACGGCCGCGGTTGCTGCGCCCTCCCGCGCGGCTCGGAGGAGCCGCGCTGCGGGGGGCGGCGGGAGCGCGGCGTCGCCCTGGCAGGCGTCGCAGTAGGCGCATTCGGCGCTTTCGCGGCCATTGTCGAAGCGGCACCACCTGCACTTCCACGCCGTGGGCGCGGTGCCGGCGCAGCAGAGCTCATTCATGGCATCGGCGTGCGTCTGCGCAGTGACGAGTGCAGCGGCCTCCGACGAGGGTGTTCGCCGGCTCGCGGGGCCGGGCCGCCCCTGCGCCGCGCCGGTGCATGCCTGCGAGAGAGGCGAGACGATCAAGGTCGTCTGCGGGTCGGGAGGCAGCGCGCCGAGGCGCCTCGCCAGCGCAGTGGCAGCGGGGTGCGGGTTGATGATGCGCGTAGGGTCGCGAGAGAGGGGACAGGCGCGGTAGGCGGACCAGCCCTCCTCAGAGGCGGTGGCATCTGCCGCCGCCTTCACTGCGAGTAGGAGGTGGTGCTCGGCGTTCATGCCTCGCATCATGAGAGCGTCGAGGAGCCGCTCGCTCGCGGGGGCCCCTGGCGGGAGAGCGCGGAGCGCGGCGAGGTCGCCAAGGAAGGAGGGCGATGCGCAGCCACTTAAGGCGATGGCCCACATGGCGGCGAGGAAGCCGCACGTCATGGTGCCCTGCCTCGTCGCACTCTCGGGCGCGAGGATGGCTGCCGGGGGGCGGCTCGATTTGAGGATGTCCGCGGCGACGCGCTCGAGGTTGCACTGGCTGCGGACGCCGTCGGTAGCAGCGATCTCCTGCGCGGCTGAGGTGAGGGCATAGATGCTGTGCGCCACCATTCTCAGGTTCGCGCTCGGCTTCGCCATCGGGGCGATCCCCCCGGGCCACGTCGGGTCGGGCTGCGTGACGTGGTCGTAGATGGTGAGCGTCGGGTTCTCGCCGAGGCGCGTGTTGAGGACGGCGGTGGCGTAGTGGTCGCCCGTTTCACTCGCACCAATGTTGTTGCTGTGGAGGATGGTGACGGATCGGATCGAGGCGACGACGGCGACAAAGGCGTCAGGGTCGAGGTCAGAGCCGTGCTGCTTGGCGATGGTGTTGATGAGGCCGTAGAGGATGCGAGAAATGGAGCCCCTCTCGCCGTCGGCGTTGCGCGGGTCGGCGGCGAGTTCGAGGACCTTTTGATCGTCGGGGTTAATGTTGAGGACCCACGTGGGGAGGTTCTGGTCCCCACGCGCGGCGAGGGCCTCGAATACGACGGCGCTCGCCTCGAGGTTAAGGCCGAAGGCGGTGAAGGAGGGCCTGCTGCTTTCGACCTCGCCTAGGAGCACAATGCGCGCAGTGCCATAGAAAGGGTTCGACGAGGCGAGGCTGCGGTAGCCGACGGCGATGTTGTGCTCTTGGAGCCCCAAGACGGTGGTAAGGAGGTCGCTATTGAGAGCAGCGTGTGCCGTGGCGCGGTGCCGCGGCCGCGGGTCGCCCAAGCCGAACCTGAGGCGGGGCGAGCCGTCTACCGGGATGCCGCCGCGGTGAAGAACCTCCTTGAAGTCGATATACTCCCAGGAGGCGCGCGCGCTCGGGTCCGCGAAAGATATGTCGATGACGTCGCTCTCGCCTGCGCCTCCGCTCACTATCGTGATCACGGTAGCCGCGTCGGCGGCACACGGCGGCGCGGCGGCGGCCGCGCGCGAGGCGGCCGGCGGGCTGCTGCGGGCACCGGCGGCAGCGAGCGCGTCCGAGGCGGCGCCGTTCTGCGCACTGGCAACGGCGGCGGGCGGGCCCGCGCTCGCGTCCGCGCTCGCGCCCGTATTCACGGGCGCTACGGCGGCGGCGTGCGTAGGCGCATGCGCAGCGGGCGCGCCTTGGGTCGTGCCGGCGCCCGCCGTCACCGGGGGGGCGGCCGGATGGAGCCTGCGGGAGACGGCTCGCACGGCGAGGTCGAGGGGCCGCCACGCAGGCGCGCGTGTGCTCGTTCCCGCACTGGCCACGATCGTCGCGTCGGAGCTGCCGGTTGTGCTCGAAGCACTGCCGGCCGCTGCCGCACTCCCTCGCGAGCGCGCTCGCGGCCGTTTGAGGATCGCGTGCGGGAGTGCGCTGCGGCCCGACGCTGCGGCGGCGAGGGCGTTGTCGAACAGCTCTGCGACGCCTTCCGGGCCGAATCTCAGGGGCGTGCTCGCCCCCGTGGATGAGGGGGTGGGGCCGCAGATGATGCTGCCCTCCGAATCCCCCTCCGAGTCCCAGTCGCCCGAGGCGCCATAGTCGCTTGACGGCTGCCCGCCACTCTCCTGTGCGGTGCGCGCCAGTGCGTAGTTGGCGGCCGCCTCTCGGTCCGAGCGGACGCGCTCCTGCTCGAGGTGGACGAGCGCCAGCCCAATATGGTGCTGGCGGTAGGCGGCGTCGTCGATGAGGTCGGCGACATGCTGCGGGGTCTTGCCCTTGATGAGGGCGCCGCAGAGCACGCCGACGCGGATGAGGTTGCCGCTCGGGTCGTGGAGGCCGCTGCAGATATTCTGGTCTCGGCAGAGCATCTCGTAGAGTGCCTCGCCGAGCACGTTTTGGGGGAGCGAGCCGGAGGGCGAGGCGCCAGTGGAGGCACTGCTGGCAGCGAGGAGGCGCATTCCGGTCCTGCCCGCGCATCCCAAAGGCGCTGCACTCGGCATCGGAGGCGAGGCGCTTCCAGCCGCGGCGGGAGGAGGCGCGGCAGCGTTCCAGGTCGCGCTGCCACGCGCGGCGGCAGGCGCAGGCGAGGGGCCGGCAGAGGGCGGCGCGGGCTCGCCCGTGCCCACTGGCGCGCGCACGCCTGAGGGCATCATGATGGCGGCAGGGAGCGGCGCTGCGGGGCCCAGGCGCTCGAGGGGGCCGTCGCCGCATCCAGCGCTGCCGGTGTCGGTCTCGGCGGCGCTGCTTGTGGCTGCGTGCGGGTCCGATGCGGCCGCGCCGCCTCCGCTCCTGGGTACGCCTGGGCGGGGGCGGCGGCGCTCGTTGGCGCCTAGGATGGTCGCGAGGAGGGCTGCTTGCGCCGTCGCTGCCTGCGACGCGGCCACTGCGGCCGCCTCCGAGGCCCGTGTAGCGTGGCGGGCTGCGGCTTCGATGCGCTCGCGGTCGGCGGCGTCTGCCGCCGCGCGTAGGTCGGCATTCTGCCGGGTCTCGAGGACGTTCTGGCCCAGGCCCGCGCACTCGGCGACTTGGTTGAAGGCGGTCGCCATGGCGCTCAGGCTCTGCTCGAAGGTGCGAGGGGTCGGCGTCTGGTTGGAGGGTAGGAGGGCGGGGTTGGCATTGCTGCTGGTCGGATGCGGCAGCGACGGGAGGGGCAGTCCGATGGTGCTCCCAGCCGGGCAGTGCGTCGCCGCGGCCTGATGCAGCTGCAGGGGGGGTGCAGCGCCCCAAGGGTTGAGGGCAGGGCGGGGCGAGCGGTCCCACGCAGGGGGAAGGGCACTCTGGCGCGAGGCGGCGGCGAGAGGGGGATGAGGGGCGGCGGCGGGGCCGCTCTGGTAGGGCAGGTTGGAGTGGGAGGCGGCGGCGAGCGTGGCCGCTGCCTCTCTGAGGCACTCGAAAGTGGTGGAGGGGATGCCCGCGAGGTCGCGCGTTAAGCCGTTCTTCTGCAGCTGCATGTAGGCGCGCATGATGTCCTCGAGCGCGTAGGGCACGCCGCCAATCCAGGCGGTGGCGCGCATGACCATCTCCACCGGGCGCGGGGCGCCGGCGGCCCCCTCCGTGGGGGGGTGGGCGGCTGCCTTCTTCAGGTGGAGGAGGATCGCGAGCGAGGCAGCGGAGGAGCCGTCCTTGAAGGTCTTGTCGGTGAACAGGTGCGTCATCTCTCCACCCACGGTGCAGAGGTTCGCCTTAATGAAGGTGGGGAGCTGGCTGAGGGCAGGCGTTTTGCCCTCGAAGGCCGAGGTGCCGAAATTTTTCATGCGGTAGTTATCGACGCGCTCGTGCGTCTTGATCTGCTCGTGCACGTTGGCGACCACGAGCTCGCGATTCGGGCCCTGCGTGGTGGCCGCAGCGTTGAGCGCCTCGAGGCACATGCGCGAGATGGGGCCGATGATGGCCTCATGCAGGTTCGTCGCGTCGACGGCCGCGCCTGGCTGGATATTGAAGGGGAGCGCGACCCTCATCCGTTCGCGGATCGGGATTTGCACATCTCCCGGGGCCAGCCCACCAGATCGGCCGCCGCCGGCAGGGCGGAGCGG
>Ga0114972_10003406_pt1 | contig 11888 bp, 9 predicted proteins | sample M_140807_EF_Meta_FD_87354 | JGI IMG/M metagenome (GOLD analysis project Ga0114972, IMG submission 87354) | Freshwater microbial communities from Lake Montjoie, Canada to study carbon cycling - M_140807_EF_MetaG | ecosystem: Environmental > Aquatic > Freshwater > Lake | place: Lake Montjoie... | reverse complement strand
GCAAGCTGTGTCCCCCCAATCGCGTTGAGATAGACCCTAAGTCCCCCCAAAAGCCCCTGGGTAATCACCCCCAGAAACACGAGGGCCCCAACTGCCATCAAGAACCGTCTGGCCCCCTTCTCCCGGAACTCAAGAACAAGAGCAACAACGATCGCTCCGATCCCGGCAAGAATTACCCCGATACCTGCTCGAAGAATTCCAGGTTGCACAGCCCCCAAGGGATCGCTAATCGCCAGTTTCCGATCAATTGAACCCATGGCGAGCACCGTGCCCACAATTACGCCCGCAACACCAATGATCCAAACCCCCATTGCCCGACTTTTTAAACCAATAACCACTGTTTGGGCCAATATTGCAAAACCAACAAGGTAGCCAAAAACCCGGTGAATATGCTCAATCAGGTAGCCCGGCCGATCCTCCTTCCAAAGCGGTGTCGTATCCGGCCTTGAGGGGTCAATGATCAGGTACCAGGGCTCGGTTGGCCATAAAGGGTCCACCATTCCCACCCGAAATGTGGTGATAAGTGTCCCCAGAAGGAGCAAAGGAAGCGTAAGAAGAATTGAGACCCAAACAAAGGTCCGAACTCTGTCGTCTCCGTTGGTATCGATTCCCTGTAAAGCGGTTTTTGCGTCTTCGGTCATGCTTGGCTGCCTTGTGGGATTGTGGGGAGCCCTTCAGTTTGCACGATTCCCGTTTGGGAAATCCGTCCACCAGGCGCATCCGCCACACCATATTCGTAGGGACCACGAAGAACGATGGGCGTGGTTTCAAAGTTTCCGTGTGGTGGGGGCGAGATGGTTTCCCACTCAAGGCTGTTCGATTCCCATGGGTTACGACCAGCTTTGGGACCGAAGAAAAGGCTGTAAAACACATTCAACAGGAAAATTATCTGAACCAACCCCATAAGTATGGCGCAGATGGAGATGAACTGGTTGAGTGGTTGTACTGGCGAAAGCCAGTCGAAGACGCTGGGATCATAATATCGTCTGGGGTGGCCCCGGATGCCAAGAATATGCATCGGAAAGAATGTTCCGTTGGCCAGCAGGAATGTCAGCACAAAGTGAATCTTGCCCAGAGACTCGTTCATGGTTCTACCAAACATCTTTGGAAACCAGAAGTAGATTCCCGCGTAGATTCCAAACATCGAACTTAGGAAGAGCACATAATGGATATGCGCGACAATGAAGTAGGTGTCGTGGATATATATATCGACTGGTGTCGAGGCCATATAGATTCCACTAAGACCACCAATAATAAACATCGAAACAAAAGCAAGGGCATTTAACGATGCCGCAGTAAAATGAATTCGTGAGCCCCAAACTGTGGCCAGCCAATTGAATGTCTTAACCGCCGAGGGCAAGGCAATCAGGATGGTTGCTACCATGAAACCTGTGCCCAGGCGGGGGTCCATCCCGCTTTGAAACATATGGTGTCCCCAAACAATAAAACCAAGGCCAGCGATGCCGATCATCGAGAAGACCATCGGTTTGTAGCCGAATAAGGGCTTTCGGCATGCCGCAACCAGAATATCAGAGACCATACCCATTGCAGGCAGGATCATGATGTAAACCGCCGGATGGGAATAAAACCAGAAAAGGTGCTGCCAAAGTAGCGGTTGTCCACCACCGGTTCCGGTATGCCAGTTGCCGAAGGACAATCCTGCGGGAGGAAGGAAGAAAACCGTTCCGACAGTCCGGTCGAGGAGTTGCATGAAAAGGGCGACCGTAAGTACGGGTAGAGCCAGAGCCTGAAGGATGGCTGTCACGAATAGGCCCCAAACGGTAAGAGGCATGCGCAAAAGCGTCATCCCCGGTGCCCGGCAGTTGAGGATGGTTGTGATGTAATTGATGGAGCCCATCATGGAGGAAATCCCGCTGAATATCAGCGCGATAAGCCAGTAAACCTGGCCTTGGCCTGATTGGGCGGCGGCGGGGCTGTTCCAGCGGCTTTTGATTTTTTCCCAAAGTCCTGGTTCAACCGCAGGGAGTTGCCCCTTATCGGCGGGCGCGGATGCTTTGACGACGGCATCGAAACCGGGATCGGGGATTTCCGGATTTTGGGATACACTTGCCAGGGTGGGATAGGCTGTCCAACCCGATCCGGGCGCGCCGCCATCAACAAAGAAGCTGGCAATAAGAAATAGAAATGAGGGCCAAAGGATCCAGTACGAAAGCATGTTGAGTTTGGGAAATGCCATATCCCTTGCGCCAATCATCAGCGGAATCAGATAGTTGCCAAAGGCCCCGCCCAGCCAGGGGACTACCACGAAAAAGATCATCACCGTGGCATGCATGGTGAAGAGCATGGTATAAAATTCGGGGGATATTCGGGATCCCCAATTGCTGGGAATATAGGGCTCCAGAAACGGAAACCATTTCAGCAGTTCCGTCAGGGCCTGGTTTGGCCAACCCAACTGAAGCCGGACTCCAAGCGCCAGCATGCCTCCCAAAATCCAAAAGATCAGCCCCGAGAACAGAAACTGAATGCCGATGATCTTGTGATCAAGGGAAAAGATATACTTGGTAAGGAAATTGCCCGGGGCTGGGTGGGATTCGTGGCTCATGGCTTGGAGGCATCCTTCTGCATGGAGGATGACGGCGAAGAAGTTGCCAGTGTGCGGGAGCGCGCCTGGCGTTGGGCATGGTTTAACCAAGCCTCATAACTTTTCCGATCGGGATGGACAAAGAGTTTGCCGCGCATGCGATAGTGATTGCCGCCACAGAGTTCTGCGCAGGCAATCTCCCAGCTAGAGTTGTTTTCGCCTGACACGAGTCTACCCTGCGAGGGGTCGAAGCGGACATTGGAGACGGATGCCTCGAAACGCATGGGAATGGTCTTGCCGGGAAGTGTGTCCTGTTTGAGGCGCAGAACCGGAATGAAAAAGGAGTGAATCACATCCGTTGTCCGAAGGAGCAGAGTTACCTTTGCGCCCTTCCATACATGCAATTCATCGGCTACCATCAGGTCGGACGGGGTGCCTTCCTCGGCCCATTCACGGATACCCTCCGCCTGAAGCGGAGCGGTTGCGTAACGGAGATGCCAGTCCCATTGTCGGGCGGTTACGAGTATAACCTGGTCGGCCGCTGGCGCTGGTTCCGCATTTGCAATAGGGAAATTGGCCTGAAGGCCCTGGTACTTTGTGTCTTTCCAGACGGGAAGCGAGGCCCCGGTGATAACCAAAAGCCCGGCCACAGGGGCCAAAGTCCAACCAATTTCCAAACCCAGACTGCCATGAATTGGTTTTGCGGTTCCGGGTGTTGTGGAGGGGAACTTCCAAATGGCGACGATAAGGATGCCTTGGGTTAGGACAAAGAACAACCCGCACAGAACAGAAATCAGGTAAAAAAGGCCATCAATTTTCGGAGCTTGAGTCGAGGCTGCTTCGGGCAACCACCACCCAAGTTCAGGGCGGGCATAAGCAACCACCAACATGCCAAGGCATGAGAGGTTGACCGCCGCAAAAAGCAGGCTCCAAAAGCGGTGCATTAGGATTGGATCTCCAAGAAGCTTTTTGTGAGCAAGGGGGGATTCAATGGGGGGATGCCGCGGAGGCGATCCGTCCGGAAGCCCCATAAACAGAGTTTCGGACTTCCTCGGGAAGTTTGGCCGGGTAAGGCATTGCCTCAATGAAGTTAATGAGATCCCAAACTTTTTTGGCTTCCTCATCGCCTGTCAAGGTAACGGCGGGCATTTTGCTTGGTGGAATACCCCTTTTCACACGCCAGAAAAGGTCGATCGGACGGCGACCGCCTTTGTAAATTCCAGCCGTGAGATTGGATGGTCGATTGAGGGATCCCCATTCGTCATATTGCCAGGGGGATTGGCGCCCGTAATCGATATGGCAACTAACGCATCCAAGCGCATCGGAGGCCTGGCTGCTGAAAAGCCGATGGCCTCGTTTGATGGAATCCGCCAGTTCCGAGTCCTTGTAAGGGTATTCGGGAGGGGCAAGAATTTGCGTTTCCGCTGTGTTGTATTGCCCGACGATTTCCTTGATGTACTTGGGTACAAAATAGGACAGATTTTCCTGCGGTTTTGAGACTTCCTCATCAGGGAGAAAGTTTTCAAAAAGGTTGGCAAGTTGGCTGTTAGGCTTTAAAAGTGTTTTTTGGACAGTGTATTCGATTTCCCCACGAATGCTGAGGTGAATCACATAAGAAGTCAAAGCCTCAAGTTCCTGGTCCGGATAGATTCCAAATGCGGGCATAGATGTGCCATGTAGGCCCATTCGCAGGGTGCGAAGGATATCCTCACGACGGGGACGGTTCAGGTTTCTGGCTGGACTGGTGCTTATGAATTTGAATCGACCGTGACGGAAATCCCGTGGGGCGGGGCTTACCCAAAGACCACTGGATCCTTTTCCGTCTCCTGCAAGTCCATGGCAATGAAGGCAATTTCGCCGATAGGAAATGCTACCTTGAGCCAAAGTTACCGGGTCAAGTTTCAGTTTGGTAACAAGGTCGCCCAATTCGGCGTTCGGTGATCCAATTTTGGGTTGGGCGGGAGTGCCAAATTGCTCATCCAACAGCTTGATCAATTCTGTTTTTGTAGGCTCGGGGAATTTGGCGGGGTCAAGGATTTTTCCGCCCACTTCGGAGAGCTTTGTTATGCTTTTTTCCAAACCACCGGGAGGAGGGGGATTGTTAGGGGTAAGTTTGGGGGATTCTTCAACTATCAGATCAGTGCGGGCGGGGTAGGACAAGTCCTCGGGATATCCCTCCCTGTCCGCACAGGAACATGTACCCAAAAAGGCAAAAGCAATAACCCAAAATGTTTGGCTCGACAACCGACCATTCCGGCTAAACACTAGGGAGGTTTGGCCGGGAAGAGGCGCGTGTTTGGCCTTGCGAAACAAGGTGTTTGGCATGGGATCAGTCTGTTGACTCAATTTCCTAATAAAGAGCTAACCGCACAAAGGCGGGATGGCTAACTCTCCTGGAATTAATTGAAGGCAAAAGGCGTACCGACCCAATGCCCGATAAGCTACAGTTTACACAAATCTCGTCCCAGGGCGAAGATCGAACGGAGGGATAAAAAGGGATTTTGAAGTCCGTTTATTCCGCCTTCCCGGAAATTGGGAATAATTGTTTTTGCATTCCAATTTTTGGGAAAACCAGGGTGGTCTGGCACTGAAAATCCAGGTGGGTTTCTGGTTGTGCCGAATCGTTAACGAAGCGGGCAACGGCCTGCCTGGTTTCCCAACCACTCATCCCAGGCGCCATGATCCGTCCCATCAACCTTTTCCTCACGCGCTTTTACCTGCAAAAATTGCTGAAGTGCCTCAAAAAAAGTGGAGTCAAGAAGGTCAGGTTGGCGTGAGAGCTGCCCGTGAAGAATTCGGTAGACCAGTTTCCAGTCCGCCAAACTGTTTTCGCTGAAAGTCATCAGGGTATCCTAATTTTGTTTAAATGACCGATTTTGCTAAAACTCTGAGCCTATTCTAGGTTTAACGAATCAGCGTGTAATTCCTGGAGCGAAACAAAATGCCCTTGCTTTTGACCAATGATGATGGTTTGGGAGCCGAAGGGCTTTTGGCGCTGGAAAAAGCGGCAAGCGGTTTTGGAACAATTAGGGTGATTGCACCCAAAGAAGCGCTTTCGGGGTGTGGCCACAGGGTTACAACACATGCACCCATTTGGTGGGAACCGGGCCCATACGAGCACCACCATGCGCTTATGGGAACTCCGGCGGATTGCGTACGGATTGCCCTCCATGAATGGGGCCGGGACTGGGATTGGGTTCTTTCAGGGATCAATGCGGGTGGAAACTTGGGGGCGGATGTTCCCATTTCCGGAACAATCGCTGCGGCCCGCGAGGCGGCTTACCATGGGATCCGTGCAGCTTCTTTCTCCCATTACAGAAAGCGTGAACTTGATTTTGATTGGGACAGGGCAGCTTCCTGGGTTGTCCGGGTAATGGATTGGTTAGACCAAAAGGAAACCCCACCCGGAAGCTTTTGGAATGTGAACTTTCCCCATTTGACCAAAAACGAATCCGAACCGGAAATCATCCGGGCAACAGTTGGTAGGCACCCTTTGCCTTTGGATTTTCGCAAGGGGGAAAAGGGGTGGATCTATTCAGGGAATTATCAGGAAAGGGGAAGGGATCCCGGAAGCGATGTCGCTATTTGTTTTGGAGGCGACATCGCTGTAAGTCTATTGACAGTTTAAATTAACCGGCAAATGAAGACATAACCAGTGCGGCATTCTGTCCGCCAAATCCAAAGCTTGTGGAAAGTCCCTTGCGCAGACGAATTTCCCGTGCGTTGTTGGGAACATAATCCAGATCGCAGGCCGGATCACGTTGGGTTTGGTTGATGGTTGGCGGGAGTTCACCCGTTTTCAGGGTCATTGCCAAGGCCACAGCTTCAACCGCCCCTGCCGCGCCGATCAGGTGGCCGATCATGGATTTGATCGAGGAAAGGGGGACCTGTGAGGCGCCTTCACCGAAGATCTTTTTGATGGCCATGGTTTCCATTAGGTCATTAAGGCGGGTGCTGGTTCCATGGGCATTGATGTAGCCGATTTCCGAGGCATCCGTCCTGGCTTCTTTCAAAGCCCAATTGATTGCGCGAACAGCTCCCTTGGCGTCGGGATCGGGTTTGGTTACCGAATAGGCGTCAAAGCTGGTCCCCATTCCAAGGACCTCCGCGTAGATTTGAGCACCCCGGGCTTTGGCATGTTCCAATTCCTCGAGAATTAGAACACCTGCCCCTTCACCCAGCACAAATCCATCCCGCTGTCCGTCAAAAGGGCGGGAAACTTCCTCAGCGGCTCGGTTGGCAGGGCTTAAAGCTCCCAAAGCACTGTAAGCCAGCATCAGGAGAGGATCCAGGCGGCTATCTGAACCGCCAGAAATCATGATGTCGGCATCTCCCCGGGATATGAGGCGAAAGGCTTCACCCACGGCCTGAGTGCCCGCGGCACAAGCGGTCGTAATTGTGGAATTAGGGCCCTGTGCATGATGAACCAGGGATATGTGAGCGGCCAGCATGTTTGGCAAATACTTGAGAATCCAGAGCGGTGCCAGTTTTCCGGCACCCTGTTGGCCAAGGTTATTGCAAAAGTTCGGGTCTTCGTTATGAAAAGCCTCGCACAAGAGCGGGCTGATTTCCCCCAAATCAACCGGAACCATTCCTGACCCCATAACCACACCAAAGCGTTCGGGGTCGATTTTCGAAATATCCAGACCAGAATCCTGCATGGCCAAAGAAGATGCAACCACGCCAAAACGGGCCGCCCGGCCCATAATTTTTACGCTTTTGCGGTGTTCGGGGGGAAGGTATTTGGGGAAATCCATATCCGGAACCTGTCCGGCAATACGGACAGGATGTTTTGAGGCATCAAAACAGGTGATTGGTTTCACTCCGCTTTGGCCCGAAACGCAAGCGCTCCAAAAGTCGCTCTTTCCGATACCGTTGGGAGCAACCACTCCCAGGCCGGACACGACGACTCGCCTCATGGATCAGATTCCTTGCTTGGGATCAGGGTTAAAAAGACGCCCCGACCGCTAATTCTTCTTGTAGCTTCTCAAACTTCCCAAATTATCCATTCCGTCCAAACGGATTTCAATGGATTTTTGGGGGAGATCAACAAAGATTTCCCCGGTAGGATCGCTAAAAACGGACCATAGGGGTTATCACTTCCAAAGAAGGCAAACCCCGATGGCTCCCAGTTTCCCAATCCTTGGTATGCGGAATCCGCTTTATGAAACCTTCCCTTTGGGTGAAAACGGACCTAAACGCCTTTTTCGGGCTCGCACTTGATAATGTTGCCGTATTGATTCTGCTCCTGGGACTTATTTCTGGGAAAGAGTCACTGAAAGAGCAGGTGGATTCGGGAAGATTTGTCTTTTCGCCCGATTTTGTCGTCTCCCACATGATCCCCGGAACTGCTTTGGGGGTTCTGGTCGGGGATCTTGCGTTTTCGGTAATGGGATTTTTTTTGGCGAGACGGCTTGGACGGACTGTAACCTCAATGCCACTAGGATTGGATACTCCAAGCACCTTTGGAATGGCTTTTTTGGTGCTGTTGCCTGCCTTAACTTTGGGGCATCAAAAGTTTCCCGATGATGCAACGGCTGCGCAAAATTTTGCCTGGCATGTTGGGCTTATGGTTTTGGTGATAACAGGAGTTATCAAAATCATGCTTGCTCCATTTGGAAACTTGATCAGGCGACTCCTTCCCAGGGCGAGCCTCCTTGGGTCCTTAAGCGGGATTGCTTTGGCACTGATTGCCTTTATGCCTCTCATAAACGATCGTATTGCCTCAATTCCTTTGGTGGGAATGGTCACATTGGGGCTCATGGTGGGGGCCTTGGTTGCCAACCTTCAGGTTTTAAAACTCCCTGGAGTATTGGGCGCGGCGTTGGTCGGGTGTGTCCTAACCGCGGTCGCGGGACTCCTTCCTGAATCCATTCCCATGGCTCCGGGTTTTTCGCATCAACCACTTCATTTTGAATGGACCGGGATCCCATGGGTTTGGGGGGGCCTTAGTGGGGAATATCTGGATTCGGTCCTTAGGGCCGGGGTCGATCGTTTGCCGGTGATCTTGCCTTTCGCTTTGGCGACCATCGTTGGGGGGATTGACTGCACGGAGAGCGCCGCAACAGTCGGGGACGAATATGACACCCGCGCGGTCCTGTTCACCGAGGCTATTGCCAGTCTCGTTGCGGGCGTATTTGGAGGAGTCATTCAAACCACCCCATACATTGGTCATCCTGCCTATAAGAAGATGGGGGGGGAAATTGGCTATACGCTGCTGACCGCTCTATTCATTGGCGTGGCCGGTTTTACCGGAGCCTTTTACCTTTTGGAGTACATTCCGAAATCGTGTCTTTATCCGATTCTGGTTTTTGTGGGGATCGAGATCACCGCATCCAGTTTCCATGCCACCGAACCAAAACACTTGCCTGCCCTGGCATTGGCGTTTTTGCCCGCGTTGGCTTACTTGATGACCCTTGGACTTAAATCCAGTTTTGGAATTGCAACTCCTTCGGGGATCGGATTTGTCCAGACATTGCGTTGTGTGGGGAACGGCTTTTTGATTTCTTCAATTCTTTGGTCCGCCATGTTGGTTATGGTGATTGACAAGCGCGCTGTGGCCGGGGTGGCATTTGCCCTGGTCGCCTCCCTTTGCAGTTTTTTTGGGGTGATTCATTCCCCCCTTGGGGATGAACATGTTGGACTACCCTGGGTTGTTTTGGGTCAAATTCAAAAGGAATTTGTTGAAGCTGTCAAATATCAGACACCTTACCACTGGGCCGGGGCCTATTTGATGCTGGGTGGGATTTTTGCCATCTGGGCGGTGATGATGAAAAAATCCTCGGAGTCCACCACGAAGGTATAGCCAGGCTTTCACAATTTCGGCGACAGGTTTTTCATTCGGAATTCCGGTTGGAAAATGTCACTATTGTTCAAGCTTTGCCTTCCAGTTGGGACTCGTTTGTGTAAGGATTTCCCGGATGGCCGCGCGGCGCTCGGGGGTCAGGTGGGCGTACTTTTCCTCCGGGCTTCCTTTTTTCAGGATCTCAACAATCTTTTTGGTGGCCGCGTCCTTAGCCTCTTTGGGAAGGCCTTCAAATGATTTGGTCAAAACCAGATAACTCAAGGGGTATTTGAACATCCTTTCGTTGAGGTCAAAATCCCGGAGAGAACGCCCATGGGAATCTTTTGCGCCCCTGGCCGAAAATTCGGATGCGAAAGGGGAAGTACCGGTGACCTTGCCGCCCAAAGGCGCCTCACCACAAAAGAAGAGGTATTCGACGAGGCTTTCACAGGCGGAATCAATTCTTCGGGCCGTGCTTTCGGAAAACCCTTCCGTTGTCCGTTTGAGGATCCGATCGAATTCCTCCTGTTGATGGAGGGCGATCCTGGTTTCCAGGGCGGCGCGAGTGATCCTGTTGTGGGCCTCCGCCTGGTGTTCAAAAACCAGAAGCGCCACCAGGTCGCTGTGGGGGGCGAGGTATTCCGTGGTTTCGCAAAGTTTGGAAAGATCGGTCAGGTTGGAGCCCTTGGGATTTTCCTCAGGGGGATTGCGGGTGTTTTGCGGAAGCGTCATGTTCCCCAAGTGATGGCGCCCGGGAGTTGTTCCGGATACGAACCAGCCACCCCACCTTTTGGCCAAGGGGGTGGAATGTTCCACTCTGTGACTTCCCAGGGAAAAGAGAGGCTGTCCCTCCCGGTCAGGGTAGACGGAACGGGCAAGGTGGCCGGGGAAGCCTTGAGTGACAGAGGAACCGTGGCAAATCAGGCAGGAGTCCGTTTGCCTTTGGAACCTGGGTGTTTTTTGTTTGATTTGCTCCAGGATGTAAAAGGCTGTTCCCAATTGGGGATCGGCAACGGAGACCTCTAGCACATCGCCTGATTGACAGAATCCGATGTAAACCTCATCGTTGAAATAAAGTGCCCTGGGTGTGGTGGGGGAGATTTTGTTGCGCTGAAGGCTGGTTTTGGAAAAAACCAACATTTGGGAGGAGATTGGAACATCTAGAGCTTTCAAAACCCCCGGAAGGTAGCCCCATTTCTTTTCAAAAGCGAGTTTGCTTTTCCCGGATTGGATGGCTTCCTGGAGCCCCGAAATGGAATTATTTTCTTTGGCTGTTGCATAGCTGATGGGTGGGGATTCCAAATCGGCGGCGATAAGGGTGCCAATATCCCGAAATAAGAAGAGTGAAGCCAAGGCGATCAACCTGGAAATACGCCGATTCCGGTTTGCCATGTTCAATCCCCCTCCGGATGGAAAATATCCACTGGGATATTCTAGTGCATATAAAAGACATGCGTGTCCGCAATTTTGTCGTTCGGTCAATTTCGCCTCAGAAAAAACCAATCTGGGGGGACTTGGCCGATTTTCGGGATGGTAAAGTTCGGGGTGATGCCGAAGTTTGTCCTGGATTCCAGCAAGTCCGCCAGAAAGTGGCATAGTTGACTTGATGAATTCCGGGATGGAATTCTCTCACGACATTCGAAGGCTGAAAACAGCCAAGAGGGTCCCATGGATCGGAAAAAAGGCCCCAAAATGCGCAAAATTCTTATGGCAGTGGCCCTTCCGGTATTGGGGCCTGCCTTTGGCCAGTTATTGGGATTGGGAGCTTTGCCCGCCTGGGCTCAAACTCCGCAAATTCAGAGCTCCCAGGATAACAATCTTGGGGCTCCCCTGAATTCCGCCAGTTCCAACCCAAAGGAACAACCGGTTCTACCCATTCCCCGAGCGGGTTCGATTGTGCCCAATTGGCCGATCGTATCCCTTATGCCCGCCAAGGTGCGGGTGATTCTCCATTACAGTATCGATGCCGAAAGATTTACCCGGGTCTTTGCTTATCGGGAAATGATGGCTCAACTGAAGTCAGCAGGTTTTGAACGGGATATTGAGGAAGATCCCGATCCCAGCGAACCGGAAAATAGCAAACACATCCTGCTATCGGGGGTTCTTCCCGCAAAATCCCTCCAAAGGGTTGGAGGACTGACGGCCATTCGTTCTGTATTGGCCATGCCCGAGGGTACCGATCTTGCCAAAATCGGAGAATCTTTGGTTCGGGTGGAAATGATGCTTGGGCGGGGCAGTCGTAGGGTGATTTTGGATACATCACCGGCAACCCATAAAGCGCTCGAAACGATTGGATTCAAGGAAGCCGGAGTCTACGATCACTATTTGGGAACCCGACTTTTGGGCATGTTGCCTGCGGCCAATCTTTTGAAAGTTGGGCCAATGCTTGGGCAAACCCTTTCCAAGCGGGAAAATCTCGAACCCTATCAGCCGGTGCTGGTGGTTTGGGCCGATCCCCAGGTTCAAGCCGTGGCCCCGGTACCAGCCCCTGTAGTTATTCGGCCCATTGTGCACAGGGTGGACTCGGTAGTTCAGCCCACTACGGCGGAGGACAACAAGCCT
>Ga0114972_10003403_pt1 | contig 11896 bp, 6 predicted proteins | sample M_140807_EF_Meta_FD_87354 | JGI IMG/M metagenome (GOLD analysis project Ga0114972, IMG submission 87354) | Freshwater microbial communities from Lake Montjoie, Canada to study carbon cycling - M_140807_EF_MetaG | ecosystem: Environmental > Aquatic > Freshwater > Lake | place: Lake Montjoie... | reverse complement strand
TCCCCAACCAACTCCTCCGCCATTATGAATTGAAACCCATGTTGCCCCCCTAAAACTATCTCCGATTACATTTTGAATCGCCATGTCGGCCGTAAATTTTGAGCCATCGTAAATATTTGATGTTTCACGGTAAGGTGAGTCAGTTCCTGAAACGTCGTGGTGATCTCTTCCCAATATAATTTCGCCGATCTCACCTTTTGCTATTGCTTTGTTAAATGCATCGGCAATAAGCATTCTTCCTTCGGCATCTGCGTATAAAATTCTTGCTTGTGAACCAACAACTAACTTATTTTCTTGAGCGCCTTTAATCCATTTGATATTATCCGCCATCTGTTCTTGGATTTCACTCGGACTATTTTTTATCATTTCTTCAAGGACTAAGCAGGCAATTTCATCTGTTTTTCTAAGATCATCGGGATTTCCACTGGCGCAAACCCAACGAAAAGGACCAAAACCAAAATCGAAGCAAAGTGGACCAAGAATATCTTGAATGTATGAAGGGTATTTAAAATCGATGTTATTTTCACCCATAACCGCAGCCCCTGCTCTGGATGCCTCTAGTAAAAAAGCATTTCCATAATCGAAAAAATAAGTTCCTTTTTTCGAATGCTTATTTATGGAATTTGAATGCCGCCTCAAACTTTCTTGCACAAGCTCTTTGAATTTTACAGAGTTAATGGCCATCATCTCATTCGCTTCCTCAAGAGTAAGTCCAACAGGATAATATCCACCTGCCCAAGGATTGTGCAGCGATGTTTGATCAGAGCCAAGGTCAACAAAGATATTTTCATTATCAAATTTTTCCCAAACATCAACGATATTTCCAAGAAAAGCAATTGAAACAACCTCATTTTCAGCTTTTGCTTTTAAAATCCTAGCACACAAAGCATCTAAATCTTGTATTATTTCATCAACCCAACCTTGCTGATGCCTTGTCTCTACAGCTTTCGAGTTTATTTCAGCGCAGACGGTTATTACACCTGCAATATTTCCTGCTTTTGGTTGTGCCCCAGACATTCCACCTAAGCCAGCCGTCAAAAATAACTTTCTTCCATTTTCTCCAGATTTTTTCTCTATTCTTCGTATTGCATTTAATACTGTAATAGTTGTTCCATGAACAATTCCTTGAGGACCAATATACATATATGATCCAGCAGTCATTTGTCCAAATTGTGTAACTCCCATAGCATTGAATTTTTCCCAATCGTCTGGTTTAGAATAATTAGGGATCATCATTCCGTTAGATACGACAACACGCGGAGCATTTTTATGAGAAGGAAATAAGCCCATTGGATGCCCCGAATACATTACTAATGTTTGTTCGTCCGTCATTTCAGCTAAATACTTCATCGTTAATCTATACTGAATCCAATTTTGGAAAACCGAGCCATTTCCTCCATAGGTAATTAATTCATGCGGATGTTGGGCAACTGCAGGATCAAGATTATTTTGAATCATCAGCATGATTGCTTTTGCTTGTAATGATTTGCCTGGATATTCATTAATCGTCCTTGCGAACATTTCATAGTCGGGGCGAAAGCGGTGCATATAAATTCTCCCAAATTGTTTTAATTCTGCTAAAAAATCTACCGCTAATTCTTTATGTTGTGTAGCTGGGAAATAACGCAAAGCATTTTTCAATGCAACTATTTTTTCATCTTTCGATAAAATATCTTTCCTTTTTGGCGCGTGATTGATTAAAGAGTCAATTTCTTTCTTAGGAGGAATATTATTAGGAACCCCCTCCATAATAGCCTGACTTAAAGAAAGCGAATTCATTATGTGTAATTTTAGACAAAGGTACTCAAAGACTTAATATTTCAAGACAACAAATCCATGTTTTATAAGTTCTTCGCCACCCTCAATAATTGCCTTTATACGATAGAAATAAGTTCCTTCTTCTACTTTATTTCCATCTGCTGTTTTCCCATCCCATCCGCCTGCTACATCAGTGTATTCATAAATAACATTTCCCCATCTATTTATAATTACACAATCAAAGCTTACAATGCCCTCAGAATTTACATAAAAAATATTATTGCCAGCCAGAGATGACATCACAATAATATTTGGCGCTGTGATGTCACACGGTTTAATTCCTATTGTTGCGGTATCTGTTACTTCATAACAGGCATTTTTTAAATGAAAAATATAAGTTCCTGCACCAGAAATTATTCTTGGAATTTCAGTAGCACCATCTCCCCAAAACCAAGTAGTACTTGGGTTATAATTCGCTTGCTGTGTCCATTCGCTCAACAAGGAATCTTTAGGTGTATTTAATATTAAAGGATCCAATTCAAAGCTTGCCCCTGGGCATATATTTGTATCAAGAACCTGCGTATAAATGTAGGGGGGGAATTCTATATTTGAAGTTAACATTACATTACAAGCTTCATCAGTAAATGAAACAGGATAAATTCCGGCAAAGTTTGTCGAGATCTGTGGATTATTACTTTGAGTATTAGAAATGAAAATCAATGGGTCAGTGGAACTCCAAGTTCCACCACTAAATGCTGTTGTTCCAGTAATTTGATGCACATAATTACAAGCCAAGGTATCTGAAAAGATTGATGGTAGTGCTATTACATAAAGCGCTACTGTGGTGTCATAAGCACAACCAAAATTATCAGTAACATTATAGGTATAAAAAGTATTTCCAGTGACATTAGGTTGAATTGTTATAAGCGTATCATTCTGCCCTGATATTATTGTAGGGTCAGCAGTCCAGAAATCACTTACAAGCGTATTTTGATAGCCTTCAGTTTCAGGATATAAAGCGGCATTAAAATATATTCCCCATTGAAAAATATATCCATCATCAATACCTTGATTATCTTGAACTGTTATTGTCCAATTTCCATTTACAGGGCAGCCAATAAAGTCATTAAAATTCCCATCAGGAAGATAAACTCCATTTGTATCCATAGCTATGTTATTTCCTGTTGTGCCATTTGGAAGATTAATACCACCTGCTGTATAATCATTTGGAATTGTATTGCCTGCAGTATTTTCAGCACAAATTGTTCCAAGAGTTGCATTTGTAGGCGAAAAACAATAGGACCATACCGGAGATCCAGGCGCTCCTCCATCAATATTTGTATCGTTTCCTAAAAAGGTCCCTATGTTGTTCCCACAACCACCAGGAACAAGCGCTGTCCAACCAAAGGGTATTTGATTATATGCATTCATTATTGAAACAGTAGTCCCATTCGGACAGGTCAAAGTAATTTCTATATCTCCAATATACGAGTGTTCAATATCCAAGCATAATTGATCAAAATTCGCGGATGAAGTAATGAGGGTTGTTTGGTCAAATCCAGAAATTCCAATGGATGTTTCATACTGCTGCCCCGCTCCATCAGGCAAAAAGGTCAGTCCCGCGAAAATACCTCCAACTTGGTATTCTCCTCCAGGCACAGTAACCCCAACGGTATCTTGTGCTGTTACACCTCCAATTAAGTTTGTGTTTTGACCCAAGCAAACAGAATCTTCAAGTGGACCTGTTCCTGCAAAAATTGGTATTTGTGATACGCGAACTTTACAACTTGTATTTACAATTTGAGGAAAAGCATCTGTTATTTTTAAATCCACATAATATCCAGACCGAACAGGAGGCGTAAACCAAACTGAGCTTCCTGTAGATTGCCCACTACCTCCAATGGTCCATAAATAAGTACAGTTTGCAACAGTTTGGGAATAACCTGTTCCTGTTACCTCTGAAGCATACGGAAAAGTTGGAGTAGCAACTAAAAGCACTGAATCGCCAAAACAAAGATCAACATATCCTGTATCTAAAGGGTTTAAGTTATTTGGGCCAACACCATTTTTAAATGCTTCAATATGTGGAACATATGGTTGCGGGATGTCTCCACAAGCAACGTTTGCAACCCATCCTGTTCCCTCATTGGTTCCATTGGATACAAATCTTAAGGTTAAACAGCCACTTGGATTATTAGCAAAGGAAGCCTGCACATAAAAACCAACAGGGTTTGTCCCAGAATTATAAGCTCCTAATAAAGGCGCACTTGTAGTTGGACCGTCATAAATAAATAACGTATCACTTGGGTCAATATTAAATTCAAATCCAATATTTGTAGCAAATGCAATAGAGACTTTGGAGCCTTGTGTTAGGTCGGGGCAAAGAACAAGAACTTCATTCATATTGGGGGCATAATTCCCTGCACCATCACTGAAATTTGTTCCGCTTGGAGGAGGAGGAATAATACCACTACAATTTAAAGGATTCGCTTGATTATAGTCAGGGTCTGATAAAAGCAGAGCTTGATTTAAGGCAGCAAAGCTAATAAGCGCAAAGAATACACTGAATACTATTTTCATTTTTTCTTATTTTTAATTTCTAGATCAAGGATGTAGCTTGATTTAACAACTAGCAGTTTATTTTGATTTTTAACAATAAAATACTGCGTAAAATCTTCAATTTTAAGACCAAAATCTGTAAAATTTACAACTTGTTTTTTTACTTCAATTTCAGGGAAATCCATTGTTTTACTTTCAGGGAGCGGCGTGAAATAGCACGAATTTTCAAGAGCATATTCTAGGATTGTTATTTTTGATTTAGGAAAACCATTTAGTTCTTGAGTAGTATAACTTTTTAAAAGTTCTTTTTTATAATCTTGGGCACTTAAGTTATTATTGAAGAATAAGATTAATAAAAGTAGTAGAGAATAATTTTTCATAAGTAAATATTAGTTTTAAGACGAATGAATCCAAGTTAAAGTTGCACGAAAGTAATGAGTTTTATAATAAACACCATCAAAGATTTATTTTAAAAATACTATAAAAATTAATTTTTTTTAAAAACATTTGATTTTTAAAAAACAAAAAATATAAATTTGTCAAAATATATCAAAAACAATAGTATTAAATATGACAAAAAGAAGGGGAATAATTAGTTACGATAAATTAACTGTAGAACAAAAAAAACAAATTTTAAGAGATTATCCAGATGGCTATATTAATCATTTAACTACGATAAAGACACCAAATGGTGAAACCCTTGATGCTTTAATTTGGGAGACAGATGAAGTTATTTATTTGGTTAAAATAAAACAGCCGGCAATTAAACAAGGTAAAAATGATGAGGTCGAGGAGGAGGATTTTGAAGATGAATTAGATAAAAATGATCTTAATGACCAAGATATAGACGATGCTATAGTAGAGGAGAATGACGAGGAGGAAGAAGAGTATGATAAACCTACAGAAGATTCTGACGAAGACGAGTAAAAACTTTTTTATTCCGCCCCCTGCATTTGTTTTTGAACAAAAAGAGAAGTTTTAATAGCCATTAATTGACTAATTTAGTCTTTTGAAGTAGTTTTATTTATCAAACTTAGCTTATCTTAAATTATGATCTATTCATTAAAAAATAAAATAGCGCTAGTTTGTGGGAGTACACAAGGAATTGGAAAAGCAATTGCGCTTAAGTTATCTGAAATGGGATGCTCTATTATTCTTGTTTCTAGAAATGAAGAAAAATTACAGGCTACTCTTACTGAATTAGACACTTTGCAAGGGCAAAAACATCAATTTCTTAAAGTAGATTTTTCAGATCCTGTGCAAGTAAAACAAGAACTTGATTCCTTTTTAAATAATCACTCTGGAGTTCACATCTTAATTAATAATAGTGGAGGTCCAAAAGGCGGCCCGATTAAAGATGCAAGTACAGAAGAATTTATCTCAACGTTTAACCAGCATTTAATTTGCAATCATATATTAGTGCAAGCATTTTATCCTAAAATGATAGAATTAGGATACGGAAGAATTATAAATATTATTTCAACTTCTGTAAAACAACCGCTTCCAAATTTAGGGGTTTCAAATACAATTCGAGGCGCTGTCGCAAGTTGGAGTAAAACTTTGGCGAATGAATTAGGGCAATATGGAATTACGGTTAATAATGTTCTTCCTGGAGCAACAGATACAATTCGCTTAAAAGAGTTGGCAGAAATAAAGTCCCAAAAAACTGGACAAAGTATTGAAGAAATATTTGAAGAAATGGCAAATGAGTCTCCTATGAAAAGAATTGCAAAACCTCATGAAGTTGCTGCTGCTGTTGCCTTTCTTGCTTCTCCTGAAGCTTCCTATATTAATGGGATAAACTTACCGGTAGATGGCGGAAGGACAAAAAGTTTGTGATTAGTTTATTTTATTGATTGCTATACTAAAAGTAAAAAAACGCCTATTCCTGCAAAATAACCTGCGATTGCTAACAAAGAAATATTCTTCAAGTACCAAACAAAAGAGATTTTCTCCATTCCCATTGCAACTACACCTGCAGCTGATCCGAGAATAAGAATGCTTCCTCCAGTTCCTGCTGCGTAAGCGATAAAGTGCCAAACATTTGCGTCAGGAGCTGCAGTAAACATTCCTATGCTTGCAGCAACTAATGGAACATTATCTATAACTGCAGAGCAAAGACCTAATAAGGTTACAAATAGTGTTTCTGGGATATATTGACTTACAGTTTGCCCAAAATTTGATATCGTACCTATAGATTCCATTGCAGAAACAGTCATTAATACCCCTAAGAAAAATAAAACAGAAGGAATATCAATTTTACCTAATGCGCTTAAAGTTGGACCAGTATGTTCTTCCTTTCTTTCAACTTCTGATTTAAGTCGAATCATTCGATTACTAAGTATTTCAGCTAGAACAGCAAAAATTGACAATGATAGCATCATGCCAATGTAAGTTGGGAGGTGAGTGGTTGTTTTAAATATTGGAACAAGAATAATTAATACTAAGCCTGCAATTAAAATTATGGAGCTGTATTGTTTCTTAACCCCATCATCTTCGATTTTTGTAACATTTCCTTTAAAAACGGGCATGAAAGAAGCGATAATTAGGGGAACTAAAATATTAATAAAAGAAGGAATGCTTAAAAGTAATATTAACTTTTGAGTAGTTACCTTTTCTGCCATCCAAAGCATTGTCGTAGTTACATCACCAATTGGAGTCCATGCTCCCCCGGCATTTGCAGCGATTACGATTAAACCAGAAAACCACATGCGATCTGATGTCTCGTGCAGTATTTTTCGGATTATTGTTATTAAAACAATCGTTGTTGTGAGGTTGTCAATAATTGCAGAAAGAAAGAATGCGATAAAAGAAATGATCCAAAGCAGTGTGATTTTTTTATTTGTTTTGATGAGGCGATTTATAGAATTGAACCCTTCAAAATGATCTATCATTTCAACAATAGCCATCGCTCCTATAAGAAAAAAGAGAATTTCAGCAGTTTTTCCAAAATGGTGCAGTAATGTTTGTTCAAGTAAGACCATTCTTTTTTCAAAACCAAAAGAAGATATATTAATTAACTCAGAAGATTGAGGGTCAAGCCAAGAAGTTATACCATTAATGCCAAAAGAGATGCTTGCCCAACAAATTCCCATCATTAACAAGGCTGGGATAAGTTTATTAATTTTTATGGAGTGTTCTATAGAAATAGCGATATATCCTAACACAAAAACGATAATTAAAAAAAGTTCCATGACATTAAAATTAGTGTTCTAAAAAAATTATAAACGCATTTTTAGCAATATTTGTTTAGTCTCTCTTGATTTTGTGTGTATAAAAGTATGCTTAAAATTAGCTGCAAGGGCCTTCAAAAAAAAATTAATCTTAACTTCCATTTTATAGAGTTATTCTCTTTTATCGAGGAATTCTTTCATTAAAATTTCAGCTTTAGTCAATTTTATCCTCAAAAATAAGAAAATATCAAAGTTATATGATTAACTAAAGATTAAATAAAGATATCCAATATCTTAATCAGAGAATTCTCTTAATTTTGTTAAAAAATTTTGAAAATGATTGAAACAACAACAGAAATGCAGCAAGTATTAAAAGACTTGGGCATTAAGCCAGTAAATAGTGGGGCATCCACAGGGGCCGATTTCTTAAATACTAAGGGGGAAGTGATTTCGTCTTTTTCGCCAGTTGATGGAAAATTAATCGCTACAGTTAATTCTGCAACAGCTGCTGATTATGAACTTGTTGTTCAAAAAGCGCAAGAAGCTTTTATTTATTGGAGAACACTCCCTGCTCCTAGACGAGGAGAAATTGTACGTCAGCTAGCAGAAAAAATTCGTTTTTATAAAGAGCCGCTTGGACGCTTGGTTTCTTATGAAATGGGGAAGTCTTTGCAAGAAGGGCTTGGGGAAGTCCAAGAGATGATTGATATCTGTGATTTTGCCGTTGGCTTATCGCGCCAATTATATGGTTTAACAATGCATTCAGAACGTCCTGGCCACAGAATGTATGAGCAATATCATCCACTTGGAATTGTAGGAATTATTTCTGCCTTTAATTTTCCTGTTGCAGTTTGGAATTGGAATACAGCCTTAGCTTGGGTTTGTGGCGATGTTTGTATTTGGAAGCCTTCTGAAAAAACGCCTATCACGGCTCTTGCTTGTCAACATATTACGAATGAAGTTTTTGCCGCAAATAATGTTCCGGAAGGAGTTTCAGGATTGATAATTGGCGGAGCTGAAATTGGTAAATTAATGGCCAACGATAAGCGTTTACCGCTTATTTCAGCAACTGGTTCAACACGAATGGGAAAATCTGTTGGCGCTGCAGTTGGAGAGCGCTTAGGTCGAGCTTTATTAGAATTAGGTGGAAATAATGCAATTATTATCGCTCCAAGTGCAGATTTAAAAATGGTAGTTCCTGGAGCTGTGTTTGGTGCTGTGGGCACTGCCGGACAACGCTGCACATCGACACGAAGATTAATCATTCACGAAAGTGTTTACGATAAGATTCGCGATGCTGTTACAGGGGCATACAAACAATTGCGAATTGGAGATCCTTTAGATCAAGCAAATCACGTAGGACCACTTATCGATACCGATGCAGTAAATGCTTATTTAGCTTCTATTGAGGCAGCTAAAAAAGAGGGCGGAAAAGTACTTGTTGAAGGCGGTGTTCTCAACGGAGCTGGTTACGAGTCAGGATGCTATGTAAAACCTTGTATTATTGAGGCAGAAAATCATTTTGCAATTGTTCAACATGAAACATTTGCTCCAATTTTATACTTAATAAAATATAATGGAGGTCTTGAAAATGCCATTAAGTTGCAAAATGCTGTTCCCCAAGGATTGTCTTCTGCAATTATGACGAATGATTTAAAGGAATCGGAAGCATTTTTATCTTCTTCCGGCTCTGACTGTGGAATTGCTAACGTAAACATTGGAACTTCAGGAGCAGAAATTGGCGGCGCTTTTGGTGGAGAAAAGGAAACTGGCGGCGGTAGAGAATCGGGTTCTGATGCTTGGAAAGTATATATGCGAAGACAGACAAATACGATTAATTATACCGATAGTTTACCGCTTGCTCAAGGAATAAAGTTTGATCTGTAAGCATTAAAAATAAGCTCGAAGCTCCATGCTTCCGCTATGAATAGTTCGTAGAACCTCAGATTTTCTTCCTAAATAGTTGATTGAAAGCTGTAGATTTTGCGACAAAGTTCTTTGGTAAGTACAGGTCCAGGTGTAATTTAAACCAGGCTGTAAGGATTCTAAAAGTTCAAATCCAATCGCAGAATTTGGATTTCCACTATATTTCATGGTAAGCATTTTAAATTCACTTTGGAAACTTCCCTTTTCAGTTTGATTGTATTTTAGTGTTCCACCTATTTCGCGCGTTAAGCATTTTTCTCCCCCTAAAAGAAAATCATTGATTTTATCTGCTGCTCTTGTCTGCAATGAAATTCTGAAATTACTTGATTTCTGAAAGATAATTTTACCAGCAAAGGATTCGGTGCTATAGGCATAATTTCTACCGATAACATAATCTGCGAGAGATTTTTTTACCCCTTTTAAAGCAGATAATTCTAGAGAAAGAGTAGTTGTGATATTCCATCTTATTAGCGCTTGATTAAATTGATTTTGTTTTGAATCAAAGCCAGAAGTTAACAGTGTTTTAGATTTTGATGTTTCACTTGTAATTTCTGCACTAAAAACCCGTGATAAACGGTTAAAAAAAAGTGTGTTCCGAATACTTGTATTTGTGCTTACTAAATTCGGAAGATCAATATCACTAGCAAAAGGATTAAATATAACCCGCGCATCAAATTCGTTTACTTTTTTTGTTATTCTTAAACGAGCTTGGTCTGAAAAAAGGTTTAAAAATTTAAGTGCTCCTTTTTTCTTTTCCCAAATCCTTTCTGGGCGCCAAAATAAACTTTGGTTTAACTCATTAGAATACGTTTTGATATATTCACTACTGGGAGTAAATACACGAATATAACTCGCTTGATCGATGAACTGTGCGACTTCAAATTCATTTAAATCCTTAATTCCGTCTGCGTTATAATCTACCCAAGCATAAATTCCCTGACCATCATTTACTTTTAGGTAAAGAAATTCTCTTTTTTGCTCTAAACCGGAACCAATTTCATAAAAACTATTGAATGTAAGTGCTGACTTCCAAAATGTAGCATCGTATTCTATACGACCAACAAAGGAATTTTCAGGTGTTTGTGGAAGCAAAACAGAATCTAAAATAGCCAAGGAGCGATAAGCACTGAGAATACTCAAGCGTTGATTTTTAAATTCCGATAATTTTAATTCTGCTCCAATTGTTTTGGCCTTGGCAACAGAGGTTAATTGCAAAGAATCTCCTCGTTGGTCAAACCTTTCTCTCCAAAAAAGTTTATAATTTACTTTAGATGAATCCCAATTGGAAATAAAAAATTGGTAATCATAAAATTGATAACTATTCTTTAATACAAGCTTGTTTGTGTCATTAAATATGTTTTTTTCATGATCATCTTTAAATCCGATAGTGAGCCATTTTACATCTTTAGAAATTGCAGCACGATGACGGACAAAGGTGTTTTTTGTATTCGATTCACTTTTTAAAGCACTTCCATCCCATTGTATTTTCCAACCATTTTGTTGCCAAGCACCATTTGTCGCCACTCTATTTCCAGCGTAATCATCCCCAATGCTAAAATATTGCGCCTCAAGATTAATTTTTCCAAAGTCCTGGTGTGACAAATGTGTTCCTAAAGCTGTAGCTAATTGATCGCCATTGTATCCTTTATTTCGCGTATTCCAATCTCTGTCAAATTCTACGCTGCGGTATTGCTCAATAGGACTAAAATTTGTAGTTAAATACTCCACATCACCACTTGCTTCAAACTTCCATTTTTTAATGGTATCAAGTCCGAAAGGAAGTGAATAAATCCCCTTGAACTTCTGGGCAAAGCCATTATTATCGCTACTTCCAAATTTTGAAAAAGTGTTGAGGTCATTTGTAGAAAGAGCACTTTCACTTTCCATAAAAAATCGCTTACCCAACTTTGCCAAAAAGCCTGAGCTTACAACCTGTTTTTGTTTGGGTGTAATAATTAAACGAGAAGGTGTGTGATCTCCTTGAGGAATTCCCGCGATTGGGGCAACCCATTTAAAAACTTTCCCAAGAGCAGTGTAATTACTGAAGATATAGTTACCTTGATTTGCTCCCACAAATTGAAAAGTGGCACGAAAAACCGCTAACGCAGCATCATTACTAAATACTAAAACGGAATCATAGGAAAGAGAATCCATCATTGTATACAAGACCTGATTTTCCAAATAACCAACAGAATCAATACTACTTATCCTCGCTAAATCTAAATTATCGCCTATTTGAGAAAGATAAAATTTTTGATCGCCACTTAATGTTTGCTGTAATGCTTGATTTTTGGCATCTTGTTCACTGTATGCATTGACCCAAAACTGCATGTTTTTACTTTTGTAACTTAATGATGACTGAAAAAGTGAACGCGCATAATTTTGATCTGAGTACTGAAATTCAACAACAATTCGGATATCTTTTGTGATTTGATTTCGTGCTGTAAAAATAAGTTCTGAGGTATTGTAATCTATTGTAT
>Ga0114972_10003401_pt1 | contig 11905 bp, 12 predicted proteins | sample M_140807_EF_Meta_FD_87354 | JGI IMG/M metagenome (GOLD analysis project Ga0114972, IMG submission 87354) | Freshwater microbial communities from Lake Montjoie, Canada to study carbon cycling - M_140807_EF_MetaG | ecosystem: Environmental > Aquatic > Freshwater > Lake | place: Lake Montjoie... | reverse complement strand
TCTGGGACCCCCCCCCAGCTAGCTTTGCTTCTAGGGTGTTACCCCCACCTCCCACCAATTAGCCGACGAGGTAAACGATGCCATCGTTCACCATAAGCTTGTTGTCCAGTAGCTTCAGGAAGGAAAGAAAGTAGCGTTCATCCTCCATGCCTCTCTTAGTGGCCTCTAGCTTGACCTTTTCCCTCATTTTCTCGTACAAAAAACTTAGAGTGTGTGTCTCACTACCTGTTGGGAATAAAGAGGATAGGGTTTCCTTGAAATCGTAAAACTCTGGAGAGTCGGGTGAAACATCAACCGTGTCCGTAAAATCATCGTAGGAGAAGTTGTCAGTAAAAAGTGTAGGAGGGGGGGGACGGGGCACGCGGGATGCGGAGGCGAGATTTTCTAGTTTTCTCCTCTTTTGTTGATCCTCATTTTCAGCAGCACCCCTTCTTCTCTCCCTTTCAGAGAGCACCGACACAGAGGGCAATGCGGGTGAGGGCGATGAAGAGGACGATGAAGAGGGTGGGTTTGATGATGATGATGATGATGATGAGGAGGAGGATGACCCCTTTGTCCCGCCACTACTGCCGAGGCCACGACCACGGCCAGCCCCCCCACCCCCTTTTCTCGCGCCCTCACCACTCTCCCCTCCGCCCTCATCATCAACCCCATACAGGGCATACTTGAGAAGTCTCTCCGCCACAGAAACGTCCTCTAGGGTGACCTCCTGGCTCAGCCTACACTTTGCATGCGCAGTGGAGAGTCGGATGAGTGTTTCGAGGGAACGCGCCGTGACAGCAACCTTCCTTGAGAGTGTGTTCTGTCTGAAGCCAACAAAGGCGTCCACGATGGCCATACGAGAGGCCTCCGTGAGGTGGGGTGACACGTTTTCCTTTGCGTAGAAAATGAACTTTTTGAGGAAGTCCAAAGTGAGGATTTTTTCGTTGATGTTGGCTAGCCCATCCTCCCCTTCCGCCTCCATTTCCTCCCTCAAAGCGCCGTGGAGGAGCGAGTTATACTTCTGAAACACAGGGGTCGCTAATGCCTCTTCTCCCCTCATTGCACTCGAGTTGTCTGCAGTGGAAAGACGTGATCCGTAGTCTAGGGGCAGCGGGATGCCCTCATAACCACTCACTACAGTTCTGTGCATTCTCAAAACGTGGTCTGCTAAGCACTTATCCTTATTCCTACTCACATCGTCCCGGATCACAAAAAAGAGGTCAAAACGGGACATGAGGGAGTCTGGGAGTGCCACGTTTCTCTGGAGAGGCAAGGAGGGATCAAATCTCCCGTACACAGGGTTAGCCGCGGCGACAACGGAACAGCGCGCGTTGAGAGAGGCCTGTATTCCTGCTTTTGCTATTGTGACGGTCTGCTGCTCCATCACTTCGTGGATTGCAACGCGGTCCGCGTCGGACATCTGGAAAATAATGCGCAAGGGAGGTGGAATTGGTGAGGGACATAAGCTCGGAAGAAAAAGCTACTCTAAAAGGGGGTTTGTGGGTGCTCACCTTGTCAAACTCGTCAATGCAAACCACGCCCCTGTCGGCTAAGACCATGGCCCCGGCCTCTAACTGCCTTTCCCCTGTCTCTGTATTTGTTGTCACAGCAGCCGTAAGCCCTACCCCTGAGGAGCCTCGCCCAGTAGTGTTCACGGCAATGGGTGCCGTGTTGAGCACAAACCTGAGAAGCTGCGACTTTGCAGTGGAGGGATCGCCCACCATGAGAATGTTGATGTCCCCCCTGAGGTGGGTCCCGTTTTTGAGCACATGCTCCCGTCCTCCCAGTAAGAGCAAAGCCAGCGATTCCTTAACCTCCTTGTGCCCAAAAATGGAGGGGGCCAGAGATCGCGAGAGAATTTTGAAGGCGTCGGGGTTGGCTGCGAAGGCCTCGATGTTTGCCACGTCAGGCACGGAGGGGGTGACATTGAAGGCAGACTTGCGGAGTTTTCGAATTGAGTTCCCCACAAGAATTGTTTTAAAATTACCGAATGTTCCACCTGGCTGGTTCCCTGCGTCTGCACGGTACACGCCCACCACGGCCACTCGGTCTCCAGGCTTGGTCTCATCCACCAAGTCTCCGTCCACGTACACGTCCACAGACCGCGGTAGCTGCCCCAAAGGGGCAGCTTCGGGCATCTCTTGAATGGTAAAAACTTGGGAGTCCTTGTAGACACTGAGGCCGTACTCTTGAATGAGGGGGTTGTTGTCTTTGTCCACGGTGGGCATGATGCTGTTCCGATTTTTGATGTCCCCTGAAAAGTCTGAAAAGTCGTTGTATTCACGCGCCTCGAACTGCTTGGATTTTTCAGAGTAGTGCACGGATCTCACAAGCTTGGGGTGCACTGTGTTTGCCTTGGTTACAATGCCCTCCACACACACCATGTGGGACAAGTGCCTGGCGCAAAGGGTACGGGGCGTCACAGTACTGTCCCCAAAGTTTCCTTCAAACCCTACGCAGATACGCTCAGAATTACTTCTGCCCGCTAATCTCTCATCTGGCACCTTCATACGGCGCTCCTTCTCCCTAGCATTTTCAAAAAACCGTCCATCACTCTCAAGCACAACCGCCTTTGCCCCAGCCTCTAATGACGGGATGGTCTTCACGGGGTCCCGCAGTAGTTTATCAGTCCCATCCTTAGAAAACGACCGAAACTCGTTTATATTTACTAAAAAACGATACTTCACCCTTGAATGGCTCATATCCTTGACGCTATTCAGTATCTAACGAACGCAGAGCAAAAGTGCAGGAGTGAGGACGGGGTGAAGTGCGGCGACACGGAGAGAGAATTGGAAGGAGGAACTGACCTCATTAAGTTGAAACTCATTTTGAACTTCTCCACGGGCTTCTTGTCGCTTTAAAAAGTCAACAAAAATTTTCTTTAACTCTAAATCTATTGCAGCCCCACTTTCAGCCATGATTATGATCCAACTGTGTATTCCTGTGCGCAGTGAGATATGCGGTTTTGAGCGGTTTCATTTTTTTATTATATTTATACAATTAATCAAGATGTCCAGTGCTGCTGCGAGTGTTCAGCCTCGTGTGCATGTTGTATTAGAGCAATGTTCTCTAGAGTCGGTGAAGACAAAACGTGGTTTTGAATTATTAAACTGTGATGACCACATAGGCGTTTGTAAAAAGAACGGTCGGGATCCATCAGAGTACCGTCCTGACATAGTTCACCAAGTGCTCTTAGCTTTGATGGACAGCCCCTTGAACAAGGCGGGTCATTTACATGTACTAATGTTGACGAAGAAGAATGTTTTAATCGAAATAAGTCCACACACGCGTATTCCTCGAACATTCAAAAGATTTTGTGGGCTCATGGGTGCGTTCTTTCATTCCGGGGCCCAGTTCCCTCTCTCCCCACGCTCAGTGTTTCCCTTGATTTTAGTCCTCCCACTAACTCTCCCACGTCCATCAAAACACAAACTATGAGTCTCAGTTCAACTTTTACACAATCTAAACGTGCGAGCTGCGGACACGAATGAGACCTTAATGAAAGTTGTGAAGACGAACGTAACTCAGCAACTTCCGATCGGATGTGAAATTGTTGGCCTTGAGGTGGACGCAGAATTGATAGACGCATATGATGTCCCAGCGAGATTGGTGGGGAGAATAGAGACCGTGGGCAGAGAAAAAACGGGCGTGATAGGAAAAGGGAGGCCAACTTCCTCTGGAGAGGGAGTGAAGCGAGCCAGAGAGGAAGCAGGAACGAGCGAGACCCCCAGGGATGTGGCATTTGTTATTGGGGCGATGAGCCATGGTAATATTAACCCTTCCTACATCACGCAAACCTTTAGTCTGAGTCGGTACCCGCTTTCCGCCGCCTGTACTGTCGGAAAGCTTATGAATGCGTACGAAAAAGCATGGGGTGTATTATAATATTTAGGTTTATCACGCCCCTGTAAAATATTGGATTGTTTCAAATATTGCACGGCTTGCATATAAGTGCAGAGTCCCATTCCTGTGTTAAATGACTTTACTGTGCAGCCCCGCCCTTCTTTTCCTCCTGAGCTTGTTTGAGATCCATATTTCTTCAATGCAGAGACGCACCCAGTGGGGTGAAGCAGTTAAGGGAAGATAATGTGAGAATAGAGGAGAGAGAGAGAGAAAAAGATTTGTGCGAGCGGGCACACACTCACTCTTTCGTTAGCCTGTCTACCATTTGTCTTAGCTGTTCGTTTTCTGCGCGTAATGCATCTACATCCACGCCTACCGGGGCTCCCATAATTCTCTTTACGTACTCTACTGCATTTGGTGGACGCTCAGGCTCCTCATACAAACCTACAAGAACTGCAAGCATCGAGGGTGTGTTTTCGGGCGTCAAGATAAACCCATACTGACTTGACACGAGATCCAATCGCTTACGTACCTTTCGTTAACGCATCCACTACACCTGCCTTATCTAAGTACTTGCGAAATTCCTCTTTTTTCGCGTCTGGAGTTTGGTACGATGAAGCCATCACCCTTCTCTTTCTTTTCTTCACTGCAAAAAAATATATCACCGGGTTCTCTGGATCTGGAACCATGGGCTTATCCGAATCTCCCAACCATGGCGCAACAGCTGAGAGGAAAGGGTATCACCCTTGAAAAGGTTTTGGTTCCAAGTGATCCTTCTAAGCGCAAGACCAAGGTGCGCGCGAAAGTAGATTTGGAAAAAATCTCCACCACACTGCATCTCTAATCTCTAATCATATCTTTATCTCACCACCTTTACTTACTCCCCTCACCTCTCTTCTTATTAGATTGTTTGTACAATGGGTCCCTCTTGCTGGGATGTAGATAAGCTCGTACAGTTAATTGATGCTGGCTTAAACGTGTGCCGCCTGAATTTCAGCCACGGGGACCATACCGTAAGTGTCCCCCCCGACCCCTCCGCAAGCACCACCCCCGAAATTTCACTCTTTTCCTCCCACCCTACTGTTAATGGCTAAAAATCTCGACACCTATTTAATTTCGGCGCCCAACAGACGCACGCTGCCACTCTGGAGCGCGTCCGTGCAGCTGTGAAGCAGCGTCCAGGGTGCAATATCGCTATCATGTTAGACACCAAAGGCCCTGAAATTCGCACGGGTTTGTTGGTTGACCACAAAGCTGTAAATCTCAAGGAGGGCCAAGATCTTGAGATAACCACGGACTATTCCATAGAGGGTGACTCCACCCGCATCTCCTGCTCCTACAAAACTCTCCCCACCTCCGTCTCAGTTGGCTCCCTCATTTTAATTGCCGACGGGACCCTTGTGTGCAAAGTGAAGGAGCTGAAGCAGACCTCCATCATTGTAACCGTATGCAATAACGTGACAATTGGTGAGAAAAAGAACATGAATCTGCCCGGTGTGATAGTGGACCTTCCCACAATCACGGAGAAGGATAAGGACGACCTCGTGAATTTCGGTGTTAAGTACGGCGTGGACATGATTGCAGCATCCTTTGTTCGCAAGGGCAGCGATATTGCAACCATTCGAGAGGTCCTGGGCCCCGCGGGTAAGCACATCAAAATTATTTCCAAGATAGAGAATCAAGAGGGTCTCCACAATTACGACGAAATCTTGGCAGCCTCCGACGGCATCATGGTGGCGCGTGGGGACTTAGGCATGGAGATTCCCATAGAGAAAGTTTTCTTGGCGCAAAAAATGATGGTGCGCAAGGCAAACCTTGTGGGGAAGCCTGTTATCACTGCTACGCAAATGATGGAGTCCATGATCACCAATGCCCGACCCACCCGCGCCGAGTGCAGTGACGTGGCCAACGCGGTACTAGATGGAACAGACTGTGTTATGCTCTCTGGGGAAACTGCAAACGGGTCGCACCCAGTGGCAGCCGTGGGCTACATGGCCCGCACGTGTGTGGAGGCGGAGGGGGTGGTTAACTACGGACAGCTCTTTGCCGCGGTGAGGGAGTCCACACTTGCTGAAATCGGTACTATGTCCATCCCAGAAGCTGTGGCCTCCTCCGCAGTGAAGACAGCGTATGACATGGGTGCCAAAGCCATTCTTGTGTGCAGCGAGACCGGAAACACGGCGCGTTTGGTGGCTAAATACCGCCCCAACATGCCGGTGCTGGTTCTTACTGCTACTGAGTCTGTGGCACGTCAGCTGCAGGGGCTTTGCAGAGGGGTGAAGACAACCGTGATGGGCTCCATGATTGGCACAGACTCCATCGTTCACCGTGCTGAAGATTTGATAAAGGAAATGGGTTGGGTGAAGGCTGGGGATACCGTTGTGGCGGTCCACGGTCAAATGGAGGGTCGCCCAGGGTCTACCTCCTTGTGCCGAGTTCTTTCTATAAGTTAAAATGTCACGAACAATTAACAAGTAGCACACACACAAAAAAAAAAAAATTTTATTTTACTTGCTTGCCGTTGCACCACCAGTTTTTTTCTTTGGTTTGGGTTTGGATGAGGGGGGTGTACCACCTGCGGGTTTTTTTTGACCCCCCAAGGACGCCTCCCCTCCCTTAGTCCCAGGCTTGTTTGCGTCCAGGGATCCTTGAACTGCTGCGTGAAGATCATCCAAGGACAGCTCCTCGTGATCCGCCCCACCCAACATGTTAATTGCATCGCCTATGGATAAGCGTAAATTTGCAACCCCCCTACTTTTGTCTCCTTGATGGGCACGAAGGATCGGGAGACCAATGACACCATGTTGAAGCGCACTTACACCATCTTCAAGGAGCACAAATGCGGCAGCTAAATAAGCGTGAAGTTTGCCGACTAGAATAGATCCCTTCCCTTCAAGTACTTCCGCGGGTTCTAAAGCGGATCGGCACGCAAGTACGGCGTCCTCCGGCTTCCCTAGTCTTATGAGAGTGGCACACATAGTTCCTTTCATGTTCACTAAAAGACTGGGATTTCGGTCCGTCGAGGCGTCGTGTGCCACATAGACTTCCCTTAAAAGAGACTCTGCCTCTGCAAGTCTACCAACGGATGCAAGGGCGGAAGCCAATCGATCAGACAGCTCTGCCACAATTGTACTTCCTCGCCCCTCCGCCTTCGTGAAATACGATATAGCGGACTGCGCAAAGCTGATGGATTTATTGAACATCCCAACAATTTGAAGTTGCTTTACCAGGAAACTTTCTAACGAGGCCATCTTTTTCTCCCTCTCTTGAACACTCAAGTCATTACTACTATCGCCTTTCCTGGCCTCAAAGGCTCGCTCAAGAAGTCCCAACGCTGCCATCTGGGAATCATATGTTTCATTCCGAGCCCGTAGGCGGGCCATACTCTCAAGGATACTCGCAGTTGCATGAGTCTCCTTTCCATGAGACCCCAGAAGCTGCAAGCGCAGTGCCGGTTCCAGGTAATTAGCTAACGTTTCCTTGGCGTTGAAAGGGTTTTCGGTACAAACCCCAACTGAGAGGTACACTGAAAACAATGGGGGCTCAATTCCGGGTTTCTCCGTGTTTGCTTCCGTGGTATTTAAGGCATCGAGAAGGAATGGCACAGCAAGGGAGCAGTTCTCTTGGGAAAGACCCGCCTTTGCTAATTGAGAATAGCCAGTGGGGGGTGGGTGTAAAACCTTACTCACTGTCTCCTGCAAATCATTAAGAATTGAGTTAATGTGACCACGAAATATATAAGAAAACAAGGCCACAATCAAACCAACAACCAAATAAATGAAAGGTAAACCAGAACCCTTCGCAGGATTTTTGTAGGTGTTCATGATTGGGGAAGGATTGCCAGGCGTAGCTGGATCTGGCGTAGGTTCAGGCGGCGTTGAGAATGCTGCCGGTGCCACCAGTAATGGTGGAGAGTCTTGAATTCGGGCTGATTCAATGTTTTTCTTCTTCTTTGCCAATTGAAGGCGCAATGCCGCAGGCATTTGGGACATCCTTGTTTGCCTTTTGCAAGTTGTTGTTTTTTATACCTTATACCTCGCCTCGGAGCCGGGGAAAAAATATAAATATCACCGCTTTCCCCCTCTTCCCACACCGTCCGCCAGCTCACCCCACGACACACACAACCCATTAAGTGTTTAATCATGGTGGCAATCACTCATCTTTACAAGAAGGAAGGTAGCGCAACTGCATTGTAAGTTTTTCACTCTTTTTATCAATTATCTTGCGGGAGAGTCGCATGATGTTGCTCCCAAACGATTTTCCACTAAACCTGTCAAAACTCGCTCACTCTTCCCCCTTCCCACCTATCCTTAAAGAGAGGAACAAGTCGACAAACATTTTCAGGAGCTTTCGGGGAAGTTGGAATCTCTTCATGCCTTAAAGGCTTTGAGGTTTTCGTCGGCGAAGGACTTGGATGTGGGGGGTGGTCGCAAGGCGTTGCTTATCTACATTCCCCCTACACAGCTTGCGAAGTACCGTGTGCTGCAGAAGACCCTGACTGATGAGCTAGAGAAGAAGATGTCGACAACCCACTGCTGCGTGGTCATCTTGGCCAACAGGACCATGGTCTCCTCCATGACTTGGGCACGCAGCACGAACAAGAGCGGCCTCCGCCCCCGCAACCGCTCCTTGAAGGCCGTGCAGGAGGCCATTCTCGATGACCTTGTGTTCCCTTCCGAGATCGTTGGGAAGCGCATCAAGGTAAAGACAAGTGGGGATCGCATTATTACCGTTCAGCTCTCCGCCAAGGATAAGGAAAGTGTGACTGACCGCGCGGACGTAATCCAATCCATCTACAAGGCCCTCACCGCTAAACAGATCGCGCTGGATATTTAATTAGTTTGTATTTATGAAAGAAAATTCAAGAAACACTAAAGCACAGTCTTATGGGCAGGGCTGCCTTCGCACGCCAAGCCAAACCCAATGCCTTTTCGACCGTGCCCCGCTTCCACATTTTCGAATGGGAGGGGGGTGACCCCTCCTCTTTTTCCCAGAGAGCCACCCGTGAAGCCCATTTTCGCAAGAAGGCGGCTACCCACCCCTCGAGTGTGAGTTTCCCACTCACCGAGGGCACTGGGGGTGGTTCCTTCTGTGCGTGCGCTAATATGAGTACGTCCCCCAGCTGACGAGGCCACGCCTTCCTCCTTTAGATCGTTCCCCGGCACGAATGTTACATGACGGAGCAAGTTTTCCAGTGAATTTAGCTGGTTAGAGCTATCTTCATCATCACCACTGCTGCTGCTGGAGGTGTCGCTCTCGCTACTGCTATCGGTGGCATTTGTGGTAACTTTGCGCCCTCGTCCCCCCATTTCGTCTCCCGACACAAACCTCTGTTTCCCTCTGATGACATGATTAGCTTCTCTTTTTTCTCTCCTTGCTTTTCGAGCAGCTCTCTGCTTGGATACAACATCCTTTAGTGCCACTCCAGTGAGGCTGAGGTTAAAGCCCACACAGAGAGCTCTTGCGGCTTCTACGCCACTGGGGGGAGGCGGTTGCGGGCCATTAGGGGTGAAAACAACCCGCCGTTTACTTTTCTTCCCACCACCACCTTTCTCAATTCCATGCCAATTTAATGCCGAGCCTATCCGAATCGCTAAAGAGCGTGCATGAACGCTCAGAGGGGCAGTAGTAATAGAATTGGACTGTTCCTGCTGCGATTCATCTGTAGTTGAGCACTCTCTCTCTTCCTCTCCGCCATGCCCTGGTGCATTATCAGCCCCCCCCCCTAACTCACCGCCCCTATCCAGTGTACCCACATCTGCATTACTTTCCGCGTGATCAGCATCAAGCTTGGGGGCACCAGAATCGTCGGTATTGTTCTGCAGGGTATCACCCAATAAAAGACACATAATTTCGAATGGGTCAAAAGCTTCGCTTCCAGAAACTGCTCTGGATGCACGTTTACTCGCGATTCGTGCCGCTCTTAACTCATCCTTGCCACCTGGTAGCCCCGCTCCATGCTTTTTTCCCGCTCCGCGAACAGAATTTAATTTGGCGTTTACGGCAACATTTATCGTGTCTCTACTAGCTCCCTCACCTCGCAGAGGTACCCTACCGTTAGACCATGGATATTCGCCCATAAAAGAACAAAGGCCCCCCAAGTGGGTTTAGAGTTCGTTAGAGGTTCTTTGAACACAGTCCTCTTTTTGTGATTTGTGATCCTTTTCTTTATTGTCACTTTTTTTCTAGGACCAGCCAAGCCAAAATGTGCCCAAAAAGGCGCCAACATCTCACTCAAATAAGAAGCCTAACCCGATGACTTCTCTTTGCTGTGGACCTTACTCCATTCCCCGCCCAAGACCAGGCTGTAGTTGTGCTTTGATTACTGGTGGGTGTAGCGGCATAGGAAAGGAGCTAGCAACGTTACTGGGAAGAGCAGGGTACACCCTCGTGATAGTATCACAGAGAGAGAGAGAGCTTCAAGAAGTGGCTTCTGAGCTCACTTCAGCCTTTGGCATTACAGTGCACCCCGTGACCCTGGACCTTGCAGCTGTGGGTGCAGCTCAGTCACTGTACACTACAGTGAAGGACACCTTGCTCCTGGACGTACATATCCTTTGCATCAATGCAGGTTTTTTTTTCTTCGGAGAGGTGGCAGATACGGACCCCGGCAGGGCGGAGGCGTTGCTTAATGTGCACGTTGTTTCCGCCTCACTGCTTGCCTTGCTCTTTGCCCGTGACATGCGCGCCCGTCGCTCGGGCTTCATCCTCTTCACCTCCTCCATTAGTGCCTGGGGGTCTTTCCCGGGCATAGCCTTTTATGGGGCGAGCAAGCACTACCTGAAAAGTTTTGCACTGTCCCTTTCCAGTGAGCTGTCTGTGCATGGCGTGGGTGTAACCTGCCTTGCCCCTGGTGCCACTGCCACGGCGCTGTATGATGCAACGGGGGTGCCCGCCCGGGCTGCAGAGGCATTGGGTGTCATGATGCGCCCCCAAGCAGTGGCTCGTGCTGGGCTCTTGGCCATGTTTCGACGCAACCCTATTGTCATACCCGGATGCCTGCCCAAGATATTTGCATTCTTCATGGCCATTCTGCCAATGTGCCTGATCAACTGTGTCCGTAGTCGCGTTTCTTGGCTCCCCCAGGCTTCCAAGGGGCTTAAGGGTGGCGTGAACCTTGGGCTTGCGGAGAAACTCCAGGGGGCTTCACAGTGAAGGCCCACCCGGGCGCCCCCTGGGGAAGGGTCATTTTGACTCCAATGGGCGGTTCCTCCTCTACACACTCCCTGCAGTTCAATCACGGGGCGCTTGGGGGTGCGCGTGGTAGTGTTGTATTCAACCACACGTGCCCGGAAAGGCCACGGTCAGCCTGCTCGCCCACCCTGTCGCGCATCGTGTACAGCGCCCCCTCGGAGACCACCATCGTGACTGCTCCCGTGGGCACTGCATTCCATGGCGTGTCGCTTCTGCCATGCGTCGCGGGAGGGGGTGGGCCCTCTGGGGCTCCCAGTCCCACCCTGACTAGAGGTGTGTGAACCATTCTACCCCCCTCGCATAGTGGTGCGCACCCCCCCATGCGCTCAAGCACCCCTACTCCCAGTCGCAGCCCCACGCCTACAGTCTCGTCAGGCGCGTCTCCCTCGGCCAGCACAACCCCAACGGACAGCCCCACGCCTTCCCCCACTCTTGGAAAGCATTTTACCCTCAGTTACGGGGACGGACGGTGGCCGAGTTCTGACCTTTTCACTAAAATGATTTTGATTATATTTTTCGTTGGGCACAGCCCTACACTGACACACCTTTCTCAGGGGACGTGCCAGAAGCCTTGAGGGCAATATAAGATACAAAATGAATTAAAAATTGATAGTGATGCAGAGCCTCTGAAAATGAAAACGCATTCTTCTACTACGGACTACAAAGTTGAAAGTGTACGCGAGATGCGGTTATTTCATACAAAAGGAAAGAGTGCGAGTGTTAAGTTAAAAGGGCGTGCAGTACTCAATACGAACCTATCTCATCGTAGGGGTTTTTCCCATTGCGAGCGACCATCTTGGTGGGTGTACCAGACATCAGTTCCTTCAGAATGAACGCTCCATCCAGTAGGCAGCTGCTGCTTTTGGTCTCCTGAGTGTGGCATGTC
>Ga0114972_10003398_pt1 | contig 11912 bp, 11 predicted proteins | sample M_140807_EF_Meta_FD_87354 | JGI IMG/M metagenome (GOLD analysis project Ga0114972, IMG submission 87354) | Freshwater microbial communities from Lake Montjoie, Canada to study carbon cycling - M_140807_EF_MetaG | ecosystem: Environmental > Aquatic > Freshwater > Lake | place: Lake Montjoie... | reverse complement strand
CTGCGCACCGCGACTTTTCGGTGTGATGGTGACGATTTCCTGAAATTGGTTGATTACCTCTTGTAGTTTGTAATTCAAGAAATTACGCCTTCTTTCGAATAGGTCTGGGTTTACAAGGTCAAACAATTCAAGCGAGGCTCGAATGGCCGCCAAAGACAGAATATTCTCGTTGCTGAGTTGCCAGCCCCGGGCACCTGGAATCGGGTTAAATCCTTTTTCCAGGAGAAATCGTCTGGATTCATCGTGCCCAAACCATCCTCCAAACCTCGGCAGGGAATTGTTGCTGGCATATCGTTCATGGACAAAAATGCCGGCAACCGAACCAGGTCCGCCATTCAAATATTTGTAGCTGCACCAAACAGCAAAATCAACATTCCATTGGTGGAGTTCAAGCCGGATGTTGCCGATTGCGTGGGCCAGATCGAAACCAGCTTTTACCCCGATTGAATGCGCTGCAGCAGTGATGGCTTGTATGTCGAATGCCTGACCGCTTAGAAATTGCACGCCCGAAAAAAGCACCAGCGCAAGCTCATCCGCATTTTCTCGAATGGCTTTCAGGATGTCTTCGGTCTCAAGGCTTTCTTCTCCTTCTCTGGGAAATACTTCGATGATATTTTCAGAAGGATTCAGGCCATGAAATTTCAATTGTGTTTCAACTGCGTAATGGTCTGATGGAAATGCCCCTGCTTCCATCAGAATTTTTGTGCGTTTTCCTTTGGGTTGAAAAAACGAAACCAGCATCAGGTGGAGATTACCCGTGAGCGTCCCCATGGCGGCAACTTCGGTTTCCTTGGCCCCGCAAAGTTTCGCCAGAGATGGTGTTAATAAAGTGGGATAATCATACCAGCGTCGCCCGGCTGTGAAATGTCCATCGACTGCCAGTTCCGCCCAATCGTTCAGTACTTCCGAAATGGCAGCCTTAGTTCCTTTCGGCTGAAGACCCAGACTGTTTCCGCAGAAGTAAGCGAGGGCTTCGCCTTTGTCTGAAACAGGCCTTAGAAATTCATTCTGGATTTTTATGAAAAGGTTTTGTGTCTCTTCTGTCAGGAATTCTTCCATGTCTTTTTTCTCCTGCCGAAAGGTAGGTCATTCTTGGCGGAGCAAAAAAAACCCCGACATGCGGGGCTTCTAAAATGGCTAAAAATGACTGGGATTTGCTGCGAGGTGGTGTTCAGACCGGAATTGAAAAAAGTTCAGGCCATGTTGTTTGTGCGCCATTTTCCGCTGGCTTTTTTCGAAAAGTCGGGCATTTTCTCTTTTTTCAGATTGATAACCTTTGGCAAATTGCCTAGGAGTCAAGTGTTTGGAGGTGAGGTAAAAGCAAATTCCTTTTTTGCGGTCAGGACGCGCAGCGCTCGCTTTCTCAATGTTGGTTCCGGCAGAAAAGAAAAGAACCAGGATAAGGCTGAAAAATTTTATTAGGGCTTTCATGGCAGTAAGGATTTAAAATTAAACAGATAGTGCTCTGCACGAATTTTCAAATCTTAGGTTTCAGCCAAATTGAAAAAAAATAAGCCCCGTTTTTGGCGGGGCTTATGATTAAAAAAATGCGGTAATTACTTCCTCAGGAAAGATCCTTTTCGAAGCCTTATTCTGATGGAAGCGGGTTTGCTTGCCAGAGAAATTCTGCCTGGCATATTGTAGGGTTTCAAAATAAAATTGATTCCAAGTTCTTTGATATTGAGTTCTGTTGAAGTGAGCGTTTCAATCAGAACGGTGTTGCTGGAATCGCAATCGAAGGTTTCGCTTTCATGCGAATAGCACAATTGCTGACCCGGATTGGAACCGCTCCACTTCCACCAGCTCAAATTCGGCTCAGAGTCCACATAAGTTGAGTCTCCGAAATTGATTGAGCCATTAATAAAGTAAGTACCATTTTGTGTGAAGGTTGCGGTTATCAAACCTATGGTGTCGAAGTTAAGCGTTGTGACCCCATCTTCTACCCAACGGTCCATTTTCCAGGTTCGGCAAAGCAGAGAATTGTTGCTTGTTGTTGCAACGGAGGTTCCGGATTTTTTGCCGCTCAAGCTTACAGAGGCACCGGAAACCGGAAGAAAACTAAAACGGATGCTGTCTTCGTTGATGCTGCTAACCGACATTTTACCGAAATTTTTAATCTCGATTGTTTTGTCGTCGCTTGCCTTGTAGTAGTAAGACTTAACGCTGTCGGGGGTCAGTTGGCTGCTTCCAAAAACTACAATAGCCTGATTGCTGTTGTTAAATTCCATTGAAGAAAAGCTCGCTCCAGAAACAGCCCAGCGCTTTTGAATCTGAGTACTAAGTGTATTTACCGGGCTTGAGGGGCTTGCGCTGTCTTTTTTGCAGGAACTCAATCCGATTCCGATGAATGCTAGGCAAAGGATGCCTGATTTAATGTTTGTTACCTCCATAATTTTTGTCGTTTAATTAGTGTTGTTTAATTTTTACAATTGTCTGTATTTTTTTTAAATATCACAAGTCCTATTCAGGACCAATATTTTGTAGATTTCTTGTGTTTTAGGCATATTATTTATAAATCGCAAGCCCTTTTAAAAAAACAGCCTTCAGGGTTTTAAAAAAATGCTTGAATACATCGACCTCATTGAGCAGACCTTTGAATTTCCAACCGAAGAATTCAGGGTGGAAAACAACGAACTGCATTTTAATGGAGTGCCCCTGCTTCCCATCATCGAGGAGTATGGAACGCCTTTAAAATTGAGTTATCTGCCCAAGATTTCAGAGCACATTGTGAAGGCAAAGTCTTTCTTCAGCAAGGCATTTGAAAAATATGGCTACGAGGGCAAATACATTTATTGTTACTGCACCAAGTCGAGTCATTTCCGCTTTGTGCTGGAAGAAGCACTCAAGAATGACATCCACATCGAAACCTCTTCGGCTTACGACATTCCCATTGTTCGGGAACTTCACAACCGCGGACTTGTAAGCAAAGACACCTACATCCTTTGCAACGGATATAAAAAACCCAATTACCTCAAATACATCAGCGATCTTATCAACGATGGTTTTCACAATTGTGTTCCGATTCTCGACAACCTTACGGAAATCGATTATTACGAGCAGAATGTAAAGGTGAACTGTCAGGTAGGCATCCGCATTGCGGCCGACGAGGAGCCCAACTTCGAGTTCTACACTTCAAGACTTGGAATTCGGTACAATGAAATTCTGGATTTGTATAAAAAGCGTATTGAGGGCCGGGCCAAGTTTACCCTCAAAACCCTGCACTTTTTTGTCAACACCGGCATGAAAGACACCGCATACTATTGGAATGAACTTGCCAAGTTCGTTGAGTTGTATTGCGAGTTGAAGAAGATTTGTCCCGAACTCGACAGCATCGACATCGGAGGTGGACTTCCCATTCAAACTTCCATGCAATTTGAGTTTGATTACGAGTACATCATCGACCAGATTGTGGAAAACATCCATTACATCTGTCAGGAAAGACAGGTGCCCGTGCCGGATATTTTTACTGAGTTTGGCAGCTATACTGTGGGAGAAAGCGGTGCTGTGATTTATTCCATTCTCGACCAGAAACAGCAAAACGACAAGGAGCTTTGGTACATGGTGGACTCTTCCTTCATCACCAACCTGCCCGATGCCTGGGGTCTGAACCAGAAATACATCATGCTGGCCGTAAACCATTGGAACAAGCGCTATCACCAGGTAAATCTAGGCGGACTAACTTGTGATTCAATGGATTACTACAATTCTGAAGCACATAGTTCTGTGGTGTTTTTGCCTAAGATAGACGATGGCGAGCAGTTGTATGTGGGCTTTTTCCACACCGGTGCCTACCAGGAATCTTTGGGTGGATATGGCGGCATTCAGCACTGCCTCATTCCGGCGCCCAAGCATGTACTGATTCATAAGGATGAGAAAGGCAATATTTCAACCGAGCTTTTTGCGCCTGAGCAGGACAGCGAAAGCATGTTGAAAATTCTCGGATACCGTTAAGGTATAAGGTTTCACTATCTTTTTTTGGGCGGCATCCGGGTTTATAAAACCCGGATTTACGGGCTATTCAGGGCTCCGCTATCGCTGCGGTGCGCCCAGAATTTGAGTGCAATTCGGTGCGCACCAAGCCCTTTCTATCCCTGCCGCGATAAAATTTGTTTGAAGTTAAAAAAGCCAGAATTGATCGTTTCTTTTTGCAATTTCCTTTTTTAGTTCGGATTGCATTTCAGAAACTTTGGTTATAAAATTCTGATAATTTATCGGTAATGCGGATCCCATTTGGATGTTAAATTGTAGCTCCATTTGCACTCTTTTTTCAAGAAATGCAGATTTATCTACTTCGCTGATTCGGTCGAGAAGCAAGTCAATTGTTTTGGTGCAACGCTGGTTATAAAGTTCTTCAGCTTGCAATAAGGAAGGTATTGAAACTTCATAATATTTCACAATCATGCGCTTTAGCAGCTTGTTTTCAATATTGCCCAGTTTACCTGAGGTTTTAAATCCCTCATAGCCAGCCCGATGTGTCTTTCTTACGATTGGTATTCCGTTGAACCCAATCGGTTGCTTGTTCTTTTTCATGCTATCCAATGAGGCAGCTGTGAGGGTAATCAGGAATTTGTTTGTTTCGAGTGCACTTTCAATTTCACTTTTGCATCGCATCAAATCCGAGGTGTCGCCTTCCAGTTCTTCTTCCAGGAGAAGCATAAAATCATATACTTCCTCCTGTTCTTTTTTGTATTCAGCGCGGTTATTCAGCCAAATTGAAAATGAAAAAGCAAATCCAATGACCAGAATTTCTCCTATAATACTTCTGATTTTTTGGAAAATTCCACCTTCAGCGCGTAGTTTTTTCCAGATTTGATTGGTGTTTTTAATGATTTCGTCTTCCATCGGGCATTCAGAATTTTCCAAAGAAAAGAAGATTATACTGCATTAGGGGCGCTGCTGTGCAAATTAATGGCAACAAGTATTGACGAAGTAAAGATTTTGACAGTTTCGGTTAAGAACATATTGTGTTTATTTAATACTCAATGTCGAACAGCATTTTTTGGAGTTTGCGCGTAGCTGCATTTTAGGATGCCATTAGCCTGTTTCGTAAGATCTGTAAAAGCAGCTGGATACCAGAAAATGCTGTATTTTCTGAAGGAGGAATTTGTTATTTTTGTTTTTGCATCATTTGATTTTATGAGTCGCGAGCAGGTAAAAAAGAAAATTGAAACGCTGGATAACAACCAGTTGGCTCTGCTTTCTTTGTTTTTGCAGCAATTGGACGAAAAGAAAATCAATATGAAGCAAGCAGCCTACACTAAGGCTGTACAAAAAGCCAGGAATGCGCTTGCCGGCCTGAAGGGAAGTCTTTCAGACGATATTCTCGCTGGAAGGGATGAGAGAATATGAACTTATATCTTGATACCTCCGCTCTGGTAAAAAACTACATTGACGAAGCCGGATCCTCAGGTGTTCGAAAAATGATAGAAAACCCCAGCAATCAAATCTGGATTTCGGAACTTGCAGAAACAGAATTCACATGTGCCTTGTTCAGGAGAATGAGGAATCATGAGTTAAGTGCGGATCTTGTGATAGAAGCTATGGATGGTTTTAGAGCATCCATTAAAAAATTTCAACTTTTGCCGCTGAACTCAGGCATCCTGAAAAAAGCAAACCAGCTGATTAATGATTATGCGGGTCTGTATCCGCTTCGCAGCCTTGATGCTATGCATGCTGCCGCATTTATTTCCATCGCCGAAAAACAAGACTGGATATTTGTTACGGCCGATCTTGCCCTTGGAAAGTTTATTCAACATTTAGGCTTTGAGGTTACTAACAGATTTTAAATTGTCTAGACCCGAAACGAACTTCGTTAAAGCTGCAGAGAGCCTAAAACCGTCCGGGACAGAGTCCCTCGCATATTTGTTGTCCTTAGAGCCGGCTGGGCCGAACTCTAAGGACAGATTACAAGTTAGAGTTCATCCCGATTGCAAATCGGGATGAGCCTATTTTACTACTTTAACACACGTTGCTGTTCGACAATTTGTTTTAAGTGGATTCCAAAAGCGCTAGGTCCAGTTAATCAAAAATACCCACCAGCCCCAAAACTATTTCCACCCCAGCCCAACAAACTCACAATGCATCCAAACAGAAAAACGATTTTATTTTAATCCAATAGATAAATTGCCTCCACTAAAGAAGCATTTGTAAATGGAAACCGTTTTCTGGATTTGTGTAAAACTGATGGTGCTTGTCAGCCATGCCATTGGAATTTCCTATCAGCAGTTAAATGTACTCTTGTTTGTGATTCTGCATCCTGCCATTACTTTGGTGCTGTTCCTTAAATACAGAAAGTATAAAAGGCTTTTTACGCAAAGGTTGAAAACTGAATAAGCGGGCAGTGTCCAACAGGAAAACCCGTTGACCTGACAATGGAAGTCCTATTTATCAGGCCTTATTTCTTGATTCTGAAAGGCTGGCAAAGGCCGCCTTTTTCTCTTCCAGTCTTGCTTTCCAGCGCTCGGCTTCCAGCGACCAGGAAGCCATCGGCCGGTGCTTTTCCATCATCTGAATTTCCTCTGCCAGGCGTCTGGCTTTTTCATCCTCAGCACGCAGAAAACGCTGCTCAAAATGCTGGCGCAAATAATCCACCGCCTCCTCGGTTGGATGAACCAGATCTTTTCCAAAAAAACGGTAATCCCGCAGTTCGTCGTTCATTATTTCCCATGCTGGGAAATAGTACACAGAAGGCAGACCCGTTTTTATTTCTTCAATCGCCAAACGCAATATCGACTTGCTCAGCGCATTTTCTTCAAGCCCATCCCGGCTATGCCGCACCGGACTCAAACTGAGTAAAATACGCAGCCCAGGATTGCTTTCGCGCAGTTTCAAAATCCAGGCTTTCCAGCTTGAGGTAATTTCCTGTACGCTGCTCAGGCATTTTTCAAATTCCTTTGCAGGCAATTTGTGGCACTTGCCCACCATGCCCCGCGCTTCGTGTTGGTAATTAAATGCTGTTCCAAAGGTGAGCACCAGCCAGTCAGAGGATTCCAATTGTTGCCGGCAAGCACTCGAAGCTTGGTGAATTTGCTCGTTCAACTCTTCTTCAGAGGCAGCAGCAAAGGGAGATCCAAGCAGAAAATTCAGCCACACGCCCTCTTTGCAAAAGTTGTACGACTGAATTTCGGTCAAATCTGAGAAGAGCAGTTTGCCCATAATCAAGGGATGAAAAATCACCCCAAATGGATTTGCCAGAACCGGATAACCCAGAGAAGAAAGCCAAGGACCCAGATTTTCGGTAAAACATGAACCGAGCCAGAGTGAATGCTCCTTTTTACTGATAGGTTCGGGGCATGGGCGCAGGGTTACCGGTGTCCGGCGAAACGGATTCTTTTCAGCGGACATCATCCTTCCATTTCAGGGTGTTGAGCAGGTGCACCATATCTTTACTGATGTACCGAATGGCCGGAGCGAGGCTATCATTGGCCGTGGCTATCCGAAAATACAGTGCGCCACGAAGGAAATGCCGGCTGCTGTCGGTGGTGTAAAACTGAAATTGTGTGGGAACCTGACCGCTCAGGGAAAATACAAAAGCATCCCTTCCGGCGGCTGTATGGATTTTTGATTCCTCGATGCCGTAAGCTTTGATGTTGTGTTTGTTGATAAGCGTGCGGGCATCTTCGATGTGCTCGTTCAGCAGTTTCATATCGCCATTGATGTTTTTATAAGTGAGTTGAACTTCCGCTTCCAAGGCTGGATATCGGATGTTTACCCAGTGGGGTTCTGATAGTCTGTCGGTGTCGTTGTACACAAGCGCCTGATTTGAAACTTCAAAAGTGAAGGGATGACCCTGGTCGTAAAGTTGATATTGGGGTGCAGGCAAATCAAATCTTGGGTATGCTCTCTCCCTTGGCCGGTGGCTTTTTTCGCAAGATTCAAGGAAAAAGCTGAGGACAAACAGAACAGAGACAAGGATTTTTGTTGGCAGCGTGGCAGTCATACGGGAATCTTATTGTTGATTTGCAGGCCCAAATATGCTTTGCAGGATTGGGTTAACATCATGTCTGAGATTAAATCTACGCACAATCCGGTTCTTCCCCTTATCGGATTCACTATGGGGGATGTAAATGGCATTGGCCCGGAAATTCTTATGCGTCTGTTGGAAGACAACCGCATACTTAGAATTTGCACCCCCGTTGTTTACGGAAACCACCGAATTATCAACCGCTACAGGAAATTATTTCAGGTGGAGGAATTTCAGATGGCTCCCTGCAAAGGGGTAGAAACGGCTCTTCCACGCAAAATCAATATGATTAATTGCTGGGAAGATGATTATGAATTGAAAATCGGCAGCTCCGATCCGGTGGCTGGCCGCCTTGCCTGGCTGGCGCTAAAAAAGGCTGGCGATGACCTTGCCGCGGGTCATTTGGATGCAGTGGTTACGGCACCGATTCAAAAATCGAACATGCCGGCAACGGAGTTTCCTTTTCCAGGTCAGACGGAGTTTTTTGCTTCACTGGTAGGAAAAGATGCCAGGTCAATGATGATGATGGTGCAGGAAAATTTCCGTGTGGCGCTGGCAACCGTGCATGTGCCGGTGGAAAAAGTTTCTGGCATACTCACTTCGAATTTGCTGAGAAGCAGAATAGAGCAGCTCGAAAAAGTGCTCAAAGATCAGTTTGACATCCCGATGCCTAAAATAGCCGTTCTTGGTCTGAACCCACATGCAGGTGAAGAAGGAAAAATGGGCATGGAGGAGGAAAAAGTGATTGTTCCGGAAATCAGGAAGTTTCGCGATAAGGGGCACATGGTTTTTGGGCCATTTGCAGCGGATGGATTTTTTGCCACCGGACAGCAACATAAATACGATGCGGTTTTGGCTATGTACCACGACCAGGGTCTGATTCCATTTAAAATTCTGGCAGGCATGGATGGTGTAAATTTCACAGCTGGCCTGCCATTTTTCCGGGTTTCTCCCGACCATGGAACAGCCTACGACATTGCAGGAAAAGGAATTGCTTCAGGCGATTCTATGCGCGCTGCTCTTTTCCTTTCCCTTGATTTAATCCGGCTGAAAAGTGAAAAAGTTCAGGCTGTAGTTTTACCGGGAAGGAGAGAATCAGTTTCTCGGGGCAGAGGCGACTAATTCGTCCCGGTTCAGGGTGATCTTCCTGGTAAAAATTGGCTTACCCGATTTGCTGAAAATTACCAGTTCGGTCGCAAGTTCTTTTTTCTTTTTCATGATTTCCCTGAATGTGCCCAGAGAAATTTTCAAGTAAATCTGCTCTTCGCCGTCCTCGCTGAGGTAATAATCATTTTCCGATACCACCACTTTTAAGGGTTTCCTTGAGTTTTCACTCGAAAGTTCAATGAGTGAAATACAATCGGCCAGCCGAACATCAATCTGAAAAACAAGATCACCGTCGTCTTTCAAGGCCGAATAGCCAATAAGTTCCAGCTTCGGTTTTTTGCGGCCAACCGTCTGCGCATTCGCCCAATCTGTTGCGGACAGCAGCAGAAAAAGGAAAACGGGTATGATGGTTTTTATGCCTGAAGCCATTTGAGTGGTTGGTGTTGCCCAAAATGAGCAAGGCCCAAACCTACCCATTTTCAAATCAAAGGTAAAAACAAGACTCTTTTGCATGCGTGAAGGCTTGGTTTCAACCTTGCGATGTACAGAAGCGGGTAAAAGCACCACATTTTAAGCCTTCTTTTTTTCGAAAATCCACCCAATTTTTGTGGCCTAATTTTCGAATCAAGCTCCCGGACGAACCTTTTCTCTGCTCGGTTTGGTCTTTTCCACAAAGCGAAGCTTGATACCAAATCCACCAACAACCTGGTATTCCAGACTGGCCCCCAATTGAGAAGACAATGCCTGAACCAGGTTCATACCCAGACTTCGAAATGTGTTGAAATCAGTTTCTTCCGGCATGCCCACGCCATCATCTCGAATTTCAAGTTCAAAAAACTCTCCTTCATGGGTGAAGTTGATGTCAATTTTTCCTTTTGTTCTTCCAGTAAAAGCATGTTTGCATGCATTGGAGAAAACCTCGTTGATAATCAGACCGCAGGGTACGGCTGAATTGATATCAAGAAAAACATTGGCCTCATTGGTGTTTACATCGAGGTGAATTTTTCCACCATTGTAAGAATAAAACAAGGTGCGGGTGAGCTCTTTGATGTAGGACTCCATTTCCACTTTTGCCAGAGTGCTCGATTGATATAGCTTTTCATGAATCAACGCCATTGACTTAATCCGGCTTTGGCTGTCGCGAAATACTTCTACTAGATTTGGGTCTTTGATATAGCCGCTTTGCAGTTGCAACAAGCTCGAAATCACGGCCATGTTGTTTTTTACCCGGTGGTGGATTTCCTGAATCAGGATTTCCTTTTCATGCAGCGACTGGATAATATGTTCTTCGGTTTCCTTTTGGAGGCTGATGTCTGAAATTCTCAAAAGGATAAGTTTTCGGCCTTCCTGTGTGAAAGTTGTAAGGGCCAGACTTCCCCAGAATTTCTCCTCATTGAAATCCAGCATTTCAAATTCTTTCACTGCCATTTGACCAATTGAAGAATCGATCATCTGCTGCCAGAAACGAGCTGTTTGCTCCTTGAATGGACGAATTTTATACAAGTGCTGATTCTTGATGGAATTTTCTTCACCGGCTTTCATTAATTCCGATGCCTTGGGATTGCAATCTTCAATCTGCAGGCTTTCGAAATCGATTATAAAAAGCGCATCAACAACTTTGTTGAAAATTTGCTGCAAAAGGAATTCACTTTTTTGTACCCTATCCTGATGCAATTTCAGGTCAGTTACATCCGTGATGATTCCCAAAATGTGGCGGTTTCCTTCTGCATCCATCAGGGGTTTTTTGGTCACCACAAAATAAGACATCTCACCTGTGTGTGGGTTGAGGGATTGCTCTTCTGTGGTAATTGCCCTGGCTGTGTCGGTAATTTTCCGGTCTTCCTCTGCGAATTTTTCCTTCTGCTCGGATGTTAAGGGCAAATCCCAGTCACTAAGCCCGGTAAGTTCCTCAACGCTCATCTTATAATAGTCGGCAAATGCCTTGTTTACAAGGAGATATGGGCCTTCCGGTTCCTTTACAAAAATCAGGCTGGGGTTTGTGTCCAGTATTTGCCGAAGGTATTCACGCTGGGTAACCAGTTCATTTTCGGTATTCACCCGGCCGGTAATGTCCACGCCCACGCAAAGGATGCTGAGTTCGTTCTCTTTGGTAATGAAGGGAGTTCTTGTAACCTGAAACAAGTGCATTTTCCCGGTTATCGGGTGGAAAAATGCCTCTTCTACAACCAGAGTACTGAGGCTTTCAATTACCTGTTTATCTGCCTTTTGTAATTCCTGGTAATTCCATTTGTATTTTGAAAACCAATCTTCGCTGGTTTTGAGAAATTCCTTCACCGGCACGCCGAAAAAATCGGCGATGGTTTTATTGGCCACAATCATATTGTTGTCCCGGTCTTTCACATAAATGAAATTGGGGTCCACATCGATGATTTGCCGCAAATATTCCCGGCGGTGATGCGCATCCAGCAGGGCAGATTTTTCTGCAGAAATGTTCTGCACAATTTTCATCGCCTTGCGGATTCTGCCCTTTTCATCCGGAAGCGGAATCAGCAAAAATGAAAAGGTGCCAGAACCAAAATTGAGTTCGAAGCTGTCAGATTTTCCTCGAAAGGTTTCTTCCAGACTTTCCTTCAAAAAGGCGGCATAATTTTCACCGTAAAGCGAAAAGAGATTGTCACCTGGTTTTGGAGAATATGGTCCTTTGTCTGTTTGAAAATCTTCGCCTCCCGAAAAAAGGATGTCGAGGTTTTCATCGAGAATACTCACATGGCCTTGCGGAAAGTTGTCGGCCAGAGTTCGAAAACGAATATCGAGGTCTGCAAGTTGAGATTCTAGTCGCACGATTCTGCGCTCTTGATTCAAATCTGGCGCCGGTACTCTG
>Ga0114972_10003397_pt1 | contig 11913 bp, 10 predicted proteins | sample M_140807_EF_Meta_FD_87354 | JGI IMG/M metagenome (GOLD analysis project Ga0114972, IMG submission 87354) | Freshwater microbial communities from Lake Montjoie, Canada to study carbon cycling - M_140807_EF_MetaG | ecosystem: Environmental > Aquatic > Freshwater > Lake | place: Lake Montjoie... | reverse complement strand
TGGACACTTCTATCGTGTGGGCGGTCACAGCGCGGTCAAAGCCAATGTCCGCGTGATCGCCGCTACCCACCAAGACTTGGAACTTCGCGTGAAGGAAGGGGCCTTTCGAGAAGACTTGTTTCACAGATTGAATGTGATTCGTTTGAGACTTCCCGCCTTGCGAGAACGCAGAGAAGATGTGCTGGTTTTGACCAAACATTTCTTGGTTCAAAGTGCCCAACAACTGGGTGTTGAGCCCAAACGCATTGCAGACCAAGCGCTGGAAATATTGAGCCACTTTCATTTTCCTGGCAATGTGCGTCAGCTTGAAAACATTTGTCATTGGCTCACTGTCATGGCACCCGCTCAGGTGATTGAGACCAAGGATTTGCCACCTGAGGTTTTGGCGGCCCCAACAGGTCTGAGTGCGCCAGTGACGCAGTCTGCTTCAGCAGCAAGTGCAGTGGTCAATGAGCTGGGTTCTGCCTTAAGTGTTGCAACGCCAGCGCCTTCTCTCATCAATTTGGGTGCGCATGCAGGTTGGGAAAGTGCCCTGGAGGTAGAGGCCATGCAACTGCTAGGCACCGACCGTCAAGATGTGTGGGACGTCTTGTCCAAACGCTTTGAATCTTTGCTCATTCAGGCCGCACTGGCCACCACGCGGGGCCGTCGTATTGAGGCTGCCGTGAAGCTGGGCATTGGACGCAACACCATTACCCGCAAAATTCAGGAACTTAACATTGAGGCCTGAACTTGACGGTGCTTCAGGCCCAGCTGCTGCCAACCTGCCGTTTAACGAGAGTAAAGCACGTTGCCAGTGTCACTCACAGCGATGTATTGATTCTCAGCCCTGAACAGGGTTTTCAAGTTGGCAGTGGTGCCAGAAACTTGAGCCGTCCAAGTGATGCCATCGTTGCTGGAAATGATGGTGCCATTGCTGCCTACCACCATGAATTGATACTGCGCCGACAGCGCGTTGAGCGATGCTGTGGTGTTGGCAGAACGCGCGGTCCAAGTGATGGCGTCGGGGCTGGTGAGGATGGTGCCATTGGCGCCCACAGCCAAGTAGGTGTAGGTGGTGGCGCCATTCAAGTAAGTAGAAATAGAACCCACTGCTTTTAAATCGGCAGTGGTGCCTGAGGTTCTGGCCGTCCAAGTAAGGCCATCATCGCTTGTGAGGATGGTGCCTGCAGTACCCACAGCTACCCATTTGCCAGCGGCAGAGAAGGCCAATGCGTTTAAGTGGGCTGTAGTGCTTGGAACTGACGTCGGCAAGGTCCAAGCAATGCCATCGCTTGATTTGATGAGGGTGCCATTGTTACCCACAGCCACCACCAAGCTGCCATTGAACAACAAAGCATTTAAGGCGTTGGAAGTGATGCTGGTAGCGGCTGTCCAAGTTTTGGTGTCAGAACTGTAAATGATATTGCCGCCATCACCCGCTGCCATGTATTTGGAGAATCCAAACTCGGCGGCGTTGAGGTTACTGGTCACAAAGGGTGTCATGCTGCTCCATGTGCCAATGTCTGCGGCACTGGACATGCGGCCTGCTTGTCCCACCGCCAAGTATTTATAAAGGTAGGAGTTGGTGCTCGCATCAAAGTAGGTGCCATAGGTAAGACCTGTGGTGGCGCCGGTGCCAAGCGCCACGCCAGGCTTCCATTCAATGCCCGCCAAGCGCGGCGTGACAGTGACGGTGGGCGTAGCGTCTCCACCAGCACCTCCGTTGATTCGGCCAGTCAGAAAAAAGGAGTAGGGCGTGCCATTGGACAGACCCGTCACGACGAAAGGTGAAGTGACCTTCATTCTGTAAATGGAGCCCGAAGTGGCCAGCCAATTGCTTAAATTGATATTGGCATTGTTGGGTGCTGCAAAAATCCAATATTCCACGCCTGGAGTTTGGACCCAGCTGAGCGTCACTTGACTGTCCCCGGCAACAGAGGTGAGGCCACCCACGGGAGGGGCCGGTTTGTTACTGGTGCCGGAGCCGCCACAGGCTGCCAAGATGATGGCTGTGGCCAAGGCCAGCAATGAAACTCGTATCGAATGCAATGACATGAAATTTTTCCTGTGCGGAACCAAATAGACCCCAAATTCTAAGTGACAGTCTTGGGGATAGTGCCAATAGGAGAGTTTAGGGCTTCGTGCATACTCTTTTCTACGCAAACCTGCCCAGCAGCAATAAATTTAAGGAGTCAATGACATGGACCGTCGAAATTTTTTCCAAAGCTCGGCACTGGTTTCTTCCGGTGCACTATTGGGTTGCGCCACACCCGGCATGGCCCAAAAAAATGTCAAAACACCATTTGACGTTCCGCAAACTTACATCCCAGTGGTGGGTTCGGACGAAATGTACCCCGTTCGTCGTATTTACTGCATTGGCCGCAATTACGCTGCCCATGCACGCGAAATGGGTTCTGACCCAACCCGCGAACCCCCCTTCTTTTTTCAAAAACCCACCGATGCCATTCAGTATGTGGCGGCGGGCACAGTGGCCCCGCACAACTACCCACCCCTCACCAAGAACTACCACTACGAAGCCGAGTTGGTCGCGGCCTTGGGCAAAGGCGGGCGCAATATCCCTGTGGACAAGGCTTTGGAATTGGTATGGGGATACACATTGGGTCTTGACATGACGCGCCGTGATTTGCAGAGGGCCATGGGCGATGAGAAAAAACCTTGGGAAATTGGCAAGAGCTTCGATCAGTCTGCGCCCATTGGGGCACTGCACAAGTTGGCTGCCATTGGCCATTTCACGGAAGGCAACATTTGGCTCAAGGTGAATGGTCAGGTAAAGCAAAGCTCCAACCTCAAGAACATGATTTGGTCCGTTGCAGAGCAGATTAGCAAATTGTCGGAAGCTTTTGAGCTGTTTCCAGGGGATATCATCTACTCGGGTACACCAGAGAATGTCGGACCTGTTGTGCGGGGCGATGTGATTGAAATGCACATCGATCGCTTGCCTAATTTGAGCGTGAAAATTGTCTAAATCTCGAAAGTCAAAATGAACTTGCCCATTGCTTCCATCTTGCTTGCTGGCGCTATGCCTTGGATTTGTGCGGGCATTGCCAAGGCGGGGCAAAAAAATTACGACAACCACAATCCCAGAGCATGGTTTGCCTTGCAGACGGGCTATCGAGCGCGTGCCAACGCCGCGCAGGCCAACAGCTTTGAAGCTTTTCCTTTGTATGCCATTGGTGTTTTGTTGGCCATGCTGTCAGAAGTGGCCGATGAGCACATTCAGTTGTGCGCCGTCATTTTCATTGTGGCGCGTGTGGCTTATGTCGCATGCTACATCTTAGACAAAGACAAACTGCGCTCTTTGGCTTGGACCGTGGGAGTGGCCAGCACCGTCACACTTTACGTCTTAAGCGCTGGCCAGTAAATTACTTGCTCCAGGTGTCTTTCAGTCCGGTCGCACGATTGAAGACAAGATGGCCGGCGGCATGGTCCACGCGATCGGCTACAAAGTAGCCATGACGCTCAAACTGAAACTTGCTGTCAGTGGCGCTGGTCTGCAAGGAAGGCTCGCCATAGCCTTGAATGACTTGAAGGCTGTTTGGGTTTAAGCTGGCCAAAAAGTCTTTGCCGCCCGCATCGGGTTGTGCTTCAGAAAACAATCGATCGTACAAGCGCACTTCAAGGCCAATGGCATCCGCTTGCGACACCCAAGTGATGACACCTTTCACCTTGACACTGTCGGCGCCAGGCGTGCCACTTTTGGTGTCGGGAATGAGTTGCGCCAATACTTCTGTGATCTGACCCTGCTCGTTTTTGAGGGCGCCGGTGCATTCAATCACATGGCCATATTTCATGCGGACTTTGTTGCCAGGAAACAAGCGGAAGAAACCTTTGGAGGGCGTCTCCTCGTAATCGGTGCGTTCTATCCACAGTGTTTTGCCAAACTTGAAATGGCGCTGACCCATGTGGGGATGGTGAGGGTGCACTGGCGCATGACAATCGTCTAAACTGCTGGCACCCATCAGCTCGTCCCAGTTGCTCAGGGTGAGGGGAATGGGATCGAGCACGGCCATGGCCCTTGCGGCTTTGGGGTCGAGGTCGTCTCGCAGGCAGCCTTCTAGGGTGCTGTAGTCAATCCATGAATCGCTCTTGGTGACGCCAATGCGTTCGGCAAAAAGCTGCAAGCTTTCGGGGGTATAACCGCGGCGTCGCAAGCCCACAATGGTGGGCATGCGGGGGTCGTCCCAGCCACTCACTTTGCCCTCGTTCACCAGTTGGGCCAGTTTGCGTTTGCTGGTGATGACATAGGTGAGGTTAAGCCGCGCGAACTCATATTGCTTGGGGCTGGGGGCCGCCAGCAATGGCATGAGTGACGTGCCATCTGACAACGTGTGGCTTTCGCTCAAGCGCGCCATGAGCCAATCGTAAAAAGGCCGCTGGTCTTCAAATTCCAAGGTGCAAATGCTGTGGGTAATTTGCTCAAGCGCATCCTCAATGGGGTGCGCAAAGGTGTACATGGGGTAGATGCACCAAGTGTCGCCCGTGTGGTGGTGGGTGGCCCTGCGAATGCGGTAGATGGCCGGATCGCGCAGGTTGATGTTGGGCGAGGCCATGTCAATTTTGGCGCGCAATACAGCAGCGCCATCGGCCAAAAGGCCGTTGCGCATGTCGCGAAAACGAGCCAGGTTTTCTGCGGTCGTGCGTGTCCGAAAAGGGCTGTCCTTGCCGGGGGTGTTGAAGTCGCCGCGGTTAGAGCGCATGTCTTCGGCAGATTGCTCATCGACATAGGCCAAGCCAGCCAGGATCAGAAATTCAGCCGCGCGGTACATGAAGTCAAAGTAGTCGCTGGCTTGGTACAAATGCGAGGTGCCATGGGCATCCCAATGAAAGCCCAACCACTTTACTGCGTCCAAAATGGAACGGACGTATTCGGTGTCCTCTTTTTCTGGGTTGGTGTCGTCAAAGCGCATGTGGCACACACCGCCGTAGTCTTTGGCCAAGCCAAAGTTCAAGCAGATGCTTTTGGCGTGGCCAATGTGCAGATAGCCATTGGGTTCGGGCGGAAACCGGGTGCGAATTTTGGCAGGATCTGGATTTCCCTTGGCATGGTGGGCAGCATCGCCCGGCGTACCGGCCCACTTTCGTTGTGCATAAGTGCCATGGGCCAAATCCGATTCAATGATTTGACGCAAAAAATTGCTGGCTTTGGGGGCGTCTCCAGACGCGGGGCTGGTGTTGGCTTTGTCGTGGGCTGTGCTCATGGCTTGATTTTAGGGGCAGTCAATGGGGCTAGGTCACCATCCAGAGCGATAATTAAGCGATATCTAAGGAGCCCGTTGTGGATTTCATGTTGTTAGCCAAAGCCGCCATCATGGGTGTGGTGGAGGGATTGACCGAATTTTTACCCATTTCCTCAACAGGTCATTTAATTCTGGCGGGGGCCTTGCTTGGGTTTGATGACGAGAAGTCCAAAGTCTTTGACATCGCCATTCAAACCGGCGCCATCTTCGCCGTCATCTTGGTGTACTGGGAAAAAATTTACAGCACCGTGAAAGCGTTGCCCTACCAAGTGCAAGCGCAACGCTTTGTCATGAATGTGATCATTGGATTTTTTCCCGCGGTCTTGTTGGGCTTGTTGTTTGGCAAGATCATCAAACAACATTTGTTCATCCCTGAGGTGGTGGCCGTCACCTTCATTGTGGGTGGCTTGGTCATTTTGTGGGCAGAAAGAAGACCACCTTCTACCGTCCGAATTCGTGTCGTCGAAGACATGCGTGGTCGTGATGCACTCTTGGTGGGCTTGGTGCAGTGCCTGGCCATGGTGCCAGGCACCAGCCGCAGTGGCGCCACCATCATTGGCGGCATGTTGCTCGGACTTTCGCGCAAAGCTGCCACCGATTTTTCTTTCTTCTTGGCCATCCCCACACTCATTGGAGCGGGGGTTTACAGCCTGTACAAAGAGCGCGCCTTGTTGTCTCTTGACGATATACCCATGTTTGCCGTGGGCTTGGTGGTGTCTTTTGTCAGCGCTTGGATTTGTGTCCGCTGGTTGCTTAAATACATCGCCAGCCACAGCTTCGAGGTGTTTGCTTGGTACCGAATTGTCTTTGGTTTGGTGGTACTGGGCACCGCTTGGTCAGGCCTCGTGACGTGGGCGCCTTAAGCCTTTGAGTCCAGGTTGAGCAGGGCCGCTTCCACAGCAGCGGCAGTGGCGATGGGTTTTTCCATCGGAAAGAGATGTGAGCCATCAAGCCACATCACGCGGCCCTTAGAGATTTTGTCGGTCAGCTCGGTGCCGCCCAATTGCATTTCTCTGGAATGCGTGCCTCCAATGAACGCCAAAGGGCACTTCAAGGGGTCACGTTTGAGCATCGATGGCAGGTTGTGCGGCAGGGTGTTGTAGATGGCAGTTTCTACATCTCGGTCAAAGCTTAAAACACGCTCCCCATTGACCTCTTGCGTGCCATGCTGGGCATAGTCTAAAAGTGCTTCAGGATGCCAGTGCGCAAAGGCCCGCTTGTGTTGAAAGTGAGCCACGACAGCTTCCAAATTGGGCCAATGTTGGCGACGTGATTTGCTTTTTTTGCCGGGGCTCATGGCGCCCATCCATGGGGTTTTCTTGGCCAACTGGAGCGCACTGGCTTTCCAACCCGACACGATGGGGGAGTCGAGCAACACCACGCCAGCAACCATGTCTGGGTGTTGAGAGGCGCACATCAGGCTGAGCAGGCCGCCCAAAGAGTGGCCCACCAAAAAGGGCTTGCGGCCAGTTTGGTTCAAAGTGAGTTGTGCAAATTCAGCCAATTCATCCACCAAATGAGGCCAATTGCTGCTGACGGGAAAGCGTGGGTTGTGACCCAATTTTTCAATGGCACTGACCGCAAAGCCACGACGACTCAGCTCCTGGGTGAAGCTGCCATAGGTGCCGGCTGGAAACCCATTGCCATGAGAAAAAATAACGCTGTTCATCAAATTAATTTTTCTTCGGGTGTGGCTATTTTTTTAAGAGGTTGGTGTTTGCCTGACAACTTCAAAGGAATTTGAGTGGCCTCGCCGTTCCAAACGGGGTCTTCCAAACTGTCAAACATTTCACGCAGTTTGCTACCCCAGTTGTCTCTGAGCATGTTGAAGTAGGGGTTGTGTTCGTCGATGCACACCACGCGGTCGCTTTGCAATTGATCGGCTTCGTACACCACCATGTCCAGTGGCAAGCCCACCGACAAGTTGGATTTGAGGGTGGAGTCCATCGACACCAAGGCACATTTGGCGGCTTCGTCCAACGGGGTGAGGGGTGTGATCACGCGGTCGAGAACAGGCTTGCCGTATTTGGATTCGCCAATTTGAAAATAAGGTGTCTCGGCCGTGGCTTCAATGAAATTGCCAGGTGAGTAAATTTGATAAAGGCGCATCCCTTCGCCTTTAATTTGCCCACCAAAAATCATGGACACATTGAAATCAACGCCACCCGCTTTGAGGGCCGCCGCATCGCGTTCGTAAACATGACGCACCGCAGAACCCAAAACTCGGGCTGCATCAAACATGCTCTTGGCATTCCAGATGGTGATAGGTTCGGCATCGGGATGGTCTTGAATTTTTTCAACCTGAAGCATTTCACGCACTGACTGAGAAATGCTGAGATTGCCGGCTGACAGCAAAACCATGAAACGATCACCCGCTTTTTCATAGATGATCATTTTGCGGTAGGTGCTGATCATGTCGAGGCCGGCGTTGGTGCGTGAGTCAGATAAAAAAACCAGACCGGCACGGGTTTTGATGGCAACGCAATAAGTCATCAGAGGTCCTTGATGAAGAATGTTAATTTTCAGAGCGCTTTAGCACGCGCTGCAAACTGTACAGGGCTTCTAAAGCTTCGCGGGGACTGAGGGTATCGGGATCGATTTGCTTCAATGCGGCTTCCAGCGCCGAGGGGCTTTCATTGATGACATTGGGAGGAGGGGCAAACAAGTCCACCTGAACCCGATCTTGGTTGGCACCTGCTTCCAAAGCCGTCAACGCATGCCGCGCATGGTTCAAGACCCCCGTGGGCATGCCCGCAAGGCGTGCCACTTGGACCCCATAACTCTTGCTGGCCGGGCCAGCTTGAAGTTCATGCAAAAACACAATGTCGTTGCCCGACTCCGTGGCGCCCACGTGCATGTTCAAGGCGGCATGGTGGGTGGCGGGAAACTCAGTCAACTCAAAGTAATGCGTGGCAAACAGCGTGAAAGCTTGGGTTTTGTCATGCAAGTGCGTGGCAATGCCGCTGGCCAGAGCCAGTCCATCAAAGGTCGACGTGCCACGACCGATCTCGTCCATGAGCACCAAAGACAATGGCGTGGCACTGTGCAAAATTTGCGCGGCTTCGGTCATCTCCAGCATGAAGGTCGATTGCGCATTGGCCAAGTCATCGGCTGCACCGATGCGGGTGTGGATGGCGTCAATGGGCCCCAATCTGCAACTGCTGGCGGGGACATAACTGCCGATACTGGCCAACAACACAATCAGTGCCACTTGTCGCATGTAGGTGGACTTGCCGCCCATGTTGGGGCCAGTGATGATTTGCAAACGTTGTTTGTTGTGCAACAAGCAGTCGTTGGCAATGAAGCTGCCACCTGTTGTTTCAGCCAAACGTGCTTCGACCACAGGGTGACGCCCTTGCCTGATTTCAATGCAAGGTTCTTTGGCAAATTGGGGCGCACACCAGTTGAGGGTGGTGGCGCGCTCTGTGAGCGCGCAAAGGGCGTCCAACTGCGCCATGGCCTGCGCTAACTTGGTGAGGGCTTGGATGTGCGTTTGCAATTGCTCGAGCAGCAAATCGTACAAGTATTTTTCTCGGGCCAAGGCCCGTTCTTGCGCAGACAAAGCCTTGTCTTCAAAGGCTTTGAGTTCGGGCGTGATAAAACGCTCAGCATTTTTCAAAGTTTGACGGCGTCGATAGTCGTCTGGCACTTTGTCGATTTGGCCTTGCGTCACTTCAATGTAGAAACCATGAACTTTGTTGAACTGCACCCGCAAATTGGCAATGCCAGTGCGAGCCTTTTCGCGAGTCTCGAGCTCAAGTAAAAAATCGTCACAATTGGTTTGAATGGCGCGCAATTCATCGAGCTCTGAATCCAAACCATGTGCCATGACGCCGCCATCGCGAATCAGGTTGGCAGGTTCCTCCAAGATGGCTTGCTGAAGTATTTCAATCAGACCCGCGGGTGGCTGCAAATCAAAGTGAATGTCATGCAACAACTTGGTGGGTGACAAGTGTCCCAGCGTTTCTTGCAAGTGGTACGCCAAGGCGGCCGAGCGAATCAGTGCATTTTTAAGGGCCACCAATTCGCGCGGACGCACTTGTTTGAGGGCTATGCGCGCGGTGATGCGTTCCACATCGCTGGCACCTTTCAGTTGCTCTCTCAGTCGCGACCCAATGGCCACGCCGCTTTGCGCCGCTGCGCTGTTGTCATTCAATTGATCAATGGCGGCCAAGCGCTCTACCGCGATTTGTCGATCTCTGGGTGGATTCAGCAACCACTGTTTGAGCTGGCGGCTGCCCATGCCAGTCATGCAAGTGTCTAGCAAAGAGAAGAGGGTGGGCGAGTCTTCACCGCGCAAAGTTTGCGTTAGTTCTAAGTTGCGGCGCGTGCTGGTGGGCAAGTCAATCAGGTCATTGGCCTTTTGCACCTTGAGTTGCGATACGTGCGGCAGTGATCGACCTTGCGTGTGTTCAGCATAGGTGAGCAATGCACCTGCTGCTGCATGCGCATGGCCCAGATTCTCTGCATCCCATGCGGCCAAACTGGCCACGTTGAGTTGCTTGAGTAACTTGCCATGTCCCAATCCGGCTTCGTATTGAAAATCGGGTCGCAGCGTCAGCGACAAGGGCATGCCGCGCTGTCCCAAACGCATCGCCTGAAGTTGCTGCTCCCATTTGGGTGTGATGCTGGCGCTGACCAATAACTCGCTGGGCGCAATGCGTTCTAACCAGTCGGCCAATTCATCGTGTGTGCATTCGGCCAAATGCAAAATGCCCTGCGTCACACTGAGCCAAGCCAAGCCGCATGCATTGCGCGGCGCAATATGCAAGGACAACAGCAAGGCTTCATTTTTGTCGGACATGAGCGCAGTGTCTGTGAGCGTGCCGGGTGTGACCACCCTGACCACCTTGCGCTCCACAGGTCCTTTGCTGGTGGCCACATCGCCTACTTGTTCGCAAATCGCCACCGACTCACCCAGCTTGATGAGTTTGGCCAAATAATTTTCAACCGAATGAAACGGCACGCCCGCCATGGCAATGGGTTTGCCTGCAGTTTGTCCGCGGTGGGTGAGGGTGATGTCCATGAGGCCAGCGGCACGCTCGGCATCTTCAAAAAACATTTCATAGAAGTCACCCATCCGGTAGAAAACCAGGGTGTCAGGAAACTCCGCCTTGATGCGCAGATACTGCTGCATCATGGGCGTGTGGGCACTCAGGTCGAGCGCGTCTGTCATGGCTTAGATCGGGCTGTCCGTTGACGATTGGGGTGCTTGCGCTTCCTTGATGTCGGCCGCACGCATGGCCGCTTTTTCGCCTGCACTTGCAAATTTGCTGTACTTGCTAAGGATCGGCACAAGTTGGCCATAAATTTTAGGTGTGCCTGCCAAGCATTCTTTTTGATCTAAAAAGTCTGCCTCTCCCGTAAAGTTGCCCACCAAGCCGCCGGCTTCAGTGACCAGCAAGGAGCCCGCTGCAACATCCCAAGGCTGAAGACCTGTTTCAAAGAATGCATCGGTAAAGCCTGCTGCCACATAAGCCAAGTCCAAGGCTGCCGCACCGGGGCGGCGCAGGCCAGCGGTGCGTTGCATCACTTCGCCCATCATGCGCAGGTACTGGTTGAAGTTATCGCCTGGGCGAAAGGGGAAGCCGGTAGAAATAAGGCACTCGTGCATTTGGGTGCGCTTGCTGGTGCGCAGACGTCGGTCGTTCATGTAAGCACCGCGGCCTTTGGTGGCTGTGAACAAATCGTTGCGTGAGGGGTCATAGACCACGGCTTGTTCGACTTTGCCGTTGACGGCCAGCGCAATGCTGACGCAGTAAACCGGAAAGCCATGGATGAAGTTGGTGGTGCCATCGAGCGGGTCGATGATCCAAACGTGGTCGGCATCGGGGTTGCCGTGTGTTTTGCCAGACTCTTCGGCCAAGATCCCATGATGCGGATAGGCCGTGAGCAGTGTTTCGATGATGGTGTTTTCGCTGGCCAAGTCGACCTCGGTGACAAAGTCATTCACTTGTTTTTGCGAAATTCGAACGGCCTCCACGTCCAGGGCTGCGCGGTTGATGATGGCGCCGGCGGCGCGTGCAGCCTTAACGGCCACGTTGAGCATGGGGTGGAGATTGGTCGACATGAATTTTGAAGAGCGAGAACAAGGGCGCTGTGTTCGATGACAGAAGCGAATGGCGCATTTTCCCATGAAATTTGTGCCATCCACCCATGCACCGGTTCAAATTGAAGCATTCAGCGCCAAGGAACTGGGACAATACAGGCCATGCGAACCCGTTTTATCCTGATAGAAACCAGTCATCCCGGCAATGTCGGGGCTGCTGCTCGAGCGCTCAAAGTCATGGGCTTTGATGAAATGGTGCTGGTCGCGCCCCGTTATGCCAATGTACTGCGCAAGGAAGAAACCATTCAAAGGGCCAGTGGCGCCAACGATGTGCTGGACAACACCCGCATTGTGGACACTTTGGAGGAGGCACTCGACGGTATTGCACACTTGTGCGCTACGGCCATGACGCCCAGAGATTTTGGGCCACCGACACGCTCACCCAGAGAGCACTTTGAAAATGATCTCGGTCTGCGAACTTCTCCAATTGCACACGAGGGCAATGCGCCAAACCCATGCCCTGCTCAGTCCATTTCGTTCATCGACTTTTTGTTTGGCTCTTAGCGCTTTGGCATGAAAAACGAGGATGTTTACTAGTGCCATGTGGCCTTGTCGATTCCAACT
>Ga0114972_10003394_pt1 | contig 11915 bp, 10 predicted proteins | sample M_140807_EF_Meta_FD_87354 | JGI IMG/M metagenome (GOLD analysis project Ga0114972, IMG submission 87354) | Freshwater microbial communities from Lake Montjoie, Canada to study carbon cycling - M_140807_EF_MetaG | ecosystem: Environmental > Aquatic > Freshwater > Lake | place: Lake Montjoie... | reverse complement strand
GACGCTGGTGGCCAATCACGTGCCGGCCGACATGGAAGTGTGGCTTCAGTCCGAAAACGGCCTGCTCGGCATCGGCCCCTTTCCGACCGAAGACGAGATCGACCCCGACATGATCAATGCCGGCAAGCAGACGGTGACTCCCCTGCCCGGCTCATCGATCTTCGCCTCGGCCGATTCCTTCGGCATGATCCGTGGCGGCAAGATCAATCTGGCCATTCTCGGTGCGATGCAGGTCTCTGCGCGAGGCGACCTCGCCAACTGGATGATCCCCGGCAAGATGGTCAAGGGGATGGGCGGAGCGATGGATCTGGTGGCCGGTGTCGGCCGAGTCATCGTCCTGATGGAACACACCGCCCGACGCAAGGATGGCGGCGTCGACCTCAAGATCCTGAACGAGTGCAGCCTGCCCCTGACAGGCGTTGCCGTGGTCGACCTGATCATCACCGACCTGGGCGTTCTCGAAGTGGGCGGTCAGGGACTGATCCTGCGCGAACTGGCGCCCGGCGTCACGCTTGAGACCCTCAAGACAAATACCGGGTGCCCGATCGACAGCACCCAGTTCGAGTCAGCAGCGGTCAGCCGCTGACGCGGCGCTGACTCTCGGACCAGGGCGGCTGAACGCCGCCCTGCTTCGCCAGATGGCGGTCAGTACTGGCGAGGGCGCCGTTGGCCGCCTTCGCCGCCACCACCACCGCCGTAACCTCCTCCACCACCACCGCCGTAACCTCCTCCACCGCCAGCGCCGCCACCGTAGCCGCCACCTCCGCCGCCACCATTGCCACTGCTGCGACGCGCACCACCGCCGGCGCCGCCACCCTGCTGTTCGCGAGCTTCGTTCACAACCAGCGCTCTGCCTTCGAGCGGCGTGGTGTTGAGGGCGCGAATGGCATTCTGGGCATGCTCATTCGACGCCATTGTCACAAAACCGAAACCGCGCGAACGGCCGGTTTCGCGATCGTTGATGATGCGCGCCTCAATGACTTCGCCGTGAACGGCAAACATGTCGTTGAGTTGGGCATCGGTGGCGCGCCAGGGAAGATTGCCGACGTAGATCTTTGTGCTCATTGATTAGCCTCGAGTTCAATAGGTTGACTGCAACCCGAGGTCGGCAACGAACGCAGCAGGCGCTAGGCCATGGCTTTTCGACGACGATCCGGGCGTTGCTGAGTCAAACGCTGCTGCCCGCAGGGGTATCGATCACTGATGTCGAGTTCGGTTTGGCCATGACATCGCAGGCATTCCGGACGGATCAAACGGGTATCGAAGCGAGCGTGGGCGCTGCGCCCGCTCAATGTGCCACAAAGGATCGCGCCAGACACTAATCACTGAGGATTACTTACCAACAAAAACAAAATTTTTTTGATCACTGGATTTTTTGGCGTCGGTCGTGAACGGGCGCGTTTCGTCCGACCGGAAAATGACGCTGACCGACCGGAATCAGCGTGAATCACGGCCTTGTGGCGGATCTGCAGATGAACGACTCGCATGCGCGGATCCGCTTGCAAATTTCGAACAACTGTATAAAAATACAGTTATCGACATTTACCCGTCGGCGCCATCCCTGTGCCGCCCTACCGAGTTGATACGCCATGCGCGATCTGACCACCCGGCAACACGAAATTCTCGGACTCATCCGTCAGCATATTGCCGACACGGGCTTTCCGCCCACGCGGGCCGAAATCGCCGCCAAACTTGGATTTCGCTCGGCCAACGCTGCCGAAGAACACCTTAAGGCACTGGCCCGCAAGGGTGTCCTTGAACTGACATCAGGCGCATCGCGTGGCATCCGCCTCAAGATGCTCCCGGGCATGGATGACGACCCCGAGCGGAGTATCGGGGCCAGCATGGTCCAGATCGCCCTGAGCCTGCCTCTGGTCGGACGGGTCGCTGCCGGCAACCCGATCCTGTCGCAGGAACACATCGAAGCCAGCTACGCCCTCGATCCCAAGCTGTTCACCGACAAGCCCGACTATCTGCTCAAGGTGCGCGGCATGAGCATGCGCGACGCAGGCATTCTCGAAGGCGATCTCCTGGCCGTTCGCCAGGCGGTCGAGGCCCGAAACGGCCAGATCGTCGTGGCCCGTGTCGATGGCGGCGTTACCGTCAAACGCTTTCGCCGCCGCGGCAGCACCATCGAACTGCTGCCCGAAAACCCCGATTTCCAACCGATCATCGTAGATGCGCGCAGCAGCGACTTCGCGCTCGAAGGCGTCGGCGTGGGCCTGGTGCGGACCACCAAGTCCCTGTGACCCTCACGGCTCACCCGTACTGCCGCCTTCATGGCTCACGCCCCGCCTGTCATGTCAGCGTCCGCCGCCACGCCGTCATCGCCCGCACTGATCCCCGGGGTCTGGCGCGCTGACCAACTTGGCCATGGGGGCGTCGCTGCGCTGCCCAGCAGTTTCGCCCAACTCGACGCGCAGTTGCCCGGGGGCGGCTGGCCACTGGGCATGCCTACCGAGCTGATCGCTCGCAACCCCGGCATCGGCGAACTGAGACTGGTCGTGCCCATCCTCAAACGGCTGACGCGCGAGCGCAAGCTGGCCATCCTGCTTGGCCCGCCGCATATGCCCTATGCCCCGGCTCTGGCCTCCTTCGGCATCGACCTCGATTACCTGATCGTCATTCAGGCCACACAAGCCGCCGACCGACTGTGGGCGGTCGAACAGGTGCTGCGCAGCGCGAGCTTCGGCACCCTGCTGGCCTGGCTGCCTCAAGGTCGAACCCGCCCTGAACACCTGCGACGAATGCAACTGGCGGCGCAAGCGACGCGTGGCCCGGTCTTTCTGTTCCGCGAACTGCCGGCTCAGTTCGAAGCCTCACCCGCGCCACTTCGACTGCTGCTGTTGCCGCGCCCGGGTCAACAGCTGTCGGTCCAGATCCTCAAGCGTCGCGGTCCGGTACTGGCTCAGCCTCTGGTGCTCGATCTGCCACAACCGCCTTCTGCGCTGCGCATCAACCGGGCTGATCTGCCCTTGCCTCATGCCCGGGCACCTGTACCCAGTCCCGAGCCGGCGCCTGCCGCCTCACCCAGACTTCTCAGCACCGCGCATGCCGCACCCCCTGCATCACTGATCGACCCGCGGCACAGCAGCCTGCCACGCCCACCTGCCCGTCGGCACTGACCGGAGCATGCAGACATGCTCTGGATCGCCGTGCGCTGCCATCGGCTGGCACTCGATTGCGCATTACGAGGGCAAGAAGACCCGCTGATCCTGGCGGTCTGCAACCGCCTGCAAGTGCTTCAGGCCAGCGAGCCAGCGCAAGGCCTGGGCGTTCGACCGGGGCTGCGGCGAGCCAGTGCGCTCTCCATGGCATCCGCGCTCCAGATCATCGAACACAACCCGGCGCTCGACCACGCGGCACTCGAGCAGATCGCCAGCTGGCTGCTGCAGTTCACGCCCTGCGTCAGTCTGCAGCCACCCGACAGCGTTCTCATCGAGATCGAGGCGAGTCTGCGACTGTTCGGTGGACACGAGCGCCTGCTGGCACGCATCCGGCACGGGCTGAGCGAGCTCGGCTTTACTGCGCAGATCGCCACCGCACCCACAGCGCTTGCCGCCTGGCTGCTGGCAGGCTGGCAAGACGGGGCCTGCATCGAACACGAATCGCTGCTGCCGGCAGCCCTCGCATCACTGCCAGTCGAGCAGCTTGCCTCGGCCGCGCCCCATCGCACCGCGCTCGCCGCCATCGGTGTGCGCGGCTTTGCCGATCTTGCACGCCTGCCTCGATCGGGGCTGGCAAAGCGTTACGGCAAGGCCCTGCTCTTCGAGATCGATGCTGCCCTGGGCCATCAGGCCGATCCGCGGCGCTGGTTTGAAGCACCCGCCCGATTTTCGGTGAGCCTGGAGCTGCTCGCACAGGTCGACCATGCCGAGGCACTGCTCTTTGCCTCGCATCGCCTGCTGCTTCAATTGTGCGGCTGGCTCGCCGCCCGCCGATGCGCCACCCGTGAGGCACTGCTGAGCGCCGAGCACGACAGCGGGCGCCACACCTGCGAGGACACCCGAATCACGCTGCGACTGACACAGCCCAGCCGCGACCCGCAGCGCCTGCTCACCGTGCTGCGCGAACGGCTCGCCATCGTCAAGCTGCCGGCGCCGGTTCATACGCTGCGACTCGACTGCACAACCGTCGTGGCCTTGCCCGGCACACACGGCGAGCTGTTCCCGACGCAGGCCAGCGACGCCGAAGGGCTGTCGCGGCTGATCGAAAGGCTGCAATCCAGACTCGGACACGATCAGGTGCAACGCTTGCTGCTGGTCGCCGATCACCGGCCCGAAGTCGCCTATCGCGCCGAAGCGGTCGATTACCCTGGCCGTCAGCCCGACACGCCATTGCCCGGCATGCCTCGCCCCCTGTGGCTGCTCAACGAACCGGTCGCGCTGGCCGAACGCCAGCATCGCCCCTGGTGGCATGGCCCCCTGACGCTGCTGGCTGGCCCCGAGCGAATCGAAACCGGCTGGTGGGACGAACACCGGGTGCAGCGCGATTACTTCATCGCACAAGGCGAATCGACCGGCTGGGTCTGGATCTACCGGACCCGCCTGGCCGATGCCGACAGCGGGTGGTTCCTGCAAGGTGTCTTCGGATGATCCGGCCTGTAAAAACCGCGATCATCGCCCGCTACACTAAGCAGATCATGCCGACACCCTCACACCGCCCACTGCTGCTCGCCCTCGATCAGGGCACGACCTCTTCCCGCGCGATGCTTTTCGATCGGACTGGCGCGCCGGTCTCGATCGCCCAGCGCGAGTTCGCGCAATCCTTCCCGCAGCCCGGCTGGGTCGAGCATGACGCCAACGAGATCTGGTCGAGCCAGCGCGCGACCATCGCCGAGGTGCTCGCCAAGGCCCGCGTCTCGATCGCCGACGTCCATGCGGTCGGCATCACCAACCAGCGCGAAACCACCGTCGTCTGGGACCGTGCGACCGGCAGGCCGATCGCCCCGGCCATCGTCTGGCAAGACCGCCGTACCGCCGAGCGCTGCACACAATTGCGCGCAGCCGGGCATGAGCCGATGGTCCGCAAGCAAACCGGCCTGGTCCTTGACCCCTATTTTTCTGCGACCAAGATTGCCTGGCTGCTCGACAACGTCCCTGGTGCGCGCAGCCGTGCCGATCGTGGCGAACTCGCCTTCGGCACGATCGACACCTGGCTGGCCTGGCAGCTGTCGGGCGGCGCGCTGCATGTCACCGACCCCTCCAACGCCAGTCGCACCCAGCTCTTCGACCTGCACTCAGGCACCTGGAGCGACGCGCTGCTCGAGGTCTTCCGCGTCCCCCGCTCGATGCTGCCGTTCATCGCGCCATCTTCCGGGCAGATTGGCGACATCGACCTCGAGGGCCGCCGGCTGCCGCTGGCCGGAATCGCCGGCGACCAGCAGGCGGCCTTGTTCGGGCAGGCCTGCTTCAAGCCGGGCATGGCCAAAAACACCTACGGCACGGGCTGCTTTCTGCTCATGAATACCGGTGAGCATCCTCAAGCCTCGACCCAGGGGCTGCTCACAACCGCCGCCTGGACGCTCGATACACCGAACGGCCCGCAGCGGCGCTTCGCGCTCGAAGGCAGCGTGTTCGTCGCCGGTGCGCTGGTGCAATGGCTGCGTGACGGCCTGGGCCTTTTCCCCTCAGCCTCCGACATCGAGGCACTCGCAGCCTCGGTTCCCGATACCGCCGGCGTGCACCTGGTGCCGGCGTTCACCGGCCTGGGCGCCCCCTGGTGGGATCCGGACGCTCGCGGGGCAATGCTCGGTCTGACCCGCGGCGCCACCCGCGCGCACATCGCACGCGCCGCTCTCGAAGCGATCGCCTTTCAGAGCGCCGATCTGCTGTCAGCGGTGCAACGCGATTCACCCAAACCGCTGACCGAACTGCGAGTCGATGGCGGCGCATCGGCCAACAATCTGCTGATGCAGTTCCAGGCCGACCTGCTCGGTGTGCCGGTCGTGCGACCTCAGGTGCTCGAGACGACGGCGCTCGGCGCAGCGTCCTTGGCCGGCATCGGCAGCGGTTTCTTCGAAAGCGCCGACGAGGTCGCACAACACTGGCGCGTCGATCGCGTCTTTGAGCCGTCGATGTCGCGCGATGAGGCCGCCAGCCGCATGCAGGGCTGGCACGACGCAGTCCAGCGCGTCAGGACCCGGTCAGACTGAGTCGCGGAAATTCGGCGCCCGTTTTTGCAGCGCCGCAGCCACCGCCTCCACCTGATTCGGGCTGCCCAGCAACTTGATCTGTTCATCCGACTCGGCCTGCAGCACCGCCAACGCACTCGTGGCCGCCGGCAGGTTGAGCAGCCGCTTGCCCGCCCGGATCGCGTCCGGGTTACGCCCGGCAATCTCATGGGCCAGCGCCAAGGCCTGCTCGCGTGGATCGGCGCAGACACGGGTCGCAAATCCAAGCGTCTGCGCCTCGACACCGTCAAAGATCCGGCCGCTGAAGGTCAGCTCTCGGATCACATCGTCACGGGCCAGACCGCGCATCAGCAAAACGCCGGCCATGTCCGGCACCAGTCCCCACTTGATCTCCATCACCGACATCCGTGCATCGGGGGTCACAAAGCGGATATCCGCGCCGAGCGCCAGCTGAAAGCCACCACCGAAGGCAACCCCATGCACGGCGGCGATGACCGGCACCGGAATGTCCCGCCAGACCATCGCCACATATTGCGCACCATTGGCAATGCCGTGGCTGCGAGGACCCAGACGCATTTCATTGGAGACGCCGGCAACACCCTCAGCCGGCCTGTCGGCCATCTTCTCGAAGCGGCCCATGTCGAGCCCGGCGCAAAAGGCCCGCCCCTCGCCCGAGACCACGACCGCGCGCACGCCCGGCCGGGTGATCAGATCCTTGCCGGTTGCCACCAGCGCATCGAACATCGGCTGATCGAGCGCGTTCATCTTGTCCGCGCGCACCAGCCTGACATCGGCCACGCCGCCTTCGATCGTCACCCTCACACGGTCCTGCACGGCCACCTGCTGCATCGTCGTTTCCTGCATCGTCATCTCCTGGCTGTTTGTCTCGTGTCATGGACGGATCAGATCAATCGCATCGGTGATGACGCAGTCGACGCCCCACTCGCGCAATTGCTCGACCCGTGCCGGATCGTTCGGCGTGTAAGTCAGGACCCGAAAGCCCTCGCCGCGCGCACGCTCGATGCGCTCGCGATCGAGTATTTCATGGTTGGCATCGATCGCCACGCAATCCAGCCGCCTGAGCTGCTCCAGCCAGTCAGAAGGCCAGCGATGCAACAGCAATGCCCGCGGCAAGGCCGGCATGACGTGCTGTGCCGCGGCCAGCGCTTCGGGGGAAAACGACGACAGCAGCGGCGGAATCGCGCAGCCCTGCCAGGCCATCGCTGAGGCCATCGCGACAACCGCACCGGTCTCGGCCTCGCGCCCCGGGCTGGGCTTGATCTCGACATTGGCCAGCATCCGATTGGCCAGAAGCCATGCCACCACATTGGCATAGGTCGGAACCGGCTCGCCCGCCCAGGCCGGGCCCAACCAGGAGCCGGCATCGAGCTGCGCGATCTCGGACAGCGTCGCCGCGCCCGCCAGGCCGTGGCCGTTGGTGGTGCGCTCCAGACTCGAGTCGTGCATCAGGATCGGCTTGCCATCGCCAGTGAGCTTCACATCGAATTCGAACATCGAATGACCGTGCGAGGCGCCAAGTCGCATTGCCGCGAGCGTGTTCTCCGGCGCAAGCCGCCCGGCACCGCGATGCGCGATCACGCCCGGATAGGGCCAATGAACGAAATCGACCCGCCAGCCGGGCAGGCTCGCCGGCACCGGTTTCACCGGACCGGGCGCTACCGGACCGGGCGCTACCGGACTGGGCGTTTTATGGGACTCAGTCATCGTTCACCTTCGTGTTGAGGCCGAGCATCAAGGCGACCTCGCGCGCAATGGCCAGCGACGCGGTGAGGCCCGGCGACTCGATGCCGAAAAGATTGACCAGACCCGCCACCGCGTGGGTCGCCGGGCCCTGCAGAATGAAATCGCCCGCCGACTGACCGGGACCACTGACCTTGGGTCGAACACCGGTGTAATCAGGCTGCAGCGCCCCCTCGGGCAAGCCCGGCCAGTAGCGGCGAATCGCAGCCGCAAACCGTTCTTCAAGGCCCTCTTCAAACGCGTAATCAGGCGCCGGCAGCCATCGGGTGACATCGGGCCCGAACTTGCATCGCCCGGCCAGATCGAGGGTGACATGAATGCCAAGTCCGGCCTCATCCGGCATCGGGTACACCAGATGCGTAAACGGCGCCCGCGCGGCGAGCGAAAAATAATGGCCTTTCGCGTAGTACGCCGGCGGCACATGCCGCGGCGCAAGCCCCTCGATCGATGCCGCCACCTGCTGGGCCGCCAGGCCCGCCGAGTTGACCAGCATCCGGCAATGCAGGCGCATCGGGTCGACACCACCGGTGCTGAGCTCAAAACCCCGACCGCTCACCCGAACACCGGTGACCGGTGTCTGCACCACCAGCATCGCGTCGTGCGCCTGCGCATCACCCAGCAGCGCCAGCATCAGGCCATGGCTGTCGATGATGCCGGTGGATGGCGACCACAGTCCGCTGACCGCCTTGACCTCCGGCTCCAGCCGGCTCACACCCGCCGCATCCAGCGGCTCGAGCACCACGCCGTTGATCGCCGCCTGGTGGGCGTATTTGGCCAATGCGGCTTGTTCGTCCTCGGTAGCGGCCACAAGCACCTTGCCGATCTGGCGATGCGCCACACCGCGCCCGACGCAATATCGATAAAGCATCGAGCGCCCCTGGACGCACAGCCGCGCCTTGAGCGAACCGGTCGGGTAATAGATCCCGGCGTGAATGACTTCAGAGTTGCGCGACGAGGTCTGGGTGCCGAAATGCGACGCTGCCTCGAGGATCAGCACCTCGCGTCCGGCCCTGGCCAGTTCGCGAGCCACCGCAAGACCCACCACCCCCGCACCGATGACGACTGCGTCGACTGATTCCATGCGTCAAATGCCGGGGACCCGCCGCTCTGTACGAGACCCGCGACCGGTCGGATCAGGCCGTCGGTTCGGTCGCCGGACTTGCGCCCGACTCGCCGGCGCCTTCGCCTGGCGTCAGCCCGTCGACTGACAATTCGGGACTGTCGTCATCAGGCTTGTCAGTCGATTTGCGAGCGGCCTTTTCGGCCTTCTTCGCCTTTTTGGCAAGCTCACGCTGCCGCTTTTCATACTGATAGTTTGGTTTGGCCAAGTCGTTTGTCTCCTTTGAGCCCTTTACCTTACCCGATTCCCGGCGATCAGTAGATGCGAAGCAGGGTATCCGGCAGGATCGCGGCATGGCACGGTGCTATAAAGCAAGCATCCATGCCGTTCGTTCAGACGACCGGCGACCCGACACGCTCTGAGCAGACACACACCGATGTCCTTTCTTTGGCCACAGATGCTCTGGATGCTGCCCATTCTGCCGGCCTGCGTCCTCGGATACCTGTGGCTGATGCGCCGTCGAAAGCAGGCGCTGATCTACCCCAGCCTGGCCATCGTGCGTGAGGCGATCGGACCACGACAGGGATGGCGGCGCTTTGTGCCGCCTGCCCTCATGCTGCTGGCGCTGGCATTCGGGCTGATCGCGATTGCCCGACCGACCGCGGTGGTGACCCTCCCCTCGCAGTTTCAGACCATCGTGCTGGCCATCGATGTGTCGCTCAGCATGCGCGCCACCGATGTGCAGCCCGACCGCATCAGCGCGGCGCAGGTCGCCGCCAAAGCCTTTATCGAAGACCATCCGCCGCGCTCGAGAATCGGCATCGTATCGTTCGGCGGATCGGCGCAGCTCGTCCAGAAGCCCACCGACAACAATGAAGACCTGATCGCGGCCATCGACCGCTTCCAGCTGCAGCGCGGTACCGCCACCGGCAGCGCGCTGGTGGTCGCACTCGCCACGCTGTTTCCGGACGACGGCATTGATGTCGAGTCGGTGGTGTTCGGCCGAAGCGGCCGAAACGGCGCAAACGACGCTGGTCGCAGCGCGTCGACCTCTGCGCCGCGCGCACCGGTCAAACCGGGCTCCTACACCTCAGGCGTCATCGTCTTGCTGTCCGATGGACGCCGCACGACCGGTCCCGATCCGATCGAGGTCGCCAAGATGGCGGCCGACCGCGGCGTGCGCGTCTTTACCGTCGGCTTTGGCACAGTCGAGGGCGCCACCATCGGCTTTGACGGCTGGTCGGCCTATGTTCGACTCGACGAAGAAACGCTCAAAGCCGTCGCCGACATGACCCGCGGTGAGTATTACCATGCCGGCACCGCAGCCGATCTGAAGAAGGTCTATGAAGCGCTCAATGCACGCTTCGTCATGGAGCGCGGCGAGACCGAAGTGACTGCGCTGTTTGCAGGCAGTGCTGCGATCCTCGCGATCGCAGCCGCGCTTTTGTCGATGATCTGGTTCGGGCGGCGAGTCTGACCCGAATCGGCGAGCGTCAAGCTCCGGTCACAACAGTTCACTAAGCTCCGGCGGCTCTGATAGATTACCGTCGCTTGCGGGTCGGCATAGTTGACCCGTCCAATTAAAAACAAGTTTTTTTCGCGAGCCATAATGATGAATCGAAGCTCCTCGCTCTCCGCTACCCCGGCGTCCAGTCCGCTCGACAATGCCGGCTCACCCGGCATGGCCGGTATTGCCCTATTCGCCGCGCTGCTGGTGGGTGGCGCCGGATTTGTGCTTTATTCGCTCTTCAACGATGTCGGAACAACCGCCTCGGTTCCCTGGGCATTGCTGATCCTGGCATTGTTCATCGCGCTCGGCTTCGAGTTCGTCAACGGCTTTCATGACACCGCCAATGCGGTCGCCACCGTCATTTACACCCACTCGATGCCTGCCCAATTGGCGGTGATCTGGTCGGGTCTCTTCAATTTTCTGGGGGTCATGGTCGCCAGCGGCGCGGTCGCCTGGGGCATCGTCTCGCTGCTCCCGGTCGAACTCATTCTTCAGGTCAACTCCAGCGCCGGTATGGCGATGGTGTTTGCGCTGCTGCTTGCAGCGATCATCTGGAACCTCGGCACCTGGTGGCTGGGACTGCCGTCTTCGAGCTCGCACACCCTGATCGGATCGATCATCGGTGTCGGTGTTGCCAATTCGCTGATGTCCACAGGGCAAGCAACCAGCGGCGTTGATTGGGGCAAGGCGAAGGAAGTCGGCATGGCGCTGCTGATTTCACCGGTCGTCGGCTTTTGCGCCGCCGCCCTGCTCTATCTGGCCATGCGTGCGGTGATTCGCAACAAGGTGCTCTATGAAGCCCCCCGCAGCAATGCGCCGCCGCCATTCTGGATCCGCGCCCTGCTGATCCTCACCTGCACCGGCGTCAGCTTTGCGCACGGCTCGAACGACGGTCAGAAAGGCATGGGCCTGATCATGCTGATTCTGGTCGGCATTGTGCCAACCGCCTTCGCACTCAATCGCACGCCCGACGCCTCGAAAATGGAGCAGTTCCGCGCGTCTTCTGCAGCCGTTCAGCAGGTGCTCACCAAATACACGGTGCCCGGCATCAAGGTCGAGGATGCCCGCGAGACCGTCAAGGACGCCGTCACCCTCAAGAAGTTCACCGATCAAACCACGGTCGGACTGAACGAGATGGTGGCCAGCACGCTGAAAAGTGTCGAGAGCTACAAGAACTTCAATACCGTGCCGACCGAGCTCGTCTCGAACCTGCGCAACGACATGTATCTCATCGGCGAAGCCCTGAAGCTGATCGACAAAAAGAAGCAGCTCACCGTCTCGGAAGCCGATCTGGCAACCGTGGTGGCCTATCACAAGTCGGTTGACGATGCGACCCGCTTCATTCCCACCTGGGTGAAGATCGGTGTGGCAATTGCCCTCGGCCTGGGCACCATGATCGGCTGGAAGCGCATTGTCAAAACCGTGGGCGAAAAGATCGGCAAGACGCACCT
>Ga0114972_10003392_pt1 | contig 11924 bp, 6 predicted proteins | sample M_140807_EF_Meta_FD_87354 | JGI IMG/M metagenome (GOLD analysis project Ga0114972, IMG submission 87354) | Freshwater microbial communities from Lake Montjoie, Canada to study carbon cycling - M_140807_EF_MetaG | ecosystem: Environmental > Aquatic > Freshwater > Lake | place: Lake Montjoie... | reverse complement strand
TTAAATAAGCTATCAAATCTTCATAAAACCCATCATTATTATATCCTTGAACAATAAGCGACATTTGAAAATTGTGAAACTTTGAGTTGTGAAACTTTGAATTCTTACTTTGGTTTGTAGTTTTTATATATAATTAAAATTCAAATTTTGAATATATAAATATTCTTAATATATAAAGAATTTATATAAAACAAAAAAATAGAAAAAAAATATAATGTTTGATACTGAGTATCGATTTTATTATTAAACTGTTTATGCTTGTTTCTTATAGTTGGGGTTCTCATGTCTCATGTAGCATCCATCCCATTGCTCAAAGCTTGATAATGCAAACATAGAAGAAGCAATACCAATAATAGCTCCTAAAACACTCATATACATTATAGCAGTATTCTTTTTCTCTTCTGCTATTTTAGCAGCATCAGATAAGCTTCCTGATTGTTGTATTTCTGCTCCTGCTGATGTAAGTGCGTTTATTCCTATCATAAATGCAAGAATAAGTATAATTACTGATGTTACAATACCAACACCAATACTAATTAATCCCATTTTAAGGACTTTAGCCCAATTTTCACCACTGAAAATATTCAAACTTGGGCTTGGTGGTTCATAAATATACTGACTTTCATTTGAAGACATTTTTATGTTATATATCGTATAATATAGTTTTATATATTATAGAACATTTTTTTACTAAAAAAATATTATTTTGTTTCATACTAAATTTTTTTACCATATTTTTTTACTAAAAAAATATTATTTTGTTTCATACTAAATTTTTTTACCATAATTTTTAGTAAAAAAATATTATTTTGTTTCATACTAAATTTTTTTACCATATTTTTTTACTAAAAAAATATAAAATTAAAAACAAATCAGATGAAAAATAAACTATTTGATATTATAAATCTATTATAATATAAATAATATAGAGAATAATATAATATTTAGTGGTATAAACATAAATGGATAATGAAAATTTACCATTACCAACAGACCCAGTTATTACTATACAATTACCAGATGAATTATTAGGAACAACGCTTCCTAATGCTGTTATCAATTCTAATATTAGAAATTTAGGTATTCAAAATGAAAATTTGGATATGGGAAATTATGATATAGAAAATATAGATGAAATTAAATGCAAAACCTTAACAATAAAAGATACTAATCCAATTATTACAAATACTGCATATTTACATAGAAGTGATAATGTTTTATTTATAAATAATTATGATAAGTCAGTTTCATTAAATGAAAATGGGGTTTAACATTTCAATACTGAAAATTATGATACTTTATTAACAGACGATAATGATATCCCCAATAAAAAATATGTTGATGATAATTCTGGTGATAATTTAGGAAATCATACAGCAACACAAGATTTAGATATGAATGAAAATAATATTACAAATATTTCTAATGGTTCATCATCTGTTCCATCGATATCATTTCATGCATCCTCTACAACTGGTTTATTTTCTTCATCTACAAATCATATAGATTTTACAAATAATTCAGTTCATTCATTAAGAATACATAATACAGGTTTATTAGAATCCCAAATTGTAGGTTATGATACTATTTTATCATCTGATAATTCAATCCCTAATAAAAGATATGTAGATAATATAGCTAAAGGATTACAAGTTAAAGCATCATGTATTGCAAAAACAGTCACATTATTACCTAGTTATATTGCTACAGGTTCTGGTTCTACAAAACTATTAACAGCTTCTGTAAATGGAATATTTCCTAATATAGATGATGTTCCATTAGATATTACAGATAGATTACTTATTGATAATCACGGTGTAGCAAATACAATAGATGCGGGTATTTATACTATATTATCTAAAGGTTCTGCTACCACAAAATGGCAATTAAAAAGAGCTACTGATTTAGATGATAACACAGACTTTCAAAATGGAGTATTTACTTTTATAACTTATGGAACATTATCAGCAAATAAAGGTTATATATTAATTATAGCTAAAAATGCAAAAATTGATGTTCATACTCAATTATGGTCTGAATTCACAACAACAGGAGATAATTTAGGAGACCATATAGCTACTACAACATTAAGTATGAATAATAACTCAATAGAAGATTTAGCAGATGGAACTGAAAACGCACCAGCATTATCTTTTAATAATTCTCCGGGTACTGGTATTTATAGTCCAGCAGTAAATGAAATAGCAATAACAACAAATCAACATAAAAAATTAAAAATAAATTCAACAGGATTGATTACAGCCGATGTTTCAGATGGAGTAAGCAATATATATACAAGTTTAGTTAATTCAGATATTACTAATACTTCATTAACAAATAAGCAATACGTATTAAATAGATTTCTATCTAGTAATTTTTATATAAGAGATAGTTATGATTTAACATTTAATATTTCTGGATTATCTCAAAGTTCTATTATAACAATACCTAATGCTTCAACAATTTCTTTAAATTCTGCAAATGATTTATTCGGTAATACTTTAAAATCTACAGTAATAAATTCTTCTCTTCAAAATCTAGGAACGCAAAATGCAGAACTCAATATGGGTTCTTATTCTATAAAAAATATATCTTATTTACTATCAAATAATACAAATTCTATATTTGGTTTAAATTCAACAGGAAGAACATTTACTGATAATGCAATATTAGGATATAATGCAGGATTATCTTTTTCTAGTAATAATAATACTATATTGGGTTCTAATGCTGGAAATTTATCATATTTAGTAGGGGATGTTTTAAATTTAAATACTAATTCTATACAAAATTCTGTTTTATTAGGATATTATGCTGGAAAGGGTTTAACTATTTCTAATTATGATTTAGTTATTGGTTCCGGAAATTCTATAAATAATCAATTGATTCATGGAAATTTTGATAATACAAATAGGCATTTTTCACCTGCTGTGGATGCTATAATTGGGTTGGGAACCGCAAGCAAAAAATGGAGTAAAATATATGCTAATGAAATAGAAGCAACAAATTTAACAATTACAGGAAATACAGTATTTGTAAATACAGAAACCCTAACAATAGAAGATAATATAATACAATTAAATAGTAGTATAGACCCCGCAACACATCCTCCTTCAACATTATATGGAGGAATTGAAATCAATAGAGGAATAGATAACAAATATTGGTTTGCTTTTCATGAAGGGTCCGAATCATTTAAAATTGGCGAAGTTATCCCATCTGGTTTAACTTATGATTATTCTAACTTGCAACCCGTAGCAACTCGTGAAGATACGCCAAATGATACATGTTTTGCTATATGGAATAACGCAGAAAAACGATTTGTTACAAATACTAATTATAATACATCAACTATAGCTACACAATCTGATTTATTAAACTATCAACAAAATATAACAGTAACTGGAGGATTAAATTTTTCTAGTAATAATTTACAAGTTAAGCCAGAATTATATTATTCTAATGAATTTAAGTTTTCATCATTAGATAATTTAATAACAACTAATAGAACTATTATTTTATCACAAAATTATACTCCATCATCTTCTTCTAGATATAGTTTATTATTATATGTTGAATTTTATATATTTGATACAAATACAACGGCTAATACACATTACATTTATTACGATGCATTATATCATAATAAGTTAAGTTCTGATTCAACAGAAACTGAATTTGTTATTTTAAATAAAAAATATAATTACAACACAAATATTACTATATATTTATCATTAACTAATTCAAATATTTATGTAAAAATAAATAATACAAATCCAGAAAATAAAAGAATAAATGTATTAGCTGGATTAAAATATATTTCTAATGGAACAATATCATTTGGTTCTGTTACCATAACTAATAATAATTCTTCTATTTCTGCAAATTCGGATTCTACATATTATAATACATTTAATAATGCATCGATAGCAACGGGAAATATAACTACTTTAACAGGAACTACTGCAGGTTACGATACTGCAAATATAACAACAGGAAATATAACTACTAATAACATAAAACATAATATTATGATTAATTCCTTTGAAACTGGTTTTGCTTCTGGAACTTTAAGTTCGGGAAATAGAATTGCAATAGCAACATTGCCTTATTCTATAACAAATCCAATCAGTTTATCATTAGAAGTAAATATAGAATTAATGGATACTACAGGTTCTAATCTATATAAAACAAGTTCTATTTTTGTTTATTTGAGTAAATCTAATTCCGATTCTGCAGAAACCGCAATGACTCTTGTTTCTAGATTTGATTCTGCATTATCTTCTGATTCAATAAGAGCAACATTAACAAATTCCAATATATATTTTTATTATCAATTAGCAAATTCTAGCGCAGGAAATAAATATGTTTCTATAAGTTTAAAAATAAAATATTCATGTGCATCTAGTGTAACATTTAGCCCATCTGCAAATCCAACATTGACAATTTCATCTAGTTTAATTACCGGACTAGCAATAACGGATGGATATTTTAATACATATAATATTTTATGTAATACACTTTCTCCTACAAGAATAAGTAATGTTTTAGCAAGTTCGGGATATTCCAGTGTTTCATGTTCTGAAATTAGCGATTCAAGATTATATATAACACCATTCCAAGTTTATGGAACAACAGCTGGTGTAGGTTTGAATTATGTTACATCTAAAACAACAGATATATTACGTTCTGGTATTCAAGCATCATATAATGGAGCCGATAAATGGAGAACTATGATAGATTTTAATACTGGAGCTTCAGGATTAATAGATACTATATTTTATACTTATAATTCATCAGTAGATAATTCTTCTAATAATTGGGGAATGGTAGAAAGAATGAAAATAACAAATTCAGCAACAGTAACTGCTACTAATAATGCAACTGTTCAAATTACAGGAGGATTAGGAGTTAGTTCTGGTATTTGTTGTAATAGTTTATTTTCTACAGGAACTGATAATTTACAATTAAATTTTGGTAAATCTACTTCAATTGTTTCAAACTATACGCATTACTTTTGGGGAACAAGTGATGCAAATAGTGATAATAATGCAGTTTTCACATCTTCATCTTCTGTAAAAGGACCAAAAATATATTTACAAAATACAAATGGTGGTTCTATAAAAACACAATATTCTTGGGAAGTAGCAGGACCGGGTGATAATTCTAGAGGGTTTTTACAATTATTCCAAAATAATGTGAATGGAACTAGTGTTGGTAGATATATTTTTGCTTTTAATGATGCAGGAAATATATATTTACCATTATTAACATCCTCAACAATATTGGCTCTAGATGCCAATAAATATATAGTTTCGTTATCTACTGCAACATATCCAAGTTTAACTGAATTATCTTATGTTAAAGGTGTTACATCTGCTATACAAACACAAATAAACGCAAAAGAATCTACATTAACTGCAGGAACATCAACGCAATATTACAGAGGAGATAAAACATGGCAAACCCTAACTCAAAATGCAGTTGCTAATTTAACAACATCTAGCGCTCCTACATTTGCAGGAGGATTTATAGATACTAGAGGCACATCTACTGATAGACTTAATGTTTTTATGATTGATAGTCTTAATAGAAGCGCTCCATTACAAGTTTCAGGAAATAGTTGTGGTATTGGATTAAATGCAGCAACATATACAATTGGATATCCTACTAGTAATATTATATATGTAAGAGCTGGATTACAGATAAAATCACAACAAGACCAGCAATGGAGAGTTGTTACTGATTATGATTGTTGGGCTGGAGGACCTGCAAATCAATATTTTTATACTTATAATTCTGGAACAACAGAAACTCCCGATAATAGATATGGGATGACACAACGTTTGCAAATAACAAATGTAACTGATGCTTCTTCTAAAACTTCGGGAACATTACAAGTTACAGGAGGGCTTGCAGTAAGTGCAAAACTATATGCTGGAGCAGCAACATTTGATTCTATTACAGCAGGAACCAGTAATTCTCATTTCAGTGGAAATGTTCATATGAATGATAAATCTATATATTTTAGAGGTGATGCTTTTCATGGGATTGAATTTCATGGTTCTGGTAATTTATGGGCTAGTTTAAATATTAATGGACCTGTTTTATATGGAAATTCAGGTGGTGCTTTAGGAAATTTATCTACACTTGGTGTTCAAACGGCAAGTTTAACATGGAATACATCAGGAAATACTTTATATGGAACAACAAATTTAAATGGATTAACAGCTTCAACATTATTGGCTTTAGATTCTTCAAAAAATATAGTTTCTTTAACTAGTTCTACAATACCATCATTTACATCAGTTATAGGAACAACATCTATTTATTCAACATATGGAACATCAAATAGTAGTTCATATACAAATCCATCTATATATACAACAAATGGAGATGCTGGAGCTTTAGCTTTTAATGCTATTGCTGATGCTTCAAGTCCTTATTATACAAGAATGGCTATTCAAGGAAGAGCAAAACCAGCAACAAATAAAACAAATGTTTGGAGAAATTTAATACAATGGGATTGCTGGAATCAAACTGTTGGTATTGGACATTTAACAAATGTTAGATTTTTTACACATTATAATGATGATGTTAATAATTCTATGGTTGAAAGAATGTTAATTACTTCTAATACAAATGTATCATCATTAACTTCAGCTACAGTTGCAATTACAGGAGGATTAGCAGTTAGTAATAATATTCATACAACAAATTTATTAACATATCCATCAACTGATAGTTATGATACAAATAAGCATTGTATATTTCCTCCATATGGTATGTCAGGAAATACTACAACTTATACACATAATTATTGTAATGGAGATGTAACTATAACTACATGTAGCGATAATAATAGTATTTTTTTATATACTATGTTTGATAGAGTAGTTAGAAATGTTTATACATCAAATATATTATTTTCTACATCTTCTCCATATAATTATACAGGAGCTACTAATTATTTCGGTTCATATTCAGGAATATGGTTTAAATTTAGCTTTCCTGATAAATTTATACTTGAATATTTCGGAATATATGGAAATGAAGGTGGAGGTTCATGGATAGCAACATCTCCATATAAATATAAATTATATGGCGGTAATACAGCTTCATCTACAAATATATCAGATTGGACATTACTGATAGATAATGATACATCACCTGCATTTACAGCAGTTATATATCAATATTTTGATATATCAGCAACAAATAGTAATGCATTTAATACATATCTTTTAATCATAAATTCCACATATGGAGGAGCTTCATATTCAGGACATTTAGCTATTTCAGATATTATAATGACAGGAAATCCAAGAGTGCAAAATAATATATTACCTGGAACATTAACTACTTTAAATAAAACACCCACTGATGCATCAGCAAATTCATGGGGAATTCCTGCAACATCTATGCCTGGAGCACATACACAAATATATAAACCAACTGGTGCTGGTAACTTGGTAATTAATATGAATATGGATGATGATATTATATTAATAAATAATGCTACATATTCTGCTGGTATATGGATTGTATTACCTGATAGCAAAATGTATAAAACAATGACTAAAATTTATACTATAAAAGATATTGGAGGAAATGTAGCTACAACACCTATAGGATTTAAATCAGCTAATCCAAACGAAAAATTAGACGGAGTAACATATTATCCATCTGCAACAACTGTTGGATCTGTAGGAGCTACTAAATCCGCGGCAAACTTAAATTTAAGTTCTAATTATGGTTATGTTACTATATGTGTTAGCGCTTCTACAGGATGGCATTTATTAGGAAGAGATATTGTAGTTCCTCAATTATCTACACAAATATCATCTACAATAACTGGTCAATTAGCATATGATTCCACAGAAAAATTACCAATGTTTTACAATGGAACATTTTGGCAATATCTAGGAATGGAAAAACAAATATCATATAATCTTATTGGAACAACGTCGGCATGGGCTGGGTTTAATTCTAGTGGTTCTGGTGTAACATTACAAATATATAACTTAAATAATGATGGTTATTATTCATTACAGCTACAAACTCCAGCAAATGGAAATTATATTACATTAGATTTTGGAACCAGACCACGAGGAAAATATAAGGTAAGAACATCGTTTCTAGGAGCTACTGACAGAGCAATTGTAAATATAACAGAAATGACAACTAACACTACTATTATAAGTTCAATAGATACATATAGAAATACAATAAATAATAATAATGTTGTAATAAATACAGATTACGCATTTTTATTTAGTCCATCCTCTTCTACAGCAACATTAAAAATAAAATATTTAGTTAATGGTAAGAATGCAAGTTCAACAAGTCATCATATTTTAATAAATAATGCCGTAGAATTACTACAAATAGGATAATACTTTTTATACTTTTATACTTTTATACTTTTAAGAAAAGTATTGCAAAAAATAAGTGTATTGTAAAAATATAAAATATATAGAAATAAAAAAAATAATATATAAAAAGTTTTTGTTTATTTTTTTATTATTTTTTGCAATACTTTTTTTTAAAAAGTATAAAAGTATATTTATAAGCTATCAGCCCATTTAATTAAATCATCAACAGACCTATCACCATCATATTCTACTTTAGAACCATATTTACCAACAGCAATAATTGTAGGAACTCCTTTAATTTCATATTTAGCAACTAAATCTTTAGAGTATTCTGAATTGTTATTAACATTAATTACACGTATATTTTTTGATGCCAAGTATGTTTCTAATTCACTCCAATTTTCCTGTAAATTTACACAATGAGGACAATCAGGTCTAAAGAACTTATAAACAATAACTGGCGTAGAAACATACCAAACCAGAATTAGTAATACTAAAACAACAAGTAATGAAACTAACATATTTTATATCGTATATTATATTATATATTATATTATATAAATTTTTGATTTATAAAATTTTTTTTTAAGAAAACTATATAAAATAAAAATTTTGCGAAGCGAAATTTTTCAAGCGAAATTTTACAAATCAAAATTTTTGCGAAGCGAAAATTTTCTTAGTAGATATAAATAACGCCTTTACATAAACACATGCCTATTAATATTCCATTATTAATACTTAAATTATTTGGATAATCTTGATATGTATCTGATAAATATATTTTTTTACCAATCCAAATATTAGAAGTTTCATAGTAAAATTTCTCTCCTTTAGTTGTTATATTGACTTCTTCTCCAATGTTTGCGTTATTATCTGCAATTCCTATGTAATCTATTGGGTTTCCATTATAATGATTAATAAATTTATATATATGAGTATTATTAGCAAAATGAAGGCAAATAAAAAAACAATCATAGAAATTAAGTAAATTAACATGTAAAGCCTCAATACTATTAAAAGAAATACCAACATTTATTTTATCATTAATATAAATATACTTATAACATATTGAATGTTGCTTATAAGATAATAAATAACAATCATAAATATCATTATAAGAACATGCTAAAGGCTCAGGCGTATCTATTAACAATTTACTAGATATTTTATGAATAGAAGTTCCGAATAATTCAAAATTCTGAATATATGTATAATTACTTATTGTTTTATCGACAGTGGTTATTATTCCTGTTTTATTATTATATAACATTGATATACAATCTGTGCTTTGATAATCCATAATAGTTTCTCCTGATGTTATAATCATATTATACATTCCATACATAATTATAGTTTTTGAATAACCATAACTTATTAAAGCAGTTCCACCAGGAATAATAAGAATATTAAGTTTTTTATTTTCTGTAATAATAATATTAGATATACTATTATCTATTGTTCCTATTTCTAATAAATCGCCATTATTAACTAATACAACAACAAAATTATTTAATGTATATCCTACTATCATAATTAAATTATTAATTTTATCATATACTGCTTCTAGAGACTCGCATTCATTATTTATTTCTATTTCTAATATTTGTCTAACAAATGGAAATGCAAAAATTCCGCTTATTTTACATAAAGTAAGTTTTGTTTCCCCTTTTATATAATACAATAAATATGCAGTTTCATTTTCATAATGAATAAATTTACTAAATAAAATATTGTTATCATGGGATATAGTATAATTATATTCATTTATCTTTTCCCCAAGTTGTGAAAAAATAGTAATGGTATTATAAATATCAGTTTCTGAATAATAAGAATTACATATAATAATATTAGAATTTGTATTTGGATTATTAGAATTCATAGAATTCACATTAGAAGAAAACATATTAGTTGAAATTAACTTGTATTCATTTTCTATGGAATTTAAATAATCTATTCTGCCTCCAAATGATTTATAAACTAATTCATCATTAATACATAAGATATCGCCTTTTTTTATATTACATCCTGCTTTAAATTTTAATTTAGGAATAGCGTTGCTATTAGAATCTGACATGTTACTTTTATGTAAAACTTCATTATCATATATTTTTTTATCGACAATTTCTTTAACAAATCCATCAAACTGAGGACTATTAAGCATGTCATTAATTTTTGCTGTTGTATTCTGATTGATGAGTTCCGTAACCTCCGTAATATTATAATTACACTCATGGTTTTTAGCAATGTTATCATTGAATCCGGTATCTTGAGCATTTTGATATTCAGATAAATTCAAATTTAGTTTATATTCTTTATCGCTTACCCAATATAAGTCATTATCTCTTTTAACTAAAATTCCGTTATCTATTTTTAAACTATTAGTTGATAAAATATTAGTTGATAAATTAGAAATAGAAACAAAATCTTGATTAATATCTATACCAGAATGTTTTGTTCCTATTCTTAATACATCATTAATTTTAAATATACCATAATTATTAAATTTCATTATTTCATCATCTGTAGGAGTTATATTTATTTTTCCAGAAATACTGATTCCTTTTTCAATTTCTCTATCATAAATTTTCATTATATTTTTATCATTTACATAGAAATCTATTCCAATAGGATATATACTATATTTTATTCCTGTTTTCTTACCTGTAAATTCAAAATTATCAGTTATTACCGATACTTTCTGGTCATATATTCTTTCAGGAATATTAGAATTGATATTAGGAGTCAAATTATAATTAACAAAATTAGTTTTCCACCATAACTCATGTGAATCTTTTTTTCTATATAAGATTCCTCCATTAGATAACAATTTAGGACATATATTATCATTATCATTTATAATATTAGGAGATTGAAAATGTGTATAACTTTCATTACAAACCATGTGTTGTTTGTTATCTAACATAAATATTAAATTTCCATCTTTTAATGTCCAACCAGTATCTGGTATATTATCATCTATTAATAGAATATTGTCAGTTTTTCTTTTATTCTTAATACAATTAGGCAAACTTATATTTTCTTTTCCTCTACACGAAGCCATTTTATATAACATAAAAGATATTTTATTTATGCCCGCCAAAATATGGTTTTGCGAGTCCTGCGTTTAATAAAGAAATAGCCAGATCATTATTGTCTATCTTAACATTACATAATAATCTACCATATTTTTCTGTCATTTTTTTATTATCTATAATTTTATTATTTAAAATATCAATATCTACTATCTTATCCAAAATCATATCTTCAACAAATTTTTTTGCATCTTGTGCTAGTTTTTTTGTTTCTGCAGTTCCTCCTTTAATTTCTTCACAATTTACGCCATATAATCTAACACTAAACTTGCAGAAATCACCATTGTGAAATCCTGCAATAGTAAAAGTATCTCCATCATAAACTTTCAGAACCTTTGCCTTTGTAAAATTATATGTTATTAACTTAGTATTATCAATAGTGCAATTCTTCAATTTCTCAATAATTTCTAATTCCATTTTTATATATATTTAATTTCTATATTTTATATCTATAATC
>Ga0114972_10003389_pt1 | contig 11936 bp, 10 predicted proteins | sample M_140807_EF_Meta_FD_87354 | JGI IMG/M metagenome (GOLD analysis project Ga0114972, IMG submission 87354) | Freshwater microbial communities from Lake Montjoie, Canada to study carbon cycling - M_140807_EF_MetaG | ecosystem: Environmental > Aquatic > Freshwater > Lake | place: Lake Montjoie... | reverse complement strand
GGTCACGAACCTGCGGGCCGTGAAAGACACCGACTTTTCCGAGGCGAACTTCTCGGGCTGTGCGGGCGAAGGGTCAAACTTCCGTGGAACCAAGCTCGTCCGCGCGAATTTCGAGCGCGCCCGACTCGACCAGTCCGACGTGAGCGACTGCGATGCGACCGAGGCCAACTTTCGCCGGGCGACGGCGGCCGGCTCTCTTTTCATTCGCACGGTGCTGCGCGGCGCAACGTTCGAGCGCGCAAACCTCCCCACCGCGCTGCTGCAGAAGGCTGACCTCAAAGGCGCGGACTTCTCCGGTGCGAATCTTTTTCGCGCGGATCTCGCGCGCGTGCGAGGCGACAAGGCCAGCCGTTTCGAGGACGCGAACATGGATCAAATCCGCTTCGTGCGGCGGCGCGAGGAAGGCTGAGCGATGTGGGCTGAGAAACTTGTCCAGGACGTCGCAGCAGGCGAGCTCGTCACGGGGCTCGACTTCGAAAACCTCGATCTTCGAGGCGCCAACCTCGCGGGGGGCATCTTCGAGAAGGTCTCTTTTCGCGGCGCGAAGCTCGCGGGCGCCACGCTCAAGGAGTCGACGTTCTTCGAGTGCAAATTCGAAGGCGCGGAGCTCGATGGGGCGAACCTGCACGTCGCCTCGTTCTCGAAGGCCGCGTTCGACGGCGCGAGCTTGCGCGGCGCCAACCTCGTCGGGGTGCGGTTCGTTGCCCCGAGCTTCCGGGGCGCCTGCCTCGAGGGCGTCGACCTGAGCCTCGGCAGCTTGTTCGAGGCCGACCTCACCGACGCGAGCCTCGTGGAGGCGCGCCTCGACCGAACCTCGTTCGTTCAAGCGCGCACGGCAGGACTCGACCTTCGCCGCGCCGTGCTGCTCTCGACGGTGCTCGTTCGGAGCGATCTGTCGACCGCCAAGTTCGAGGGCGCCCGGTTTTTTACGGCAAATCTCCTCGGCTGCAACCTCGCGGGCCAACGGTTCGCGGGGCTCGACCTCGAAGGCTCGCAATTCATGGACGCGAACCTCGCCGGGGCAGACTTCACGGGCGCTCGGCTGCCGCGCTGCAATTTCAAGGGGGCGATGGCCGAAGGCGCCGTGTTCGATGGCGCAACGCTCGAGCAAGCCTTGTTCGCCGGCGCGAAGCTCTCGAGAGCGAGCTTCAAAAAAGCCGACCTTCGGCAGACGGTCTGGCTCGAAGCGGAGCTCGGTCATGCGGACTTTACGGGCTGCGTGGCACAAGAGAGCGTGTTCTCGAAGGTCAGGGCCGAGCACGCGCGGTTCGTGGCAGCGGACCTCAGCTACTCGGATTTTTCGCACGCGGACCTTCGCCGTGCGGACTTTTCGCAAGCGACGCTCTTTCGCACGCGCTTGCATCGGGTCGGTGACGCCGGAGCGACCTTCACGAGCCGCGCGCAGGCCTTGGGCGACGACGAGCGGCTCGCCGCGTCCGAGCGCTGGGACGCAGGGCCATGAGCCTCCGCCATCTCTCGACCGTGCGAGGCGCAAAGGAGCATCGAGCTCCCGCGCACGCCGTCGGCGTCGTAGCCGCCAAAGAAGGCGAGGTCCTGCTCGTGCGTCCCGCAGCGAAGCGGACGGAGGGCGAGGGCGCGCCGTGGCATCGCGCCCGGCTCGCGCCCGGCTGCTTGCTCGAGCCGGAGTGCGGCGATCTCGTCGTGGTCCTTTTCGACGGGGAAAGGGTGCTCGTCACCGACGTGCTCGAGCGCCGCGGAGACGAGGCGTCCAAGGTGACGGTTTTTGGGGACGCGTGCCTCGAGGTGGGAGGGGCGCTCGAACTCTTCGGCGCCGACGGTGTCGTTTTTGCCTCGGAGGCAGGGACGTCCGTGGTCGCGTCGACGGCGCGCCTCGAGGTGACCGAAGGCCGCGTCGAGGTCGAGCGCGCGGGCCTCGTGTCGAGCGATGCGTTGGTGCAAACGCGTGATGCCCACGTTTATGCCGAGACGCACGACTCCGCAGTCGGTCGCGCGGTCGAACATTTTTTTGCCGTGAGCCGTCGCATCCTCGGGGTCGATAGGATCAGGGCGCGCGAGTACGACGCCCGCGCGAAAGAGACGCTGTCGCTGCGTGGGCATGCGAGCAAGCTCACGGCCGAGGGGCCAGTCACAACGCATGGAGGGCCGATTCAGTTCGGCTGAAGGAGAACGCGATGTTTGCCAATACCCAACTCTGCGGGATCGACATGGGCTTTCCCGATGTGTGCCTGACCCCGACGCCGGCGCCGGTGCCGATCCCTTACCCGAACATCGCCGCCGGGCCGATGGGTGTACCTGCCGCGTACACCGTCCTCGTCACGGGCGCGCCCGCGCACACCATGGCGACCATGGTGCCGCTCAGCAACGGCGACAATCCGGGCATCGCGCTCGGCGTCGCTTCGGGGCTCGTGATGGGTCCGGCCCGGCACCTCACCGGAAGCTTCACCGTGCTGATGAAAGGGATGCCCGCCACCAAGCTGACGAGCGTCGCACTGCAGAACAGCACCAATTGCCCAGGGATGCGCATCGTGCCGAGCCAACCTCGCGTGATTCTGCTCTCCCCGTGACCTCGCTCGCGTAGGCTTTTTTATGACTTCTCGAACGAGGCCTCGTCGCGCCGTGCATCGCTCGTGTGGTTTGGTGGGTTTGCTTCTGTTGGCGGGGTGTCCGAGCGGCTCGTCGAGCACGCCGTCGATGGCCGTCGCGTCTGCCGTGACGGAGTCCAAGCCCGCCGTCGCCCCGAGCAGCGCGCTCGGCGGAGCTGGCGTGCTTCCGTCCGAGCGTACGCTCGAGCTTCCGGGGGTGGTCGAACGACCCGCCGACGCCGACGTGGCTCGGCTCGCGCAGGCCCTGAATTCGCTTGGATGGGAGCTCTTCGCGAAGCTCGACCCCAAAGGGAACCTCGCCCTTTCTCCCGCGAGCCTCGGCATGGCGCTCGGGATGACGGCGTTCGGCGCGCGGGGTGAGACCGCGACGGAGATGACGAAGGTGCTTCACCTCGAGGCGACCGACGACGGCCTCGCCAAGAGCTACGCGTGGCTCCTCCGCTCCTGGGCCGGTTCGCCGCGGGAGGGCCTCGTCGTCGCCGTCGCCAACCGGCTCTTCGCGGAACAGTCGCTCTCCGTCGAGCGTCCGTTTGTGGACCTTACGCGCTCACGGTTCGGGGCCGCGCTCGAACAGGTGCCGTTCTCGAGTGAGCCGGAGGTCGTGCGGGCCCTCATCAACAATTGGGTCGAAGGCGCGACGAGCAAGCGCGTGATCCGCCTTTTGCCGGCGGGCAGCGTCACGTCGGACACCCGGCTGGCGCTGGTCAACGCGCTCTTTTTCAAGGCGCGCTGGGCCACGCCTTTCCGCACGACCAACACGCGCGATGCGGGCTTTTTCGTGCGCGGAACCGAGGAAGCGGCGGTGCCCACGATGCATGCGAGCGGGAGCTTCCGCTTCGCCGACGTGGGGCAGGCAGACGTGCTCGAGCTCCCGTACGAGGGGGGAGCGTTCGCGTGTGGGTTCGTATTGCCGAAGACCAAGGACGGCTTGGCGACGCTCGAGGCTGCGCTCGACGCGAAGGTGCTCGAGGCGTGGACGAACAAGCTCGCGGACGAGCCTGTCGAGGTTGCCCTGCCGCGTTTCAAGGTGGAGCCGACGACCTCGCTCAAGCTCGGGCCCTACTTGGTGGAGCTCGGCATGAAGACCGCATTCGACAACGCGCGGGCGGACTTTTCCGGCATCGCCGTGCACACGCGACCCGAGGATCGGCTTTCGATCGGGGAGGTGTTTCACAAGACCTTCGTCGCCATCGACGAGCAGGGCACCGAGGCTGCGGCAGCGACGGCCGTGCTCGCGGTGCGGGGCGGCGCAAGCCCTGGCGCGGCCTCGCCAAAGACGTTTGTCGCGGACCATCCGTTCGTTTTTTACGTTCGTGATACCGCGACCGGCGCACTCTTGTTCCTCGGTCGCATGCTCGATCCACGCGCGTGAGCCGCTGCCGCTCGTTGCGCTGCTTGATCGGAGCCGGGAAAAAGGGGAGCCTGACGGCGTGATCCGTAGCTCCCTCTGCAGCCACTGCGGCGCGCCCATCCCTTTCGAGGGACGCGACGTCGCGGTGTGTGGTTATTGCGGCGTCGAAAATCGGTGGGCGGCGCCTCCGCCTGAGGTCGCTCCTGGGAGTCCCGTGGAGCGCCGTAACGGCCTTGGAAACGCGAATTTTCCGCCAACCGGGTCCCTCCCGGACGTCGACCTGAGGGAGGAGTTCTTACGGCGGAAGCGGCTCGCGGAACTGGCCAGGACGTCGTCCTCGATGGCGCTCGGAGGCTGGGTCTTGGCGCTCTTGCCTGTCGTGCTCATCGCCGGTGTCAGCTTCGGGATCGCACGGTGGAACGACTCGAAGAAATCCAATCCGAGCCGGACGTCGCCGTTCAGCTCCTCCGAGGACTCGCGCTATTGGGGCGGGGTCGCTCCGGCGATCGTCGACCTCGATGGAGACGCCGTCGAAGACGTGGTCGGCTATCACTGGGGAGCGGGCAGCGAAGTGTCTCTCGGTGCGTTCGACGGCGCGACGCTCGCGACGAAATGGAGCCTCGGTCCGTTCGGCAAGTGGGAGGGGACGCCGTACTTGCACCTCGTGGTGCGCGGCGCCCGTGTGGTCGCCATCCGGGATTCGGTGGCGCGCATCGTCGACGTCAAGGCGGGCAAGCTCGTCACGGAGCTGTCGCTGTCCGACAAAGTGCGCTCGATCTGCGTGCCCGAGGGCTCGGCGAACGGCGTATGGCTCAACGTCGACGACGGCAATCACGTCCTCGTCGATGCGGCGGTGGGGACGGCCAAGCCCGAAGGCCGTCCCGCCGATTGCGCGGTCGTTGGAACAGGCGCGCAGGACAAGCTCTTCTTGAAGGACGCCGAGGGCTTCCGCTACTCCGTCTCCGGCACGGACCTCAAGGTTCCAGGGTTCTCTGCAAGCGTCTTCGTGCAAGACGGTCCCTACGCCCTGGCCGTGGGCTCAAAGTCGCCGGGAACCCCGTTCCCGATGCTCGTCGGAGGCTCCACCACGCCTCCGCCGCGACCGAACCTCGCCGATGAGCGCGTGAGGCGCGACATCGAGCGCGTCGCGAAGCGGGTAGGTGTTCCCCCAGAGCAGATGACGTTCGGCGGCGGCTCGTTCGCCGTCACGTGGCAAAAGAGGCTCGGGCCCGACGGCTCCGAGAGCAACGCTCGGCAAGAGTCGCACCCGATCGCGGCTCATGTCCCCGGTGGGCTCGTGACGGTTTACGCGGTCGGTGACGTGTCGCATCTCGTTCGTGTCGAGGCGGCGACGGGCAAGGTGCTCTGGGACATCGCGGTGCCGGGCAAGGAGTCCCGCTTCGATGGCCTCTCGGCAAGCGCCTCGCGCGTTTACCTTTACGGCGCCCAGTTCTTGCTCGTGTTCGATGCGAAGACGGGCGCGGAAGCGGGGCTTGTCGGCTCGCGCACGTTGCTCATGCGGTGAAACGCACGTCTTCGGCGCGCGTCAGGCGAGCGGTCCGATGAGCGACTCGACCCGCGCACGCAGCACCCCGGACTCGAGGAGCGCCGTGACTTCGCCAAAATCGCGGTAGAGCGGGCGGTCGTCCGTCAGCGTCGGGACCCGCTCGCGAATCGCGGCGCGCGCGGCCTCGACCGCTCGACTCGGCGCGAGGGGCGCGCGCTGATCGACGCCTTGGACTGCAGCGAGCAGCTCAATGGCGAGCGAGGTCGTTACGTTGTCGACGATTTGTGTGAGCTTTCGCGCCGAGATGCTCCCCATGCTCACGTGGTCCTCGCGGTTCGCGCTCGATGGAATCGAGTCCACGCTCGCGGGGTGGCAGAGCACCTTGTTCTCCGAGACGAGCGACGCGCTTGCGACCTGCGCGATCATGTAGCCCGAGCAGAGTCCGCTGTTGGGTGCAAGGAACGGCGTGAGCCCGGTCGAGAGCGCCGGGTTCACGAGCTGCTCGACGCGCCGTTCGCTGATGTTCGCGAGCTCGGCGGTGGCGATCGCGGCGAGGTCGAGCGCGATCGCCACGGGCTGCCCGTGGAAGTTTCCGCCGCTGATGACCTCCGCGCCGGGGGCGTCGTGAAGCGCCGCATCGCCGCCCAAAAACACGGTGGGGTTGTCGGTCACGCTCTGAATTTCGCGCTCGAGGACGGCGCGTGCGTAACCGAGGGCGTCCCGAGAGGCGCCGTGCACCTGCGGAATGCAGCGTAGCGAGTAAGGGTCTTGCACCTTCTCGCAGTCGGCATGGCTCACCATGATCCCGCTGTCGGAGAGCAGCGCGCGCATGTTCGCCGCGACCGTGGCCTGCCCAGGGTGGGGGCGCACGCGCATGAGCCGCTCGTCGAACGGGCGGGCGGAGCCCTTCAACGCTTCGATGCTGGTCGCCCCCGCGATGTCGGCGATGGTGCAGAGCTCGAGCGCCCGCCGAACCGCGAGTGCTCCGAGGGCCGTCATGTACTGGGTGCCGTTGATCAGCGCGAGACCTTCTTTCGCGGCGAGTTCGAGTGGGGCGAGGCCCGCGCGCCGAAGCGCTTCGCCCGCCGGAAGGAGTTCGCCAAGGTAGCGCGCTTCCCCTTCGCCGATCATCGCGAGGGTGAGGTGCGCGAGCGGCGCGAGATCGCCCGACGCACCGACCGAACCTTGCGCGGGGATGCGTGGGTGCACGCCCGCGTTCAGCATCTGGACGAGTTTGTCGACGCAGACAGCGCGTACGCCGCTGTGGCCAAGCGCGACGACCTGAGCGCGCAGGAGCATCATCGCGCGCACGGCCGTGTCGGGCAGATCGGGACCGACGCCGCACGCGTGGCTTCGGATCAGGTTCTTCTGGAGCCGCACGATGTCGCTCGCCCCGATTCGCGTCTCCGCGAGCGCCCCGAACCCGGTGTTGATGCCGTAAACGGCGGGCGCGGCATCGCCGCCCGCAACGATCGCTTCCACGGGCTCGCGCGCGCGGTCAATGGCCGCGCGGGCTTCTGCGGCGAGCTCGACGGGGCGAGCATGCACGGCAACCTCCCAGAGCTCTTCGAGGCCGAACGAGGTTCCAAGGGCGAGCGGCGAGGTGCGGAGCGGGGCGGGCATGACCATGGATTTCCGGCGCGCAGTCTCTCGGCCTTCGGTGCAAAAGAACCGAGCGCGCGGGGGGCAGGATCGAATATCCTCCCTCGCGTCCATGCGCACTTACGCCTTGCTTCCCGCGATCGCAATCTCCTTGCTGGCGGCGCCGGCGCGCGCTGCCGACGGTGCCGTCGCGAGCGAGGCATCGACCGTGGCGTTCGAGGAGCGCTTTGTGTTGGACAACGGCCGGGTGCCGTTTCGCGCGCCGAACCCCTCCACCGTCTCGTTTCAGATCCACGGCGAGCTGCAGTTCCGAGGGCTCGGCTACAGCGATGTGCCGTTGACCCCGCGCATCGGAGCGGCGCCCGGAGAGGGGACGACGCTGGGCTCCAAGGGCCGCATGGTTCAGTGGCTTCGGCTCAAGCCCGTATTTCAGTATTCCGACAAATTGCGGGTCGTCGGTGAGCTCGACGCGCCGGTCGGCATGCCTGCGGGTCAAACCAACCAGCTCGTCAGCGCCGCCATCGACGATTACGCGGAGCTCGTCTGGTACGGCGTTCGTCCTCGCCAGCTCTTCGTCGAAGTCGAGACGCCGATCGGCATGGTCCGCGCGGGTCAGCAGACCTCCCACTGGGGAATGGGACTGCTCGCGAACGACGGCGATCACCCCTCGCTCTTCGGCGACTACCGCCGCGGCGCGCTCGTCGAGCGCGTGTTGTTCGCCACGCGCCCGCTCGGCAAGGAGTCGCCCTTGGCGGTCGCGCTCGCCGGCGATCTCGTCTTCCAAGACAGCCGCGCGTTGCTCGTGAAGGACATCCCGCCCAGCACGACGCCGGCGAACGAGCTCGGTGCGAGGAATCCGCCTTCGGTGGGACGCGATCGCGCGCTCCAGGCGGTGGCGGCGGTGCGCTGGCAAGAGAAGCGCTACGAGGCCGGTATTTACGGGGTTTACCGCCACCAGCGACGAAAGACCGAGGCCACCGATGCCCTCACCGGGTTCGAAGAGTACATGGACGTCGGGATCGTCGACGTGGCGGGTAAATTCAATGCGCCCGTACCCGGCAGCACCTCGTTTGTCTTCGGTGAGTTCGAGGCGGCCTACATCGGCGGTAAGACCAACTACTTGCGGAACGTCGAGCTCGTTCAAGCGGGGCTGACCGAGTCGATCCAATCGTGGGGAGGCGCTGCGCGTCTCGGTGCCGTGCACGTCGCAGGGGAAGGCCGCAACGCGTTCGGCGACCTCGTCCTCGCGCTGGAGTACGGCTTCGCGACCGGCGACGCGGACCCTTACGACGGCGTCACACGACGCTTTACCATCGACCAGAATCACAACGTTGGCCTCGTTCTGTTCGATCACGTCCTCGCTTGGAAGAGCGCTCGCTCGGCCACGATCGCGCAAGACCCAAGCGTGACCTACCGACCGACGCCTGGGGTCGAGTTCCTCCCGTCCGAAGGCGGGATCTTCGGGACGACCTACGTCAACCCGACCGTGGTGGTTCGCCCCCGACGCTGGCTCGATGTGAAGGGCGGCATCGTCGTTGCGCAGGCCACCGCCGACGTCGTCGATCCGTTCCAGGTCGGTGCGCTCGGTCGGTACGCGAACTACGAGGGTGGTGGCGCCAAAAAGCATGACCTCGGTGTCGAGCTCGACAGCGGCGTCGATGCGCGTTTCCCGGTGAAGTCGGGCTTCGTCGTGCAGGTGGGCGCCGAGGGGGGCGTCTTTTTTCCAGGAAACGCCTTTGCAGACGCAAGCGGCGCTCGCATGAGTACCCAGTTTCTCGTGAATTCCCGGCTCGGAGTGCAGTTTTGATGTTTGTCACGGCGCCTTCCCGAAGGGTGAGCGAAAAGGGACGCGCCGCGTTCGTCGTTCTCGCGTTGCTCCTTGCCGGCTGCGAGATCCCGAACGTGAGCGTCAGCGTCCCGGAAGTTCGGATCGCCCCGGAACTCGCCAACGCCGTCGACGTCTCGACGACGACCGCTGCGGCGCCGCGGCCGACCGCTTCGGCAAGCGCGGCCGCCACCGCGAGCGCGGCCCCGGCCGCTTCCGGCGCCCCCGCTCCGAAGGGCGATGCGTTCTTCGCTTGCCGCCTGCCGGCGCCGGTGCGGAGCGACGACGCGTGTGTCGTCGACGCCGACTGCGCGCCGCTTACGCCGTGCCACGCGCGCGCTTGCGTCGGTCGCGCGAAGGCCCACGCTGCAGAGGCGGCCACCCAGTGTTCGCGAGAAATGGCGTGCGACTCGGTCGACGCCAACCGTTGCGGCTGCCTCGAAGGCCGCTGTTCCCTCATTCCACCAGGCTGAACGAATGCGCTACTACGTCACCCTCGCCAACAGCGATCGCGAGCACGCGATCGACATCCTCACCCGTGCCGACGGTTCCGTCGATGTCCAGCTCGACGGGACTTCGGTTCCCGTCGATGCGGTCGAGACCAACGGCGCCCTCAGCGTGCGAGTCGGCGATCGCATGTTCGACCTTTGGTTGGATGGCGACGGCGAAAATGTTCGTTTCGTCTCGAGCGGCTTGCGCATGAGCGCACGCGTCGAGAGTGAGCGCTCGCGGATCGGCGCCCGAGCATCGCGCGCTGGCTCGGTCGGCGGCGGCGGACAAATCTGCGCACCGATGCCGGGTCGCGTCGTCAAAGTGTTGGTCACCGAGGGCGAAGCCGTCGAGGTTGGTCGCCCGCTCGTCGTGGTCGAGGCGATGAAAATGGAGAACGAGCTTTGCGCGGAGGCGCCTGGGATTGTTGACGCGATCCGAGCCACTGCCGGCCAGACCGTCGAGAGCGGTGCCGTGCTCCTTGAGCTTGGGCCGTTGCCAGCATGATCTCCGCGAGCCTGCGACGTGCCCGGGTGCTCGTGGCCTTGTCTTTCGCGGGGCTCGCGGGTTGCAGCCGCGATGCGCTGTCTCCCGCCAGCCCGAACGACGTGCCTCAGGGGGCACAGCCGAAGACGCCCACACAGACGGTCGAACCCATCGTTGTGCGGGCCTACTCCACCGACGAGCTCTTGATGGAGCTCGAGCGGGCGCGCAGCTTGTTGCTCGTCGAGAAATTCGAGGAGGCCTCCGATGCCCTCGACCGGTTGCGTGCCCAGGCCACCGATCCGGCGATCGTTGCGGCGGCCGCGTACCATGCGGGTCTTGCGTTCGAGGGGCTCGGCAATCGGCAGACAGCCTTCGAGCGCTTTCGGCTCGTGGCCGAGTCGTTCGGCGAGCAAGCGATCGCGCGCAACGCCCTCGTGCGCATGACACGCCTGCTCGGTCGCTTCGAGCGCTGGGCTGAGCTTGGCGCAACGGCGGACCGCCTCCTCGCTCGCGCGGACCTTCCGGTGATGGACCAACTCGAAGCGCGCGGCGCGAAGGCCCTCGCGCTCGTCGAGACGGGTGATGTCGACGGGGCCTCCGTTTACGCTGGAAAGGCGATCGCGCTGATCGACGAGCACGGCTTCGGTCGCTCGGGGCAGCCTCCCGTTCAGGTTGCGCAAGTGTCGTTCGCGGAAGGCGAGATTCGCCGCTTGAGGAGCGAGGCCATCAAGCTCTTGCCCGTCTCTCCGCAGTTTGGCGAGCGGCTCGAAGCGCGCTGCCAGGCGCTGCTGGATGCGCAGTCTTCCTACTCCGACGCGATGCGGGCACGGGACGGGCACTGGTCGGCGATGAGCGGCTTTCGCGTTGGGCAGCTCTACACGGACCTCCACGCCGAGGCGATGACCATCCCGCCTCCCGAGAAGGCGAAGACCTTGAAGCAGAAGCAGCTCTTCGAAGGGGCACTTCGCTTGCGTTACCGAATCTTGCTCGAGAAGGGCTTGAAGATGATGGACGCCACCGTGCGCCTCGGCGACCGCACCGGAGAGGACAGCGAATGGGTCGGACGTGCGCGCGAGTCCAAGCGTGCCCTCGAGCAGGCGCTCGCCGACGAGAAGCGAGCGCTCTCGAAGTTGCCGTATACCGAAGACGAGCTGAAAAAAGGCCTCGAGAGCCTGAAGGCCCGCGCGACCGAAGGGACCAAGGAAGCGAAGCCTTCGGAAGCGAAGCCTTCGGAAGCGACGCCTTCGGAAGCGAAGCCTTCGGAAGCGAAGCCTTCGGAAGCGAAGCCCGCGGGTTCTTGATCGCGGCGGCTCAACGACCGAACGCGCGTTCGCGGGCCGTCCACTTCGCGGCGAGTTGGGAACGGCACTCCCCCGACCCTCGCTCGAGCCAGCGGCAAACGTCGGGCCGCATGCCGTAGATGCTGCAACCGACACGGTTCGTCACGAGGTCGATGCCGAGCGCTGAGCAACGGCCCTTCTCGAATCGAAGGAAGCGCGCGCCGTCTCGCACCGTCGTGAAGGCGAGGGCGCGGTCGTCCATGCGCTCGTAGTCCACGACGAACACCCGAATGTAGTCCGGGTGCTCGTTGAAGCAGCACGTCCCGCAGTCGGTGCACTCGGGCACCGAAATTACAGGAAGCGCACGTCGACGTGGGTGCGGCGCCGCAGGTCCTTCAGCCACTTTTGCTTCGCCTTGTCGAGCTTCTCGGTTTGTACGCGCTGCGACATCTCGCTCTCGGCGGCCTCGAACGACGTGTAGCGCGACGGCTGGCGGTTCGTGAGCCGCATGACGATGATCGCGTCCTTGAAACGGAACGGCTCGCTCACCTGACCCTCCGCCAGGTTGAGCGCCGCCTTTTCGAGCGGCTCCGCAAGGAGCTTTTGCTCTCCGCTGGCCGCGGCGGGTGAGCCGGTCGGCGCGCGAACGCCCAAGTCTCCACCGTCTTCTTTGGTGCGCGCATCTTCCGAGTAGCGGCGGGCGAGGTCGGCGAAGTCGGCGCCGGCGCGGGCCTGGCGCACGAACGCTTCGGCTTCGCGCATGCGCGCGCTGAGCAGCTCCGGCGTGGGTTTCGCCCCTACCGGCAGCACG
>Ga0114972_10003386_pt1 | contig 11942 bp, 10 predicted proteins | sample M_140807_EF_Meta_FD_87354 | JGI IMG/M metagenome (GOLD analysis project Ga0114972, IMG submission 87354) | Freshwater microbial communities from Lake Montjoie, Canada to study carbon cycling - M_140807_EF_MetaG | ecosystem: Environmental > Aquatic > Freshwater > Lake | place: Lake Montjoie... | reverse complement strand
GAGCCCCCGACCCGCAACGCGAAGCGCCGCATTCGCAGCCTTCGGACCGTGGTTCGCTCCTTGGTCATGTTGGCGGCCCTCGTCCTTGCCGGGTGTGGCCAGGGCGACGAGCCTCCGTCTTCGAGCGTCGTCTCGGGCGACAGCGTGCGCGGCAATCGCTACTGCGAGGTGCTCGTCGCGAACGTGGAGCCTGGAGGGGTCGTCGCGGACGTGTGGGGAACGCAGGGCCTGAACGACTGCCCAGCCGCGGCTTGGGAAAAGCTCGACGCCACGGCCTTGAAGGCCGAACTCGGTGCGACGGCCGTGCTCTTGAATGGTCCGCGTTACTGGGTGATCGATCGCGCGACGGGCGAACTTCCCGACGTGCCGACGCGTTTGTACGGGGAGCTCGAGATGCGGCTGCTCGCGACCGTTGCACTTCCCCCCGGCACGACCGGCACGCCTTACCTGGAGCGGACCGTGAAGCGGCACGCCGAGTTCGAGTTCCACGCAGGTTCTGAGATCTACGAACTGCTCGCCCCGAATGGCTCGATTTACGTCATGCAGTCGTTCGCACAGATCGTCGACGCGACGCTCGGCGCCACGGACCTCCCGAAGCTCGGAGAGCGCCTCGCGGTTCCGATGGGATGGTCCTATCGGGTTCGCACCCTCGAGGCCCCGCTCGTGGTGACGACGCCCGGTGAAGCCACCGTCCTTCAGGACGAACTCGCGAACTCTTACTCCCGCTACGTGCAAGGCGGCTGAGCCGCGGGCCCGCGTCGTCCTCGAGCGCCGCGCTTCAGTCCTCGTTTCGCGAGCCCCGCGCCCGCTTGGTCTCCGAGCGGATTCGCTTGGCGTCGAGGCGGCGCCTCGTCGAGCCCCGCGTCGGCTTGGTAGGCACGCGCTTTTTCGGCGGCGTGGCCACCGCGCGCAGCATCGTCGCGAGCTGTTCGAGGCACGCGCTGCGGTTTTCGAGCTGACTGCGCGAGGCCTCGGCGCTGATGAGGACGCTGCCATCGCTCACGATTTTCGAGGCAAATCGCTGCAAAAATCGCTTGCGCACGTCTTCGGGAACACTTGGCGAGGTCGTCACGTGAAACCGCAGCGTGGCCTTCGAGCTGACCTTGTTCACATTCTGGCCACCAGGTCCTCCGCTGCGCGAGAACTGGAACTCGAGTTCGTCCTCGGGGATTTGGATGCGAGAGGTGACGCACAACATGGCGCTGCCGTTCTTAGACTAGAATGCCCTGCGTGGCCCCTAGCTTATCGATTCTCGATCTCGCCTTCGTCGGCCCAGGGCAGTCACCGCGCGATGCGTTCGATGCCAGCGTTGCGCTCGCCCAACGCGCGGAGCAGCTCGGCTATCGCCGCGTTTGGTATGCCGAGCACCACAACATGCCCACCATCGCCTCCTCGGCGCCGAGTGTGCTCATCGCGCACGTTGCCGCCCATACGCGGACCATTCGGCTCGGCTCGGGCGGGATCATGCTGCCGAACCATTCGCCGTTGGTCATCGCCGAGCAATTCGGAACCCTCGCGAGCCTTCACCCTGGGCGCATCGACCTTGGTCTCGGACGCGCGCCCGGGACCGATCCCGTGACGACCCGCGCGCTTCGCAACGATCCAAAATCTCCCGACCGATTCCAGAGCGACGTCCTCGAACTCCAGGGCTACCTCGGCACCGAGACGCGCGTGCCGGGCGTCGAGGCGACCCCTGGCAAGGGCACGCACGTTCCGATCACGATTCTCGGTTCCTCGCTTTTCGGTGCTCGGCTCGCGGCGCGCCTCGGCTTGCCCTACGCGTTCGCATCGCACTTTGCGCCGTCCGACCTCGTGGAGGCCGTGGCGACCTACCGTCGCGAGTTTCAGCCGTCCGAAGGCGGCGAAGGCCCTCATGTCATCGCGGGCCTCAACGTGGTCGCCGCGGACGAGCGCGCCGATGCGGCCGCGCAGTTCCGGGCCGTTCAGCGCAGTTTCGTCAAAGGGCTCTTCGGACGCGGCATGAACTGGACCGATACCGTGGCCGACGAGGTGCTCGAGTCGCCCTACGGCGACGTGGTCAAAGGCATGCTCGTCCACGCTGCCGTGGGGACACGTGACGACATTCGCAACGGCATGGACCGCTTCGCTGAACTCGCGAATGCGGACGAACTCATCACCGTGCACGCGGCGCCAACGTTGGCTGCGCGGCTACGCTCGATTGAGTTGCTCGCGCAGTGCGCCGCCTGAGAGACCACAAAACACAACCGCCCGAGAGTCCGAAGATTCCCGAGCGGCGGTGTGTCCCAAACGGAACCGGCGTGTCAGCGAACGCTGACGGCCAGCTCAGTGCTTGGGGGCTTCGGGTGCCGGAGCAGCGGTCTCGGCCGGCTTGGCCTCGTCGTGGTGCTCCTCAGCCTTGGGGGCCTCAGCAGCGGCGGTCTCCGCCGGCTTCGCCGTCTCTTCGGCCTTGGGGGCCTCCGCAGCCGGGGTCGACGAACCACAAGCAACCGCGCCGAACAGCGCGAACGTAGCAACGAGAAGGGTCTTCATAGTATTTTTCGAGCTCCTTGAGCTGTAGAGACGCGCGACCTTAGAGGGACGGCTCACGCGAATCCAGATTTTTTCTTTTTTTTCCTCCAGCACACCTTGGTGAACCGAAGGATCGCACGGAGGTTCAGGCTCCTTCGATGACGACGCTGTTCACTCGGATGGGGGTGAGCGGGCGATCGGAAGGGTTGGTCGCCGCCCCTTCAATCTTTTGAATCACGTCCATGCCCTCGATGATCTTGCCGAAGACCGGGTGCATCGAGCGGCCCGGGGTGAAGAAGTCGAGGTAGGAGTTGTGCGCGGTGTTGATGAAGAACTGTGCGCCGCCCGAGTTGGGGGCGCCGGTGTTCGCCATCGAGAGGGTGCCGGGCTCGTTCGAGAGCTTGAATGCGTCCGGGTGCTCGTCTTGCACGTTGCCGAACGGCGACTTGCCCGTACCGGCACGGGGGCTCGTCGCGTCGACGCTGTATTCGCAGCCGAACTGGATCATGAAGCCCCGAATGACGCGGTGAAAATGCAGGCCGTCGTAGAACTTCCGTCCGTCCTTGTCGGCGTGGCGCGCGACGCGGATGAAGTTGTTGACGGTGATGGGCATCTTGTCGAGAAAGAGCTCCGCCTTGAAGGTGCCGAGCGTGGTGTCGAAAATCGCAACCGGATTGGCCATGGCCGCGTCCTAGTGTCCACGCCGCGCTGCCGCAAGTCGCACCGTGCGCTCAAGGGGGTTGCGGATCGGCCGTTCGTAGGATGGGACGGCTTTGGGACGGGTGAGCGCGCCTATGGAACGCACCTTGCTAGGGTTGCCTTCGTCCCGTCGAACCCTGGAGTGGCCATGTCGCAGCACACCGGAAACGTCCCCGCAGAAGGTGCCCTGAGTCCAATGATTCCAGAGCTTCCAGGGGAAATCCGCGCGACCCTCGCCCCAGAAGTGCAGGCTCACATCGAAGCGCTCGAGGCCGCGCAACGCGATCTGCGTCAGGAAGTTGACCGCCTGACGGTTTTCCGTCAGCTCGCCTACAAGGACGACCTGACCGGGCTGTACAACCGCCGCCACTTCGGCGAGCGCCTCGCCCAGGAATGGAGTCGTTCGACGCGTTTTGACGAGCCGCTCACGCTGCTGCTCCTCGACCTCGACGGCTTCAAGCTCATCAACGACCTGGCTGGACACGCGACGGGTGACGAGGTGCTGCGCTTCGTCGCGCGGCACATGGCCGCCGAGTGCCGCCGCTTCGACATCCCCTGCCGCCTCGGCGGTGACGAGTTCGCGTACATTCTCCCCGGTACCAGCGCCGAGGGCGCGCACGCGTTGGTCGAGCGGCTGTCGGTCGTGCTCGCGACCGCGCCGGACCGCCCAGCGTTGCCTTCGCAGACCGCGATTGGGCTGAGTTTCGGAATCGCGGAGCGGCACCAGGCCTCCTCGTCAACGGCGTTCGTCGAGAAGGCCGACGCTGCGATGTACGAAGTGAAACGCCAGCACAAGTCCGAATCTGCGCCTCCGAGCGGCGTGATGTCGGTGCCGCCGAGCCGCGTGTTCGCAGCCTGACGCAGGCTCAAATCCAGATGGCGATGATCCTCGCGCCGTCGTGCTGGAACGCGTTGGGCTCGGGGAGGCTCTTGGCGCGGCCTTCGGCGTAACGGTTTGCCGTCCACGCGGCGGCGGCCGCGTCGAGTACGTCGTCGACCGCGACGCGCCCGATAGAGAGCTTTTTCGGTAGAAAAATGCCGCCTTTTTCCAGCAATTCGAGACGCATCATCAGGCCGTCGTAGCTCTTCTTGTTGGCGCCGAGCGGCGCTCCCGCCATCTCTCGGAACGACGCCTCCGGATGAACCTCGACGACCCGCTGACTCGGCGGCTGCGGTGATGGCGCCACGCTCTCTCTGTCGGGAACCACGATGCGCGCGAAGCGCCGAAGCCGCGCGGGGTCGGCGGCGTCGCGGCCGTGGTGGACGTAGCCGTCACGACGCGCCCCGCTCACCGCGCGCAGGGCGCTGTCGACCTCGAGAATCTTTGGACGGATGTTCCACAGTTGCTTGCTGAGGCCGAAGCCTGCGCGCTTCCTGCACTCGGCGTTGGCTTCTTCGAAGGTGGGCTTCTGCAGCGCCTTGCGGGGCGGCGCGACGAACACGCTCGCACGTCGGGGTCCGATGTACTCGCGCACGAGCCGGTCGCACGTTCGCTCGCCGCGCTCCACCAGGCCCACCGGCATATCGACGCCGATCGAATGCGCGCCTTCGCTGACGGCGAGCACGTCGTCGAACGAGTCGACCTTGGTGGCGCCCGCGAACGCGCCATTTTCCAGCGCGACGACGACCCAGCCGTCCCGGCACCCATCGACTCCTACAACGAACATTCCGCGTGGTTTTAGCGTGCCCTCGTTCGCGCGCCAACGAGGCTTGCACCTCGCGTTACGCGGTGGGGCCGCGCAGCCGATCGGAGCCGTTTGAGGACCGGAGTGTCAGCCTTAGTTTGTCGAAGTGCTCGAGCAGCGGGATCGTCTGCTTGCGCGTCAGCTCGGTGAGCGTCTTGAAGTCCGCGATCGTGAGCGTGTCGCTCCCCTTGAAATGTTCGCGGATTCTGGCGGCGAGTTCCGCGACGGCGGGCGCATCGAACCACAGCTTTCCGGCGTGGATGACAACACCCTCGCGCTCGAGCGCCGCAAGCGCCGCGCGCGACAGCTTCGGGTCGAGGTTGTCGGCCGCGAGGTCGTTCTCGGCGATGCCGTCGAGCTTTGCGTTCCCGACGAGTTGCTTCACACGCGCGAGAGTGGCGGCGGCCGCGCTCCCCGACGCGGCTCCGGAGTAACCGGTCACGCGCACCACCGGCCCCTGAACCGTCAGCTTCGGGCTCGTACCGCTCGTCAGTTCACCGACGGTCGCTGCTGCGACGAGGTCGTCGGCGCGGCGCGAGAGCTCTGCACGCAAGGTCTGAAGCTCCATGCCCGCCTGCAGCGGGTGAAGCTCGTGATGCTCGCGTACCAACGAAATCGCTCGGTCTTTGAGCGTCTCGAGGGAGGACCGCGTCACCCAGGCGCCCTCGCCGACGTTCTTCAAGTCGGTCTTTGCGAGCTTTGAGGCCGCCTCGGCGAGCGCTCTTGCGTCGATGGCGAAGCGCGACGCGAACGAGGACTTGCGCATGGACTCCGGCGCGCATTCTTCGGCGAGGGTGCGCGCGGCAAGCGCCACGTCGCTCGCCCGAAGCGCTTCGAGAAACTCGAGTCTTTTGTGGGCACGAACCGTGCGTGGCGGGTGCGCATCGAGGACGATGCCACCGCCGCAGACGGCGCCCGCGGGGCCGTCGATGTTCGCACCGCGGAGCACGAAGCGATCGCCACCGAGCGCCACCAGCGGCTCGGCCAGTCGCAAGCGTGCGAGCCCACCTTCGACGAGGGTGTCGCCGTCTACCGGCTGGATGCGTGCGGTGCTTCGCGCCGTACCAATGAAGATCGAGGCGTCCGCGCCGCGCCCCAGGGGTTCGATGGGGTCGAGCCATACGTCGAGGATGCGGGTCGGGCTTGCCGCGGGGTCATCGGTGACGATCATCCCGCGCTCGACATCCTGCAACGCCACGCCCCCGAGGTTCACAGCGAGGCGGGTTGGCGCCTCAGCGTGCTCGCATGCCTCGCCATGCACGTGGAGTCCGCGTACGGTGGCGCTCTCCTCGCGCTCCGAGCCGAGTACGCGGATGGGCGCACCGACCGCGAGGGCGCCATCGACGAGCGTTCCGGTGACGACCGTGCCTGCCCCGTGGACGGTGAAGACGCGATCGATGCTCAGCCGAGCGCGTCGTCGCTCGCGGCGCACCCCGCTCTTTGCCACCGCGTTCATGACGGCAAGCCTGACGTCGTCGGTGCCTTCGCCGGTTTTTGAAGAGCAGCGGACAACGTCGGGCTCGATGCCGTGGGCGAGCAAAAGCTCACGAGCCTCGTCTCCCGCGAGCTCCGCGAGCTCCGGGTCGGCCCGGTCGATCTTGGTGATGGCAACGACGGCGCGCTCGACCCCGAGCAGTTTGCACGCCGCGATGTGCTCGCGTGTCTGTGGCATCACGCCTTCGTCGGCCGCAACGACGAGCAAGACGACGTCGATCCCGCTCGCGCCCGCGATCATGTTGTGCACGAGGCGCCTATGGCCCGGGGCGTCGATGATGCTGACGCGAAGCTCCTCGCTGACGTGCCACGGCGCGAAGCCGAGCTCGATCGTGATGCCCCGGCGCTGCTCCTCGGGGAGGCGATCCGTCTTGATGCCGGTCAACGCGAAGACGAGCGAGGTCTTGCCGTGATCGACGTGTCCCGCCGTACCGATGACCGCGTGTTTCACGAGCCGAGCGTAATTCGTCGCGCCTTGGCCGTCACCAGATCCCGGGGAGGAGCGCGCGGCGTTCTCTGGGGTAGTCGGGGAACTTTTCTTGATACCAACGGTGGTGCGAAAGCGCGCGCGGCGCGAGGTTCGCGAACGTGTAGACCGCAAACGCGACCCCTGCGAGCGACCAGGTGAGGATGGCCCACCCGCACCACTCCAGGATTTCCGCCGCGTAGTTTGGGCACGAAATCCAACGAAAATAGGGGCCACGCGGGATTTGGTAGCCTCGACCCTCGTTGCGAAGTGCGAGCAGGGCCTCGTCCGCGCGGACGTTCAGGGTTCGCCCCCCAAGAAACAAAAGTGCGCCGACGAGGAAGCGGGGGTCCCAGAGCCACGAGGTCGCGTACGCCCCGAGGTGGCTCACGTGACGTGCGTTGGTGTACGCGTTCGCAAGGTTGAAGGCGACCGCGAGAGCCGGAACGAGAGCCGGTACGCGCTTGTCGTCGGGCTTGGCACGCAGCGGCAAAAGGAAGGCGCGGTTGACGTAATGCAGCTGCCAGAGCGCCAGCATCACGAGCGGCGCCGGGGCGAACGCGTTCGCTCCCACCAGGTAGATCCCCAGCCAGACGAGCGACGCCGGGCTCTCCATCAGCATCCAACCAAGGCGGGCGGGCAGGGTTGGTCCCCAGCCGTCGCGGGTGTGCCGTCCGTAGGGCGCGCTCACGTAGCGCAGTGCGAGCCAGGTGGGCACCGCCGTTGCGAGGATTCCCAAGACGACGGCGCGGTGCAGCGCGGGTTCGGTCATCGAAAAAAGCTCGCGCCGCTCACTTCTGGTGCTTCGCCTTCCACTCGTCGTAGGGCATCCCGTAGATCCGGGCCCGCGCATCGGGGTCGGAGAGCTCGACTCCGCGCTCTTCGGCGGCGGCGCGGTACCACTTCGACAGGCAGTTCCTGCAGAAGCCCGCGAGGTTCATGAGGTCGATGTTTTGAACGTCCGTGCGCTCTTGCAGGTGCGCCACGAGGCGCCGGAACGCCGCCGCCTCGAGCTCGGTTTGAGTACCCTGATCCATGGTCGGCATCGTAGCCGGTTAGCCCTGTGGGTCGAGCCGAACGCGACGCATCACTTGCAGGTGAGCTCGCAGATATCGATCGCCTTGTCGACGCAGGCTGCGTCCCACTTGCTCGAGCAGCAGTACGCGTCTTCCGTGCAGATGAGGTCGCTGCACTCGTCGCACGAGCCGGGGCGCGCTGGACCCGCGACGCAGATGTCGCCGCAGGAGCCCTCTTTCACCTTGGAGTCCGTCACGAAGGCATCGGGCGGCAGGATCATGCTCGTCAGCCCGTTGACCTGGGTCTTGGTGCCGCACTTGTCGCCGTTGGCCTCGGTGCACTTGGTGAGCGAGGCGTCGAGGTAGGCGGCGTAGAGGTCGTAATAGCCACGGAACTCCATGCTCGCTTCGTTCGGCGCGAGCCCTGAGCCCCAGGAGTTTTTGATCCGGAGAAAATCGATGGTCGCCTTCGGATCGAGCGCCGCCGCGAGGGCCTTGGGGTCGGTCACGAGCGTGCCGGCTGCGAGCGTGCCGAACCCTGGGACGTTGCTGATTTGATAGTCCTCGACAACGGTCATGTGACCACCCTGCCGACCGGGGGTTGCCGGCGGGGCTTTGAAGGTGGCCCCGCTCATCGCGCTGAAATCGACGAACCACGAAAGAATGACGGGCATGCCCTCGTGCATCGCGGCTTGCATCCGCCGCTGCATGTCGCGACGCGCGGTGGGTGTCGAGGGATAGGTCACCTCATTCCACGCGTACTTCCCCTTGCGCTGCAGGACGTTGTACGAGGACGCGGGCTCGCCGAACGCATCGCCGAGAGAAATGTTCCGACCGACCGCAATTTGCTTGGTGAATTGAATCCCCGACGCGGTGGGGACGTTGACGCCGGAGGTCAGGAGCGAGCGCGACACCCCTTCGCCGTACACCTGATTTAAGGTCGCGATCACGGCGGGGGAGAGGCCCCACGCCTTGTCGAGCTCGGCGCGAACGAGCTTGCGATCCTTGCGTGCGGCGGGATCCTTGAGGGGGCCGTTCTTCAGCGACGCGTTGATCGCGCTCTCGGCCTGCGACTGCCGGCTCGAGCGCGCGGCCTCGGCCTCTTCTGGGATGAACTTTCCTTCGGCGATGACGCCGTAGCGCCGCGCAAGCTCACCCGCGAGCCCGAACCAGCCTCCGGTCGACAGTTGCTCTTTGTCGAGACGCGCCAGCGCCGTGAGCCCAGGGGGAGGTCCCGCGAGCTCTTCGTACCAGTGCCAGTACGAGATCCATGACTCGCTCAGGTTCAGTTCTTCGCCCGTGTGCGTGAGGTGGAGCGATTCCGCCCAGCCCATCGTCGCGTAGATCCAGCAGTTGCCGATGCTCTGGTTCTTCACCGAGCTGTTCTGCACGTCGGTGACGTCGTTCTCGCTCGACGCGGTGTCGGTGGTGCAGCCCACGGCGAGTGCGCCCCCGAGGAGCGGGACGGCCACGAGAGCGGAGCGAGCAAGCCAGCGAAGCGGGAGAGCGCGGGAGAACATCGGAAGGTACCTCGCAGAGTTCGGGCGTACCGGAAGCCGGTGCCGGTGTAGGGAAGAGTCCCCTATCACGTCGGCGGCCCGGGGGGATGCCCGAGGTGAGGCCGCACTCCGATGTCAGCCGCCTGCGCCGAGGACCGTGCGGATGTTGGCCACGGTTTCGTCGAGAAGTTGCGCGAAGGTCTCTTCGGAGTCGAGCGCCCGGTGACCTGTGCGGAGCGCCCCGTTGAGCGCGCTTGCGGCGCCGTGGAGTGCGACGAGGCCGAGGTTCCCCGCGACTCCCTTGATGGTGTGGGCTTCGTGCGCGGCTTCGAGCAGGCGTCCAGCGGTCGCGTGTTCGCGGACGATGTTGGCCGCGTCCGCGTGGTCGCGCGCGAAGCGGGCGAGCAGCGTGCGGAGGAGCTTCTCGTTGCCGGCGAGGCGCGTCAGGCCGTCCTCGAGATCGAGGCCGCGGATCGCGGCAAGCCCGCGCGGTGTCCCCGCGGTCACCCGGCGAGACGAGGGGGCGGCCTTGGCCTCGACGTCGTGCGGCGCCCAGCGCGCGAGGGTCGCGTAGAGCACGTCGGCGGCAACGGGCTTTGTGACGTAGTCGTTCATGCCCGCTTCGAGCGCGCGCGCTCGATCTTCGGCGAGCGCGTGGGCCGTCATGGCGATGATCGGCAGCTCGGACTTGCCGGCGCTGCGGATTGCGCGCGCCGCGCCGAGCCCGTCGAGTTCGGGCATCTGAACGTCCATGAGGACGAGGTCGAACGGTCCACCGTGCACCGCTTCCTCCACGGCATAGACGCCGTTCTCGACGTGCTTCACGACGACGCCCTCTGCCCTCAAAAGCTCGACCGCGATCTGCGCGTTGATCGCGTTGTCCTCCGCGAGAAGCACGTGAAGATTGCGCAACCTGCGCATGCCCGAGGTGGGCGCCGCCGTCGTCGAGGGCTCGACGTCAGGCGCCAACGAGAACGGGACGATGAGCTCGAAGGTGCTCCCTTGGCCCACCGCGCTGGTGACGCGTATCGAGCCGCCCATCGCCTCGGTGAGCCGAGCGCTGATCGCGAGTCCGAGTCCCGTCCCCCCGAAGCGGCGGGTGGTCGAGGCGTCTGCCTGGCTGAACGCCGTGAAGAGGCGACCACACTGCTCTTCGGTCATGCCGATGCCCGTGTCGCGCACCGAGAGCGCGAGTTCGACGCGATCGCGGTCGCGCAGGACGGTTCGGACCTCCATCGAGATCTCGCCATGCGCAGTGAATTTGGCGGAATTTCCAACGAGGTTCGTGAGCACCTGGCCGAGGCGGTGCGGATCGCCGAGCAGCTTGTCAGGGACGTCCGCGGCCATGGAGATGGAGAGCGTGAGGCCGCGCTCGGCGACCTTGTGCGCAAACATCGTCGCGACACCCTCGAGCAGTTCGTGAAGCGAGAAGGCGATGTTTTCGAGCTCGACGCGACCCGCTTCGAGCTTCGAGAAGTCGAGAATGTCGCTTATCAGGTGCAGCAGCGACGTTCCCGCGCCGTGGATCTTTTGCAGGTAATCCCGCTGTTTATCGTCAACCTCGCCGCGCAGCGCGAGCGTCGAGAGCCCAATGATCGCGTTCATGGGCGTGCGGATCTCGTGGCTCATGTTGGCGAGGAACTCGCTCTTGACCTGAGCCGCCCGCTCGGCGGCTTCCTTGGCTGCGGCGAGCTCGACCGTGCGCTCTTCGACGCGCTGCTCGAGAACCGCGTTCTGTTCGCGGATCGCCGTCTCCTGGCGCTTGCGCGACGTGATGTCGCGCGAGATCCCAAGCACGCGCGGCGGGCCGTCCCACTCGATGGGCGCGAGCCGGAATTCGACGGGAAACGTCGAGCCGTCCTTGCGAACGTGTGCGCCTTCGCGCACGGGCAGACGCTCTGCGTTCGGGGAAGCGTCGAGCACGGCGGTGGCGCTCGCGGCGTCGAAGCTCGGGAGCACGAGCGTCATGGGTTGTCCAAGCAGCTCTTCGGTGGCGTAGCCGAGCTGGACAAGGGCGCTGCGGTTCAAGTCGACGATGTCGCCGTGCTCGTCGAGCACGAAGATCGGATCGATCATGTTCTCGACCAGGGAGCGGAAGCGTCGCTCGCTCTCGCGCAACGCGGTCTCGGCGCGCAGCCGCGCGGCGACATCGCCCATGCGTGCGGCGATGAGTGCGTCGGCCTCCACGAGAGATTGCTTCGCCTCTTCGAGCGCCGCGCGCAGTGGTTCAGGCACAGCGTTCTCGATCGTTGCGATTCGCGCACGGGCGTCGAGGAGCGGCTCGTGAAGCTCGCGCTGCACGCTCTCGGCGATCTGCGAGAGGGCGTCGCGCGTTCGTTCGAGCGACACGTTGCGAAGCGCGTACGAGTAAATGCCGGGCCACCGTTCGAGCGGTGCGGCGCTGGCACCGCCGGTGACGACCTCCCCCGAGGGCAACAGAAAACGAACCTCGCGGCGCGGAGGGCTCGCCTGCGTTTCCACCGTACGGCGGTGCATGTCGCGCAGGATCTCGCGATCGAGCGGAAACACGCAGGGCAGCATGTCTCGCCCGATGAGCTCCTCGGCCTTGCGCCCCGTGAGGGCCTCGAAGGCT
>Ga0114972_10003385_pt1 | contig 11942 bp, 10 predicted proteins | sample M_140807_EF_Meta_FD_87354 | JGI IMG/M metagenome (GOLD analysis project Ga0114972, IMG submission 87354) | Freshwater microbial communities from Lake Montjoie, Canada to study carbon cycling - M_140807_EF_MetaG | ecosystem: Environmental > Aquatic > Freshwater > Lake | place: Lake Montjoie... | reverse complement strand
TCAGCCGACGATGTCGGCCGGGCTGAAGAACTGGGCGATCTCGAGCGCCGCGTTCTCGAGGCTGTCGGAGCCATGCACCGAGTTCTCGCCGACGTTCAGGGCGAAGAGCTTGCGAAGGGTGCCCTCGGCGGCCTGCTCGGGATTGGTGGCGCCCATGACTTCGCGATAGCGCGCCACGGCATTGTCGCCTTCCAGCACCTGGACCACGACCGGGGCCGAGGTCATGGACTCGACCAGCTCGCCATAGAAGGGCCGATCCTTATGGACCTCGTAAAAGCCCTTGGCCTGGGCCTCGGTCATGTGGATGCGGCGCTGGGCGACGATGCGCAGGCCCGCGTCCTCGATCACGGCGTTGATCTTTCCGGTGAGGTTCCGCTTGGTGGCGTCCGGCTTGATGATCGAGAAGGTGTGTTGGGTCATGAGGGCCTGTTTCCAGTCTGGAAGGTTCGGCCCGTGGGGGCCGATTTGGTGCGGGCTTATAGCCGCAGCCTCGCCGCTCGCCAACACCATGCGGTAAGGACGGGGACGCGGGCGCAAGGCTCTGTTAGAGAGCGCGCCGTCATGCTTCTGATCCGCGATCTCACCCACGACGCCTGGGGACGGCGTTTCCTCGACCGGGCCAACGCCAGTATTCCCCCTGGCGCCAAGGTCGGGCTGGTCGGACGGAACGGCGTGGGCAAGTCGACCCTCTTCGCCCTGATCCGCGACCAGGCCCGAGCGGGCGACGGCGAGATCAGCCTGCCTAAGGGCGCCCGGCTCTCGGCCGTCGACCAGGAGCATCCGGCCACACCGGTCAGCCTGATCGACACCATCCTCGCGGCCGACGAGGAAAGGGCCGCCCTTCTCGATCGCCTGGAGACCGCCCCGCCTGAGGATATCGGCGACATCTACGGCCGGCTGGCCGAGATCGGTGCGGACCGGGCCCCCTCCCGGGCAGCGGAAATCCTGTCGGGCCTCGGCTTCACGCCGGCAGACCTGGATCGGCCCATGGCGCAGTTCTCGGGTGGCTGGCGGATGCGGGTGGCCCTGGCAGCCGCCCTCTTCGCCGAACCGGACCTGCTACTCCTCGACGAGCCCACCAACTACCTCGACCTCGAAGGTGCCCTCTGGCTGGAGGCCCGGCTCCGGAAATATCCAAACACCGCCATCATCATCAGCCACGACCGGGACATTCTGAACCGGTCGGTAGATCACATCCTGCACATGCACGAGGCCCGGCTGGACCTCTATCCAGGCGGCTACGACGACTTCGAGCGTCAGCGGGAGGAAAGGGCGCGGGTCGAGGATGCCATGCGCCAGAAGGTCGACGCCCAGCGGGCCCACCTCCAGTCCTTCGTCGACCGGTTCAGGGCCACCGCCAGCAAGGCTGTGCAGGCCCAGTCGCGGCTGAAGATGATCGCCCGCTTGCCGCCGGTCTCTGCCGCCGCCCGGGAGCACACAGCCCCCTTCCTGCTGCCCTCACCACCAAAGCCCCTCGCCCCGCCCCTCCTGAGGATGGAGCAGGCCTCTGTGGGTTACGAGCCCGGCAAGCCGGTCCTGAAGGGCCTCAGTCTACGACTGGACCTCGACGACCGGATCGGGCTGCTCGGGGTGAATGGAGCCGGCAAGTCGACCTTTGCCCGTCTCGTCGCCGGCGACCTGGCGCCCGAGGGCGGCGAGTACTGGCGGGATCGCCGCCTCAAGGTCGGCTGGTTCCACCAGCACCAGATCGAAGCCCTGGACCCTACCGAGACGCCCCTGGACATCCTGCGCCAGCGCCTTCCGGAGGCGTCTGAGGCCTCCCGGCGCAGTCGCCTCGCCCAGTGGGGCCTGGGGGTCAACAAGGTCGATACAACCGCTGCCAACCTGTCCGGGGGCGAGCGCGCGCGCCTGCTGCTGAACCTGGTGGCCATGGAGGCCCCCCACCTCCTGATCCTGGACGAGCCGACCAACCACCTCGACATTGACAGCCGCCGCGCCCTGCTCGACGCCCTCAACGACTATGAAGGGGCGGTGATCCTGATCACCCACGACCGCTCACTGATGGAGCTGGTCGCCGATCGGCTCTGGCTGGCCGAGGAGGGTTCGGTCCGGCCCTTCGAAGGCGATGTCGAGGCCTATGCCAAGCGCGTTATCGAGCGCGCGCGACAGGCGGCCCGGGACGTCGATTCCCGACCTCAGGCGGCGGAAACGCCGACCCCGGAACCTCAGGCGATCGCCCCAGTACCGAGCGCCCCGGCAAAGCCGCGGGCGCCAACCGGAAATGCCCGACGCCAGGTCGAGGCGACGGAGGCGGCGATGACCCGCGCCTCAGACCGGCTCGCTGAGATCGACTGCGCCCTCGCAGATCCGAAGACCTTCTCCGGTGATCCCCGGCGCTCGACGGAGCTGGGCAAGGCGCGGGAGGGGGCTCAGGCCGCCCTTGATGCAGCGGAACAGGCCTGGCTGGTCGCTGTCGAAGCGCTTGAGGCCCTCAAGGCCTAACCGCAGGCCAGCCGCTGGATGATCCCTGTATCGACGTCGAAATAGATGTTCAGCCGGCGGGGGTTGTAGTCCTGCGCCTGGACGCAGGTGGAGCAGGTCACCCGCCGGAGGCCAGGGACCACGGGCACCGGTATCGCCGACTTCGGCTGTCCCACGAGGTTGCTCACCGCCTTGAGGCCGCAGGTGTCTATCGGCTCGGGCCTTGAATGCGGGACCGGGGGCGGTGCAACCTTGACGCGCCCTGACGTTGGCGCACAGGCTGGCATACACGCTACAGCCACCAGCAGGCCCAGGGCGAAGAGCCGGCGGCTCATGCGGCCTTCTCCCAGCCGCGTTCGCTCTGGCGCCAATAGACGGCACTGAACCCTGCGTCCTTCAGTTGCCGCCATTGGGCGCGGGCGACCTGCAGGGCCACCTCATCCCTGCCGTCGAAGATCACCGAGCACCGCTCATAGCCGTCGAGTACGCCCGGCTCGGCGCCGTCGACCAGGAAAAGGGCCTCGGCGTGGTTGGGATTGGCGTCATCGGCCACCAGCGCCACCGGATCGGCCAGCCCCGCCTGCGCACCCGCGGCATGGGGAAGGAAGCTGTCGTCCCGGTAGCTCCATAGCCAGCCGTCCAGGTGGTCAACCCGATCCCCGGAAGGCGCCCGGACGAGGGCCTTCCAGCCCTTCTGCAAGGTCCGCTCAAGAAGGGTCGGAAGGACCTGGTCGAGCCCCTGGCGCTCCAGGTGATAGAACCAGACCTCGCAGCTCGTCATGCGGGCTCTTCGTAGTGGTCTGCGACGAGGCGGTTCAGCAGCCGGACGCCGAAGCCCGTGGCACCTTCGGGAATCGTCGGGACAGACGACGGCTTTTTCCAGGCGGTCGAGGCAATATCGAGGTGCGCCCAGGGCAGGCCGTTGACGAAGCGCTGGATGAAGAGGGCGGCGGTGATGGACCCGGCTGGCCGTCCGCCGGTGTTCTTCATGTCGGCGATCGCGCTGTCGATCTGCTTTTCATAGGCCTTGGGCAGGGGCAGGCGCCACAGGGGCTCTTCTTCCGCCTTGGAGGCCGAGAGGAGCTTCTCGGAGAGGTCGTCGCTGTTCGAGAACAGGCCGCCATAATCATTGCCGAGCGAGATGATGACGGCGCCGGTCAGGGTGGCCAGGTCGACCATGAAGCGCGGCTTGAAGCGGTCCTGGCAGTACCAAATGGCGTCGGCCAGGACGAGCCGGCCCTCGGCATCGGTGTTGATGACCTCGATGGTCTGGCCAGACATGGAGGTGACGACGTCGCCCGGACGCTGGGCGTTACCATCGGGCATGTTCTCGACCAGGCCGAGTATGCCCACCGCATTGACCCTGGCCTTGCGGCCCGCCAGCACGTGCATCACACCAGCGACGGCGGCAGCGCCGCCCATATCCCACTTCATGTCTTCCATGCCGTCGGCAGGCTTGATGCTGATGCCCCCGGTATCGAAGCAGACACCCTTGCCCACGAAGGCCACGGGCTGGGCGGCAGGATCGGCGGCACCGTTCCAGCGGATGATGGCCAGCTGGCTTTCGCGCACGCTTCCCTGGCCCACACCGAGCAGGGACCCCATGCCCAGTTGACGCATCTCCTCCTCGCCCAGGATCTCAACCGTCAGGCCGAGGGCCTCAAGGGCCTTTACCCGCCGGGCAAACTCGGCGGGATAAAGGATGTTGGCAGGCTCGGAGACGAGGTCGCGGGCGAAGACGACGGCGTTCGCCAGGGCCGACAGGGACGGCATGGCTTCGGCGGCAGCGGCGGCATGGTCCGTCACGATCTCGGCGCGGACGATCGAAGGCTTTTTATCGGCGGTTTCCCGGGTCCGGTATTTGTCGAAACGATAGGCGCCCAGGCGAAGGCCCAGGGCAGCGCGGGCTGCGAAGGCCCCCGTGTCTACCGCCGGTGAGAGGCGGAGCACTTCGGCTCCCGAGAGCTTGGCGGCAGCGTAGGCGGCGGCAGCCGTCTGTTCCGCCGCCAGATCATCGAATTCGGAGGCCTTGCCGCCGCCCACAAGCAGGGTCCGGCCCAAAACGCTGGCGACCTCAAGAACCTGGCCCCGGGCGCCTGTAAACCGGCTCTGGGCGACGGCGCCGGCGAAGGCGCCGCCATTCACGCCGGCGGCCTCGCCCTCGGGAACGACGATAGCCAGGAGGCTGCGGGAAGCCGACGCGGCGTCGGGCGATACGAATTCAATCTGCATGGGTCCTCGGGTCCTGTGGTCTTACCGCCCTGGGGGGGGCGGAGTGCTCTGCGGTTGCGCACGCGGTGCGGCTCATGATTAGAACAGCCCAGACTTGCAGGCGCGGCAAATCGCCGGCTGGGATCGATAATTCTTGATGCGCCTGATCGACCGTTATCTCCTTCGCCAGCTTGTCGGCCCCACCCTTTGGTCGGTGGCCGCCGCGGCTGCGCTTGCCCTGCTGTCGACGTCCCTGACCCAGCTCGACCTGATCGTCAGCGGCGGTCAGAATGCCCTCGTATTCCTGAAGGCGACGGCCCTGGCCATGCCGCAGCTGATCAACATGGTTCTGCCGGTCAGCGTGTTCGTCGCTGCACTGGTGACCCTGAACCGCCTCCAGACAGACCAGGAACTGGCTGTGTGCTTTGCGGGGGGCATGAGCCGTTGGCGCGTGATCTCCCCGGCCTTCCGGCTGGCGGCGGTCCTGACCCTCGCGTCGCTGATGATCAACCTGTGGGTTCAGCCAACAGCCCACAGGGCCATGCGCGAGGTGCTCTTCGAGGTCCGTACCAACCTCGTGTCTTCCCTGATCCGGGAGGGTGAATTCTCCCAGCCCGCCCCGGGCCTTACGGTTTACGCCCAGTCCGTCGACCGGAATGGAGAGATCCGCAATCTCTTCATCCATCGCTCCAAGGATGATGGTGGCGCGACGACCTACACTGCGGACACGGGCCGATTGGTCATGAAGGACGGCGCGCCAATCTTGCGTCTTTTCCGGGGATCGACCCAGGAACTCTCCCCGGAAGGTGTCCTGAACTACCTTACGTTTGACGACTATCCATTTGAACTGAATACATTCCTCAGAACTGAAGAGCGGGTTCACTTCAAGCCGTCTGATCGCTATCTGCACGAACTCCTGTTCCCGGATCTCACCCAGGACTGGGAGACGCGGAACGTGAAGAAGCTCTACGCCGAGGGCAATGCCCGGCTCGCAACACCGCTCTACGTTCTCACATTCATGGCGCTCGCCGTGTGGGCCATCCTTGGTGGCACCTTCTCCCGGCTTGGTTATGGCCGACGGATTGCCCTGGCGGGCGGGATCGCAGCGGTCACGCGGATTCTTGGATTTATTGCAGTTTCAGCTGCTGAATCAGACGTCTGGATAAATATCCTTCAGTATCTGATTCCTCTGGGCTGCATGGCGTGGGCGCTCCGGGTGGTATTCCGCCAGGCCCGTCAAGGGTCCGGTGCCCGGGGCCGACGCCTGGCCTCCGCAGGGGTTGCAGCCTGATGTCTGGCCCCGGCGTCCTCGAAATCTACATCCTCCGCCGGACGCTCCGGGCCGTAGGGGTGTCCATTGCTGTAATTTTCGCTGTCATCCTTCTGATACAATTTGAAGAATTGTCGAGATCTGTAGGCGTTCGGGCGGATGCCGAGGTCTCGGACATCCTCTGGCTCACCCTCCTCCGGTCCCCAGGCCTCGTCCTGCTTCTCTCGCCCTTTGTCTTTCTCTTTGGCGGCATTGCCGCCTACGTCGGCCTGAACCGTTCGAGCGAACTCACCGCCATGCGGGCAGCGGGCGTTTCAGCCTGGCGCTTCATCGCGCCCTCCGCCGCATTCGCCGTCTTTGCGGGACTTGTGGTGGTGATGATGCTCAATCCCCTCGCAGCCGGGCTTTCCGCCCGCTTCGAAGTCGAGCGCGCGCGCATCCTGCAAAACTACCAGGCTGAAGCTCCCAAGGAGGTCTGGCTCCGCCAAGGTGACAACCGTGATCTCGTGGTGATCCACGCAAAGTCCAGGGACATGCAGGGCGACGCCATAAGGCTGCAGGCCGTATCGCTGTTCGTTTACCAGAAGGACGGCTCCGGTCGGCTGCAGTTCCGCCGCCGCATCGAGGCGGCACAAGCGGTCCTCCAGGCGGGCTTCTGGAGACTGAGCGACGTCCGCGAAGCGTCGGCAGGGCAGAGCACCGTGCGATCCGATAGCCTGTCGATCCGCTCGACCCTAACTTCTGCAAGCGCGCTCGACCGGTTTGCCTCCCCGGAGTCGGTGCCCTTCTGGGGCCTTCCGGGTGCCATCCGACAGACGGAGCTCGCCGGTTTCAGCTCCCGTGGCTTCCGCCTGCGGCTCCACCAGCTGATTGCCACCCCAGTACTCTTCGCGGCCATGTCCCTACTGGCTGCCGCTGCGTCGCTGCGGTTGGCCCGCCAGGGCGGACTGGCCCTGGCGGCGGGTGCTGGTGCCGCCGTCGGCTTTCTGGTGTTCTTTTTCAACCAGATGACCGGCGCCCTGGCGTCCGCAGACATTATCCCACCGCTTCTGGGCGCGTGGGCCCCACCCCTTGTCGCCCTTCTGTCCGGCCTCGCCGTGCTCTGTTACACGGAAGATGGTTGAAGTGGTCGCGTCTGGCGGGAAGTCACAGGCGGCGCTTCGTTATGAGGCGTTAATGAAGGTCACGGAGCTCAGGGCTCTTTGCGGATTCGCACTTTTCGCGGCCGTCCTGCTCGGCAGTGCGGGCGCCGCCATGGCCGGGCCTGCGCCCCCTGCTCCAGCAGAAGACGGGCTGTCGCCAGACCAGCTCTATCTCGAGGCCGACACCGTTACGCGGGACTCCGAGACCGGACGTACAGTTGCAACGGGGAAGGTCCAGGCGCGATACCAGGGTCGCACCCTCACAGCCGACGAGGTGGTCTTCGAGCCTGCGGACCGGCTGATCCGCGCCAAGGGGTCCGTACGCATCCTCAACCCCGACCGGACCGCGCAGTTCGCCGACGAGATTGTCCTCGACCAGTCGCTGTCGGTCGGAGCGGCCAAGGGCTTCGCCGTCCGCAACGAAGGGCAGATCAAGTTTGCGGCGGCCAGCGCTGTTCGCCGGAGTGAAACGCTCAACGAACTCAACCGAGCGATCTACACCCCCTGCGAGATCTGCGCGAAGGACGGAGGGGAGATCAAGCCAACCTGGTCGATCCAGGCGGACCAGATCGTCCAGGATCGCGAGAAACAAGTCGTCGGATACCGAAATGCAGTTATCCGGGTGCGGGGCGTCCCGGTAATGTGGCTGCCTGTCTTCTGGCACCCGGACCCCCAGGCCGAGCGCCGGTCGGGCTTCCTGCAGCCGGCCCTGAAGACTTCCAGCCGACGGGGGTTGTCCTATGAGCAACCCTATCTCTTCGTCTTTAATCCCTCAGCGGACCTGACCCTTTCCCCCCAGATCAACAGCCAGGTGAGCCCCTTCCTGAACGGCCACTACCGGCAGAGATTCCGTTCTGGAGCCATCAATGTCCGCGGTGGCTTCACCTACGACCGGGACTTCGATGGCGAGGGAGACGCCTTCGGCGATCCGACCCTGCGCAGCTACATCCTCGCCTCGGGGGCCTTCGCCCTGACGCCGGAGTGGAAATGGGGCTTCAGCGCCGAGCGCACCTCTGACGACCTCCTGTTCGAGAAGTACGACATCGGCGGCGCCTACGAAGCCCGCGGTCCCTTTGTCCCGGATGACCGGCGTCTGATCTCCCAGGTTTACGCCACCCGGCAGACCGCGAAGTCCTGGTTCTCGGCCGGTGCCTTCAGCATCCAGGGGCTCCGCCCCGAGGATGACGACCGCACCTTTCCCCAGGTTGGTCCCTTCGTCGAAGGCCGGTTCGAGCCCGTTGGAAACCTGGCGGGCGGGCGCCTCAGGGTCCGTGCCTCCGGCGTCGCCCTGACCCGCGACGCGGCCCCGGGCGCGCCAGGAGGAACCCCCGGGCTCGATAGCCGCAGGGTGACACTGGAGGGCGACTGGAGGCGGACGGATACACTCCTCAACGGCCTGCGGGCCTCGGTGTTCGGCAACATGCGGATGGATGGCTACAGCCTCGGCGACCTGGAAGGCGTCGCCGGTCGATCGTCGACACAGGGAAGGGCCCTGGCCTCAGTGGGTGCAGAGGTTTCCCTTCCGATGTATCGGCGGACGTCGAACGCCCTGGTCATCCTTGAGCCCGCAGCCCAGGCAGTGGCTGCGGCGGGCGGCACTGGAATCGTGGTCGGAAAGACTGCCTCTGGGTCGCCGGTCTACCTCAACGAGGACTCGGTCACCGTCGTATTCGACGATACCAACCTGTTCCGCCTCAACCGCTTCCCAGGTTATGACCTGACCCAGGACGGCCTGCGGCTGTCCCTGGCCGGGCGGGCCATAATTCTCTGGGACGATGGCCGGCGCGCCAACTTCGTCCTTGGCCGCAGTTTCAGGTCGCAGGACTCCGAGGTGTTTTCCACGACTTCGGGGCTGGCGAGGAAGGCCTCCGACTGGATTGTCGCCGTGGAGGCTGAACCCATGGCCGGGGTCAGCCTGTTCGCGCGGACCCGCCTGGACGCCGACGGCCTGAGCGTCCGGCGTGCGGAAGCCGGGGCCAATTTTCAACTTAAGCGCGGCTCGGGGTACTTCCGTTATCTCAAGGAAGAGGCTGCATCGGGGTCGGGTCACCGGGAAAATGCAGATATTGGCGGCGAGGCCTTCCTCAACGACAACTGGGGCGTCACCCTCTATGGAAACCGGGACATCGCGGCCAGCGCCTGGGTGATCCGGGACATTGGCGTCGTCTACCGCGACGGCTGCACCCGACTCGACATCATCTACCGCCAGGAAGACATCCAGGTTGGACGGCTCGGGTCGTCAACCTCGGTCAACATTCGCCTCACCCTCGCCACATTGGGTGGCCCCCTTGGAACCCGCTAGTGTCTCGCCTCTGGAGTGAAGTTCACAGCCGTGTCAGAAGGCAACCGGACAAGATCATGCACTTGAAGGATGATGTTTCGGTGATGAACCGCGCCGCGAAGAAGGGGTGCCAAGCCCTCGCCGCTGCCTGCCTCGGGCTCGTCGCCTTCACGGGTCCCGCCGTCGGGCAGGCCAATGCCCTGGCGAAACCACCAGCCGCGGCCCCCCTCCAGGCCGCACCGGTGGGCCTATCCGAAACCGTCGCGGCGGTGGTGAATGACGAGATCATCTCGACATTCGACCTGGCCCAGCGGATGCGCCTGTTGATCGCGACCTCCGGTATCCAGCCCACCCAGCAGAACCTGCCACAGTTCCAGCGAGAGGCCCTGAGCGGCCTCGTCGATGAGCACCTGCAGATCCAGGAGCTTCGCCGGGTCGAGAAGGAGCAGAAGATCTCCATCATCCCGACCGATGAGGAAGTGGATGAACAGCTCACTGAAATGGCCAAGGATAACAACGCGAACCTGAAACAATTTACCAATTCGCTCGCGGCCCAGGGGATCGGTATCGACACCCTGCGTGAACAGGTGCGGGCGCAGTCGGGCTGGCAGCGCTGGGTGCGCGGCCGTTACGGCTCCCGGCTGCGGATCGGTGAAGACCAGATCAAGGCGGAGATGGAGCGGATTTCCGCCTCGGCCTCGCGGCCCCAGTACCAGATCGCCGAGGTGTTCCTCGACGCCGGACGGGTGGGCGGCATGGAAGTGGCCATGAACGGTGCCACCCAGCTTGTTTCCCAGATCCAGCAGGGTGCACCCTTCCCGGCCGTCGCACGCCAGTTCTCAGCATCGCCCTCAGCCGCTACGGGTGGGGACGTGGGCTGGATCGCGTCCGGCGAGATGCCTCCGGAGGTCGACGCCGCCCTGGAGCAGATGCGGCCGGGCCAGCTCTCCAGGCCCATTCCCGTCCGGGACGGGGTCTACATCGTCTTCCTACGCGACCGCAGGGCTGGAACCTCGGCGGCCACGGTCTCCCTCAAGCAGGCGGCGATATCGCTTCCCAAGGGGGCCGCCGAACCCGACGTTCGCGCAGCGGCTGCGAAGCTCAACGACGTGCGCTCCCGACTGAAGGGCTGCGAAACGGTCGAGGCCGAGGCTGGCAAGGTCGCCGGCGTCATCGCTGCTGATCTGGGCGATGCCGAACTCAAGGACCTCTCCCCCGCCTTCCGGGCCGCCGTGGAGGGCCTTTCCCCTGGCCAGACCTCGGACCCCATCCGGACCAATGTGGGACTTCACATCCTCACAGTCTGTGGGCGCGGAGCCTCCGGCGGTGGCGAGGCTTCGCGCCAACAGATCGAGGGGCGGCTTTATGGCCAGCAGCTGTCGATGATCGCCCGGCGCTACATGCGCGACCTGCGCACCGCCGCCACCATCGACACTCGCTAGGCACGCCGGCATGCCGGCCACGCCCCTTGCCGTCACCCTTGGCGATCCCGCAGGCATCGGCCCGGAAATCATCGTGGAGGCTTGGCGCCGCCGGACAGATGGCGATCACCCCTTCGCCGTGTTCGGGGACCCCACGGTCCTCAGGGCCGCAGGTGCGCCCGTCGTCACCCTGGACAGGCTGGAGGCGGCCGCAGGCGTCTTCCCCGAGGCGATCCCCGTCCTGGGGGCCCCGCTTGCAGGCCCCGTCCGGCCGGGTCATCCCGATCCCGGGTACGCGCAAGCCGTGACCCGCTGGATCACCGAGGCAACCCAGGCCTGCCTGACCGGGGAGGCCGCCGCCCTGGTCACGGCCCCTGTTTCAAAGGCCGTCCTGAAGGCCGCCGGGTTCCGACATCCCGGGCACACAGAATTCCTTGGCGAGTTGACGGCGGGCGCGGCGTTCGCCGGCGAAAGGGGCCCCGTCATGATGCTGGCGGCGGCCGATCTCCGCGTGACCCTGGCGACCATCCACCTGCCGATCTCCGGTGTCTCGGCGGCCCTGACCTTCGAGGGTCTCCTGCGGACGATCCGTGTCACGGAACAGGCCCTGGCACGGGACTTCGGCTGCGCCCACCCTCGTCTCGCCATCGCCGGGCTGAACCCCCATGCCGGCGAGTCGGGTGAAATCGGGCGGGAGGAGATCGATCTGATACGCCCCGCGGTAGAAGTCCTCCGGGCGGAGGGCATGGACGTAGCAGGTCCCCTGCCCGCCGACAGCCTGTTCGCTGCAGGGATGCGGGAACGCTTCGATGCGATTGTCTGCATGTATCATGACCAGGCCCTGATCCCGGTGAAGATGCTCGACTTCTGGGGCGGGGTGAACATCACCCTGGGCCTGCCCATCGTCAGGACCTCGCCCGACCATGGAACCGCCTTCGACATCGCCGGCAAGGGACTGGCCCGCCCGGACAGCTTCATCGCCGCCCTGAAGGTTGCAGCCGCCATCGCGGACCGGCGCGCCGCGTGACCCTTTCCGAGCGTCTCTCCGACCGGCTCGCCGCCCATGGGCTCCTGGCCAACAAGGGGCTGGGCCAGCACTTCCTCCTCGACCTGAACGTCACCCGAAAGATCGCCCGGCTGTCGGGATGCGGGCCCGGCGGCCTTGTCATCGAGGT
>Ga0114972_10003382_pt1 | contig 11949 bp, 7 predicted proteins | sample M_140807_EF_Meta_FD_87354 | JGI IMG/M metagenome (GOLD analysis project Ga0114972, IMG submission 87354) | Freshwater microbial communities from Lake Montjoie, Canada to study carbon cycling - M_140807_EF_MetaG | ecosystem: Environmental > Aquatic > Freshwater > Lake | place: Lake Montjoie... | reverse complement strand
GCCAGAGCGCGATAATTACCTGTTTGTGCTAACAAAATGGGATGTACACACGGGGGGGCTTGGCAATCCAGAATTCGCAAATCCGCCTGCTGGCTTAGTAGAAAAATTGATCAAAGAGCGCTATTCGCTCGCCTGGAACTTGTACCGCAATATGCCCAAGGGTGGCAATTCAAATTCAATGCAATATAGCTCGGGGTTAATGAACGGAGATGGAGTCGTGACTGTCCCGGATCGATTCAGGCCCTCGATCAACAAGTTTCCGCGCGCGCTTTGGAACTGGCTATACATCAATGCCTCGGGTGGTACGGCGTTGTACGGCCCCAAAAAAACTGACAAATCGACTGGTCTATTTGGCTGGCTAAAAAAAGTCTTATCGTGAGAGAGTAGATGATTACCGTTTGTTTATTTGGTATTTCTGCTGGACTTGAGGTGCATCCCTTTACAGTGGGTGAGTCCTCTGGCGTAAAGATTGATGACGCCTGGTTGGAGATATCGCCGCATGATGTAACCGTGAAGCTTGATGCTGATTTGTTTAAAGTGTACCGGCGTCTCGTGAGCGGAAAGCTCTTGACGTGGATCGGACTGTATCGCTCAGCGACAGAGCTAGGCTCTAGCCGGCCTGGTGGGTATTATGGCGCCGGTGTATGGTTGCACGACATCGCGTTACCAGGCCGCTCAATCGTCGAGATTCTCTTGAATCTTGCAGACCAGTTAAAAGTGCTAGCAGTGAGTAACGGCAAGTTCGTTAAACGGATTGCAGACGTTAAAGCGTCTATTGTTCCACCGCAACAACTGAGCGGTTTGACTGCTCTGCGAGGTTCATTGGGCAGCGGCGTCAGCGTCAACGGCATGATTCAAGGTTTCATTGCAGACCCTAAAGGCGTGGCCGCGATCATTGATTGGGCTCAAAGAAGCCGTACCGCCGAATTGTTTAGCCAAATTGTTGTGGGCTCTGCAGATCAGTACGTACCGCAGCAGGGGCAGTTTCAAAAAATCTCTGAAAAATATGAGTCTTTGCATGCGGCGATTGATGGCGCTTATGCAAAGCGGATTGCGCTCGTCGAAGATGTGCGCAAAAAATTAGCGACTGACCTAGAAGCCACAAAAAAAGAAACTGCTCATCTCAAGCAGAGCAAAGAGAGCGATCAAAAAAAGCTCCAGGAGGCAAGTCAAAAAGTTAGCGCTCTGACTGCCAGAGTCGATAGCCTGCAGCGAACAACGAGGCCGATTGATGCACGTTCCACCCAACGGTCACTTGATCCTCGTCCGAATCCATTTAAAGTTGAAGATGAAGAACAACAGAAAAATTATGATGGCCGATTATTTGCAATCGTGATTGCAATGTGTGTGTGCGTGTTACTTTTGGTTGGTGGCCTAGTTCTGCAGCGCAATGATATTGATAGTCTTAGGTCGGTTAATAAGGGGTATGAGTTGGACTTGCCCCGGGTGAATGAAAGGTTAGTGGCGTCCGAACAGAAAGTCATTGCTCTCCAGGGCGAAAACGATAAATTAAAGCAAAAACTTGCTTCAAAGCAACTAGATCTCGCTAACAAGCCGTCAGAAGACCCTACTGGAGGAGACCTGCTCGCAGAGCTACAAGCTACTTGTGTGAAGAGCGACTTTGTCAAAATGCGATTTATGTTCACTTTCAATACCCCCTCGAAGTCATCCGCCGCCAACAGGTCGCCACTAGATCCAAAATCTATTTTTCAAGAAATTAAGAAGACTTGCCAGATTACAAACCAAGAGCCTAATTGTGAAGCCGCTATCGAGAAGCTAGGGAAGTCATTTGTTAAAAATTGGACTCCTAAAACTACGGCTGGCGACACCTTCATGCCCTCTAGTTGTGTTAAGAAGCCTTTTATTCAAGATGCAGCTCAAACCTATCGCTTGCAGCTGAGCCAAGTACAGGAGTCCTCAGCGGCTAAAACTACTGGTACAAAAGATAGTGCGGTAGTCGTTCAAGACGTTAGACCGCTATCGGAATAGGGTCTAACAATATGAATGCTATTGTCCAATCACCCACCTCGACTGTCACCTCAGGCTACATAGAGCGCTTTGAGACTTGGCTCACCACGCCGCGTTTTATTGGGTGGCTGACACTTTTAATACTGTTAAATCTATTTGTCTTTTTTTGGTGGCTGAATCGCCCAGTGTTTCCGGTTGGGGTTGACCCCCTTGCGACCGAGTTAATGAGCGGTTTGGATGCTGAAAAAAAACGACTTCAAGCGATCTTGGACGACAGCTGTGACTCTGAGGAACTGAAGGCGTATAAGCGAGGTGAAATCGGACCAATCAGGCGCTCGCCAGAAACGCCATCGAACGAAGAGCCCGTGCCTCCTGCGCCAAGGACCAAGAAGTCGTCGCCTGCCGAGTTGGTGGGTCTGCTTGATGCAGCAACGGTGAGGGTTCTGACCGATTCGGGTTCGGGCACCGGTTTCTTTATTAATAAAAATACCGTCGTGACGAATCGACATGTTATCGAAGGGAGTGATCAGAATTCGATCAAAGTGACCAGCAAGATTATTGGCGCCACTTCTTTACCATCGAAGCTTATTTCTGCCTCAAAGGATTCTAATATCGGTAATGCTGACTTCGCACTACTGCGTGTTGAGAACGCCCCTGATTCAATAAAAACTTTAGCTGTTGCAGAAGATCCCGTGGTGCTGCAGGATGTGATTGCCGTGGGGTACCCGGGCCTTATTGTGGGTAGCGATAGCGATAAGGTTACCCCGAGCGCCGTGTTCACCGATGGCAGAGTCAAGGTGTTGCAGCCGCAGCCCAATGGTATGACCTTGATTGTTCATGGTGCAGATATTTCGCCGGGCAGTTCGGGCGGACCACTTGTTAGCCGCTGTGGCCATGTGTTGGGTGTCAATACTTTCACTGTCTCGGGAGTTAAACATAGTGTGGGCCGCTCATTAAATGCTTTATCCGCGACCAATTTACGAAAATTTATAGAACAGTCGGGCGTGCAATATCAGAAGGCAAGTTCAGAGTGTGTGTCTGGGCCGGAGGGTAAAGAATGAAGACAATTAGCCTTTGGTGCGCGATATCATGAGCGAACTGCCAATCCGGACGAGTCTAGACGACGTTGAAGTCAAGCCAGTGGCGGGGCAAGAACTGCTGAGCCTATATGGTCAAATTCTGAGATTGCTGACTCGCGAGAAAGATGCACAAGACTTGATGCATTTTTTTGCCGAACCGCAAGTTAATAAAATTCAACAAGTGATCAAGTGGCATACCAAGGCAACTGGTGAGGTACGGCGCTTTGGCGAGTTAAGCGTTGATCGTCAGCGCAAGGCGATGGCGCAAGTCGATCAGACCTGTCGACGCATACAACAGATTTGTCATGACCTCATTAAGGCTCAAGGGGCTCATTCGCAAAATGTTGTGGCGCTCAAAGCGATGCTGGTGACGCCTAGGCTGCAGGATTCTCTTTTTCTGGTTGGGGATCGGGTGGTATTGACGCAGTGGGGCTGCTATCCGAAGGGCCAGCGTCCCACCGATTTTGATCTTGAGATTCAAGGTAAACAACAAGTCGCCAAGTTGCCGCCATCGATTGAAAAGATCGACGAACAACCTGCTGCCAAAGAGACGACTCCAGAACAAGGGCTGGTCGATGAGTCTGCGGCCGCCGAACCACAAACTGTCCAGAAGGTAGACGAGCCTACGGTTGACCAACCCAAAGACGACAAGCCTGAGGGTGTTGAAGCGAAAAAGCCAGAAGAAGAGAAAAAGCCAGAAGAAGAAGAGAAAAGCCCAACACCAAAGGTAGAAAAGAAACGCTGGTATTGGCGGTGGTTGCTGCTCTTGTTGCTGCTGCTCTTGTTAGTGATCGGTCTTTTACTGAAAAAATGGACCTACGTACCAAAATACGACGCTGCACTTGAGGCGGCGTATCGTGCAGAGATTGCGCAGCTATGGCTAAAGGTTGATGAAAAGGCAAAGACCTGTACCCCGGTTGTGCCGCCACCGCCACCGCCACCGCCACCGCCACCACCTGAGCCGCCTAAGGTTCAGGATTTAACTCCCGAGGCCATGGAAAAGGGCGATCTTGGTGTATTTAATGGCGGTTGGCGGCTAGTCTCCTCGCTTCGTGACTTTGAAACTAAAGAGCCAATCGTCCTTGATTTAAGTTTTGGTATGGATGGGAAAGGTCAAGTGCGTACTGACATGGCGAGTGGTCGGGTGTGTAATGGCGCGGCGTCCGTTTCGATTAATTCGTCTAGCCAGTTCACCGTTAAAGATAATGGGCAGCTCTGTAGCTCAGGTCGCAGCCGTAGTCCAGGAGTGTACGAGTGTAATGTTCGAAATGACAGAAAAACTGCAGATTGTCGAGTGTCATGTGTGGATGATCAAAGAAAAAAGATGATGTGCGAGACGAGATTTGAACGCAAATAGAAACGTTGAATTCGCCCTAAGGTCGTACTAAGCCGCTTTGAATTTTTGAGAAAAAGTTTTTTAATAAAAGCATGATATCGAAAACTGCGATTAATAGACTTTACGAGCCATGAATAAAACTAACAGCCGTCTACCGAATTACCGAACTCGGGTATCGATCATCCCCGGGGGGACGATGCAGTTTCTAGACCTTGGTTTCGATCTAACTAAAGTCAAGCGCTTAAAGACTGAGTACTACGAATATCAAAAGCCAGATACGAACCGCTGGAGTTTGCGATGCATCACCAAATCAGAGGATGGTGATTTTTATATTGACTGCCAGACTGGGGAGCCTGTTATCGACCCGGGTTCTGGTCAACCAGATTATGCGCTGACCCCCTCATTTTCGGTCAGCGCCGAAAAGGCCTTAGAACCCTTTTTAGATAAGTGGGTGCCGCTGCCCTTCTTTCGTGCGGATAAAATGCCGTCGGGTGAGTCAAGGCCGCGCCATGGCCCCACCGATTGGGCGCGGATCAAGGTGGTCGCCTTAGCTGAGCCGCATGCATCAGGTCATACGCACCTTGCAGTGATTGCCTTTGATACGCACGTGCAAGAGGGTATCGATGCGGCGGATGCGGATCCGTCTGAAGGCTATCCAGCCCTGGCTGAGTCAGATGTACGCGAAGGTGCTGGGTTTATGATGTTTCACAGCATCAAAAATAATGCCTGGTTTTTAGGACTAGATTGGGTCACTGACTGGCTCAAAGACCTTTACTTTGCAATGCTCTCAAAAAAGCGTCCTGGCAGAGTACCTCGAGATGCCGATCTCGAAAATCAAACAGAACATATTGCCCGATATATCGCCTTTCTTGAGCTATTAAATGCTACGGGGGTCGTTCCAAGCGTACAGCTGGTTGACCCTGATAAACATACCCCCATCGACGTAGATTTGGTTTTGGATATTGGCAACTCACGCACCATTGGCATGTTGATTGAAAAACGTGTGGGCGAAAATCTATCGCTCAATAACGGTTCAATCTTAGAACTTCGCGACCTGACGCAACCAACAGTGCGACACCACAATACTTTTAATTCATATGTCTGCTTTGCGCAGGCGCACTTTGGCGACGGGTCCTACGCGCGTGGTGCCGGTCGCATACGTGCCAGTTTCGGCTGGCCTTCGGTCGTGCGAGTCGGGGCTGAGGCGGGTCGTCTAGCGGTTGCCTCTCGTAAAGAAGAGGGTGAAACCTCGATGTCTAGCCCAAAACGCTACCTGTGGGACATGAAACCTCGGTCTCAACAGTGGCGTTACGCCCCAGACCCGCGTAACCCAGAAAGCGAAGAATTGCCGGTGAGTTCAGGTGATTTTGTTGGCTTCGTCAATAACGAGGGGTTGCCACTTTGCGCGTTTGATAAGCCCAAATTTGGGCCTGCTGATGGTCTGGTAAAACATAACCCTTATCCTGTGACTGAACCGCGCTTTTCTAGAAGCTCGTTGATGATGTTTTTGTTGGGTGAGGTGTTGTCGCACGCTCTTGTGCAAATGAATTCACCCGCCCATCGTGGCGATCGTCCAACTCCAGATATCCCTCGCCGGCTACGTCGAATTATTTTGACGGTGCCCCCAGCCATGTCGGTATCCGAGAGAAATATTTTTAGGCGTTGGGCGAATTGGGCGGTCGATGTTTTATGGAGTGCCTTAGAGTGGGATGCGTTTGCGAAAAATAAAGATGACTACCGCTTGAAGCCAGAAGTCAAAGTCAATTTGGACGAAGCCAGTGCGACTCAATTAGTCTTTGTGTACAACGAAATTGCCGAGAAATTCTCTGGAAACTCGGATGAGTATTTCCAGGTTTTTGGAAAAATTCGACCGCTTTACGATAAAAAATCTAGCTTGCGTGTTGCGAGTATCGATATTGGCGGCGGTACGACCGACATGGTGGTGACGACTTACTTAAATCAATCGGTTGGACCGACAAATATTATTGTCCCGCGTCAGGATTTTCGTGAAGGATTTAATTTTGCGGGGGACGACATCCTTCGAGTGGTCATTGAAGGGCATGTCATTCCTGAGTTGATTAAGTATGTTTCAAGTCGTGGTGGGGCCAACGCGCAAGGGGGAATGGCTCGTAAGCTAGGGAAAGACGAAGTCGGTCTCTCTCAGAAAGAAAGAAACCTTCGTGCGCAGTTCACCCAGCAGATTCTGGTGCCGATCGGGCTGCGAATTTTGCAGAGAATGGAAAAAATCGCTATTGAGGATTTAGAAAGCTCGGTGCTAGGCATCAGCTACGAGGATGTGTTTAAAAATGAAACCACCCCCAATGCTGCTGTCCTTGAGTTTATCAATGACTTGATTTCACTGGATCAGTGCGCCGAGTTTTCACTGACACAATGGGACTTTAACGTCGATATGGGGGCGGTTGGCATTTCGATCAACGCGGCGATTGGTCCTTACTTACGTGACTTGTCAGAGGTCGTTAAGCGGTGGGACTGTGACTACCTGGTGCTTTCCGGCAGACCTTCTTGTTTACCTCCCATTCACGCTATTTTCCGCAAAGCTCCGCCGGTATCCGCATCGCGCCTGATACCGATGTGTGACTATCCAATTGAAAGTTGGTACCCTTTTTGGACACCTGACGGAAAAATCGACGATCCGAAGACAACTGGGGTCGTCGGGGCGATGCTGTCTGCCATTTCAGATGGCAATCTCATGAATTTTCATTTCAAAACGAGTGAGTTAAAGCCTGCGTCGACGATCAAGTTTATTGGCCCGATGGGGATTGATAAGCAGATTCGTAGTCGTGATTTATTCTTTAGCGGGCAAAGTCTAGATGGGGTACGTGACGAGGATTTGACTGGTACGTTCGAATTTGCAGCTTCGATGTACATCGGTTTTCGACAAATGAAGGTTGAGCGCTGGAAAACGACACCATTTTATTTTGTCAGCTTTGCAGGGCAACACGCGATCGAGAGATCGAATCGCCATGGCGTTCCTTACACAATTCATTTCTCGTATCAACGACGCTTTGATGACGAATTGCCGGTGACAGATCGATCAGAAAACGAAGGGGTATTAAAGATTGAAGACATCGTCGCAGTTGATGGTACCTCTATCCCTCGCTCGGATATTGATTTGCAACTGAAGAGCCTTTGGGAAGAACGAGGACACTGGCTAGATACCGGTCTATTTGACGTTCACTGAGATACAACATGCCTACTCCACTCTCTGCTAGAGCGCGCAATATCACAACACATTTGACTCAGGCGTTAGATTGGGTCAGTGAGTCAATTAATCCCGATATTCAGAACAACGATTTATTGAAAAAGGATTTACGTCGTTCAATATTTCAAACAAAAAAATTAGAACTAGCCGCTAGCGCTAAGATGTGCGTTGGTGTGTACGGCGCGAGTCAGGCGGGCAAGTCTTATTTGGTCTCAGTCCTGGCTCGACAGGGCTCTGCGCCACTCACCGCGATGCTTGGTGATCGCGAAGTGGACTTTATCCGTCATATTAATCCTGCCGGAGACAAAGAGTCGACTGGTTTGGTGACGAGGTTCACAACTGATCGCATCACGACCCCTCTTAAATATCCAATCAAAGCTAAATTATTATCTGAATTGGATCTCATCAAAATCTTCGTGAATTCATTTGCCAATGACTTGATTGCGGATGAACAAGACGACATTGATACCCACGTGAGTCGAGTGAACAGCGTATTGGCTAGCTGCGCAACACTGCCACGCGCAGAGAGCACTCTTTGCGTCGAAGATGTCTACGATCTTGAAGACTATTGCAACACGCGATTTTTTTCTAACATTCGGATGCAGGCACTAAAAAAAGCTGACTTCTGGACGCAGGCTGCCCAATTGTTGCCGATCTTAGGTGCCGATGATCGAGCTAAACTGCTTGAAACGCTATGGGAGGCGATCCCGGCGTTGAGTGCGAGCTATCGTTTACTGTTGGGTGAGCTTAAGAGACTAGGGTTTGCGAGTTTTGTTCACTGCAGCCCTGAGGCCTTGTTCGATGTACAGAACAGTGAGTGGGTCAGAGGTGCGCGCAGCGTCATCAATGTGTCAACGCTTGATGCGATGGGTTCGGCCGAGGACTCTAGTGTCGAAATTTCGACAGATCGAGGCTTGATCAGTCACGTGCCCCTCGGTGCGTTATGCGGCTTGATCTCTGAGTTGATCATTCCTCTCAAAGAACAGCCCCATGAATTTTTTAGTTGCACAGACTTGTTGGATTTTCCAGGGGCGCGATCGCGAAACGCTCGACCTAAAAACAATAGTTTGTTGTCGTCTCAGAGCGTACAGGTTGAAAACTTTTTACGAGGAAAAGTCGCGTATTTGTTTGATAAATACTCCGCAGATCTTGAACTTTCAGCGATGTTATTGTGCGTGGGGCCGTCAAACCTTGAGGTTGTCGGGTTGGCAGGGCTGGTTGAAGATTGGATACTTCAGACCCACGGGGCATCGCCGGAAGACCGGCAAAAGTTGCCGAATGGTTTGTTTTTAGTATTGACCAAGTTTGATCAAGAGTTTTCGCAGGGGGCAGGTAAAGCCTTGGATGGCACCAGATGGACTACGCGTCTAGAGGCCTCCTTGCTTAAACCGTTTGGTGCACATTGCCATCGCACGAGTTGGGTGAGTCGTTGGGATGCTCAAGGGGCGTTTCGCAATACCTATTGGTTACGCAACCCTAACGTCGATCAGTTTGGGTTGATCCAGTATGAGGGTGATATCGGTCGGTCTCTAGAAGTTGGTTTTGCACCAGAGCGACTGAATCATATCGCTTCGCTCAGGCGCGACTTTATTGCGAACACCCTTGTGCAGCAGCATTTTAAAAGTCCCAGCGAGGCGTGGGATGCAGGCATGCGGTTGAACGACGGTGGCATCCGCTATTTAGTTTCTGGCTTAACAGAAATTTGCAAGCCCGACGTCAAACAAAAACAGGTCGAGGGTAGGCTGATTGCCATCGTACGTCGTTGCGAGCAAGATTTACGCAAGTACTTCGTCAGTGGCGACAAGCAAGAACTACTGATTGAAAAGCGCAAGTTAGCGGGTGATTTTTTACGGGCAGGCGCCATACTATTTCAAAAACAGCGTTTGGGTGAGTTCATCAATTTTTTGTTAGTGTCTGATCTTGAAACACAAGAAATTTTTCTTAGAGTACAAAATCAATATGAGCGAGAAAAAAATGCCTCGCGCAAAGACGATGCGGTTCAAGAGCAAGTCGCCGCTCCAATTGACGAGGATCTAGCGGCTCTGTTGGGATTGGCCTCAGAGCCTAAGTCAAGCAATGGAGCGACGAATCTTGCTGAAGAGATTGCGCCGTTGGGCGACTTTTCTGATCGTTTCGTGCTGAATTTCTTTGCCCAGTGGAACCATGCGATTTTAGCGAAAGCCACAGGGGGTAATGCGACGGCTTACTTGCATCTCGATCGTGATCTACTGTCTAGATTGTTGCACGAGTTCGAACGAGCCGCGCGGCGCACCGGATTGGTCGATCATCTGAAAAACGTGATGAAGGTGAGCTATCAATATCGCTCGGGCTCGACAAAAAATTGGATTTTGAAGCAAACAACGGTGTTGACGGGGCTCTTTAATCAGTTCTTGGTTTGTGGCGGTTTCGGCGTAGGGCAGGTGCTTGAGCCTCAAAAAATTAATACTCTCGACGGCAAAGACGCAACAATTTTTTCTGTAATTGAAGGTGGTAACGAGACCGAAGTTCCGGAAATTGCTGAAGATTTTAGTAAGGCTTATTTTATTGACTGGTTGCAAGCCGTTCAGTACACCATTCGAGAGAATGCCGAATATATGGCGCAAGAGGCTGGCGACACGCAGAGCAATAGACAACTCGGTGAGCTACTTAAGCATTTGGCGGCGTCAACAAAAGTGACAGGCTAATATCATTATGCGATTTTTGAAATTGGTAGCAGAGCGTGCTCTAGGACCAGGACACGTTCGGGTGCAGTTTACCGAGGCGGGGCAGATTGCCGAGGGTGAACTTCGCTGTGTTGTTCAACGCGTTGGTCGTCGCGATTCGTTTCTGGGTGAAAATGGCTGGGACGACGCAGCTAAATTTTTTATGGTCAATATCGAAAGCGTGACTGAGGCGGGCGAGTCGTCATTTTTGCTCAAGCCCGTGGTCGTGCAGCATATGGAGGCGTCATCGAACTATGAGTTCAAGATTCTGGATGCAAACGAAAATGTTCTGGGAGCTTGTAACTTTTTCTGGAAAGGTGTGCCAGGCTATCGACCCTCTAAAGATGCGCCGCAGCCCATTATCGGCTCAGAGGTTGATCCCAGTGTAGATAAATCGAAGGGTGCGTCCATCGAGCCAGATTCCGATCCGCAGGTTGGTGCAGGTTGGGGCAGTGATCCTACCGTTGAGGGCGAGTCGAGTGGTAGCGATGGGATCTTAGACCACGATTATCTACAGACTGAGCCGGATACTGAGAATCACCAAGGCGAGGGCGATACTGATGTCGCGCCGCGCCCGCCTAAAATCCTGATGAATTGCCCTTTAGACCCAACGCATCAGATTTTTTCAGACATGAGATTTTGTCCCATTTGCAGTAAGGCGCTAAAGAGAAAATGACGTCCTTTTTAATCTCAGAGCGTTGAGCTAAACATGAGCAAGTGGTGGTACGCGATCAATCATACGAAGAATGGACCAATCACTTTGGCAGATTTGGTTCAATTGTTTCGTACCGGTAAAGTTGATCTCGAGACCTTGGTATGGACAAAGGGTATGGGGTCATGGCAACCGATCGGAAGCCTTCCTCACTTGATGTCAGTTTTCGGTAAGGTGCCCAAAGCGAAGACAGAAACAGACGACACTGTTCAGACAGATGTTGACACGTCTAGGATGGATACTCCCGGAATGGGCCAGCCTCGAAAGGAGAAAAAATCTGGATCCTTTATTGTGTCTGCGCTTGTCTGGCTAGGGATCTTCGGTGCCGTTGGTGTTGCAGCATATTTTTATTCGACTAAAACATCCAAACCTCCAGCGGATAGTCTGGCAGTTCAGTCCGAGCCTAAGGGGCAGCCCTCAGGATTATCTTGGACTAATCCTATGACCCAGGTGCAACTGCGGATCGACGAGGGATGGGCTTATTCGTCAAAAGTGAATGCCAAAGGCGTGCTGCAGCATATTTTCACAGAAAAAAATGAGCGCGCTTATGTTGCCCTGACCGCTAAAGTCGGTGTTCAATCAAGTTTGGCTAACTATGTGACAGCCTTTCAAAAAGAGAATGCCGATAGGATCGAATTTAAGGGTGTGGCAACAGAGTCAGAAAAGAATGGGATGCGGCATTGGCAGCGCGAAGGTGCCTTTCAAAAATTGACAAATTACAGAGTTCGCGTCGAAATTGTTCAAATAGGAAATGTTTTCTGGCAAGCTGAAGTCATTCAAATGGCTCCTTTTTTAGACACAGATGCCAAAGTTGATAAGCTAGTCTCTGGTCTTTTAACAACATTCAAATAGGTATGGTGTGAATCATTCACACCTTGATCATGACATCGACCCCACTTCCCTACGCCGGCCTGCGAGTACTCGACATC
>Ga0114972_10003380_pt1 | contig 11950 bp, 8 predicted proteins | sample M_140807_EF_Meta_FD_87354 | JGI IMG/M metagenome (GOLD analysis project Ga0114972, IMG submission 87354) | Freshwater microbial communities from Lake Montjoie, Canada to study carbon cycling - M_140807_EF_MetaG | ecosystem: Environmental > Aquatic > Freshwater > Lake | place: Lake Montjoie... | reverse complement strand
TTTGTAGATATCTATCTTTAACATTTTAAAAATTCAGTTAACCAAATAGTTCAATTTATTTGTATAATTTGCACCACATTATTTAAAAATGCAGTTCGTATTTTTGAAAATGAACCAAATGCTGTATGAAAATTAAATCATTACTTGCAAAACCATTTGCTAAATTCATTCATAAGCAAATTAAAAAAGGGATGCTTACGGCTGTTGAAGATCAACAATTGATTTTTCAACAATTGATAAAATCTGCGTCCAATACTGATTTCGGAAAAGATCACGGTTTCGATAAAATTACTTCTCATGCTGATTTCGTAGCTCAAGTCCCCATTAGAGATTATGAGCAATTTAAACCATACATCGAAAAAATAAAATCAGGCAAACACAATGTGTTGTGGAAAGGATTGCCCATTTATTTTGCCAAAACAAGTGGTACAACTAGTGGCGTTAAGTATATTCCAATTACCAAAGAGTCCATTCCCAATCACATCAACACCGCCAGAAACGCCTTGTTGTGCTATATGGCTGAAACGGGTAATACAAATTTTGCTGATGGGAAACTCATTTTTTTAAGTGGTTCGCCTGAGCTAGAAAGAATTGGAGATGTGCCCACTGGAAGATTAAGTGGTATCGTAAATCATCACATTCCCAAATACCTTAGGTCAAATCAGTTGCCTAGTTTTGAAACCAATTGTATTGAAGATTGGGAAATCAAATTAGACCAAATTGTAGCCGAAACCATAAATCAGGATATGACATTAATAAGCGGAATACCGCCTTGGATGCAAATGTATTTTGATCGGTTGGTAGAAAAATCTGGTAAAAAAGTGGGCGAGTTGTTTCCCAATTTTAGTGTAATGGTTCAAGGTGGCGTAAATTACGAGCCCTATAAATCGAAACTCATCGAAACGATAGGAAGAAATGTTGATACCATTGAATTGTTTCCTGCTAGTGAAGGTTTCTTTGCTTTTCAAGATGCTTTAAATATTCAAGGAATGCTCTTGAATACCAACAGTGGTATATTTTTTGAATTTATTCCGGTAAGCGAAATAGGCAACGAAAAGCCAACAAGATTAATGCTTAAAGACGTTGAATTAGGCGTAAATTATGCACTGATTATCAGCAGCAATGCTGGTTTGTGGGCGTATAGCATTGGCGATACTGTAAAGTTTGTATCGCTTGAACCGTATAGGATAATTGTTAGTGGAAGGATAAAACATTTTATTTCTGCATTTGGCGAGCATGTTATTGGCGAAGAAGTAGAATCGGCCATGCTTTCGGCTTGCGCTGCAATGAACGTAAAATTGATTGAATTTACCGTTGCACCTTACGTGAGTAGTAATGATGCGAAAAGTTATCATGAGTGGTTTATAGAGTTTGAACATGCGCCTGCAGATTTAAATGCATTTGCATTATTGATTGATGATCATTTACGAAAGAAAAACGTGTATTACGACGATTTGATTACTGGAAATATTTTGGACCGGTTGAAAATTTCTGCAGTTCAAAAAAACGGGTTTGTTGATTTTATGAAAAGTATAGGTAAGTTGGGCGGACAAAACAAAGTTCCCAGATTGTCAAACGATAGAATAATTGCGGAAGGGCTTCAAGGGTTTCTGGTTTAATAAATACATTTTATTAACAGTACTTTTTTTTCAAACAAGTATAATTATACAAGCCATCTCCAATAAATCATTTAAATTGCGTTACTTATTTTACTAAAATCGTATATTATTCATGTCTACTGAAATGCCTAAAAAAAGAATAGCCATTTTTGGATCAACTGGTTCAATTGGTACGCAATCTTTAGAAGTGATAAAAGCAAATTCAGAAGCTTTTGAAGTAGAGATCTTAACTGCGCACAACAATGCGGAATTACTCATCAGTCAGGCATTAGAATTTAATCCCAATGCAGTTAATATTGTAAGTGAGGATAAATACGAAATGGTTAAAACGGCACTTGCCGGTACTGATATAAAAGTGTTCAGTGGAGAATTGGCACTTGAAGAACTCGCAGATTTCGATTCATATGATGTAATGATTGCCGCTATTGTAGGATTTGCAGGATTAAAACCTACGTTAAAGGCAGTTGAAAAAGGAAAGGTGATTGCATTAGCCAATAAAGAAACCCTTGTTGTTGCCGGCGATATTGTAATGCAAAAAGCACTTGAAAACAAAGCGCCAATTATTCCAGTAGATAGTGAACATTCGGCAATTTTTCAATGTTTGGTAGGGGAGTCGCGCAATCCAATCGAAAAGATTATTTTGACAGCAAGCGGTGGCCCATTTTTAGGGAAAAAGCCCAACTTTTTGGTGAATGTAAAACGTGATCATGCCTTACAACATCCCAATTGGAGCATGGGTGCAAAAATTACGGTAGATTCTGCAACCCTTATGAATAAAGGGTTAGAAATGATTGAAGCGAAATGGTTATTCAACTTAAAGCCCGAACAAATTGATGTGGTCATCCATCCTCAAAGTATAATACACAGCATGGTTCAATTTGAAGATGGTAGTATAAAAGCGCAAATGGGTTTACCAGATATGAAACTTCCCATTCAATACGCACTAGGTTTTCCGCAAAGGATCAAAAATGATTTTCCACGACTGAATTTTAGAAAGTATCCAACCCTTAATTTCGAAGAGCCCGATTATAAAACATTTCGCAATCTTGGATTAGCCATTGATGCCTTACAAAATGGAGGAAATAAAGCTTGTGTTTTAAACGCTGCAAATGAAATTGCGGTTTGGGCCTTTCTCAAAAACAGAATTGGCTTTTTAGACATCACTGCCGTAGTTGAAAAAACGATGGATGCCATTTCTTATATCAAACATCCTACGTTGCAAGAATATTTTGAAAGCGATGCAGAGGCGCGTGATTTTGCCGCAACATTATTAAAATTATAATTTCGTACAACCTAAATTTAAAAAATGCATTTATTAGCAATTGATTGGTCAAGTGTTGGTTTGAAAGCCGCACAACTTTTACTGTCTCTTTCTATCTTGGTTATTCTTCATGAGTTTGGACATTATATTACTGCAAAATGGTTCAAATGCCGTGTTAATAAATTTTATCTTTTTTTCGATCCATATTTTTCGATTTTTAAAAAGAAAATCGGGGAAACCGAATATGGTATTGGCTGGCTTCCATTGGGTGGGTATGTAAAAATTGCTGGAATGGTGGATGAAAGTATGGATAAAGAGCAAATGAAACAAGCGCCTCAGCCTTGGGAATTTAGAAGCAAACCAGCCTGGCAGCGTTTGATCATTATGATTGGCGGAGTTACCGTAAATGTGTTGTTGGCTTTTGTTATTTATGCAATGATATTAATGGTTTGGGGCGAAAAAAATATTAAATCCGACTCCTTAAAATATGGCATCGCTTTTAATGATCCTTTGTTTACTGATTTAGGTTTTAAAAATGGAGATAAGATTATTGCAGTTGATGGGAAGCCCGTTCCAGAATATACCGATGTGTTAAAGAAATTACTTGTTGTAGATAAATCGGTAACCATTATTAGAGAGGGCAAAAATATGGAATTAGATATGCCGGTTGATTTAATTGGCAAGCTTGTTGAAAAAAGAAAAAAATCGGAAAGACCAATTATTAGTCCAAGAGTTCCTGTAATTGTTCTAGATGTAAATGAAGATGCTAATGTGTATAAAGCAGGCTTAAGAAAAGGTGACCATATAGTAGCCATTAATAACCAGCCTGTTTTCTTCAGAGATGAAATGGAAAAAATAATGTTGACTCAAAAGAAGGGTACAACATTAAATATTACGGTATCACGCAATGATAGCAATTACGCTTTTATTACCGTTTTGCCAGAAGACAATTTGATTGGCTTTTCATCGCCTAATTTACCAGAGCAATATGATAGTTTAGGCATTTATAAATACACGGTTAAGAAGTATGGTTTTTTTGCAGCAATTCCAGCTGGTGTAAAAAGAGCTGGAGCTGAATTGGGCTTTTATATCGACCAATTTAAAAAAATCCTTTCACCCCAAACTGGCGCGTATAAAGGTGTTGGCGGATTCAAATCTATGGGCTCTGTTTTCTCAGGTAATGGCTGGGATTGGGAACATTTCTGGACAATCACTGCTTTCTTTTCGATCGTATTGGCTTTTATGAATCTATTGCCAATTCCTGCTTTAGATGGTGGCCACGTCGTATTTACCATTGCTGAAATGATTACAGGTAGAAAACCAAGCGAGAAATTTTTAGAATATGCACAGATTGTAGGAATGGTGTTGTTATTGGGTTTAATGCTTTATGCCAATGGAAATGATTGGTTCGGCTGGGGGAAGTAAGGGGAAGAAGTTTGAGAGGTTTATGAGGTTTTTGAGGTTTGTGATGTTTGGGTAGGGGTTGAACATTTTCAACCTTACAAGGAAGAGGTTGGGGATTTCGGTCTGTCGATGTTGGTGTTTTCAACTATTACCAAAAGGTTCAATACATACCAATTAAAAAAATGTTTCCACACTTAAACCATTAAACTATTAAACCAGCGAAGCGATTTAAACGGTTTTTAAACTGTTCTCAACTCCTCCCAAAGATGATGTATCAAACCATCTGCTAGTCCAATTTTAGGAACATAGATTTGCTCGGAATTTGCCCATCTCATGGCATTGATATATATGAGTAAAGCTGGTACAATCACATCTGCACGATCTTCGCGTAAGTTATAATTGGCGATTCTCTCTGCAACGCTAAAAGAACTGAGCTCTTTATAATAATCTCTTAATAGCTCAATGTGTAATGGCTTCCCATCTTTCTTTTTACTTAAAGAAAATACTTTGTTGATGTTTCCGCCGCTCCCAATTGAAATGATGTCTTTATGCAACTTTGTGGATTGCTTGATATATTCTTTCATTTCATCCCAGGCATTTTCAGATACGCCATTTTTCAGCAAACGTATCGTGCCAATATTGAAAGATTTTTTAGCCGTAAGTTTTCCATTTCCAAAAATAGACACCTCGGTACTTCCGCCCCCAACATCAATGTACATGTAACTATGTTCTTTATCCATATTTTCGGCAATATGGTTTTCATATACTAGGTTGGCTTCCATTTCACCAGTAATGACTTCAACATCCAATCCGGTTTCTTTTTTTATAATGGCAATTATTTTATCCGAATTTTTTGCATCACGCATTGCACTCGTTGCACAAGCTTTTATTGCATCAACTTCGTAAGCATTTATTAAATGTCTAAATGCTTTTAGTGTTTGAATGAGCATGGTTGTTCTTTCATTTGAAATCAATCCGCTTTCAAATACGTCGAATCCCAATCTTAAGGGTACACGAATTAAATTTAGTTTATTAAACTTAGGTGTTTCTGGGTTTATGTCTATTACTTCAGTAATTAACAATCGTGCTGCATTACTTCCAATATCTATTGCGGCTAATTTCAAACGTTTATTTTTTAGAGATACAAATTTCTATTTAATTCTATTAAAGTATTAAGAAAGTTATCACCATCAAGGGATATAAAAATCAGGTACACTTTGACTTCCTCTTTTTTTATTGAGATAGTTGTAAATCTCTACTTGTGAGCGAACTTTCTTTGTATTTCTTGGATTCACATATACATTGTTTTGCTCGTTATTTAATATGCGTGCTTTAATATTATCTTTCAATTGAATAGTTAAAATGTCTTTTAATTCGGTGATTATTTTTTTATCTAAAATTGGGCAAGCGGCTTCTATTCGATGGTCTAAATTTCTCAACATCCAATCTGCCGAAGAAATAAATACTTTCTCATCTCCATTATTGTGAAAAATAAGTACACGTGCATGTTCCAAATACTCATCTACAATACTGATTGCTTGTACTGGAATTTTGAATTTTGCATCTTCTGTAAACATGCAGCAAATGCCTCTTATAATCATTTTAATTTCAACGCCTGCTTTTGCTGCAGCATACAATCTTTCAATCAATATTTCATCACTAAGCGAGTTTACTTTAATGGTAATAGCGGCTTTCTTTTTTAAAGTTGCATGTTTTATTTCACGATTTATAAGCTCGATTATATGTTCACGCATTTTAAAAGGGCTCGGCAATATGGTTTTGCAGGCGTTTAAATAATTGATTTTGGTTGAAGGGTTTTCAAGATAATTAAACATGCGATTTACATCAGCCATAATGCTTTTATTTGCTGTAAGCAAACAATGATCACCATAAACAGTTGCCGTTTTTTCATTTAAGTTGCCCGTGCTTACAAAGCCATACATCAAATTTCTGTTGTTGACTTTTTTGGTAATCATGCAAAGTTTGGCATGTACTTTCATGTTGGGAACACCAATCAACACGGAAACACCAACATCTTCCAATTCTTTTTTCCAAATCAAATTAGCTTCTTCATCAAACCTAGCCCTCAACTCAATAATTACAGTTACTTGTTTGCCGTTTCTAACCGCGTTAATAATGGCATTAATAATTTTAGATCGGGATGCCAATCGGTAACAAGTTATTTTTATACTCATCACATCCGGGTCAATTGCTGCTTCGCGCAACATATCAATCACACTATTGTAAGAATGATAAGGGAAATGAAGCATCACATCTTTTTCCAAAATCACTTTTGCAATGCTGTTGGTATTTCTCAATTGAGGATGCGTAAAGGGTTGCTTTCTTAAACTTTTTTGCTGAAAAACTGCATCCGGAAAATCCATAAAGTCTTTAAAATTGTGAATTTTTCCTCCGGGTATTAAGCTGTCTTTATGGGTGAATCCAAGTCGTTTTACCAAGTAAGTTAATAAGTCAGTTGGTATTTCTTTATCAAAAACCAATCGGGTTGGTTTTCCTTTTTTTCTATTTTTTATCCCCTTTTCAATTTTTTGAATAAGCGAAGTGGCAATGTCATTATCAATATCTATTTCTGCATCTCTAGTAACTTTTATAGCATGAGCAGAAAATTGGTCGTATCCAAAAAAAGAAAAAATATTGGGCAAACAATATCGAATAACATCGTCTAGCAAAATGATTTGAAACTCATTTGTTTTTGAAGGCAGTATTATAAATCTTGATAAACTTCTAGACGGAACAGAAATCAAAGCGTATTTTTTAGGGATGCTTCGGTCTTTTTTTCCTAAAGTACATGCCAGATAGATAGATTTGTCGTTTAGAACTGGAAAGTTGGGAATACTCTCGATCATCAATGGTACAATGTGTCCACGAACCTGTTCATTAAAATATTGAAGTATAAATTTTTGTTGGGGAACGTTTAGTTTTTTTTCATCAACCAAAAATATTTTTTGTTTTTTCAACTCGCGTAAAATCTCATTCCAGGTTTGTTCGAAAACATATTGAAGGTCTAAGACTTTCTCTTGTATTTCTTCTAAAATCCTTTCTGGCGCAGTCTCTAAATGCATTCTAGCTTTGCTTCCAATTTTTGTCATGCGTTTTAAAGTGGCCACCCTAACCCTGAAAAATTCATCTAAATTGTTTGAAAATATAGCAAGAAATTTTATCCTTTCTTTTAAAGGAACTGTTTTGTCTGATGCTTCTTGTAATACCCGACCATTAAAAGCTAGCCAGCTGATATCTCTGGCAATATGTTTTTTTTTCTGCAAAGGATTTGACTTTTTTGTAAGGCGAATTTAATTTATAAAATATAAATATTTGCTTGTTTGATATTAAGTTTTTATGAAAGGAATGAAATTAAAAAGTAAAAATTCAAAAGTAAAAAGTGAAAAGCAAAAAGTGAAAAGTTATTTTTTTGAATTTTGATTTTTTACTTTTAATGCTTATTCATCTTATTCAAAACCGGCAAAAGTAAAAGCGATACAAAACCAACCAACACGATTAATCCAGTAGAAGCACTCCACATTAGCCATCCAAATGCTTTTCCTTGTACATTAGTTAGTCCATAAATCATTAATGTTTGCATCACAAAAATCGGGAAGGAGCCAATTCCACCAGGGGTAACAATCATGGATAGGGTAGCTAAGCTTAAAACGGAACAAGCGGCTCCAATGCCCAATGATGAAGTACTATCTAATCCCCAAAAACCAAGATATATTTGACCAAGATACATGCACCAAATAAAAATGGTATGCATAATAAATGATCTCTTTTTTTTCATGTGCTTGATCGTACTCAGTCCCTCGATAACGCCTTTTATAACTAAATTTATTTTATTGATTAATTTATTTTGCGGATTTTTTTTGATAACCCAACGAATCAAAAACCAAAAAAGAATTATTGCTGAAACCAATAAACCGAATTTTAAAAATGTATTTGTTGTGTCTCCTTGAAATAACCGATCAAGTTTTTCTGAGGCAAAATTTCCAATAATTTTTATCTGAATTAAAATCGTAATGGCAATGAATAATGCATAACATGTTAAATCAAAACTTCTTTCTAAAATAATGGTGCCTACCAATTTATCGAGTTTTAGTTTTTCGTAACGTGCTAAAAAAGTACATTTTAAAAGTTCTCCTAATCTTGGTATTGCCGCATTTGCGAGGTATCCAACCATGGTTACCATAAATACATTTCTAAGTTTTGGATGGAAGTCTAATGGCTCCATCATTAATTTCCAACGCATAGAGCGACTAATATGACTCATGATACTCATTATCGAAATTGGTATCAAAATCCAAAAATTTGCATTTTTTATGGCATTGTAAAATTCGTTTTTCTCTTCTAGGTTCATTGATTTCAATTGCCACCAAACCAAGAAAATTCCACCTCCCAAAAAAATAACGTATTGCAATAATTGTGAAATTCGCTTTTTCATAGCTAGGAAGTTAAATAGAAAAATTTGATTTTTCGTTATTCAGCATTGTTTGCATTATTGAGCATCATATTGTCTATCAATCTAACATCACCAATTGAGGCTGCAATTAGAGCGACAATTGTATCTTTTTTTTCAGCATTTTTAATTGGATTTAATATTTCATCTGTGATTTCTATATAGTCTATGTCAAAACCTTTTGCAGTTAATTTTTTTATTGATTTTTCTATCAAATCATCTATTTCTTTTACGAAAATATTTTCTTTTAAAAAACGCAACACCTCAAAAATGACTAAAGCGGCTTCTTTTTCATCATCATTCAATCTTTTATTACGGCTACTCATTGCCAATCCATTTTCTTCTCTAATGGTGGGTGATATTTTGATTTCTACAGGAATATTCAAATCAGTTACCATTTTTTTTATGACCATACACTGTTGATAATCCTTTTGTCCTAGGTATAATATATCGCTTTGTACAATTTCCAAAAGCCGTTTAACTACCATACAAACACCTTGAAAATGTCCGGCTCGGTGCTTCCCTTCCAAAATGGTATCCAAATACCCCAATTCAAAATTGCTTTTTTGAAAGTTTTCAGGGTAAATGTCATTTACCGAAGGCATAAATAGAATGTCGCATCCGTTAAGCTCTAGTTGTTCAATATCGGCTTCTATGGTTACTGGATATTTTTCAAAATCATTTGGGTTGTTAAACTGAGTAGGGTTAATAAAAATGCTGCAAATGGTTAAATCGTTTTCTGATTTACTATTTGCAATTAACGAAATATGACCTTGGTGTAGTGCCCCCATAGTAGGAACATATCCAATTTTTAGTAGTGATTTTCGTTTTTTTTGGATAAAATTGATAAGGTCATCTGGTCTTTTAAATATAATCATATTTAATTTTGAATGCCTATAACATAATGTAAAGGCAATTATTTAGATAATTAATCACTATTTTTGCAATCCACATCTATTTATTTGGATTTAACAACATTAAAATGTCTACAAAGAAAAGAATTTTATTCATTGCAAATGAAATTTCTCCATACTTGGAATTAACAGAGTTTGCAGAAATCGTAAATAAATTAGCCGTCTTATCTAACGATAACAATTTCGAAGTTAGGTGTATCATGCCTAAATTTGGCGTAATCAACGAAAGAAGACACAGATTACACGAGGTAGTAAGATTGTCGGGTATCAACGTTACTATAGATAATGATGATTATCCATTGACAATTAAAGTGGCATCTTTACCTAACGCAAGATTGCAAGTATATTTCTTGGATAACGAAGATTTTTTCAAAAGAAAATCCATTTTTACAGATGATAAAGACAAATGGTTTGATGATAATGGTTTAAGAACCGTATTGTTTTGTAAAGGTGCATTGGAAACAGTTAAAAAATTTGGTTGGCCACCCGATATCATCCATTGTAGTGGCTGGATGACTGGATTAATTCCCATGTTTATTAAAGTGGCATATAAAAAAGAACCCGTTTTTAGCAATAGTAAAGTCGTTTTTACTATCGGTAACAATACTTTTAAAGAGAAGTTAGGAAGCAATTTCCCAAAATTAGCTACCATCAATGATTATGTCACTAAAAAAGAATTGGAAATTTTTAAAGACAATAACAATACGGCAATGTTCAAATTGGGCGCTCATTTTGCTGACGCTATAACTTTTGGCGCTGAAAAAGTAGATAAAAAACTTACAGAAGAATTTTCAAAAGTTAAAGGTAAAAAGGTGCTGAAATTTGATGAGGAGAGTGATTTAACAGACTATTTACAGTTGTATACCGATCTTGCGAACTAATAAACAAATTGCACAAAAACATGCAGGTTAAAATGTTGAAAAAAATTGGACTATTCTTTGTTTTTTCTATTCTTTTTATTTGGGGTTGTACAAAATTAGATACTACAAATTTAGGAGGGGATTTAATTCCAGAGGTAGATAATGTAAATACATTCGCTGATACATTGGATATCATTACAGGGTCGGGTGTTTTTGATGATTCTACAAAGCTTAGCTTAACAGAAGAATATGCTTTGGGAAAAATTACCAATGATCCAATAATGGGTGGTACCGAAGCCAATTTATATTTACAACTTAAGCCTTCATATTATCCTTACTACATCAGAAAAGTTTCAAACGATACTTTAGTAAAAGCAGATTCTGTGGTACTTTGTTTAAGTTATAAAGCTTTTTACGGAGATAGTAGTCGGCCCATTCAATTACAAGTTTTTCAAGTTGCCAATGATGCAAACGATCGCTGGGATTCTGTTTTAAGCTACAATACCATTAATTATGCACCAGCCGTTGATAATGATTTAGCGATTAGCGCAGTTAAAACGGTTGACATTCGAGCGATGAGCAATTTTGTAAAAATTGGCAAATTCGATTCGGTTAACAATCAAATCCGCATAAAATTATCTGACCGTTTCAGAGATTCGATTTTTTCAAAAGATACTACTAGAAATAAAGGATTTGCATCGGATTCTTTATATCGTAATTTCTGCAATGGATTTGCCATTAAAGTGCTAAGTGGAAATGCATTGATGTATGTAAATTTATTGGAAACACAAACTCGTTTGGAATTGCATTACAAGAAACGTAATGCAGGTGTTGTAGATACTGTTTATAACAGCTTTTATTTCAATTCTGGGTTACAAGGCGAAACCATTAGACGATCTGCAGTGGCCAATAAAATTGTTCGCTCTAGAAATGCGCTACCACCCGCGGATCAGGAAATATATTTACAAACGACACCTGGTACTTACGCTACATTAGAAATTCCTAGGCTTGCCAATTATGGAAATAAAATCATTCATAGAGCAGAAATTCAGGTTAGTCAAATTCCTGATCCCATCAATGATAAAATATTTCCAGAAGCCAGTTATTTATACGTTGATTTATTTGACTCTACCTCATCACCAAAATGGAAACCCATTTACTATGATTTGAATCCGAATACCTTTTATGACCCAGATTTCAAAACCGCTGGATATCCATTCTTTCCTTTAAATGGAGACGTAGATTTTGGTTATTTTGGCGGTTATGTTAGAGAAAGAGAAATGCCTTTTGGAACTCAATCTTATTATAACATAAATATTACAAGATATGTACAGCAAATTGCTACTAAAAATAGTTTTAATTACAAATTAAGAATGTTCCCAGCGCATAGCTTCTCTTACCCACAATACAGCAATGTAGTTATT
>Ga0114972_10003379_pt1 | contig 11953 bp, 1 predicted proteins | sample M_140807_EF_Meta_FD_87354 | JGI IMG/M metagenome (GOLD analysis project Ga0114972, IMG submission 87354) | Freshwater microbial communities from Lake Montjoie, Canada to study carbon cycling - M_140807_EF_MetaG | ecosystem: Environmental > Aquatic > Freshwater > Lake | place: Lake Montjoie... | reverse complement strand
TTCCGGCTGTGAGGTTAAATACGGCGCACTGCATGGTGGTCGAAGCAGCTACGCTGACAATACCGCTTGCAATGGTATTCGCAGCCAGGGTTTTGGTACCGGAACCACCAGAAACCGTAAGATTCGCATAGCCGCTGGTCGCACGGATGGTCTGACCACTAACAGAATTGTAATTCACTGTATTCCCGGAAGCCGATGCGGTGAAGACCCCGGTATTCATCAGTGTGCTTCCGGCAAAATTCAACTGTGCATTGGCAGCATTGACAAACTCTGAACCGGCGGTGCTTCCTTCAATTGCAGTGCTCACCGTCATAAGGCCGTTGTTTGTAAGGGTAATTCCTGTAGCCTGAACGGAGGCAATCTGGGTATTTCCTGTTCCGCTGATGCTTTGGTTATTGGTATTAAAGGAAACCGCCGTTGCTCCGGTGAGGCTGATGCTGCCGCTGTTGGTAATACCCGAACGGAATCCGATGCTGCCGGTGGTGAGGGTACTGAAGGAGCATCCGCTTTCGAGACTGAGAACACCAATGAAAGTATCGGTTCCGCTGTTATTGTTATCCGTCATAGTTCCGGTACCGGTGAGGCTGAGGTTCTGACAGGTGAAAACCGATGCGCCGAGATTCAGACTTCCGCTCACGGTAGCAGGCCCGTTGAAAGCAACAGAACCCGAAGTTCCAAGACTCACAGCCCCGGCAATATTGGCATTACCTCCAACTGTTAGATTAGCTGTGCTTCCCACCGAAGTGGTAGAACCTGCGATGGTGTTGAAATCCACCGGAACACTGAGGCTGGAGTTGATGGTGAGCGTATTGGCGGTATTGACATTGAAAAAATACGGAATGGAAATGCTTCCGCTTCCGCTCAGTACCTGGGCAGCGGCTCCGTTGAAAAAGACGGCCCGGTTGTTGGCTGTGAAGCTGCTGTTCTGCGTGAAGTTTCCACGCACATACAGGTCGCCGTTGCTTCCATTCAGGATGAGGTTTCCGGAAGTGATGGTGAGGTTACCGGCCAATCCGCGATCGCCAGTTGGCATGTTTACGGTGGTGTTATTGGTAATGGTAACATTCTGAGGAATACCAGCTCCGGGGCTGGTTCCGTTGCTTGTCCACTCAAATGAAACATTGTAAGAACTTCCCGCATTGTAGTTCAGGGTTGATGCAGCTCCGAAAACAGGCGCATTACCGTCGATGAAGGAATTGGTGTTCATCGTTAAAGTTCCATTCAGCGTAAGACCGCCGGCATTGATGATTTCAAGTGCCTGATTCAAAGTAAAAGTTCCGGCCACGGTACGCGCAACACCGTTCTGCAACTGAATTCCCGTATTTCCGGATCCATTTACCGTAACATTGAACGGGCCATTGGTAAATGGCCAGTATGCGTGACTGGCTCCGACACCATAGCGCCCACTTCCATGATTAAAAATCAAAGTGGAAGCTGCTCCGTAAACAAAGCCCGTACCGTCGGCAAAACCGCCGGTATTAATCTGAACCGTTCCGTTGGCATTGGTTACGCCACTGTTGGTAAGCGTTGCAGAAAGGCCAAGCGTTCCGGCCATGGTTAGGGTTCCGTTGTTTACGGAATTGGAGGCAAGATTCAGGTTGGTAAAAGCTGCCTGAGTAAGTGTTTTTCCGGCATTGATGGTGAGTGTTCCCACATTAATTGTGCCCGATGAAATGGTTACATCATGGTTAACAACTGCATTCGCGCCGGAAGGAGGAACTACACCGCCAAACCAGGTGGCTGCCGTACTCCAGTTACCGTTTGCAGCTGTGATGTAGCCAATGCTGATATAAGAAGACGAAGAGGTGGCATTACCTCCACCATTGACTACATAAATCTGGCCGCTGGCTGCAGGAGCCGTAAATGTAATGGTGGTGCTGTTTACCACGGTGAGCCCAGTACCTAGTGTTCCACCTGAACCTCCGACCCGGACCTCAGTTACACCGAGCAGGTTGGTACCGGTTACTGTAATAACATTACCCGGATAACCGCTGGTTCCGGATCCCGGAGCGCCAACAGAAAAAGAGGTAATTGAAGGAGGCTGGGTAGGGATAAGTTCACCGGTGCTGAGCAGGTGAGCTGGTCCGGGGAAACCTGAGAAGCTGATTTGTCCCAGCTGGGTGCTGGTAAGACCTGTTGAAGAATTTCCAAAAAATATCTTTCCGCCGGTGGCTGACCAGCCTGAAATGGTAAGTGTTCTGGCTGAAGTCCATGTTGTTGCATTGGAACTGGCAAAATTAAGGGTGTGGTTTCCAGTACCCAGTGAAATGCCTGAATTGGCTGTGAGCTGCAGCGTTCCCACCGATTCAGAAAATCCTGTCGCAGAACCGGTGCTTAAGCTACCGCCGCTGAGTACCATATTTCCTCCGGCAATTACACCGGCAGCCCCAAGTTCCAGCACACCACCGCTGATGGTGGTAGCTCCGGTGTAGGTATTGACGCCATTTAATACGAGTGTTCCTGTTCCGCTTTTGCTTAAGGCACCTGCACCTGAACCGCTGATTACACCAGCATAACTGGTGTTGCCGTTCTGATTTACTGTGAGGGTTGCCGATCCAAGGGAAATATTACCCCCACTGGCACCAGCTCCTGCAAGAGAAGCCACCTGCTGGCTATTGTTGTTAAGATTAAGGGCAACTCCGGCATTGTTGGCCAGGGTAAGGGCAGTTCCGGTGGGAAGTCTGTTAGACCCGGAGGTAAGATTTACCGTACCCCCGTTGATGGTGGTACTGCCGCCATAAGTGCTGGCACCACCTAGTGAAAGGATACCGGCTGCGGTTGCATTGATTACAAGATTAGAGCTTGTTCCGGAAATTATCCCGTTCATGGTGTAGGTTCCTGTACCGCTCATGGTCAGGATGCGGGTTGCACTGCTGCCCAGATTCATCCCAGCATCAAAAGTGAGGTTGGCCGATGCAGAAGCCGGGGCTGCAGAAGAGCCAAGGGTAAAGTCGCCTCCCACATTAATCGCAGAAAATTTACCTGAGAAATCCCGGGTAGCAGAGCCTGCAAGGGTACCGCCATTGATGTTAAGCGCACCCGGAGTTCCATTTCCACCCATGGCATTAACACCTCTGGCCACCACCGTTCCGGCATTCAGGGTAAATCCGCCGCCGTAAGTATTACCGGCGAGGGCCAGGGTACCAGGGCCGTTTTTGGTTATGCCGAATGAGCCGGAAGTCGAAAATGACTGCGTGCTAAAATCAAGCAATACCCCGTTTGCCACAGTAATGTTCGAATTCTGGCTGGAGGTTCCGATGGTTCCCCCTGTGGTTGAGATGGTCACATTCGCATTGGCCGTAAGCCTTGGAAAATTAACCGTTGCACCTGTCACCGTAGTGCTCGCAATGTTAAAAATGGCATGGCGGCCATTGGTCCATCCTGTGGTGTAAGGAGCTTCATTGCTCGTACTCCAGTTGCTGCTGTTCCAGGCAGCAGCTGCTCCTGAAAAATAGAGCGGAGTTGAACCAGAAGGAACTACCTCACCGGTACTAAGCTGAACAGCACTGTAAAGCGTGCTGCTGATGTTGAATACAATCTGCGAAAGCTGTAAAGGAATGAGACCGCTGCCTGAGTTGCCGAAGAAAATTCGGCCTGCCGTACCGGAAGATGAACCGTTGTTGGTTCCGGTCCAGCCGGTGATGGTCAGGAGAGTTCCGGAAGTCCAGCTCACTGCTGAGCTGGCTGCAAAGTTAAGGTCATGCGAGCCCGTACCAAGAGCGATGGTGGAATTGGCAGTTAACTGCAGCGTACCTGCCGTTTCAGAAAAGCCCGCTGATGCTCCGGTACGGAAGGTACCACCGCTCAGCACCATGTTGCTGGAATTGCTCAGCGTATTGGCGGCACCGAGCTGGAGCGTACCGGCAGAGATAGTGGTATTTCCTGCATAGGTATTGTTGCCCGAAATCGAAAGCGTTCCGCTTCCCTGCTTGGAGACGGAAGCACCGGAACCAGAAATAACCGCTGTGGAGTTGGTAGCACCGCTGCCATCAAATACGATGGTGTTAGAGTTTCCAAAAATCTCGCGGTTGTAATTGGTGATAGCGCCTGCTGTCAGCGTGCGCAGGGTGCATGGACTGGCATCAATGCCAATGCGCACATTGAAATTGTGCGTAACACCTGAATTTGAATTGTTGTACAATCCGTTGGTTAAACTTATTCCTCGTGAAACATCATCGGGCGACCCATTGAAGGTGCGGTTGCTCGTTGCAGCGTTGGTTAACGTTAATGACCTTAATCCCCAAAACGCAGTATTCAACGACATCGTTGTCTGATGGTTGTTTGCAATTTCAACGTTGTGGCGTGTTGTTGAACCGTCGTTACAATCAGGACGATTGCGCGAATTGTTGGGGGTAAACCCGGCATACCACCATTGGCTGTTGACTGTTCCAATAGAACTGCAATCGCCGTTTTCCCAATTGCCGTTGGCAGCTTCTGTTCGCCAGAAAACCGATTGCTGCGCATTGGCTGCCGACACCGTCAGCATCATGGTTAAGACGGAAATTATCCGGAAAAAATTCCAGCTCGTCGTTGTCTGGCGGGTATGCACCACGGTATACCTGTTGCCAATAGGGTTTTTTGTCTCCATAGAAATACGATAAAAAAGACCTGATCCGGTTGGTATCCGACCTGCTCCCCTGCCCTGCTGCGGAACGGGATTCATCATCCTGTTCCGGTCGCTGGCCCGGAGCTGGTTCGGGTACTCCTGAACAGAAGCAAAAGTGAAGGATGGAAACCATGAAAATATTTCCTTGCTGAGACTTTGCTTTCGCTTGTAACATTCGACCGTTTTTGTCAGCTTTCTGAAGGGTAGCTCGAGACTTAACCTTGGGAACGAAGTAAAAATTTTCATTTGCTGTATATTGATTTCCAGTGACTTGAAAGATAATTTCCTATTGATTTTTAACTAAAATTAAAATTCCCTCCAAAAAATTTTACCCGAAGTGCAAGGGAACGATTGTCAACTTTTTTCTGCATTCTGATTGCCATTGAACTGCCGGCGGAGGATTTTTTTTAAAACAAAAAAAGAGATGCCCCCCAAGCGGGAGACACCTCTTTCGACTTTACACATTATTTAGATTTAGTTAATAACAACTTTAAAGGTCTTTAGTGGTGCTTCTCCTTCAGGACCAACAAGCACCTGGTAGATGCCCGCCGGAAGTCCCTGAATATCCATGTTTACCTTGCTGTTGCGGGCTGCGTTGTGCAACTGACCAGCAACTTCAACTCCGAAGGTATTTATCACACGAACACTCATTACTCCTTCATTGATGGATTTGAGGTCGATGCTAAATGCGCCTTTGCTTGGATTCGGGAAGAGACTCATCTCTTCTTTCTTTAGACTCTGCTTGCAACTTACTGCCAGAGCATTGAATACCTGAAGACTGGCATCGTTGTTGCGTAGAACCAATCTCACATACGCAGTCTGAGTGTTCATGTTGCGAAGATCAAAGCTGTAGTTAAGGGCGCGGTCAGAGTTACCAGCTGCATCCACAGTGCCAAGATCTTTCCATGATTTTCCGTCAGCAGACTGCTGAACGATGAACTCCTTGGCATCCCTTTCCTGAACGGTTGTCCAGATAAAGCTTGGATTAAGGCCTCCGCAATCAACACTCATTGAAGAAACATTCACTGGAAGTGGTGTGTTCATTCCCGCAGCAGTCCATTCACTAAACTGAGGAATGTTCGTTTTGGTGAGGGAATTGGCAACTTCATCCACTACCGCATTCTGACTATCCCAGGTAGTTCCATTGAAACGCCAGAGATCAAGCTCTGCTTCCATTGTGCTCAGGCCATCATAAGTAAGTTCGTGATCGAAATACTGGAAGCGGAAAGTAGCATTTAGACCGCTGTTGTTGGTCGGATGAATTTCATACCGGCGGCTGATGCTGTAACCGGCTCCGAAAATCACCTGGCTATGCTTACGGATAACCTCTGTACTTCCCATGTTCTGGGCAGAACTCAGTACCGCACCAAGACCAGCCACATTTACCGCAGAAGGTGCATTCAGATTGCGAAGAGCACGGATGCTTCCGCCGGTTAGTCCGGTTACTGAATTTTCCTCTGTTTCATTCAGCAAATTTCCGGTGCTGCCCAGATCCAGTTGGAATCCGTTCAGATTCAGATCTCCGCCGAGCATATTCACCTGATTGGTCACCGCAATGTTTGAACCCATTGCCATGGCAGCTGTGTTCAGCGACTTGTTGATTTCCAGGTTGTACAGACTGAGGTTACCGTTGATGCTGCTATTGTCAGCTCCGGTGAAGGCAAGGGTTCCGGTATTGGCTACCAGAGTTCCGTTCACGGTCATATCCTTCTGAATTTCCAGACGGGAAGCATCTTCAAGACTCAGGGTTGTACCTGCAGAAACGGTCAGATTAGAAGCAGTAATGGTCGCGCCAGCCTCGAGGTTTTTCACACCACCACCGTCAAGCACCAGATTGTTGAAGGTAATCTGAACGGCAGTACCCGCGAAGAGTGTCTGATCACCGGCCCTATTGAAGATAAGTGTACCTGCGCTATGCGTGAAGGAACTGCCTGAAGACATGGAGATGGTTCCTGCAACGGCCATACTTCCTGTCCCGGTCCAGTTGATGTTTCCATCATTCTCAAGATCAACTAGCGATATCGTTCCAGTGTGAGCAAGCGTAAGGGTATTTCCGGAATTCACCTCGATGCTGTTGAAGTTTACGCTTGCGGCTCCTGTGATGGTACCGTTGTGGCGCACAAATACATCAGAACCCGATGCCGGAGGAACATCGCCCATCCAGGCTGAAGAATTGGTCCAGACAAAGTTTGGTGTATCGGTTGTATATCCGATAAACTCGAAAGGTGTGGTGGCTGAAGAATTCGTCACGGGATTGGTCACCACCAGATTTCCAGATACACTCGCACCAGTGTTGTTTACAACTGCTTTGATCAAGTTGGAATTTACCACCTGAACAGATGCTGCAGGCACACCGATGAAAGTTACCGTGGCATTGGCCGGGAAATTAGAACCGTTGATATTGATGGTCTGGCCATTATAGCCGGTTGCATCAACCTGCCCAGCAATGACGGTTGGCGTTACGCCGATAACCACCGGATTCGCAATGGTGCTGATCAGACCAGAAACGGCTGAAGTTGCTGTACAAGCAAAGTTGTTGCTCACCACACAATAGTAGTAGCTGGTTCCAGCTGATGTGGTCGAAGGCACATAGGTGCTCAGGTTGCTGCCGGCAATTGGCGTACCACCAATGTTGGAAGAAATAGTATTAGAATACCACTCGTAGCTCAGTGTGCCTGTAGCAACAGAGGCCGTCACAGTCAAAGCCGAAGCCGTCTGATTCTGGCTGTAGGTTGCAGCCGGCGTACTCTGAGAAGAGATTACCGGGAAGGCGCTGATGGTAGCAGTAACTGGAATACGGGAAGCAGCCTGACAAGCAGCCGAAGTTGCTTCTGCGTAGTAAACCGTGGTTGTGCTCAGAGAAGGCGTAGTGTAGCTATTGCCTGTGGCAATGGCAGTGCCACCAGTCGGATTGGCAAACCAGCTCAGCAATCCGGTAGAAGATACCGCTGAAATATTCACAATGCCGCTTCCGCAACGCGAAGCATCCGTAGAAGAAAGCACAGATGGCAGCGCTTGCACCGAAACATTTACAGTATCAGTGCTGCTGCAACCGGTGGCAGCAAAGGTTTGCGAAAGGATATACTCGGTGCTGCTTGTAGGAGATGCATCCGGATTCGCATTAGATGTGCTGCTGAGACCCGTAGAAGGAGACCAACTGTAATTGATACCGGCAACTGCAGCAGCACCGATGGAAACGGTTCCTGTTCCGCAAATGTTCTGATCAGCACCTGCATTATCAGCCGGCAGCGGATTTACCGTTACCGGAACCGGAGAAGCAGGATTGGAACATCCAAAGCCGTTGGTGGCAGTAACAATGTAATTTGAATTGGTTACAGGAGCCACAGCCGTTGGGTTTTGCAGGCTGGAAGTATAACCAGCAGGGGAAGACGACCAGGCATAACCATAATTAATGGAATTACCTGTTACACTCACATTGTCGATGGCCCATTGGCGGTCACTTGATGCTGTATAAACAAAACGGATATAAACAGTTGGCAATCCAATGTAGGCGTTCAGATTGAATACGGCATTTGTGAATCCTGTTCTCGATCCTTGGTCTGTTGTATAAGTTACCAGATCAGTCCATGTTGTATTGTTCGTTGAAATCTGAACTTTTGCATCGTCACCTGAAGTACGGGCATCAAAATATTGGAAGAAGTCAAGACTTAGTGTACTGAATCCAACGGTACTCATAACAGGTGAGCGCAGTATTGTGCTTGTGTTTCCACCAGCTTGTGCTTCACTGTTACTCATATAAAACTGCGAATTGTCATTCGAGCTATGGTTGTTTCCATTGTAATTGTAAGGGGAATTACGAAGCGTCCAGGCTGCATTTGCAGGTGTTCCTCCGGTTGAGTTGTTTGTTTTTACCCAGTTGTTTATGCTTCCATTGAACTTCTCACGAAGCAAGACAGTTGCATACGATGTGGCACTGGAATAAATATCTACTTTTTCATTCAAACAGATTACATCATCCGAAACACTGGACGAAACCGCACCTGTAAAGATGTATGGGTTGATGTCCAGGAAGGTAGTATCCGAGAATGAAGGACATCCACCAGAAGATGCGCGGGTATTTACAACTGCATAGTTTCCTGGCGTAGAAGCCGACACATTGATCACACCCGTTGTGGTATTCAATGAAAGACCAGCAGATGTACTGAATGTTCCTGCAGCAGCACCCGCATCAAAGATTGGAGCAGCGTTCAGTGCATTGGCACTCTGGCACAGGTCGTTTGACACATAGTTAAATCCGGCCAAAGGAGCGGCCGTAATGGTAACCGATCGTGTTAGAGATACAGGGGAACAGGCACCAGTTGGTGTTACTGTATTTCGTACTGTGTATGTTCCCGGAGTTGAAGCCGACAAGTCGATTTCACCCGTGTTGGTATTCACAAACACCAGCCCTGCCTGAACCGAAGAAAACACCCCTGCTGTTCCGGTTACTGTTGCAATCGGATCCAGACCTGAGGTACAATAAGAAGCCGAACTGTAGGTAAAGGCAGCCGAAGGTGTTGCGCTGATGGAAACTACTACTGGCTCAATATCAAAGCAGGATCCGTTGGTGCTTCTGATAAAATAAGTTCCGGAACCAACAGCCGTCGGTGTGGTAACCGCGGTTGTGGCAGCAATCGTTGTCCAATAGGTCAAAGTGCCAGCACCTGTACTTCCTGCGGTAACCGAAGCAGCTGTCAGATCCACAGTTCCCGAACAGGCAGCCTGATTGGTGATATTCAGTTCAGGTGTAGTAGACAAACTTACGGTAACCGTATTGCTCATTTCCACATCACAGTTGGCTGGGAATCGGGTAGCCAACACATTGAAAGTGGTAGTTGTCGCCAATACACCGGTTGGGAGAGTCAGGGCTGAGCCTGTTCCCTCTACTAACGCACCAATGTTGGAATTATCTACATCATTGCGTAACTGATAATACACACCAGTTTCTGTGTTTGGCAGGTTGATGCTGGTAGAACCACCGGAACAAACCGATGAAACCGCAGCGCTCAAAGTCTGGCTGGCTGGAAGAGCGGATACGCTTACCGCCACTGAGGAGTTGGCTGTGCAACCAAAACCATCGGTTACGGTCAGGTTGTAAGTACCGTTTTGGGTACTTGAAGCCGAAGCGGTAACCTGTGGATTTTCCAATGTAGAGGTAAATCCATTTGGACCTGTCCAGGCATAAGTGAACGGACTGGCACCTCCGATGGCCTCAGAATTAAGGACCAATGGATCTCCCGCACAAGCAGAGGTACCACTGTTTACCAAAGGTGTGCTTGAAAGTCCAATTGGCGACATGGTTCCGAAAGAAATGTCATCCATCGCAAAATCGTTTCCACCCAAAATCTGGTTCAGGTTTACAATAGACAGATTGGCTGTAGTGGTAGCACCAGAATTCCATTGTCCGTAAAAACGAACCCAGGTGTAAGGCCCTGCAGTATTGGTGTAGCCATTTGGCAGGTAGCCAATGGTACCAACCTGGTTTCCATTGATGGAGAATTGCAGAATGGCATTGTTGCCATTTACCACACTCATGGCCCAGGCCGAGAAGTAGTAGGTGGTGTTAGGAAGAACAGTGATGTTGTTCTGGTTCCATACATTGGCACCGAAAGCAGGGGAACCGTTCACAACCATGATGTTTCCACCATCGCCATTACGATCTGCTCCATAGAACGCAGTGTGTACTGCATTTGGATTCGGAACAACGGCATACGTTCCTTCCGGATACATTTCATTTTGAACACCTGCTTGATTAGCTACATAAGTGTAGTTGGTGGTGAAACCAGTATTGCCGGCGTCAAAAGAACCATTGGTAACCAGTTCGGTTGCAACTCCAAACGAAGCTGTAGCAGAACAACCCGCTGCGGTAGTACCGACTACATTGTACACACCCGCTTGGTCCACATTGATGGACTGGGTAGTTTGGCCAGTATTCCACAAATAGGAATTCAAACCGGCAGTGGCAGTAAGAACGGCAAAGCCTGGGACAGAACAATAGTTGGCCGAAATCGAAACGCTTGGGATTGGATTGATGTTGGCAGTAACGGGTGTGCGGGTTGGCTGTACGCAGGTTCCGGAAACAGCTTCCACATAATACGTGCCACTAATTGTAAGAAAAGGTGTAGTGTAGCTATTTCCAGTTCCGACAGGAGTGCCACCGGTAGCAGTGGTGTACCAATTTATACTGGCACCAGCTGATGGAATTACAATAAGATTAACCGTTCCACTTTCGCAGCGGTTACCAGGAATAACCGAGCTGATGGAAGGCAAACTTACGGCGGCAGTTACCGCGGTGCGGCTTGCCGAAAGGCAACCACTGCTGATGTTTCTCGCCTGCGCATAATAGATGGTTGTTCCAGAAATGGAAGGCGTGGTAAAGCTGGAGGTTCCAGTACCGCCGCTTAGTGGAGAACCCCCGCTTGCAGCAGCATACCAGTCAATGGTTTCTCCGGCATCCGGTGTGGCGCCGATGGTAAGCGTACCAGCCTGACAACGACTGCTGCTAATTGCAACAGGACTTGCCGGACGCGGCTGAACAATCGCCTGCGTACTTGCGGTAGCAGAACAGCCAAGCAAATTGGTTGCAGTGACGGTGTAGGTAGTAGTTTGAGTTACCGCTACAGAAGTAGGATTCTGCTGAGTGGAGGTAAAACCAGCAGGGTTTGATGCCCAGCTATACTGAATGCCTATACCAGAAACGCTGATATCATCCACAACCCAAAGCTCATTGTTGTTGCTGTTATCCAAGGTAACCCGGATGCGAACCTGAGAAGCATTGTCTGGAAGTGAAATTTCAATGGTGCTGAATCCATCTGTGGTACGGTTTCCACCACCAGAAGGAGCAAAATTGGTAACGGTATTGTTGCCATCGTAAACCGCAGAGGCAACACCGGTGGCAGTATAAGCCCAATAGGCATTGTTGTTTCCATCTACTTCCACTTCATCCGAATAAGTGGTACCACCGTCAAGTGAAATGGCAACGGTTACATTATCACTGGCATCAAGACCAGCTGAGGTTGAGCCCAAACTGAAAGCTGCGAGTCGCATGCTTACCTTCTTGGAACTATAGGAGCTCAAGCCGGTAACATTCTGAGTGGTAATGGTTGCAATTTCATTGTTCGCACCATATCCATTGGAACTTGATGTAAAGAAAGGACTGTTTTGAGGCCTGTCTCCTGATCCGGAATTTCCATTTTCGAGAACACCATTATTGGTGGTATAAGTCATTGTGCTACCGGAGCCTTCAAAGTTCTGGAGCGCAATTACCTGAGAAACAGCAGATGAAACAGAAGCCGAAAGGTTGGCTGTTCCACTTCCACATGAAGCTGTGAGTGAATTGGAAGCACT
>Ga0114972_10003378_pt1 | contig 11954 bp, 17 predicted proteins | sample M_140807_EF_Meta_FD_87354 | JGI IMG/M metagenome (GOLD analysis project Ga0114972, IMG submission 87354) | Freshwater microbial communities from Lake Montjoie, Canada to study carbon cycling - M_140807_EF_MetaG | ecosystem: Environmental > Aquatic > Freshwater > Lake | place: Lake Montjoie... | reverse complement strand
GTGACAAGATTTGTGTTCAGATACGTTTATTGTATTGGCAGGCTTCTCCCGAAATCTAAACTCTCTCCAAGCTGACGATTAAGGAGAAAAACCCATGTCAATTTTTGTTGGAAATCTTTCCTATGAAGTAGGTGAACCTGACCTCACAGAGGTTTTCGCCGAATACGGAAAAGTCAAACGAGTCTATTTCCCCACTGATCGGGAAACAGGCAAAAAACGCGGTTTTGCATTTGTTGAAATGGAAACTGCGGCCGAAGAAGATAAGGCTATCGAAACCCTCGATGGTGCTGAGTGGATGGGTCGCGAAATGAAAGTTAACAAAGCCAAAGAACGTGAACAGCGTCCCTCTGGTGGCGGTGGCTACGGTGGTGGTCGCGGCGGCGGTGGACGTAACCGTTACTAAGATAATTAACATTTAGCGATTGTTCATCTTAACTCTATGGCAATCACTATTTTTGTAATTCTTCTCGTTGAGTCGCCTTGTTGTGCTAATTTCACTTAGTAACCTTAACAAGACGACTTTTCTGTCTCTGTATTAGTTAATTTAAATAATTTTTCCGTTCTTTCTCTATTGAGATTAGGAGCGGTTTTTTTATGATTATTATGGGCGATACCTATTAAAAAATCAATAACCAGACTATGACTCGGATTGCCATTATTGGAGCGGGGGTCGTGGGAGCCGCGATCGCCTATGAACTTAGTTTAATCCCAGGGCTAAATATTATTTTACTGGATGAACAAAAACCGAGTTCGGGTTCAACGGGGGGAGCTTTAGGGGTACTAGCGGGGGTTATCCATAGAAAGGGCTGGACGTTACGCAAAGCCAGTTTAGAACGCTATGAAACTCTCATTCCTGAGTTAGAATCTCGCACAGGTCAGGCGATTCCCTATAATCGTCAAGGAATTTTATTGTTACAATCGACAGAAACAAAAGAAGAATCTAAAAAATGGCATAAATTACAAAGCGATCGCCAAAATCAGGGTTATCAACTAGAAAGATGGGATTTAGAACAATTAAGCAAAAAATGTACTTATCTTGCCCTAGAAAACGTTATTTCGGCTATTTATTCTCCCCAAGATCGACAGGTTCATCCCGCTAGATTAACGGAATCCCTAATCCAGGCTGCTCGTTTAAATGGAGTCCAGTGTCGATTTGGGGTAAAAGTAGAACTATTACCGCCTCAAGCTTTTGTAAATGGCGAAAAAGATAAAATTCATTTACATCAGATTCAAACTTCCCAGGAGACTATTTCAGTGGATCAGGTGGTCATCAGTGCGGGTATTGGTTCCAGACAACTTAGCCAATCCTTGGGTCAACTCCTGGATATTCGACCTGTTTTGGGACAGGCATTACATCTTAAACTGCCCGAACCGTCTAAACATCTTGAGTTTCAACCTATTGTCACCAGTCATGATATTCACATTGTTCCCCTGGGTTTAGGAGAATACTGGGTTGGGGCTACGATTGAATTTCCTGCTGAAGAGGGTGAAATTCGTGCCGATCCTCATTTACTTGAGAGTCTTCATCAACAGGCGATCGCGGTTTTTCCCGCCTTAAGTGAAGCTCAAATTCTTCGCTCTTGGTCTGGCAAACGTCCCCGTCCTGAAGCAGAACTCGCCCCTGTTATTCGGGAACTGGAGGGTTATGACAATGTTTTATTAGCAACGGGGCATTATCGAAATGGGGTTTTGTTGGCTCCTGCAACGGCTTTGGTGATTAGGGATAAAGTGCTTTCTCTGCTGGATTGAAATTCTTAAGGGGAAACGGTCAAAAGATGCGATCGCCTTCAGGGGTAAAGTAAAGTTTAATCAATTGTCCACTTTTTAGCGAGTTTGTTTAATCTATTCAGCATTTTATTTTACCTTGCGATTCAGTATTATTAATCCCTAATTCTAGAAGAGATCGCGCTCAAAGCTTGACGTATTACGCGAAACGGAATAGTCTTTAAATATGATTCAATCTTTCCGATGTAAACAGACTCGTTCGTTATTTGAAGGTGGTGATCCTCCTCGATTTCGAGCCTTTAAAGAGACTGCTATTCGGAAGTTGACTCAGTTAGAGGCGGCTCAGACTTTAGAATTCCTTCGTTCTCCACCAGGTAATCAACTGGAGGCTTTAAAAGGCGATCGCAGAGGTCAATACAGTATACGTATTAATAGCCAGTTTCGGTTATGTTTTGTTTGGACGGCGAATGGCCCGACTGATGTTGAAATTGTTGATTATCACTAATAATTTGTTATGACAGAGCGACCGATCAATCAAATGCGTCCCGTTCACCCAGGCGAGATTCTGCGTGAGGATTTTCTTGTGCCGCTTAAGATGAGTGTTAATGCTTTAGCGTTGGCTTTAAATGTTCCTGGGAGCCGAATTCATGAAATTGTTAAGGAGCGTCGTTCGATTACAGCAGATACGGCAGAAAGATTGGCTCGCTATTTTGGTGGAGATGCAGTTTCTTGGCTTAATTTGCAAGCAATGTATGACCTGAAAACTTTATCGACTCGTGATGAGATTAATCAACGGGTTCAGCCTCGTAATACGGAACAAGTGGCTTAAGATTCAGAAGCAAACTAAAGTTTAATCAATTGCTTATTGAGCCGTAGAAAATAATCGAAATTTATGGTTGCCGCGATCGCCTTTTTAAATTTCGTTATCCCAACCAACTGCGATCGCCATCTTCTCTATTTCTATTGCTATGTAATGTCAAAATTAGTCATTTAAAAATTATGAGTTTTCAATATTCTCAGTGGGGGCAAATTTAGCAAAAACTTCTGCTTCTGTCATATTCAGGGTTTGATTGGCAAATTCATAGTAATTGGGCTTCCTGTCTATGAATATTTGCTCTGTAAACTCAAATTCAATGCCCTCTTGGAAAAGACCTACAGGGACAAAATATTGATTGGGATGCAATAACCTAGAAAAAATATGCGTACCGCACTGACCACAAAATGCTCGTTCGGCCCATTCCGAAGATTGATATACCTTGAGTTTATCAACTCCCTCGATCTGTACATCTGAACCGCAGGAGATCGAGAATGCTGGGCCACCGCTCCATCGACGACACATTCCACAGTGACAGGCATCTACGCTTTTTTTATCGGGAGTTTTGACGGTTATTGTTCCACAAAGACATTTGCCATCCATTTTTATTTCCTTTGTATTGAATGATTGAAATACAAATATATTAAATGATATGCAAATATTTTGTCAATATTGATTAAGTTATCGTAATAAATCGCGATCTCGTTGTCAGTGCGATCGCCGTAGTGGGTTATTTAACGCACCTTTTATGTTTATGAATATGATACTTCCATATCCAGAAAACTCGCGATCGCCAATTATCAGTATTAAACTAATTAATATCTTGCTCAAATTGTCGTAATGCCACACTAGAACCCTGATACCAAGCTAATTCCACATATTTTGGCAAAATTAACTTCACATCCCAAGAATTTAACAAAAGACTGTGAAAACTTTCCTGATAATCCCCATCAACAAAAAGATAAATACTCAAAGTCCCAGGTCGATAAATCCATAACTCAGGCATCGCTAAGGGTCGATAGGCTTCTAAACTCGTAACCGAAGTTAAATCCACTTCTATCGCCAAATCGGGCGGCGGATCAATGGTTAAATCAATGCGATTTTTTCCTAAAATAGCCTGACGATTCTCCACATAAAAACAGGTATCAGGCTCTACTCCCGCTTCCTTAAACCGTTTAAAGGTAATCGGGTCAAAACAGTGCCAATCTCGTCCTTGAAAGCGTAATAAATATTTAACTAAATCTCTGAGAGCATCAATACGGTTTCCATGACTAGCAAGGGGCGACATAAGGCGAATTTCTTGTTTTTGAGCGTTGAAGTAGAGCTTGGGTAGATTTTTGTCTTGACGAAGGGCTAAAAGCTGTTCATAATCTTCCCAGGTTTGATTGCGGAGAATGACTTCACTGCCTGGGGTTAAACTTAAAGTATCTGAGCTAACCGTAATCAACATTGTTTTTTTCAACCGATACTGTCCTATCCTAGTTTTAACCCATTTCGCCAATATCAAGGCACAAAACCCAGCTAAAAACAATCTAAGACCAGGCTGAGATACTTGAATCTATTGATAGGCTCAAGTTTATGCGAGGGTTATTACTGGCGATCGCGTTAATCGCGTTAGTTAATCAAAAAACATCGTTAAAATTATTTTGTCTAAAATATCCATGAAAATCATTCATTCTCTGACTTTACTGACCCTGGGTGTCATTAGTAGTTGTGTTTTAGCTCTGCCCCATCGGGTTATCGCGGCGGAACCTACTAAAACTTCTTCTGTCGAAACTTCTAGTAAATTAACGGAAGAAAATGTATCTCAGGCCATGAAAGCCATTGCCGAAGCCGAAAAAAAAGAAGATATTGATACATTATTAATGTTTCTCGTTCCCTACGGTGTTTCTGAAGTCACGGTAGAATCCCAGGGCAATAGTATTACCCGAAACTTGGAAGGGGTTGAGGCTCACCGAGAGATGTTAGAAAAGACCTTTAAACGGGTGAAAAGTCGCGATATTCTCAATGAACGTCAAACCATTCGTTTTACTCCTGATGGTCAATTGGCGATTGTCACGCGGGCAACCATTGAAAAACTCACGACCGAAGATGGTAAGCAATTTATTTCTGCGGGGACGGATACTTTTCGTTTTGCTTGGATTGACAATCAACCGAAAGTGATTTCTACCAAAAGTCAAGGCTGGCTCGAAGAAAGACCAGCTTCTGCCAAGTAAAACCCCAAATTCCGAACATTTTTTACTGAATCTAACATTCTGAACCTTATTATGAAGCGAATTACAGTTATTAGTCTGACCACCGCGATCGCGATCGGTAGTTTTCCCCTATTCTCTCGTCCTGCCCAGGCCAGTTGGGGAGACTTTTTTCTCGGAGTCGGTGCAGGAGTCGGAACCAGTGCGATTATTAATAGCAACCGACGCGCCCAGCAACAGCGTTATGCCCCCGTTTCGCCCGATCAGGAATTTTTCCGAGGGGTTCAAGACGGACTGAATGGCGCAAGATACGATAATCCCCGCAATTCCCCTGATTATGACCGAGGTTTTGAAGAAGGAGTCCGCAGACGGAATAATTCGAGGTAGATAGGTTAAAAAAGGGCTAGGGATTAAACTTTTATCTCAGCCCTTATTTTTACAGACGATAACAAATCGACATATAGAATTTTGTCATATTATCTCGCGATTTCGCTGTGGGAACACCCAAAACTTCGTTGCACCAAAATACACCAAAGTCAACCAAAGTAGTGCTAAATTAGTACAAAGCTATACTAGATTGATTTAAGGTAATCAAATTACATAAACTCAATATGTATTTTTAGTAACGGGCCGCCGCCGATATGGGCGATAAAGAATAATATGGCAAACATTTTAATGAAATCAGGAGAAATTCGAGAGATTGCTGACGAAGAAATGCTATCGTTTCTCGAAGAAAACCGTGACCTAATCCAAATTCGTCACAGTGCGAGAAAAAGACCTGTTAAAAGAGAGGAAACAGCAGAAATTCATCTTACCAGTACAAAATAACGTCAACTTCTGTATCCCTGTATTGGTAATCGCCATTTTCGGATTGGTCTGAGGTTTCTGAATATTCGATGTCACACTGTCGGAATAGCTTATAACTCGTGTTCGGATCATCTTTGGGATGTTCTCGATACTCTTGTTCTCTACCCAATTCCACATAGACATATAAACCTTTGTATGTCCCATAAACTGTCTCATTCGACTGGGCCGCTTTAAATTCGAGACGATTGAGAGCTTTAATTTTTTTGACCATCTGTTTTCCAACTGTAAATTTTAATTTGTTTTAATTTTCAAGACTTGTACTTTACTTAACCTGAACTCAGGTTAGGTTATCAGATTTAGAACCTCTGAACGATTACATATGAACTTCCCAATCGCAGCAAGCTGCGCGGTATGTGACCCATAAACCTTAAATCAATTTTAGACAAGGTTTTGATAATTTCCATACATGGTATGATTTATTACAATTTGCTGTAAGGAATGAAAATCTATTAAGTTGCGCATTTGAAGTTCCAAAGCAAGAGCTTCATCTTTAGTTAAACAACAATATGCCTGGGTTATTTTTCATTCCTTAATAAAATATTTATAAGAGATTTTCGCGAGTGGAACCCCATCCATTTAAAGATGATGTTCGATTTTCTGAACAGTCGATGTGTGACTTCTGCCACATGAGCCGCGATACTATTTCAGTTTTTAGGAAAATGAGCGTTTTTCATCGGTAATACTCTCTTAGTAATTTTCTTATCATTAAAACGTAGTAGAAGAAGTGTAGAGGAAATAATAGATGAGGCTCAATTTGGATTAATTGATAGAAAAGCTGGGAGGTTTCTGTTGGGGTAATCATTTTTTTGTTAGTGATTTTTGTCGATTATGGATTTATACACTTCATCGTTAGGAATGAAAAATGAATAACCTAGTCACTTTGTTGTTAAACAAACGTGAATTTCTTGCTTTGAGACTTCAAATGCACAACTTAATAGATTTTCATTCCTAAGTTAAATAAACGAGTTCAATATTTTCAATCAGGTCGGAGGTTTTCGGCAAGCCAACTGATAATTGTTAGCTTGTCTTCCGCTTCAAGCTCCTTTAGCCGATCCTTTATATTTTCTAGGTTTTCCTTTGGTTTTTCTGATCCCGTTAATTTGGAGATCGGGATATTAAAATATTTGGCGATCGCGTTGAGTGCATTTGCGGATGGGAGGGTCTTCCCGTTGACGTAGCTACGAAAACTCGCGTCACCGATGCCGATTTTTTTTGCAATTTGAGTCATATTTCTTCCCGCAACCAAGGGTTTTAGAATTGCCGAAAGTTCCTCTTTTTCAATGCTAACTACTTCCATTATTAGATGATCTCCATTGCGAGTTGTAAAAATCTTTTTTGCTCGGACTGGTTTAACTTCTTGAATAAGGAGAATAACTCTGTTGCAGAATTAATTCCCTCATCCTCCTTGTAGAGCATTTTCCACAATTCACCTTCCTGCAAATTCAGAAATTTTTCTATCTTTGCAAGGCTTTCTGCCTGGGCCGAGTTTTGTCCTCTCATATAGGAGCGGAACCGTTGATCTTTAATACCAATAGCCCTGGCAAGCTCGGCATCGCTTTTGTAGCCGTGCTTTTGCTTCAGATCTTGCAAAATCGCTGCTAGGCGATCACGCTCTCGATGATTCATATCTTATATCTTTGATTACTAACGTTGATCTGTTCAAGTATAGCGCAAGAGCTTGGATACTGTCAATACTATATGAACATCATTCTGTTTTTTTAACAGTAGAAATTCTCACTCTGCTTCTATATCCATTTCTTACCTAATTATGAAGAAGGAAAAAAGATTCGCATAAACTTCTAAGTGTGATGGATTCCGTCGCTTCGTTGGCTAAGTATCGACATATAAATAGTTTAATCGATATTATAGCGGATGTCGCCATTAAGGAGCAATGGAACGAAAATATACTAAAAGAAAAAATCGCTAAAATCTTTTCTTGAAGCAGACTCTAATACACCTCACTCATGTGACTACCGCTATAGTATTTTAATCAATGGATGATTTAGGGGATGTTTTGACTTAATGTCCCGAAAACGCGATCGCCAAGCCTAACGAAGACCTCGACTAGCACGGAATTGCTGAATTTCATCAACCAATGCCTGGCTAGATTGTCCAGAAATGAGATAAATTTTGAATTCTTGTCCCTGACTCAAATGTTGAGCATAGGAAGAATAGGAGTCAATAAAAGGTTTAAACTCAGAATTTTGAGAAAGATAAACCTCGAAAAATGGCACTAATAAACCATCGCGGTAGGTATTAAGTAAATCTGGACTAGGAAGAGTTAACTCTCCCATTGAACCCAAAAGATCCGAGATTCCCGCATCCAATTGGGAAAAATCCACATGGGCCTGACCATCAGAAAGCACTAAATATTTATCCGCACTCCCCAACCAGGGAAAAGTCCGCATCTGTTCGAGAACGGCAGGAGCCGCAGGATCAAAACTCCCCGCCAAAAGCACAACGGGAATTTTCACCTTAGCCAGCCCTTCTCGGCCAAATAAAGCACTGGTGACGGGATTGAGGGTAAAAACAGAGGTAATCCGTTCATCTCGGAAAGAATACTTGTCCTGGGGCAAATCGAGAGCCTGACATTGAAGAAACAGAGACGTATTGGGATAATTACCAGGCCCACAGTCCCGCTTAAGATTCTGCCAATCAATTTCTGCTCCTGCTACCAGCAAAGCCGTTGTTCCCCCAAAGGAATGGCCAATGATTCCCACTGAACTTAAATCTAGACGACCCGAAAATTCCCTCTGATTACGCCGTTCTAATTCATCTAAAACGTAACTAACATCCTTGGGTCGATCCAGAAATTCATTTTGATAAAAGACTTCACGGGACAAACCGCTCAATAAAGCCTGGGCTTGCTGAAAATCACTGCCAGGATGTTGGGGCATAATAACGAGATAACCGTAGGAAGCCAAATGTTCGCCAACGGTAGCAAAGTCTTCAGGACGGGAGGCTAAACCATGAGAAAAAACAATAACAGGGGTTTTTCCTGCACGTTGACGTTGAGGTTGATAAATATCGACATAAAAATTTCGGTTACGGCTTTTATCTTCTAACTGCCATCTTAATTTCGGTTGAACGCCGTAGGGGCCAGGTTTGCGAGGATCGATTAATTTCGCAAAATCCGCAGGCGTTTGGGTGGCCGCTTCCTGGGCAGACAATTTAGCCATCCTCACAATAAATTCCTGGGTGGCATCCACAATAATTTTTGTCGCTTGTACTGTTTCTAAAACTAATTCCCCCTGAATCTGCATATCGGTGGGTAATTTTCTTAAGAAATTGATGGCAGTTAATCCTTGAGGATCGAGGGCGGCAGAAATCATGGCTCCTCGAATAGCATGAACGCCATTGCGTCCTCCCTGAATGGTGACTAATCTTCCGATGCGCGAAAGAGCATCCTTCCCTAAAGAGGTATTGAAAAATCGGGAAAGTTGAACAGGATTAATGTCTAATCTTTTTTTGAGAGCTTCACGCAATTCCACCCTCTGCTCTGCGGTCACTCCCAAGAGATCAAAATAAAACCGAAGATTGGCATCCACAATTCCTTCGTTAGCAAATTTTTCAATAGAAGCGGTTCTGATAGAAACATGGACAGGGGCGAAGGTAAAAAAGATTCTTTCGGCGGCTTTGACAGGGAAAGAGATGATTAAGGCAGAAATAACAGCTAAGGTTACAGGGCGAACCCAGCCACTGAGACGATGAGGGCGTTTGAGCATTATTCTTTTGATTAGGATTTTTGAATGATTTTCAAAATTATTGATTCTTTGAACAATTCTAAGCCTAAGATACCGCGTTTTCTGATTTTTGTTAGGTTTGTTCCCCAAAACGATAGCCTCTTCCATAAACGGTGTGAATGAGGGGCGTTTCTCCATTGGTTTCTATTTTACGGCGCAGAAGACGGACAAGGGCGGCCAGGACATTACTATTGGGCTGGTCGGTTTCTGTCCAGAGAGATTGATAAATTTGTTCATGGGTTAATAATTGTCCAGGGTGCTGCATGAGAAAGGAGAGGAGTTTCACTTCTTTTTCTGATAGATTAATGATTCGGCCTTGGCGATAGGCGGTTTGATTATCTTCGTCTAGTTCAAAATCAGCGACTTTTAGGCGATCGCTGAAAGATTGGTTTTCGGGTGGAGAAAAACGACGCAATAAGGCCCTTACCCTAGCGAGTAATTCCCGAAGTTCAAAGGGTTTAACTAAATAGTCATCGGCTCCTGCGTCTAGCCCTAAAACTCTATCATCCAGGGTGTCTTTGGCTGTGAGGAAGAGAACGGGCGGATTTTTGCGTTGCGATCGCGTACCGAGTGGACTTTGTGAATTTTCGGCTTGGGTTCGGAGTTTTTGACAAATTTCTAAACCCGATAGATAGGGTAACATCCAATCTAGGATCAGTAAATCATAATCATTCTCTAGTCCTAAATTCAAGCCTTCTAGTCCATTATTGGCTACATCAACTTGATATCCCTCATGACGCATCACCTGACTGAGGGAAGCGGTGAGTTCTATTTCATCATCAACCAGAAGAATTTTCATAGGGCGATCGCGTTTTTATCTCTACTGTAAGCAAATATTAAGAAAAGTTTCATAAAATGATAGCCAGAAAAGGATAACTCTAGAGAAATTATAACTTTTGATACATTTTATACGGTTTTTTAATAACTCTTTACTTGAGTTCATCAAAAATTTTAATAAAGATTTAAGATTTATAACAACTTTGTTTAAAATAGCGAAACCCATCTAGAGTAAGTGTATCCAATCAGGGATTCACAGATCGCCTACTTGGGTAGTACAAATCGATCATAGAGATATCTGAATATGTCTAATTTACTGAGATCCCTTGCCCTAACCACCCTCTTTAGTTTTACGACCCCGATTGTCTTCCTGGGGGGATTATTGCTGACGCTCTGGGTGCTGAGTTTGTTACCTTTAATTGCCTTTGTGGGTCAATTTGGCGAAAATCAAGTCGTTGAATTTCTCACCATTTTTGGAAATGGCTGTCCTTTGACGGGCCTATTTATTATCGGGGCAACTTGCGGTTTAGTTGGTGGAGCGTTCAATTTATTCAATTTTTGCCTTTATCAAAATGTCCGTGTGCGGAATCCCTAACTGTCCTGCGATCGCCCTAGAATTTTCCTTTCTTCGATATCGTTAATATAGGATTGAACCATGTTTAAGACCCTAACCTAGTGTTAAATTCTGGGTTAAATTTTTAAAGGATTCTATATTAATGAGTGTTATGCAAGTTATTCCCTGGTCACGTTGGCAAAAACGCTTTATTTCTCTACTGTTAATCGCGACGACTACTTTTGGTCTAACTTTCGGTTTTTCCCAACCCAGCTACGGGCAGTCTTGGTTGAACCTCCTCTTTCAAGGGATTCAAGTTTTACAGCTTTCTAGTTTGTCCAATTCCCAGGAAGTTCGTTTAGGACAACAAATTAATCAACAATTAATCCAACAAGGTAAATTTCAGGTTTCCCGCGATCGCCGCTTGAATGGCTATGTGAATGAAATCGGTCAACAGTTGGCCCGAACCAGTAAACGTCCTGATATTCCCTACACTTTTCAGGTCGTCAATGATCGGGCCATCAATGCCTTTGCCACGATGGGCGGTTTTGTTTATCTTAATCGGGGAATGATCGAAGCGGCGGATACAGAAGCAGAGTTAGCGAGTGTGATCGCTCACGAAATTGCTCATATCGTGGCTCGTCATGCGGTGACTCAAATGCGCGATGTGGCTCTATCCCAAGGTTTGATGGGAGCGGCGGGTTTACAAGAAAGTACTATTGTGCAAATGGGCGTACAATTGGCGGTGAATTTACCCAATAGTCGGGAAGCGGAATTACAGGCGGATCAATTAGGGTTAGAGAATTTACAGCGAGTGGGTTATGCTCCCATTGGCATGATTAATTTTATGCAGAAGTTATTACGGGCAGGCGGCGGCGGCACACCAGAAATTTTAAATACTCATCCCGATACTCGCAATCGAATTATTGCACTCCAACGAAGAATTGATCGCAACACGGCCTATGAAGGTTTTGGTTTAGATGAACAGGATTATCGCGATCGCATTCAGGCTTCACGGTAAATTGGGTTCTTGCTTGATGAGTAATTCTAAGAGGGTTTCGATTTTAGCTTTTTTTTCAGGATTAAGCCTTTGATAGGCTTGGGCAATCTCTGGTTTTACTTGAATGGTAATTGTTTCCATAATTTATATCAATAAAACTAATTTAGTGTAACAATTTTAAGCAGTGCAGAGAGCGATTATTTATGACAAGATTATTGTAAAGAGGCGATCGCTTTTTTAACTAAGTAAGTGGGCTTAATTAATTGTTAGATGGTAGAACAGG
>Ga0114972_10003371_pt1 | contig 11964 bp, 10 predicted proteins | sample M_140807_EF_Meta_FD_87354 | JGI IMG/M metagenome (GOLD analysis project Ga0114972, IMG submission 87354) | Freshwater microbial communities from Lake Montjoie, Canada to study carbon cycling - M_140807_EF_MetaG | ecosystem: Environmental > Aquatic > Freshwater > Lake | place: Lake Montjoie... | reverse complement strand
TCCACCCGTCAATTTCCATCGCATCTCTGAGCGCACAGTGCAGGAGGGCTTGGGTGCTTCGATCGGCCAGAGCCCCGAGTTCGTCGGCAAGTGGACGGATGCGATCGATAACGCTTTTCTTCCCAAGAATGACGGCGGCTTCGGGGCCACCGAGGAGATATTGTGTTGGGGCGATGAACAGGTCGGGGCCACCGTCCCATCGACGGGTCATGGCCGTGGTTTTGAGATTGGACCAATCGAGGTCAACCAAACTTGCGTCTAAGGCCAGAGTGCAGAGGATGGCCCCTGAGGCTTGGGCGTGCTCGACGGCTGCATAAACGTCGTTTTCTGCAGTGATCGGGGTGGCTTGGAAGATCAGGGACTTGCTATGCATGGCCGCGGCTTTTGCATAGTCATCGTTTAAGCAATCGGCATTACTCCCTATCTCGGTGACCTTAGCCCCCGCCGAGTCGATCAGTGCTCGCAGGTGCACCCCGGCTGGGTTTCCAGAAACGGGAATGCGTAGGCAGGCGATCCGAGGCAGGATGACATGGGAGCCCTGGTGGCTGGGATCCTGCATCCAAGCACCAACGACCAGCTGCACGGCCGTGGGGATATTGGCAACCACAAGCCCATCGGCGGCGCCGGTTGCTGAGACCAAAAGTCGTTGGAGTTCTTGGGCGATCCCTGTGTCTTGGGAGTAGCCCGAGTGCAGGTATGCGGCGAGTCTGCTAACGTTTGGGCTCAGAGGCTGAGTAGTCCAACGCGAATGAAACAATTCGCCAGTGGCATTGATACCCGTTTCGAGTGCACGCAGGGTGGACGAATCGCTGTTGGCGAACCATGGTTCAGCGGTCCGCTCGAGCCACTTACCGGCTTGCCGCAAGACTTCTTGGACGCTGGCAGCCGAGGGGACTTCTTTGATCCCCAATTTTTGAGCGGCCTCCTTAATGGCTTGGTTCAATGCCGGGTTCCCGAGCCACTGGGAGACCTGTTTCATCGCTTCGGAGGGTCCGAAGCCAAAGGGTGGGATTTGCATAAATTCGACTCGGTAGAGAGAGATTTATCCTCGTCCGGTGAGTCTCCAGCGACTTCGGAGCAGGAGTGCAGTCAGCGAGAACAGAACCAGAGTAGCAACTGTGGTGACTCCAAAGTAGCTGGCGACAAACAACCAATCGCCAGGTTTTGTTTTCGACATTTCCAATCCAGACATTACGCTGGTCATCGGAACACTTTCGGTAGCCATCAGCGGGCTGGTGACCCCGATGTATCGATACACGGAGGTGTCCTGATCCTCCGGCGCGCTGCTGGAAATCAAAAAATAAATCGCCAAGGGCAGCAGATACAGCGCCAGTAGGGTTATGTAGGAAAGCATCAGTGCCGTGCTGGTTTTGCGGACAATTGTCGAAATGAAGAGCGACAGGACCGAGTTGAAAACCGATGCAAAAAACAGGATCACGACGAACGTAATCATCGCTAGCCAGTTTCGATTCACCTCGGGGTTGATGCACGATAGCAGCATCGGGAACATCAGAAAGGCAGTTAAGACCACTGAAACACGGTAACCTGCGAGCAGTTTTCCCCAGAGTATCTGACCGGTCGAGATGGTGGTCGTCAGGAGCAGGTCGAGCGTCTGGCGTTCTCTCTCTCCGGTGATTGTTCCGGCGGTGAAGACCGGTGCGCACAAGATGTTGAATACCAGAACGTAGCCAACATAGAAGTAAGCTAGGTCGGGTTTCCAGAAGAGCAAGATCGTCATCAGGGGGATCGCCAGAATCATGCTCAGTTGAATCACGATCCGGAGCATCAAGGTCCCCTGGCTGAAAAGCTCGGCATGCATCTCCTTGTCGTAGATTGGATTGGCATCGTCGGTCATGAGTGTTCGCCGGCGGGGAGGTGCGAACAAATTGTCGGGGAACTGGTCTCGCTGGATGACCAACCCCACGGCCTCCTTTTGCTCGTTCTCCAGATCGACCACATCGGCACCCTGGCTGCCGATGTCGGGTGGATAAAGAAGTCTGTTCGCGGCGACCGAGAGCAGCATTACGCTAAAAACAATCGAAAACACGGGCACGAAGGTGACCATCCCAATCAAGCGGATATCCGCCCGTGAAGACAGGACTATCCAGGCCATCACGCCGAGGATCAGCATAGGCAGAATGACAACGTAGCTAACGACCAACGACGAAGACGTACGCTTGAAATAGGAGGAGCAAAAAACACTGATCGATCCAAACAGCAGGATCGCAAAGAGCAGTCCGATGTAGGCTGCTAGCAGTTCGTAGAGCGACACCCCACCCAAGGGTAAACAGAGCATGATGATCGGCAGGGAACCGACAATCAGGACGACTAGGTGGGTCAGGGCTGCGATGAGTTTACCAAGTATGATTCGCCATGGTTTCAGCGGGCTAGCAAGCAGCATCTCATAGGTTTTGCGCTCTTTTTCTCCGGTAATCGCCCCGGCGGCAAAGCTCGGGGCCATCAAGGAAGCGATGGCGAATTGACCGATGAAGAAAAAATCGACCAGTCTTTGAGCTGCGGCCGATTCGGCCGTCAAATCGATACGGGTTTCGCGCGGATAAGCGATGAGGATGACTGCGGCCAAGGCCAATTGGTACACAAGCAGCAACACAAACGCGCGTGGAGCCCGTAGGTTGGATAGGAGTTCACGTTGCAATACCGGATTGTCGACGAGGTACATGGCCTGAGGGTTTTAGGATTTCGTGATCCATTCGACCGGCTGAGGAGCTATCTCGGCAGTGCATGCCGAGCCGCAGTCTTTTCTGCCGCTACCTTCGAGCCGGCTGATGATCTTAACCGTCATATCCTGTTGGCAGAGGATCTGGCAACTGAGACGTAGTTCCGTTACGCCTCGGGCTTCGAGCACCTGTTTCTCCGCAACCGTCATTGCAGAAGGTTCACCGGAGAGGAATTCGACTCGGCAGGTAGTGCATCGCGCGTTGCCTCCGCAAGCGTGGAGTTGGTCGCTACCGACCTCCTCTCGCAGAGCATTCACGAGGCGTTTGCCTGCGGGGACTTCGAATTCTCCAACACCCTCGACAGTAAGTTTTGGCACAGGACACCCTTTCAGATCGATCAAGTTCTAGTTTGAATGAACAAGGTTGTAGATGGATGGTATTTTGTAGCTCTAGCTCAGCCACAGCATGATGTTTGTGTCGGGACGGATGCCAGATCCGACTCCTGAGAGCTGGACGAACAACCACCAGCTTGGCACCCCGAGGGATCGCTGCAAGCCGACGGTTCGGCCGGCAGTGAGGCTTGGCCGGTGATCTGGAACCCCAGGTCCTCGATCATCCGATAATCCTCCGATGGGGCTTGGCCTTGTGTCGTCAGATAATCACCAACGAAGATGCTATTTGCGACCATCAATCCAAGGGGTTGCAAGGCTCTCAGGTGGCGTTCTCGCCCGCCAGCGATCCGCAACTCGCTGCTTGGGTTGACGAAGCGGAACATGGCCAAAGCTCTTAGGCAATCGCGAGGAGTAAGGTATTCCTTGAGTTGCATGGGAGTACCATCGATCGCGTGCAGGAAGTTCAGTGGGATCGATTCGACAGAGAGTTCATTCAAGGAGAAGGCCATGTCGACGATGTCTTGTCGGCTTTCCCCCATCCCTATGATTCCACCGCTGCACAGTTGCAAGCCTGCTTTACGGACGTTCTTGAGCGTTTCGACTCGATCTTCAAACGTATGGGTGGTGCAGATCTCCTTGTAGTACTCTTGGCTGGTGTTGAGATTGTGGTTGACCTTATCAACACCGGCGGCCGCGAGCCGTTTGGCTTGGGTCTCACTGAGCAGACCTAGGCAAGCACAGATATTCAGACCGTACTTCTGCTTGATCTCAGGAACGATCTTCTCAACGGCTTGGATCTCTCGCTCGTTGGGAGCGCGACCGCTTATGACGATGCAGTAGGTTTTGCTTTGTCGCTCGGCAGCAAGCTTGGCACCTTCGAGGAGTTTATCTCGGCTCAGAATGTTGTATTTGGGAATGGGAGCATCGGAAATCTTTGACTGGCTACAGTAGTGGCAATCCTCGGGGCAAAGTCCGCTCTTGGCATTCATCAGGAAGTAGAGCTGTACGGTGTTTCCGAAATACTTTCTTCGGATTGCGAACGCAGCATCTACAAGCTCCATGAGTTGGTCGTCGGGGGAGTCAAGGATTGCCAATGCCTGTGCCTTCGAGACGGCACCTCCGTCGAGGACTTGGGCGGCTAGAGTTCGCCATTCACTGGTACTACCGACCAGATGCGTCGATGTGGGCATTTTGTTCCTTGTTTAAATAGGGGGTCTAGCGACTTTGTTTAGCGACTTGGTCAAATGAAGGGGTCCCCGGCAGTGCCCTCGGCAAAGTCGGAACAATCCGAACGAAGTATCGATTGTAGCATTACCCAGGCGGTTTACGTACACCGCAAATCCCCTACACGTGGGTTCCCCTGAGATTTCTTGGCAATTATTTCACCCAAGCGCCGATCCACCGATCTGAGGGTGTGGTCTGGCTCCTGCATGCAGAGGCCAGACCCACTGCGGCATCCCATCGACACTGATTCTCCATCTATGTTTAGGCTTACTCATGGTTTACCCCCGTTCGTTTGAAGACAACGCGGCGGAACAGGTCGACGACGAAGTTCTGCTACTGAACAAGCGTCGGGCAAGCCCACAGGGTGACCATTTGCAGTCCCCCCTGGAGACTTATCTTCGAGAGATCAACGAAACCCGATTGCTCACTGCCGAAGAGGAGCAGTCTTTGGCGCGTCGTATTGGCAACGGGGACGCGGAGGCTCGGGACCGGATGGTCAGAGCCAATCTGCGGCTGGTGGTCAACATCGCCAGAAGTTATGTGGGTAAGGGCCTAGGGCTCCAGGACCTGATTGAGGAAGGCAACTTGGGGTTGCTCAGAGCTGTCGAGGGATTCGATCCTGAGATGGGGAATCGTTTCAGTACCTATGCCAGCTACTGGATTAAGCAATCGATCAAAAGATCATTGATCAACTCCTCAAAAACCATCCGCATCCCCGCTTACATGGTCGAGTTGCTCAGCAAATGGCGGCGGGCAACGAACCGACTTTCCGATGAGCTCGGGCGGGCACCCACCCAGGAAGAGACGGCACGCTTATTGGGTTTACCTAAGAAAAAACTGCCGATCATCAAGAAGGCGATTCAGATCCACAATGCGACTCCTCAAGGGGACCAATCCGAACAAGGCTGGTCGCTCGGTGAGATGGTCGCCGACGAACGGCTCAAGAGTCCCGACGAGGAGCTTCTGGATCACGATGTTCTCAAGACAGCCTTGGATCTGATCGGAACCCTCGATCCCCGCGAAGCGACAATACTTCGGATGCGTTTTGGCCTCAACGATACCCCGCCCCATACGCTCAAAGAGATCGGCCTGGAGTTGGGGTTGACTCGCGAAAGAGTCAGGCAGATCGAGACCGAAGCCCTGCAACGTCTGCACCAAGCCTTGAAAGACCCCAAGGAACGCTACGGACTGGCTTGATAACCACCTTGGCCAGCCCGATTTTCTGCCCCTGACTGAGGCTTGAGCGATTTTCAAAAAAATCCTTGGAAAACCCTAGACCATAGACCTGGGGTGGGCATAGGATTGCGACGTGGATCACTTCTGAATTCACGTTAGTTAGGAGTCTTCCGGCCAGTGAAGGTCAACTGCTTACGTCCAGCGCGTTTCGTGCTTGGTACAAATCCAAAACCACCACAGTTCGATTAGAATGATTGTCCCGGCCCTCGAATCCTCCGACAGCCATTCCTTGAGATCTCAGCCGATGATGGAAAGAGCAAACCAACCCTGGAATTATTTCCCTTCATTCCTTGATGACCCCGTTGTGAAAACACTCATCGGGGTTGTCCTTTTGGTCATTGTGAGTTTGATCGCTTTGTACGGCTTATCCCGTCTGCGTAGTATTAATGCTCACAATCTGCAAATCGAGGACACCGTCCGAAGGAATTTTGAAGAAATGAGAACCGAAGGTGACTTGGACGAACAGGAATTCCGAAAGATTGAGGCGTTGCTAGCGAGAAACACATCGAGCGATCAACGAACTGAATTGACGAACCCGCAATCGCCCAACCCATGACGAGTACATAGCCAACATGAAAATGATGGCTTACGAAGTGTTTCGTGTGGTAAGATGAACTGCGGATAGGATGCATCGTCATTGATCCATTAGCAACCAAGATCGGTCTGGGAGGCCGCACCTACGAGATTACTCGCAGGAAACCAACACCCAAAAGCTCGAAAGCCATGGCACGGATTGCCGGTTTGAAAGATCATCGAGAATCACTGTTCTCGAACCCTACAAACCATCGAGCAAACAACCCGTGTCCCCGTCGCGAATTGCGATGCACCGTAAGCATCCCGAGAAGCGATAGAATTGGAGTCGAGTATGACGTCAGGTAAGGATGTAGTGGCCGGCAGGAGAACTTCTGGCAATAATAACACCAAGAAGAACTGCTCTTTTTGTCGCAAAAGCTATCGGGATGTCGGCCCACTGGTAGAAGGGCCAGGCGAAGTCTACATCTGCGGTGAATGCATCGAACTGTGCTCCTCGATGCTCGAGCAAGAACAACGTCGACGAGGGCCGACGAAAAAACTCTTCGGCGACATCCCAACGCCCCGCTCCATCGTTGACCACCTCGATCAATACGTCATCGGCCAGAACCAGACCAAACGAGCTTTGGCCGTCGCGGTCCACAACCATTACAAGCGACTCAGCTCCGATTGGGAAGGCGGCGATATCGAGATCGAGAAATCGAACATTCTTTTGGTTGGCCCCACCGGCAGCGGCAAAACCTTGATCGCCAGAACTCTGGCCAAGATGCTCAATGTCCCTTTTGCGATCGGGGATGCCACGACCCTGACCGAAGCCGGATATGTTGGCGAAGACGTCGAGAACCTACTATTAAAGCTCTTGCACGCCGCCGACTTCGATATCGATGCCGCCCAGCGGGGAATCCTCTACATCGATGAAATCGACAAGATTGGCAAGACCAGTCAAAATGTGTCGATCACACGCGATGTCTCAGGAGAAGGTGTCCAACAAGCCTTGCTCAAAATGCTCGAAGGAACCGTTGCGAACGTGCCACCCCAAGGTGGACGCAAGCACCCCGAACAGCAGTACATCCAAATGGATACCACAAACATTCTGTTCATCTGCGGCGGTACCTTCGTCGGTATCGACGAAATCATCTCCAAACGACTCGGAAAGAAATCGCTCGGCTTCGGTCCAGGTGCAGCAGCTAAAGAAGAAAAGGACGTCGCGACGCTCCTCGGACAAGTCCACTCGGACGATATCCTCGAGTTTGGCATGATCCCCGAACTCATCGGCCGCCTGCCAGTGGTCACCGCCCTGGCCCCCCTGGATGTCTCAGGATTGGTCAAAGTCCTGACCGAACCCAAAAACGCTCTGGTCAAACAGTACCAAGCCCTCTTCGGGATGGAGAACTGCCAGTTGCAATTCACAGAGAATGCCCTGATGGCCATCGCCAAAAAAGCTCACACCAAGAGCGTCGGCGCCCGTGGCCTCAGAAGCATCGTCGAAGAGATTATGATGGATATCATGTTCGATCTCCCAGAACAGGAAGAAGGTACTCTCTACACGATCGATCTCGACGAACAAACCGGCAAAGTTGTTCCGACCAAGGCCCAGCCGCAACGCAAGGAAAGCGCCTAGCCGGAAAAACTCCAGTCCGCAATTCGTCAGAATCCCCCCGATTTTTACCGCCCGGCTAGTGTAAGCCACTGGCCGGGACCTTAGAATGAAAAAGTGAAAGCTAGCGTGCAAGCAAGAGCGTGCAAGCAATGGGAGTGGATCGATGAACAGTGAGCCAATCGAAACTCAAAAGCAATCAGATCCGACCAGTGCATCGGCGTCTGATTCCATCAACCCCGCCGATCCCACCGCAGCTTTCACATCCGTCTCGATCGAAAATCGATTGAAAGCTTGGGTGAAGTTCGTTGAGAAAGATACTCAGACGCAAGTCCAAGAATATTTGGAACAGATCGACGCGGGCCAAAGCGGCGAATAAGCCCCGGGTCCTCAATAGATTTCTTGGACTCGAATCCGAAATGTTCTGTCGGCATCCCAAAGATGCTCGCAAAGACTCCCTCGAGGAACTCTCTTGCATCCTGCGCTCGATTGCCACCCGATTGCCAATCGCACCGAGTCATCATGCGTTGCGATGGTTTCTTGCCAACGGATCGAGTCTATCGCTCGAGCTGGGTGGTTCGGCCGATCTTTCCAAGGCTTTGATCGAAATTGCTACTCCCGAAACGCGTAGCCCCCGGGAAGTTGTAATCTGCCAACTGGCCAACGATGGACTCCTTCAAGCGGCCCTTGAATCCATTAGACCGCCCGAAGAATGGTCGCTCATCAAATCCAATAGCGATGCGTATGGACATACTTTAGGCCAGCACGAATCGTATGATATGCGGATCGCACAAGGAGGTTGGCTCGTCGCCTGGTGGTGCGGACTCTTGCTCCTCCTCTTGCCTCTTGCTCTGTACCGACTTCTGGCAAGCCTCTGGCTAGGTTGCATGCTCTTGATGTCGATATGCCTGAGAGCCTTGCAGGGTGCCCAAGGCTCTAACGAATCGACCTCAACCAAACTGGACGATCTGAAAAATCATGAATCCCTTTTTGGCTTCCCGATAGCCCCTTGGCAATGGCTCCTTGCGGCCTCCGTACTGCGTCGATTGCACGCACCAATCGTTTTGCTTTTTGGCTGGCTGGTCGCCGCCGTCGCCCTGCGACCTCACCGACGAAATGCGTCAGCATTCCTAGCTACTAGGTGTCTCTTGGACGGTGCCGGACACTTGGATCCAGAGTCCAGGTTCTGGATCTCCTCCCGTGCTGCTATCGTCGATCGAGTGATCGGCTTTGGAAGCTACGACAAGCATCGGCCGATTTTTCGCTGTGATCCACTCCTGCGAAAGTTGCTCTCGGGACCATTTTGGAGCCTCGACCAATACCTGAAATTATTCCAGCCGGTTCAGCGAATCGAGATCGCTATCGGCGATTCAGGGATGTGCCATCAATCGCAGTGGCTCAGGCTCGGCTCAACCGCGTTGGTTCTCGATTGGGTAGAGCAAACAGATGCCCCGAATGTCATCCGGTTGCGTTCCGTCACCCAATCGATCCAGGAGTTCGCTCGCGATTGGATGCTGGTCCGAACGGTTCAAGATCGCACGGGGAACGACTTTAGAGCACGAGAGATCTCCAGAACGTACTTAAGGTCGCTCAAGAGTTGGCTCGACAAGCGATCCGACGTGCCTCGTGAGGCCTGGGAGATCATCGAGCTCTGGCAGATGACCCTCAACCAGATCGATACCATCCCCAAGAATCAAGGCCAACTACCGATGATGCTTGTCGGTAGACTCGACTGGGTCAGCAAGTTATGGCTGATTCAACAGCTAGACAAGAATACCGATTGGAGCATCAAGAAAAAGATTGATATCCGGTACCATGAGCTTTCTGAGCAGGGTTATTTTCGGCAGCTCCAGGAGGTCCTGCAGTTACCCCCACTCATCAGCGATCGAGAGATCCAAAAAGCAATGCGAGTTCCACCGACCGACTCCCCGGCCTGGAGACGCGGGAACTTGATCCGTGAACTCTCCGATTCCGATTCGGAACTTGTCGTGGACTGGGAATCCGCCACGTACAAATTGGAAAATGTGTCCTATCGGATTCTGTTCCGCCGCTGAGCTAACGCGATGGTGCCATTGCGAATCAAACGAAATCCCATAACATCGCTTGATTCTAGGCTTAGATACGATACCCTATCTTCGTAAGGCCGGATTGCAATGAATGCGGGTGTAACTCAGCGGCTAGAGTGCTAGCTTCCCAAGCTGGAAGTCGTGGGTTCGAATCCCATCACCCGCTCTTAAGACGCGCTCTTGGCAGGCGCAGCTTCCAAGACCCTCAGCTCCATGGGCATGAGGACTTCGTGAGCCGGAACCAACTCGATATGGCTGCATCGATCGAGCTCAAAACGACGCGGATTCTCACGGCACAAGCATAATGCCAGCAGCGATCGACTATCAGCCATCTTGATCGGACTGACGACCCTCTCGGTCAACTCCCCATCCTTGCTCCGATAACGGAGTCGAACGGCATAATCGTCTGGACAGTGCATCGCTCGCTGGATGATCGCGTAATCGCTCTTTACCATGACTTGCATCCCCCTCGTTAAACCCAACTCGGCTTCGAACCACTCGTGAAAAGTCCTCTTACCAACCACTATCGATACCTGTTGTGACACGTTTGGTCACTGCGCCAGCAGGAATTTGCCTAAACTGGAAAAAACTTGAAAAAACGGTAGGATCATGGGTCGGGAGGTCAAACCAACCCGAATTTTTCCCTCTACCCCTTGCCTCCAGGAAGGCTCCTGATGCTTCGACTAGCCCGGTTTTCATTCGGCGTAGGTGACCGGTTTGCCCACCAAGCACCCGCGCAGCTTCGCGCCTTTCAAAAACTACTTGACCAGGGTGTCGAAGTCGTTCCGGTTTGGAACAAGTCCAATCGCGAGCACTCCTTCATCGGCTCGCAACCGGAAAGTGTCCGAGCTGCCGCAGAGCAAGCGGTTCGGCAAGCCAACTGGTCGCTCCCCTGGCATACCGATGCCGACCATATCCGACTCGATACGGTCGATCGCTTTCTTGGCAGCTCGGATTTCTTCACCATCGATGTGGCCGACTCGATTGGCAAACCGGCCTCGGTAGAAATGATCCATCATTTCCTCAAGAATCATCCGGAGCTTTTTGGCAACCTACGTATCAAAGGGATTCCAGAATCGATCTTTCTCTCGGGTGATGCCCTCGAAGAAATCGCTTCGAAGTACCTAGCCGCCACCCAGGAAGCCGGTCGGATCTACCGCTACATCGCCCACAAACTCGGAGAAGGCAATTTCATCGCCGAGGTTTCGATGGATGAGACCGATTCGCCTCAAACGCCTCAAGAGCTACTGGTCATCCTGGCTGCACTGGCCGACGAACGGATCGCTCTGCAAACGATCGCTCCAAAGTTTACCGGTCGCTTCAACAAGGGGGTCGACTACGTCGGCGATCTGGACCGATTCGCCAAAGAGTTTCGCGACGACCTGTGCGTTCTTGCTCATGCGGTCCATCGCTACGGGTTACCGGAGAACCTCAAACTCAGCGTCCATAGCGGTAGTGACAAATACTCGATCTATCCGATCATCCGCCAAGCCATCCTCGAAACCGGTGCAGGTCTTCATATCAAAACCGCCGGCACAACCTGGCTCGAAGAACTCATTGGATTGGCCGAGTCCGGAGACGAAGGTACCTTGCTGGTCCGCGAAATCTACTCAATCGCCTTGGAGCAAATCGGTGCGCTGACCGAACCCTACGCGAGCGTGATCGATATCCATATGTCCGAGCTACCGAGCTTGGATGACGTAGCCTCGTGGGACGGCACCCGATGGGCGAACACCCTCAGACATATCCCCTCGCATCCACAGTTTAATCCCCATGTGCGACAACTCTTGCACGTGGCGTTCAAACTTGCCGCAAAAAAAGGAACCCGCTACACCGATCTGCTCAAGTCCCACAGCGAGATCATCGGCAACAACGTCTTTGAAAATCTTTACACGCGGCACATGAAACCCCTGTTCCTCGGATGAAACAGATTCATCATTGGACCTGTTTGTTCGCAATGCTCTTTGCTTACCTGATCCCAGGCTCCGCAAATGCTCAGAGCGAACCTATAGCCAAGCAACCCTCTGGACTAGTGCAACTGCCATACAACCACCCTGGTCTGGTGGTCGACCTCGGAGTGGGCTTGTGGGCTTGGCCTATCCCTTGCGATGCCGATGGGGACGGCGATTTCGATCTCCTGATTTCATGCCCAGACAAGCCATCCAACGGAGTCTGGCTCTTCGAGAACCGCCAATCGGACACCTCGATCAACGCGATGCCTGTCTTTGAACCAGCAGTCC
>Ga0114972_10003370_pt1 | contig 11965 bp, 10 predicted proteins | sample M_140807_EF_Meta_FD_87354 | JGI IMG/M metagenome (GOLD analysis project Ga0114972, IMG submission 87354) | Freshwater microbial communities from Lake Montjoie, Canada to study carbon cycling - M_140807_EF_MetaG | ecosystem: Environmental > Aquatic > Freshwater > Lake | place: Lake Montjoie... | reverse complement strand
CTGAACGCGGGAGGCGAGCGAAATGAGATCGGCTTCCGTGCGGGGCGCACCGATGGATGGCTTATCCGAAGGTGGCAATGGTTACTCCTGCACCGCCCTCGGCGGGCTCGCCGTCGCGGAACTCGATGACTTGGGGGTGCTTTCGCAGATAGTCCTGGACGACGTTCCGCAAAATCCCCTGACCCTTCCCGTGGACAATTCGAATACTCGGCACGCCGCCCAAAATCGAGTCATCCACAAACTTTTCGAGCTCTCTTTGCGCTTCTTCTGCCCGCTGACTGATGAGCTGAATTTCATTGCCGGCGGTCATTGCCTTCTGAAGCTGATTGTTTTGCGTCGGACGTGACCGAAGCGTCGGCGCGGCGGCGGGTTCTAAGGACGTCAGGGCCACGGTGAGCCGCAATGGGCCAACTTGAACCGTGGCCTTGTTGCCCTTCGGATCGTCGGAGATGATGCCCGCTTGGGAATAGCCAGCGATTTTGACGGGGTCACCTTTTTTGAAATCCCATTTGGCGGGACCGGTTCGACGCGGGGAGACCGGGGCGAATTCCTGCGCCAATCCGCGACCGGCATCGTCGAGATCGCGCAGTCCCTTACGGACTTTGTCGCGGGCAATCGGGGAGGCGTCGCGTTTCAGCTCGGTGAACAGGCGGTCGGCTTCGAGCCGAATTTCTCGCAGCGCGGCTTCGATGACTTCCTGGGCTTTGGTGTGGGCGGTGCGGCGGATCTCGTCGGCTTCGGCGAGCTTTTTGGCGGTGCGTTGTTCGCTTCGGCGGAGCTCTTCGATGCGGCGATCGGCTTCGCCCTGGGCAATCCGCGCCTGTTTCTGGGAGGATTCCAGTTGTTCCAGCATCCGGGCGATATCGCGGGCCTGGGTGCCGATTTCTAGGCGAGCCTGCTCTACGATTTCCTTGGGGATGCCGTAACGCTCGGCGATGCGAAGGGCCTGACTGGCTCCCGGAGATCCCATCAGGAGGCGGTACGTGGGTTTGAGGGTTTTCGGATCAAACTCCATCGCGGCGTTCGTAAAGTGCTCGTCCTCGTAGGCAAACGCTTTAAGCTCCCCGTAGTGAGTGCTGGCGAGGATGACGGCACCACGCTTGTCCATCTCCCGCAGGATGCTGACGGCAAGGGCAGCGCCTTCGGCAGGATCGGTACCGGCTCCCAGCTCATCGAGGAGGACCAAAGCGCCCGGCTTCATCCAGCGCAGGGCATCGGCAATGTTTTTGAGGTGACCACTAAACGTAGAGAGCGATTGCTGCAGGCTCTGTTCGTCGCCAATATCGGCCCAGATCTGGCTGAACGGGGCGATTTGAACCTCAAAGGCGGGCGGCATCAGTCCGCTTTGGACCATGAGAACGAAGAGTCCGACAGCCTTAATGGCGACGGTTTTTCCGCCCGTGTTGGGGCCGGTGATGAGAACGCTAGCCGATCCGGCGACTTGGATATCGAGCGGTACGGCAATGTTGCGATCCAGCAGGGGATGGAAGCCGTGGGTGATTTTGATTTCACCGATGCCAGATCGAATCTGCGGAAGGCAGGCTTTTACGTCGTATCCATACCGGGCTTTGGCAAAAATCAGATCGACGGCCGCGGTAGCTTCCAGCGCACCGGACAGGGGATCGGCGATGACGCCGACGCGTTCGGAGTAGTTGGTGAGGAGGCGGGTTTCTTCGGCGCGTTCGGCGGCTTCGGCTTCGCGGAGTCCGTTGCCCAATTGGAGGACGTCTTCAGGCTCCAGAAAGATGGTTTGTCCCGAGGCGCTGACATCGTGGACAATGCCGCGGATCTTCCCGCGATTCTCGGCCTTGAGCGGAATGACGTAACGACCATCGCGGACGGTGTAGATGGGATCGCTGAGCAGTTCGCGGGTTTTGCCGGTGAGGTACTGCTGGATTCGATCTTGAATGCGTTGCGCAGCAGATCGCTTTCGGGAACGGGCTTGGCTCAGTACGGGGCTGGCGTCGTCGCGCAGGCTGCCGTCCGATTCAAGGACGGCAAACAGCAAGCCCTCCAGTCGCTCTTCCTCGAAAAGCGCAGGAACGTAGCGGTGGAGGCGAGGGAAATCTTCGGCGCGGTTGGCGAGAAATGACTTGAGAGTGCGAATGGTAAAGAGGCTTTCCGCGATCTGATAAAGCTCGTGGCCATTGAGGACACCTTTCTTACTGCACCGTTTGAGGGAATCTCGGAGGTCACGGGCACGCCCAAGCGGTGGCGCACTCGCTTCCCCCAGCGCGCGATAAGCCTCGGCCGTGGCTTCGATCAGTTCGGTGACCTCCGAACGGTCGAACGAAGGCTTCAGCGAAAGGGCCAATCCTTCGCCGATGATCGTTTCTGTATGCCGCGCCAATGCCGCGCGGATTTCTCCAAACTCCAAAACTTTTAGCGCGTGCATCGCCCTTATATTGTGACGGAATCACCGAAATCCTCCGAACAAAGTAGTCCGATTGGGAAGGTCGAGAATCGGGAAGGTTCGCGGGTGGGCTAGGATTATTCTATGATCGCGTGCCTCGTGTTTGCCGCCGTCCTGACGACTCTCCCCTTGGCCCAGGCGGACCCGGTGACTTTGACTCCCACCGATGACGTTTGGGCGTATCCGCATGCGGGTGACCCATCTCGCGACTCCTTTTTGCGGATTTGGGGCAGCGATGGGAAACCCGCCGCCAAGGATGTTGGAGAGCTAGAGCAGTTTTCGTACGGCTTCCTTCAGTTCGACACCAGCAAACTGTCGGACGGAAAGCCGAAATCGGCGATTCTGCGCGTTTACAATGTGAGCAGTCCGTCGTTCACTTTGGAGCAAGCGAAAGCGGCTCCGCTGCAGGTGCGTCCGATTCCGGGAACCTTCACCGAAAAAACCTGGCAATACTCCCAGACCGAGAAATTGCTTCCGCCCAGCGACGCCAAAGCCGTATTCGGACAAACTATTCCCACCGCTCTCTCGGATTCGACACCGATCCTGATTGAGGTGGATTTGCTGAAGGGGCCCGGCGATTTTGCTGGTTTTCTTGAGGCGGCCAGAAAAACTGGTAAGCCGCTAGCCATTGCCCTCACCGCAGCTTTGGAGGTGACCGAAAACCGGGCCTCCTACAAGATATACAGCCGGGATGCGGAGCGGGAATCGCTTCGCCCGCAGCTCGTGATAATGTACTAAGGGCAAAACGACCGAATCTATTCGGATGTTGATTCGGTCTATCCTCTTGCTATGTCGCCAGAGCGAAAACTTGTTATCGGATTCGGGGCCGTGGTGGCCGCCGTCATCGCCGGATGTGGTGGAAGTGGGGGCGGAGACAGCAGTTCGTCTACCAGTACCTCCTCCACGGGCACTTCGCTGGCAACAACGATCGAAGTGCGGGATACGGACGAATACGCCCTTTCAACAGCGTCGTTGCGACAGGGCGATACGTTTAACCTCATCTTGTGGGGCCGAAATCTCGCCGGGAACATCATTTTTGGGGCGGCGGGAGACTGGAGCACCACCGCGCCGAGCACCATCGCGGTGGTGAACCCGGCCGGATCACTAAATGTAGTTTCGGCGGGACCGGTTCCGCTACGCGCGCTCAGCGGCACGGCTACCAAGAGCTACACGGCGGTATCGGCCGGTGGCGTGGTGCGAGGTCGGGTGCGCAACACGGAGATGCAAGGTGTGCCGGGGGCGGTCTTACGTTTCTACAATGCAGCGGGAACTCAGTTGCTGACGGCGACGACCGGTAGTAACGGCACCTTCCGCACGGTGGTGCCGAACGTTGCGGTCTCGTTCTTGGTGGATTTCTCCTCGCTGGGAGCGAAGTATTACAACCAGTTTTCGTACTCGGGCAAAGAGTGGAGCACCGTTTGTAGCGCGTATCGACCGGCACTGCCTGCGCGCAGTGGGAACGCGGTGGCTACTCTTCCTAATGAAGTCATCGTGACCAGAAACGTTGGAACCAATCCTCCGCCTCCGCCTCCCGATTGCGGCCTGTAAGGCAAGCCGCTACTTGCGTCTGGGGTAGGAAATTGAACCGAGGTGAATCTTCACGGGCTTTGATCGCGTCTCAAGATAGCTAATCTCTCGCGAGATTGGCATAATAGGGAAGGATGAAGCTCGCTCCACTGTTCATGGCGTTTTCGCTCGCCGCAATCTTGATCGGCTGCGCTGGCCAAGGCAACGATTCCGGAGGACCCGGTTCGACCGGCGGCCTTCCTACCCCGAGTGCGGATACGGTGGTGGAAGCCATCGTCGCACCGGGTGGCTCGGTCCCCAGCGATCCGGCTGCTTACGTCTACCAGGACCCACAGAACATTGAAGCCAATCAGACGGTTCAGTTCCAATTGGCCAGCTATGACTCTGCCGGCAAGCGCACAATTTTGCCCGCCAGTGATTGGCTCACGTCCGATACCAGCAGTTCTTACGGCACACTGGGGCTGAACTCGGGCCTGTATATCGCCGGCGCGGTGCCCACCGTGGCTCCGTTCTTCGTTGGCGCCAGTTACCTTGGCAAGAGTTACTTTGCGCCGTACTCGGTGAAGCCCCGCCAGGCTACTTTGGTGGCGAAGGTTGTTAATTCCAGCGACGGATCGCCCGTTCGTGGCGTGACCATGGAGTTCTTCGATTCAGACGGGGTGTTGGTGGGTAAGGTTCAGCAGCCGAACGTGGGCACGTTCCGCGCCTCGGTTCCGCTGAATGCGAAGAAAATGCTTGTGGTGAGCGAAACGATTCCCTCCAAGTTCAGGAAAATATTCCTGTTCAACTCACTCGGCTACCAGGCGGGCGACGTCTCTTGCGCCGTAACTTTGCCGACGCTAACGGTTGGAAACAACAACTTGGATTCCAACATCCTTCTGGTTCCCAAAACGGCCGCCGAGCCGGATCTGACTGGCTGCGGACTCTGACAAGTTGCGGCGGCGGAAACCCTCTTTTGATAACAAGAGAGGGTTTTTGTTTTTCCAACGCATTCCGTTTGAGGGCATCATTAAGGAAGATTCCAGAGAAATGCCATCAACGACATCGCAATGACGTCATAAAGTCAGTCGCCGATAGTAGAATTTTGGAGAGAAGTGGATCTCTACAGCGCGCCTGAACGAGAGGGGGATGCCCTTCGCGTGAGTCCGATTCCTGCGTTGTCGGAAGACAGTGTGGATCAGATGCTGGTGCTTGCCCAACGGCTGCGTGCAGCCAATGGTGGGCTACTGGATGAAGAGGTGATTGAGGCCGTGGCGGAGGCTACCGGAGCTCCAGCCGAATATGTGCGGCTTGCGGTCAAAATTCGGGCGGATAAACAGCGCACCAATCCGCTGGAAACCATTCGCACCCAGTATTTGACCCTAGAGCCAAACACGCGGCGTTATGTACTTTCCGGATTGATGTCTACGCTCGCGGCACTGATGTGGGCTTTGGAATGGAAGATTGGCAGCAGCGCCGGTAACTACGGTGTGCTGACGATGGTCGCCACGATCTTTATTGCGGTTGGCGTTTGGAATCTTCTGCTTTCCCGAGATCCGAAGGGAGCGGCGATCAACGGCGTGATCATCGGCGGCGGATGCTTCGGCATGTTTGCCATTTTCAGCCTGATATTGCAGACTCCGGTTCGAATTGCGGCTCCCGCGATTATTCCAATCGTGTTGGGGTCTGCGGTTGGCGGTTGGTTGTTGTATCGCTTATTGGAGCGTTATCGCCCCCAGTTGGGACTTAAAGACCCCGCCAAAGAGCGTCAAGAATTGCTCCAGCAACTCGTGCAACTGCAGGACAAGCTGAAGCAGGGTGAGCAGCGCGTGACGTTCTTAAGCGTAGATATCGTCGGTTCCACGCGAATGAAGGAAAAGGCCGACGTGCTGAGTGTGGAGTACACGTTTAGCGAGTACCACCGATTCGTAGAACGCATCACCACGCGCAACGGCGGAAGGGTGCACAGTACGGCCGGCGATGGCGTGACGTGCGCATTTGAAAACCCAGCCAGCGCATATTCGGCGGCCAGGACGATTCAATCGGGACTAGTGGAACTAAATCAGTTCCGTAACAAGATCGGCGAACCGATTATTTTGCGTTGCGGCATCCACTCGGGAACGGTAAATATGCCGGACGGTACCGACATTACGAGTGTCAACTTTTCCCACGTGATTGACGTGGCGGCTCATATACAAAAGGTTTGTCCGGCAGGCGGAATTGCAATTTCGGACCAGAGTTCGCTGCAAATTCCGGGAGGAATAGCTGCTGTCGGCGCCGAACGTACCCAGGTGGGGGCCGTGGGAGCCACCATTTGGATGCCGCGATCGACTCCGGGGCGTGTGGCAGACGCTTTAGCCAACACCTCACCGGCCGTCCAGCCGCCTGCTCCGGTTGTGCAATCCACGCCGTGATTCCGATCTGGACGTTTGCATGAAGAATCGACTTTTCTCGGGGAGTTCGGATGCGAAACCCGATCCCCTTGAGACGGTTTCGTCCAGCTTGGCTCGCAACATTGAAGATGCGATGCGGGCACCTGGCTTTCGCCGATTCCAGAATGGTAGTACTCCCCTTTTTGAGCGACGCCTAGACGACTGGATTGAAGAGGTGGTCATTCGGCCAGATACGACCTCGCCCCTTGGCGGAATCCGAATCACCGTGCACCTGGGGAACGCAGCCCTTCGGGAAATGAGGAGTCGGTATTGGGAACCGGTTTCTCGCGCTCCGGTTTTGGTCTGTTCTGGAAATATTGGGGAGTTGGATCTTCCGCCGAGGGTTCGCCACTGGCCGAGCACTCTGGGAACGGAGCATTTCGCTACGGTGGCAACTTTGGTCCGCGAAACGGCAATCCCATGGTTTCGGCAATTTCGTGATGAAGAATTGCTCGATCGCCTGTTGATTCGCGCGGTTCCGCTGGTTGATATGGCTACAGCCCTGGAACTCTCAATCCTTTTGGGAGGCACGAAGGCGGGGCGGAAGTATGTGAGTGCGTTCAAAGGTTGTTCGAGTGCCTTGGGATTGGAGATGGAAAGATTGACGATGACGGCCTCGACCGCGACAGATCACTTGTCGACGATGCAGCGGATGGCGCGGGTTGTTGCCTCATATCGGTTACTAGATTGAAATTTAATGCTAATCGTAGCGGACGCTGGCGTACACTACGGTTTCCAGTTTTATGAAGCGAGTAGGAATTCTCACGTCCGGCGGTGATTGCAGCGGACTTAACGCAGTCATTGCCAGTATCGTCAAAACTGGACTGCCGATGGGCTACGAGTTCATTGGTTTCGAGCAGGGGTGGGAGGGTGTTCTTTCCCCGATGAAGTATCGACCGCTGGACGCTAAAGACGTTCGGGGGATTGCATTTCTGGGCGGCACGATCTTGAAGACCACGAACCGGGGTCGTTTTGGTGCAAAAGTGGGAGCCGGCGGAGTTCGCCGGATTCCGGCCGACGTGCTGGAAATGGCCAAGGAAAATTTGGATTCGATTGGAATCGACGCCCTGGTGGTGATTGGCGGCGACGGCTCACTGAGCGGCGCGTTGCAATTGGCCGAGCTGGGCGTGAACATAGTGGGCGTTCCCAAGACGATCGACAACGACCTATGCGCAACTGATCGCACGTTTGGATTTTCGACGGCGGTGCAGGTAGTGGTGGAAGCGATGGACCGGATTCATACCACGGCGAGCAGTCACAATCGGGTGCTATTCGTGGAGACAATGGGGCGACACGCGGGCTGGATTGCAATTCGGGCTGGCTTAGCGGGAGGCGCGGACGCGATCTTGCTGCCGGAATTTCCGTTCAAAGTGGGTGACTTGGTTAAGTATCTGCGGTATCGGCAGCACGCCTATGGATCAAGCATCGTGGTGGTGGCCGAAGGGGCGCTAATAGAGGACCAGCTGACTTCCGCTACGGGATCCTCGTCGGAGGTCATGCTCGGCGGTGTTTCGAACCGACTCCTGCGCGAAATTGAAGAGCTATCGCCGGGAGAATTTGAAATGCGCGGCACGGTGCTGGGGCATATTCAACGCGGTGGAACTCCCAATCCAGCAGACCGAATTTTGGCTAAGGCTTACGGGGTTGAAGCGATGAAAGCGGTGCATCGCGGCGAATTTAACGTGATGGTGGCGTACAACTCCCTCCATATGACCACGGTGCCAATTGCCGAAGCATGCGGGCAACTGAAGACAGTAACGACGGACGCCATGGAATACCAAACCGCGCGGGACCTGGGCGTATTTATTGACAGCTGGGCAGGCCCCCACCCCGCATAGCGGCGGGGGCCGAAAGCTCTCTCCTACGCCTTGGCTTTTTCTAGCAAGAACGACCGGACCCGGCGCTGGATGCTTCGGAATTGCAGTTCGTCAAGCGCGTTATTCTCCTGCAGCGTTTTCAGCATCTCCGGCGGCTTTTGGTTATATTCCGCGGCCATGTAGATGAGTTCTTGATTCAGATCATCATTCGTGAGCTGCATCTGCTCTTTGGCGAACACCTGCTGGATGATGAGGGCACGCTGGACTTCGAACTTGGCGCGATCTTGCCAGGCTTTCACGAACTCTTCCAGGGTCATGCCCTGTTCCTGAGCGTGCTGTTCCAGGGACTTGCGTTCTTTAGCCTGCTCTTCGGCGGTTTCCCGGAGGCGACGGTCAGCCAGGGCTTCCCACATGTTATCGCTCACGTGAACTTCACTCTTTTCCAGAAGATCGTTGATCAGCTTGTCGGTCGAAACCTCGAACTGCATCATCTGCTTGGCACCGAGGATGCCACTGCGAACGCGCTCACGAAGGTCGTCAACGCCTTCGGTTTCTAGGCTCTTCGCGAAATCATCGTCGAGCTCCGGAAGGGTTACGCCCGTGAGCGAATTTAGGGTGACCCAGGCGTGGAACGATTTACCGGCCCAATCCTTGTCCTGGAAGTTGTCCGGGAAGCTCAGTTCGACTCCCTTGATTTGCTCGACTTTCATGCCCGTGAGGGTTTCGTCAAGCGAAGGGAAGGATTTTCCGGCGATGACCATGAAGTTTCGCGGATCACCATCGTTGGCCTTGATCGAGACCACAGCGATGTCGCCTTCTTGGACACCGCGGTCGGTAACCGGAGTGCGCTCGCCGCGCCGACGTCGAAACTCGTCGAGCTGCTGCTGAATTTCGTCCTCGGAGACTTCAATCTCTTCGGTTTCCGTTGTCAATCCGTCGTAACCCGCCAATTCAACCTTGGGCGGCAACGGCACCTTGAGCGTGTATTTAGCGCTGAAGCCATTCTCATCGGAAAGCTCTTGCAGTTCAACCGAAGGTCGGGTGGTGGAATCTGGCTCAAGGCCTTGTTCCTTGATCGCGACAGGAATAGTGGCCCGAATCAGTTGCTGGGCGGCTTCTTCGTACAGGTCCTCCTTGGCAATCAGGGTCTCAATCATGGCCCTGGGTGCCATACCCGGACGAAAGCCGGGCAACTTCACTTTCTTAGCTAGCTGCTTAAAGGCTTTGTCAAAACTGTTCTTTACCTGCTCTTCGGTGGGAATTACTTCCAGTTTCACCGTGCAGGGGTTAAGGTCCTCGCGCGTAATCGTCATGTTAACCGGGGTGCTTCCTGAAAGAAGCTCTCTCACGAAACTATGAGTTTACCGGACCCTATCGTGACAGTCTCAAACAATCGGCGAGGGCAGAGCCTAGGTCGCTGAAATCGAAGGTAAATCCCGCCTGCTGAGCTTGCTTTGGCACGACTCGAGTGCTGTTGAGCAATACCGACGGATCGGGGCCGCCAAGCTTGCTTGCCAAAGTAAGGGCAAAAGCGGGAGTGGGAATTCCGATAGGGCAGCCAACGATTTGTCGAAGGGTTTGGGCAAACTCGTGGTTCCTGGCGGGCGCGGGGCCCACCGCGTTCACGGGGCCGCTGAGGTGGGATTCGATCAGAAACTCCACCATCCGAGCATGATCCTTTATGTGGATCCACGGCATCCATGACTTGCCGTTGCCAAGGTCTCCGCCAAGGCCTAGGCGCGCTAGCTTGTCTAGCGGGGCCATGGCGCCGCCGCCGGGGCCAAGAACTATTCCCGTTCGAAGCGCGATGCGCCGAGTGGCGGCCAGCGTGGCCTCAACAAGGGCGTCTTCCCACGCGAGGCAGACTTCAGCCAAAAATCCCGTTCCCGCCGGGGCAAATTCATCAAGGATCTCGTCCTTGCGGTCGCCGTAGAAACCGACCGCGCTGGCGTTGATCCAAACCGGAGGGGGCGCTTTACTATCAAGCATGGCTTGTCCAAGCACGCGGGTGCTATCCAGTCGGCTACTTAGTATAGAGTCACGATTCGTGGAAGTCCACGGCAACGTAATCGGCGCACCGGCGTAGTTGATGACGGCAGAGGCTCCGGTTAACTGAGATTCCCAGGAACCACGCGACTTCCCATCCCAGCCTCGATCGCCACGGCTGAGGCCAACCACTTGCCAGCCGACGCTTTCCAGGTGGCGGCGAAGATACTCGCCGAGGAAGCCTGAACTACCAACGATGACAGCCTTGCGCTCCATTTCACAGTTTACGACCGTGCAGAACCAAAGATTCGCCGACTAGTCGATTCGCACAGAAATCGAGCGGCTAGAACTGGGATCAGTGGCCCGGATGGAAGCCAGTTTGGCGCCGTTCGGAACATAAAACACCAGCCTGCCGGTGGCAGCACGTCGACTCTTGACTTCCTGGTCCATGGGGTCACCACCATTGTTCAGGAGCATCCGGGACCATTTGACGGGACGACCATCAGTGGTCACTGCGTCCCATCGCATGGCATACGCAGTCAAACCCTGACTATCGCCAAGTGGATTTTCGAATCGAACCGGGACCACCGCATAGCCACAGTCGGCGGGAGCTTGTACGCGAAAACTTGGCGGTTCGGCAGCGTAGCTGGGCTTGGAAATCTGGACGTTCCACACCCCTAGGCGTAGCGTGTCTTTTAGGTGCGTTTCGGCTTCGTCTAGGGCGACGTTCGAGGACGGATGTCCGAAGATGCCGAGTTGGTTCTCAATCTTCACGCTCAACGAAAGCGGCTTTTCGGCGCGGTTGATGTACAAATAAAGATTCGGATTTTCGAGATCGGCAGGAACTTCCAGACACGTGATGTCGCTGACCGATTGACCAGCGTTTATCTGCACCTTTGGGTTCACGAGCAACTTCTCGGGGATGGTGAGAACCTTCTTTTTCTCGCCGTTTGGCAAGACGATACCGAAGTTGACGGCCGTGCGAGAATACTCACGGGCGGAGTCGGCCGTGTTAGCTAGGGTGTACTTCAGGACCAAGAGCTTGCGCCCTTTGCCCGCGATTTCCCATCCGTGTTCGTACTGGTACCGAGTGGCGAAAATCGCAGCATTCACCTTGATCTCTAGGCCGTCGGTTCGGTCCAAAGGTTCCGGCGGATAGAAACTGATGCGAGGGAACTGTCCCGGAATCGCAACAAGGGCCATCAACGCTGATTTGCCAACTACTTTGTACACAATAGAATCTCCCAAAAAACCGGATCCAAAAGTAATAAAGTAAGGGATGCCGCAGCAGAGCTCACGTTGCCCCCTATATGACTAAAGACCGAGTATTTTTTGTTCCTGAATTTGAGACGACTTTTTGAGAAAGTTAGTTTCAGTACTTACTACCCGTTAAAACGTTACACCTAAATCCGACTTGCGTCGGTTAAGCCCAACGAAACACTAGCCGGGCGGTAAACCCGGCGACGGGGTAACCTATACCTTCGCGAGTTACCACGCGAAAGTTGAACTGTGGCCGAGAATCCGAATCTTTCCGCCGTGAACGTCGCCGACGAGTTGGGGCGTTCTTATGTGAACTATGCGATGTCCGTCATCATCGCGCGGGCTTTGCCCGATGTGCGAGACGGCCTGAAACCCGTTCAGCGTCGTATTTTGTACGCCATGCGGACGCTGAACATCACGCCCGATTCGGGACACGTGAAGTGCGCGAAGGTCTGCGGACAGACGAGTGGCGACTATCACCCGCACGGTGAAGCAGTTATTTATCCGACTCTGGTGCGAATGGCACAGCCGTGGAGCCTGCGCTACCCGCT
>Ga0114972_10003369_pt1 | contig 11967 bp, 11 predicted proteins | sample M_140807_EF_Meta_FD_87354 | JGI IMG/M metagenome (GOLD analysis project Ga0114972, IMG submission 87354) | Freshwater microbial communities from Lake Montjoie, Canada to study carbon cycling - M_140807_EF_MetaG | ecosystem: Environmental > Aquatic > Freshwater > Lake | place: Lake Montjoie... | reverse complement strand
GCTGGCGGCGCGTCAGCCTAGAGCATGCTGCGTTCACATGCGTTCACGCAGCCCGCTCTAGCATGTGTTGGATCGCGCGATTCAGCGCCTTCGGCGATTCCGCCTCAACGCATCGCGCTCTAGCAGACCCGGCAGCAACCGCTCTGCCTCCGACGGGTCGCTGCGTTTGCGCCTCGTCGCCGCGGCCGAAGCCCGCAGCCGCAGCAGCTCATCGACCAGGCGGTCGAAGGTCTGCCAGAGCGGCTCCTCGTCCTGCCGTTCGGCCAGCACGAAGCGATGCGCGGCGAGCGTAATGTTCAGCGTCCCGCGGGTGCTTTCGGGGCGCGGGCTGCGCATTTGCAGCAGCGCCTTCTCGACCGCCTCGATCGACACGCCGAACCGCTCGGCGATCTCGGCCGGCGCGAGGCCGCGGCGACGGAGCGCGCGGGCGCGGGCGGCGGCGGACGCGGTCAGCCCGATCGCCGGCCGCAATTCCTGGGTCCGATGAGAGATATCGCCCGAGCCATGCCCGGGCGGCTTGCCCTTGAACGGCATCGCCCCTCCTCCTGCGCTACTCGGCCGCCTGCTTCTGGCCTGGCGCGCCGGGCAGACGGACCCGTAGGCGCCGGATCTTGCGCGGATCGGCATCCAGCACCCGGAACTCCAGGCCCGAGGAATGCGAGACCAGCTCTCCCCGCGCCGGCACGCGCCCGGCCAGGGTGAGCACGAGGCCGCCCATGGTGTCGATATCAGCGGCGCGCTCCTCCTCGGTCAGCAGCGGGCCGAGCTTCGCCTCGAAGGCCTCGACCGGGGTGCGGGCATCAAGCTCGATGCTGCCATCGGGCCGTTCGACCATCTGCGGTGGGCCGTCCTCGTCGTGTTCGTCCGCGATGTCGCCGATAATGGTCTCGACCAAGTCCTCGATGGTGATCAGCCCGTCGATACCGCCGTATTCGTCGACCACCAGCGCCATGTGCATGCGCGCCTGGCGCATCTGCAGCAGCAGGTCGAGCACCGGCACGCCCGAAACAACAAAGAGTGGCTTGCGGAGGATCGCCCCCATGTCGAAGGCCCGGTCGGTGCCGACCGAGGCAAAGACGTCCTTGATATGGACCATGCCGACGATCTCATCGAGCTGGCCGCGATAGATCGGATAGCGGCTATGCGCCTCCTCCTGCATCACCTTGATGGTCTGATCGAGGCTGAGATCCTCGGCGATCGCCACGATATCGGCGCGCGGCACCATCACATCGGCCGCCGTCTTGTCGCGCAGCTTCAGGACATTGCCGAGCAACACCCGTTCCTGCGCGCCAAGCTCGGTCCCCGCCTCGGCCGCCTTGCCGCCGGCGGCCTCGGGTTCGTCGATCAACTCCTCCATCCGGTCGCGGAGGCTCTCGGCCTCACGCTTGCGGATCAGCCCCTGCAGCTTCCACAGCAAGCCGGTGCGATCGCCTGAAGCAGCGCTCATGCCGGGACCCCGCGCCAGGGATTGGGCAGGCCCAGGCGGTGCAGGATGCGCGCCTCGGCGCGCTCCATCCGGCGGGCTTCGCCCGCCTGCAGATGGTCATGCCCCACGAGGTGGAGGGTGCCATGCGCGATCAGATGCGCGAAATGCGCCCCCGGTGGGCGCCCCGCCGCCCGCGCCTCGCGCAGGACGACGCCGAGTGCGAGGGCGAGATCGCCAAGATGCCCCTCGCCGCCGCCCGGGAAGCTCAGCACATTGGTTGGCTTGTCCTTGCCGCGATGGGTGTGGTTCAGCCGCCGCATGGTCCGGTCATCAGTGAGCAGGACAGTGAGGCCGGCCTCGGCGCAGCCGGTCTCGGCCAAGGCGACGCATGCGGCGCGGCGGGCCAAGTGGCCGGCGCGTGGCAGCACGCGATGCCAGCCCGGCGCCTCGACAACCACGGCGACCTCCGCCGCCCCCTGGAACCCGGTGGCTGCGCCGCCCCTTGGCCGCGCCCCACCGGGCCGTCTACTTCCCGGTTCCATCGCTCTCCTTCTTCGGCCGGCGCAGGGACTGCTCCGCAGTCCGCACGTCGGCCCGTCCATAAGCAGCGACAATCTTCGCCACCAAGGGGTGGCGCACCACATCGCCTTCGTCGAAGCGGCTGACCCCGATGCCCGCCACCCCATCCAGGATGCCGAGCGCCTCAACCAGGCCGCTCCGCTGCCCTGACGGCAGGTCCACCTGGGTGGGGTCGCCGGTGATCACCATGCGCGTGCCCTCGCCCATCCGGGTAAGGAACATCTTCATTTGGGCCGGGGTCGTGTTCTGCGCCTCGTCCAGGATGGCGAAGCAATGGGCGAGGGTGCGGCCCCGCATGAAGGCGAGCGGGGCGATCTCGATTTCTCCGCCGGCGATCCGCCGGGCGACCTGATCTGCCGGCATCATATCATGCAGCGCGTCATAGAGCGGGCGGAGATAGGGGTCCACCTTCTCCTTCATGTCGCCTGGCAGAAAGCCGAGCCGCTCACCCGCCTCCACCGCCGGGCGGGAGAGCACGATGCGCCCAACCCGGCCGGCCTGCAGCAGGGCCACGCCCTGGGCGACCGCCAGATAGGTCTTGCCGGTCCCGGCCGGGCCGATGCCGAAGACCATCTCCTGGCGCGCGAGCATGTCGATATAAGCGGCCTGGGCCGGGGTGCGTGGCGCGATCGCCGCCTTGCGGGTCCGAATCTGCGGCAGGTCCGCGAGTGGCAGGCGGGGGTCGCCGTCGGTGCTGCCCTCAGTCATGCGCAGTGCGGCCTCAACCTCGGCGTTGCCGACCGGCTCGCCCCGTTCCAGTCGCCGCCAAAGCGCCTTGAGCGCCGCCGTCGCCACCTCCGTCTGCTCCGCAGACCCGCTGATACTGAGCCGGTTGCCGCGGGATCCAAGCCGCACGCCCAATCGCTGCTCGATCCGCGCCAGATGCCGATCATGCTCGCCATAGAGCAGGGGCAGCAGCGCGTTGTCGTCGAATTGCAACGTCACGGTGCGTTGTTCGGGGAGCGCGGCGGCCGGCAAGGCGGCGCGGGGCGCGGGGCGGAGCGCAATGGAGGTGTGGCTCAAGCGGGGGCGATCTCCTGTTTGGGCTGGACATGGGCCTGACCTTCACCGGTGGCCAGCGCGCCGGAGAGGGAATTCGGATGGGCTGTCAAAATGGTGACCGGCACCTCGGTGCCGATCAGCCCCAGCGGGCCAATGAGGTGGACCGGCTGCAGCCAGGGTGAGCGACCGGCGATCTGCCCAGGATGTCGCCCCGGCCCGGTGATCAGCACCGGCAACTTCAGGCCGGCGCGGCTGGCATTGAAGCCGGCCTGCTGTTCCCGGATCAGAGCCTGCAATTCCTGCAGCCGGCGGTCCTTCTCGGCCTCTGCCACCTGGCCCGGGGCGCCGGCGGCGGGCGTGCCGGGACGGGCGGAGTATTTGAAAGAGTAGGCGGCCGCGAAGCCAACCTCGCGGATCAGCGCGAGCGAGGCGGCGTGGTCGGCTGCCGTCTCCCCCGGATGGCCCACGATGAAATCGGAGGAGAGCGCGAGATCCGGCCGTGCCTTGCGCAGCCGCTCCAGCAATCGGAGGAAATCGGCTGTGGTATGCCCCCGGTTCATCGCGGCGAGCACCCGATCCGAGCCCGACTGCACCGGCAGATGCAAAAAGGGCATCACGATGGGCAGGTCGCGATGGGCCGCGATCAGCTCGTCCGCCATGTCCCGAGGATGGCTGGTGGTGTAGCGCAATCGCAGCAGGGCAGGGGTTTCGGCCAGCGCATGCAGCAACCGTCCCAGACCCCAGCTGGCGCCATCGGGCCCCTCGCCGTGATAGGCATTCACATTCTGCCCCAGCAGGGTGATCTCGCGCGCGCCTCCGGCAACCAGTAGCCGCGCTTCCGCCAGCACCGCCGCCGCCGGGCGGGAATATTCGGCCCCCCGCGTGTAGGGCACGACGCAGAAGCTGCAGAACTTGTCGCAGCCTTCCTGCACGGTCAGGAAAGCGGTCACTGCCTGCGGGCCGGCCACCGCCGGCAACTGGTCGAATTTGGGCTCGACCGGGAATTCGGTCTCGATCACCGCCCCGGCGGCACGGGCGGCGCGGGCGACCATCTCCGGCAGGCGATGATAGCTCTGCGGACCGAGGACCAGATCGACCCAGGGCGCGCGGGCGGTGATCTCGGCCCCCTCGGCCTGGGCGACGCAGCCGGCAACGGCGAGCACCATGCCCGCGCCGGCAGCGCGTCGGGCGGCTTTCGTCTCGCGCAACCGGCCGAGCTCAGAGAACAGCTTCTCGGTCGCCTTCTCGCGGATATGGCAGGTGTTGAGGATCACCATATCCGCCGTCTCCGGCGTCGTGGTCGGTGCAAAGCCCAGCGGCGCCAGGACATCGGCCATGCGGCCGCTGTCATAGACGTTCATCTGGCAACCCCAGGTCTGGATATAAAGCCGCTTGCGGGGTGCGCTCGCGGTGGGCCGGTCATCCGTCGGACAGGATGCGGCAGGATCGGTCATGCCGGGGTTGTACTCCGCCAACCATGGCGTTGCTGGGCGCCAGGGGTCGAGCGGGAGATGTGGAGGCGAGCGAGCCCAGTCAAGCCCAACCAGGCTCCGGCCACAGCCCCGCGCCATACGCGAATCGTATCATACATGTAGCGTCAACCGGGATACCGGACCAGGTCAAGGCGAGCCCAGGCCGGCGCGGGGCGCGGGCAGCGGCTGGGCGGGGCGGTTTTGCCGCAGCCGCGCCGCGCCTTCCGAGACAATCCGGAAGCACTCGTTCGAAAGCGTCTTGCGGTCCGGTACGGCGTCCGGGCTGAACGGGGCGTGCAGCAGCACCGTGACCCGGGCGCCGTTGCGTCGGGCGATGCGCCAGAAATGGCTGGCGATGTCCATATCGCCGTACCAGGCAAAGAGCGGCCGGTCGCGGCGGCAACACGGCAAGCCGCCGAGCCGGTCGTAGACCACCGTAACCGGCTGCACCTGCCGCGCCGCGTCAGCGATCGCCAGGAAGGAGGAGCGGAAGGGGAGCACCCGGGCACCGTCGCTGCTGGTGCCTTCCGGGAAAAGGATCAGGTTGTCTCCGGCGGCCAGGCGGCCGCGCATCGATGCCGTCTCGCGCGCCGTGGAGCCGCGGCTGCGACTGACGAAGATGGTCCTGCCGAGCCGCGCAATGGTGCGGATCACCGGCCAAGTCCCAACCTCGGCCTTGGCGATGAAGGCAGCGGGCAAGACGCCGCCCAGCACAAGAATGTCGAGCCAGGACGAGTGATTGGAGATGAAGAGGACCGGCCCCTCGGCCGCGGGGGTGCCGATCACCTGCACCCGCAAGCCAATCAGCCGGCAGAGCAGCTTGTGATAAAACCGGGCAAAGCTGCCCTTTGCCGGTCCGGGCAGCAGCATCAGCAGGGCCTGGATCGGAATCGCGATGGCGGTCCAGATCAGCGCTGAGGCGATCCGGCGAATTGCCCGAATACGGCCGCCCAGCGGGCGTTCCTCAAAGACATCGAACAGCTTGCCGCCGGGCAGGCGGTTGCGGAACCGCAGCGGCTTACGCCGGCGCAGGCGGCGCGGGCGTAAGGCGATGGCAGGATCTCGGGCGACGGCTTCCATATATTATCGAGTTAGCTGCGGTTCCGGGACATCGCAATGACGGTCCGGGGAAGCCTCTATGACAGATTACAAGCGGGCGCGGTGACGATCTCTGGCGCTCGGAAGCCCTGCGCGAACAGCAGGGCACGGAGGTCGGTATGATCCACCCGGGCCCGCGCGGCGGCGGCCACCACAGGCTTGGCCCGGAAGGCGACGCCGAGCCCCGCGGCCTGGATCATGGCCAGGTCATTGGCGCCGTCGCCCACCGCAAGGGCCGCGGTCAGAGGCAGCCTATGCTCGGCCGCCAACCGCTTCAGGGTAGCCAGCTTGGCATCGCGATCGAGAATCGGCTCCATCACTTCGCCGGTGAGCTTGCCATCGGCGATCCCGAGGGTGTTGGAGTAGTGGGCATGAAACCCGACCCGTTCCGCCACCCGCGAGGTGAAGAAGGTGAAGCCCCCGGAGACCAGGGCGCAATGCGCCCCGGCCGCCCGCATGGTGGCAATCAGCTCGCACGCACCCGGCGTGAGCTCGGTCGCTGCCCAGGTCTGCTCGAGCGCCGCAACACCGAGGCCGCGCAGCCTGCCGACCCGGGCCATCAGCGCCTCGCGGAAATCCAGCTCGCCGTTCATCGACCGGCGGGTGATCTCGGCGATTTCCGCCTTCAGCCCGGCGAAGGCGGCGATTTCATCCAGCGTCTCGGTGGTGACGATGGTGCTGTCCATATCGGCCAGCAGCAGCCGCTTGCGGCGTCCGGCAAGCGGCTGGGCGAAAAGATCGATCGCCGCGCCGGCAAGCGCACCCCGCGCGGCAGCCAGGGCGGGTTCCGCAGACAATTCCGCGAATGGCAGGTCGGCTGCCTCGGCTTCGGCCAGCCAGTCCGGCGCATCCGTGCGGGCGCCGAGGGCACGCAGCGCATCGCGGGCGGCGTGCAGCTGCGCGGCACGCAAGGTACCGGGTGGCGCGACGAGGGTCAGGACGTGCGGCATGGCGCGCCCGCTATGGCCCGGCCACCGGCATGACGCAATCGCCACCCCCCGCCCTGCTGATCGCCGGCCCGACCGCCAGCGGCAAATCCGCCCTGGGGCTGGAGATTGCGCGGCGCTGCGGCGGCATCGTGATCAATGCCGATGCCATGCAGCTCTATCGCGAGTTGCCGATCCTCACCGCCCAGCCCAGCGGCGCCGAGCAGGCGGCCGTCCCGCACCGGCTGTATGGCGTGCGGCCGGCCGTGCAGGCGGCCAGCGTCGCCTGGTGGCGGGAGACGGCACTTGCCGCCATGGCGGAGAGTTGGGCGGCGGGGCGGCTGCCGATTCTCTGCGGCGGCACCGGGCTTTACTTCCGCGCGCTGACCGACGGGCTGGCGGCGATCCCGCCCATCCCCCCGGCGGCCCGCGCCGAGGCCCGCGCGCGGCTTGCCGCCGAAGGGGCGCCCGCCCTGCATGCGCGCCTCGCCGCCCTCGACCCGACCACTGCCGCCGGGCTGCAGCCGGGCGACAGCCAGCGGGTCGCCCGCGCCTTCGAGGTGCTGTTGGGCACCGGCCAGGGGCTGCGTGCCTGGCAGGCGGCCGGCGCGGCGCTGCCGCCGGCCGAGGCGCGCTTCGCCGCCATCCTGCTCGACCCGCCCAGAGAGGCGCTGCGCGCGGCGATCGCCACCCGCTTCGCCGCCATGCTGGCGGCCGGGGCCGTGCAGGAGGTCCAGGCGCTGGCCGCGCAGGGGCTCGATCCCGCGCTGCCGGCAATGCGCGCGCATGGGGTGCCTGAGCTGCTCGCCCACCTCAACGGCGGCATGACGCTGGCCGCGGCCGGGCAGCGGGCGGTGCTGCATACCGGGCAGTACACGAAGCGGCAGGCCACCTGGTTCCGCCATCACCGGCTCGCACCCCCTGGGGCTGCGCATATCATCCATGCGCGAATCGAGGGTGTAGCGCAATTTCAGGAAAGTCGAATCGCAGAAATCTTCGCATTTATTGAAAATTGGCGTTGACGTACCCGGCCACACGGCCTAGGCAACGGTCTCTCGCCAGGCCCACTCCGGCCTGGCGCATTGCTTTGAGGAACCCCCCGATGTCCGCCAGCGCCGAACCCCTCGCCGCGACCCGCACCATGAGCGGCGCGGAGATCGTCCTGCAAGCATTAAAGGATAACGGGGTCGAGGTGATTTTCGGCTATCCCGGCGGCGCCGTCCTGCCGCTCTATGATGCGATCTTCCACCAGAACGCCATTCGCCACATCCTGGTGCGGCACGAACAGGCGGCGGTGCATGCGGCGGAAGGCTATGCCCGCTCTACCGGCAAGGTCGGCGTGGTGCTGGTCACCTCCGGCCCGGGTGCCACGAATGCGGTGACCGGCCTGGTCGATGCGCTGATGGACAGCATCCCCGTGATCTGCCTGACCGGGCAGGTGCCGACCCACCTCATCGGCAATGATGCTTTCCAGGAGGCCGACACCACCGGCATCACCCGCCCCGCGACCAAGCACAACTATCTGGTCAAGGACATCACGAAGCTGGCCGGCGTGATGCACGAGGCCTTCTATGTGGCGAAGTCCGGCCGGCCCGGTCCGGTGGTGGTTGACCTGCCGAAGGACATCCTGATCGGCAAAGGCCCCTACACCGAAGCACCGACCACCCCGCATCGCAGCTATCGCCCAAAGACGCGGCCGGAGCCGCTGGCGATCCAGGCGGCGGTGCGGCTGCTGAAAGGCGCCAAGCGGCCGATCGTCTATGCCGGTGGCGGCGTGATCAATGCCGGGCCGGAGGCATCGCGCCTGCTGACCGAGTTCGTCCGCCTGAGCGGTATGCCCTGCACGAATACCCTGATGGGCCTGGGCGCCTATCCGGCCGAGGACCGGCAATTCCTCGGCATGCTGGGGATGCACGGGACCTATGAGGCGAATCTCGCGATGCATGGCTGCGACGTCATGCTGAATATCGGCGCCCGCTTCGATGACCGGGTGACCGGGCGGCTCAACGCCTTCTCACCGGCGTCGAAGAAGATCCACGCCGATATCGACCCCTCCTCGATCAACAAGAGCGTCCCGGTCGATGTCGCGATCATCGGCGATGCGGCGGCGACGCTCGCCGCATTGCTGGAATGCTGGCAGCAGGACCCGACGCCGCAAGACCGCCCCGCGCTGGCCGGCTGGTGGCGGCAGATCGAGGAATGGCGCGAGACCAACTGCCTGCAGTATCGGCAGGAAGGCGCGATCATCAAGCCGCAGCACGCGGTGAAGCGGCTGTACGAGATCACCCGCGAGCTGGGCCGGGAGACCTTCATCAGCACCGAGGTCGGCCAGCACCAAATGTGGGCGGCGCAGTATTTCGGGTTTCAGCAGCCGAACCATTGGCTGACCAGCGGTGGCTTGGGGACCATGGGCTATGGCCTGCCGGCCGCGATGGGCGTGCAGATTGCCCATCCGGATGCGCTGGTGATCGACATTGCGGGCGAAGCCTCGATCCTGATGAACATCCAGGAAATGGCGACGCTGGCGCAGTACCGGCTGCCCGTCAAAGTCTTCATCCTGAACAACGAGTACATGGGAATGGTGCGGCAATGGCAGGAGCTGCTGCACGGCTCCCGCTATTCGGAAAGCTATTCCGCCGCCCTGCCGGATTTCGTGAAACTGGCCGAGAGCTTCCACGCGCGGGGCATGCGGGTGAGCGATCCGAACCAGCTCGACGCCGCGATCCGCGAGATGATCGCCCATCCCGGCGCGGTCATCATGGATGTGCTGGTGGAGAAGGAGGAGAGCTGCTTCCCGATGATCCCCTCCGGCGCTGCGCATAACGAGATGATCCTGGGCCCGGGGCAGGCCGGCGGCGTGGCCGGGGTGACGGATGAGGGCAAGGTGCTCGTCTGAGCCCTCGACAGCCGCGCCCCATCGGATAGAAGACGCCCCGGTATGCCAAACCCGTCCGAGACCACCCTGCGCAATGCGACCATTGCCGTCCTCGTCGAAAACGAGGCGGGGATTCTGGCGCGCGTCGTCGGCCTGTTTTCCGGCCGCGGGTATAATATCGAAAGCCTGACAGTGGCGCCGGTGGATGATGCCCGGCGTCTCTCGCGCATCACCATCGTCACCTCCGGCACCGAGATGGTGATCGAGCAGATCAAGGCACAGCTCGACCGGCTGGTGCCGGTGCATAAGGTGAGCGACCTGACGCTGGAGGGCCCGCATTTGGCGCGCGAGCTGGCGTTGATCAAGGTCGTCAGCCGCGGGGAGAACCGGGTGGAAGCGCTGCGGCTGGCAGAGGCCTTCCGCGCCCGCGTGGTGGATGCGACGACCGAGAGCTTTGTGTTCGAGCTGACCGGGGCCGGCGACAAGATCGACGCGTTTTGTGCCCTGATGCAGCCGATCGGGCTGGCCGAGGTGTCGCGGACCGGCGTCGTCGCCATCCTGCGCGGGCCGTCCGGCCTGAATTGACCTGATCAGTCCCCTGCAAAGGCGGCAAGAGCCAAGCCAATGACCGAGACCGAGGCGGTAGAGCTTCTCCAGCAGTTTCTTAGCGGAACGCTGCAACGGACCCCGGGTTGGGATCAGCGTGTTGCTTCAGCAATGCTGACAGCCGCTGGAGGGATCAATCGAGGCGAAGGCCGTCGCCGCCTGGTGGAATTTGCTCTTGCAGAGCAAGAGGGCCGAGCGGCGAAAAAATCTTAGAGCAGAGCGAAGGAACAGAAAAATGCGCGTTTACTACGACCGCGATGCGGACGTGAACCTGATCAAGGCCCGCAAGGTCGCGATCATCGGCTTCGGCAGCCAGGGCCATGCCCATGCCATGAACCTGCGCGATAGCGGCCTGAAGGAGATCGCCATCGGCCTGCGCCCGGGCGGGTCCTGGCAGAAGGCCGAGGCCGCCGGCTTCAAGGTGATGTCGCCGGCCGATGCCGCGAAGTGGGCAGACGTCACCATGATTCTCACGCCGGATGAGCTGCAGGGCGATCTCTATCGCGAGCAGCTTGGCCCGAACCTGAAGCAGGGCGCCGCCATTGCCTTCGCGCACGGGCTCAACGTGCACTTCAACCTGCTCGACCCGCGCCCCGATCTTGATGTCTTCATGATCGCGCCGAAGGGCCCGGGCCATACCGTGCGGTCGGAATATCAGCGTGGCGGCGGCGTGCCCTGCCTGGTGGCCATCGCCCAGAACCCCTCGGGCAATGCGCTGGAGATCGCGCTCTCCTATGCCTCGGCGATTGGGGGTGGCCGCGCCGGCACCATCGAGACGACCTTCAAGGAGGAATGCGAGACCGACCTGTTCGGCGAGCAGACCGTGCTCTGCGGCGGGCTGGTCGAGCTGATCAAGGCTGGTTTCGAGACGCTGGTCGAGGCCGGCTACGCGCCGGAGATGGCGTATTTCGAGTGCCTGCACGAGGTGAAGCTGATCGTCGACCTGATCTATGAAGGCGGCATCGCCAACATGAACTACTCGATCAGCAACACCGCCGAATACGGCGAATACGTCACCGGCCCGCGCATCATCACCGCCGAGACCAAGGCCGAAATGAAGCGGGTGCTGGACGATATCCAGACCGGCAAGTTCGCCCGCGACTGGATGCTGGAAAACAAGGTGAACCAGGCGAGCTTCAAGGCCACCCGCCGCCGGCTGGCTGAGCATCCGATCGAGGAAGTGGGCGAGAAGCTTCGCGCCATGATGCCCTGGATCAAGCAGAACGCCCTGGTCGACAAGGCGAAGAACTAAGACCCGCGGCACGCGGCTTTGCCGCGTGCCGAACGACGCAGCGCAGGGGCGCGATCCGGTCGGCCGGATCGCGCCCTTTTGCCATGTGGGCGCCGGCGCGGTCGATAGCCTCGATCTCGAATTAGGAAAAATGTCTTGTGATTCTGGCCTCACCCTGGCAGATTTGGCTTGGCCGTCCGGGCGGCACTCCGCTCCTTGAAAACCGTATCTGCTTCAGGCCGGGCCAGGATTGCTGCGTGCACGCCTAAAGCCGGTAAATCGGCAAAATTTCTCAAGAAATTCGCTCTCAAGCGCATGACATCACGACAAAATCCAGGTCGTTTCGGTTGACAAAATTGAGCTGAATTGAGGGGTTTAACCACCTCAATTTCCTCAACCTGTGGCGCCCGCCCGGCCCCCGGCGCGCTCCCGAACCATGGCCGCACGCGATCGCCGCCCGGGCCGGTGCCCGGCCCTACCGCGCGGCGCCGCGACGGGGCATATCGGGGGTATGACGATCCTCGCCGCCGATACCCCGCATCCCCGCGATTTCCGCGGCTACGCCGATTCCCCGCCAGACCCGGAATGGCCGGGTGGCGCCAGGCTCGCCCTGTCCTTCGTGCTGAATTACGAGGAGGGGGCTGAGAACAGCGTCCTCAATGGCGATTCCGGCAGCGAGCGCTACCTGCACGAGGTGCCGGGCGGCGAGTCGCGCGCCGAGCGCGACCTCTCCACCGAAACCCAGTTCGACT
>Ga0114972_10003368_pt1 | contig 11970 bp, 7 predicted proteins | sample M_140807_EF_Meta_FD_87354 | JGI IMG/M metagenome (GOLD analysis project Ga0114972, IMG submission 87354) | Freshwater microbial communities from Lake Montjoie, Canada to study carbon cycling - M_140807_EF_MetaG | ecosystem: Environmental > Aquatic > Freshwater > Lake | place: Lake Montjoie... | reverse complement strand
GTCGAGCCCGCCGCTCGGTTGACCGCCCCGGCCGCCACGGATCTCGCCCTGCTGCTGCAGACCTCCGGCACCACCTCCCGCCCCAAGGTGGTGCCGTTAAGTCACGCCAATCTTTTGGCCTCGCCCCGTTCGGTGGCCGAGGTCTTGGCCCTGGGGCCTGGCGACCGAAGCCTGGCGGCGATGCCCCTGTTCCATATCCATGGAATCGTGGCCTCATTGCTGGCCCCCTTGGTGGCTGGTGGGAGTGTGATCTGTTGCCGCAGCAACGCTCCCCATGCCCTACTTGCGGCCATGGAAAGCCTCGAACCCACCTGGCTTTCGGCGGTGCCCACCCTGCTTCAGGGGCTCCTTGCTGAACTGGATCGCACCAACCAACCACCCCCCGCCCATCGGTTGCGGTTGCTCCGCTCGTCCTCGTCCCCCCTGCCGCCGCCTGTGCTCGAGCGGCTGGAGGCGGTGTTTGGCGTTCCTGTGCTTGAGGCCTATGGAATGACGGAGGCGGCGCACCAGATCTGCAGCAACCGGTTGCCGGGCTCAGGCGCTGGCCGCCAGCCCGGGAGCGTGGGTGCAGCGGCGGGGCCCGAGGTGGTGGTGCTGGGTCCTGACCGGCGCCAGCTTCTGGTTGGAGAGTGCGGTGAGGTGGCCATCCGTGGGGGCAATGTGACCGCGGGCTATGAGGCCGCGGATCACAGCGGCTGGGTGCACGATGCCAACGGGGACGCGTGGTTTCTCACCGGCGACGAGGGCCTGTTGGATGGCCAGGGGAAGCTCACCCTCACGGGCCGCCTGAAGGAAATGATCAATCGCGGCGGGGAGAAGGTGATTCCCCGACGTGTGGACGAGGTGCTCCTGGGCCATCCGGCCGTGGAGCAGGCCCTGGCCTTCGCCGTGCCCCACCCCACTCTTGGCGAGGATCTGGCTGCTGCCGTGGTGCTCCGGGCGGGGGCTGCGGCCGATGAACAGGAGATGCGGGGCCATGCATTTTCCCAGCTCGCTCCCCATGAGGTGCCATCGCGCATCGTGTTGCTGGAGACCCTGCCGAGGGGCGCCACCGGCAAGTTGCAGCGCATCGGCCTGGCGGAGAAGCTCGGCGCCATTCTTTTCCCCGCCGACGAGCCTGTCCGTGGTGAGCTGGAGGAACTGGTCGCGCAGACCTTTGCCACCGTCCTGCAACAGCCCCAGCCTGGCCGCAACGCCAATTTCTTTCTGCTGGGCGGGGATTCCCTCTCCGGCCAGCGGGTGGTGAATGGGCTGGAGCAGCAGTTGGCGCTCGCCCTCAGCCCCGTTCTCCTGTTCGCTTATCCCACCGTCCGCAGCCTGGCGGAACAGTTGGACCAGCGCCTCGATGAAGCCCTAAAGGCCTTGGAGGCGGAGTGAGGTGATGACCACGGCAGGGTCCAAGTTGGGGGAAGTCCTGAAGATGGCGCAAGCCCAGAAGCGGGTCGTTCCCTTCCTGGGGGTCTACGACCTGTTCAGTGCCTCCCTGGCGGCCGATCGCTTTGGGGCCTTGTTTCTCAGCGGTTTCGGCCTGGCCGCCAGCGCCTTTGGCCTGCCCGATGTCGGCTTCATTGGCTGGGGTGATCTCACCACCACCACCAGTCGCTTGCGCGCCCTGCTGCCCGATCACCATGTGCTGGTGGACATCGATGATGGCTTCGGTGATGCCACGGTGGCCAGCCATGTGGCCCGGACCCTGGAGCGCTGCGGTGCTTCGGGGGTGGTGCTCGAGGATCAGGCCAGGCCTCGCCGCTGCGGCCACCTCGATGGCAAGACCATCCTGCCCTTGCCGGAGTATCTGGTGAAGCTGGAAGCGGTGCTGCAGCATCGGTCTTCGATGGTTGTCGTGGCGCGCACGGATGCCTCCGATCCAGCCGAAATCCTCAACAGGGTGCGGGCGTTTGAACAGGCCGGCTGTGACGCCGTGCTCGCCGATGGCATCAAGGATCTGGCTCTCTTCGCCGAACTGAGGCAAGCCGTGCGTTGCCCCGTGTTCTGCAATGTCATCGGAGGCGGCAAGGTGCCGGCCTGCAGCCGGGCCGACCTGGCCCGGCAGGGTGTGCAGGGGCTGATCTACAGCACCCCCTGTCTGTTTGCTGCCCAGGAGGCGATCGAGCGAGCGCTGGATGGCCTCCTGGATGAGAGCGCAGATCTCAAGGAGGCGTTGTCCAGCGGCCGGCAGCTCTCCCACTGCAACGCCGTCCTGGAGGCCAACTTGAAGCGGGCGGGTGGCGCATGACCAAGGCCCCGCGGTTGTCGGACCGGGTTGGCAGGCTGCGGCAGCTCCAGGCTGCCAAAGGCCTCAGCGCTCCTTCCCCCGCCGCCCCCCTGCCCGGTGATTGGCCCCCAGGCTGCCAGGCCTATCCGGCCTCGTTTGCCCAGGCGCGGCTGTGGTTTTTGCATCAACTGGAGCCTGAGCTCACGGCGTATCACCCGCCAGCGGTGTGGCGGTTGAGGGGTGATCTGGATGTACCAGCCCTCCAGGTAGCTCTGGAAGGGTTGATCGAGCGCCATTCCACCCTGCGCACCTCGTTCCAATTGCAGGGGAGCGAGGTGATTCAGATCATTCACCCTGAAGCTCCTTTTGCCCTGACAGCGGAAGCGTTGGGCGAGCGGGAAGCGGAGGTGGTGATCCAGGGGTGGCTGGAGCAGGAGGACCGCACGCCCTTTGATCTGACGGCGGGTCTGCTGCTGCGGGCCCGGTTGCTCCCGGTGGAGGACCAAGAGCATGTGTTGCTGATCAACCACCACCACATCGCCTCCGATGGCTGGTCGCGATCCGTGCTGGCGCGGGATCTGGTGGAGCTCTACAACGCCCAGGTCGCCGGCCGGTTACCGCAGCTTGAGCCGCTTACCATTTCTTACCTGGACTACGCCGCCTGGCAGCGACAACGGCTGAGCGGCGGGCGGCTCGTTGAGCTGCAGGACTACTGGGTTGAGCAGCTCCGGGATCTGGAGCCGCTGGAGCTGCCGAGCGATCGACCGCGGCCAGCGATGCCCACGCACCGCGGCGGAAGCGTTGGGTTCAGGATCGAACCGGCGCTGCTGGAGCGTTTTGAGGAGCTTTGCCGCCGGGAGGGCGCCACCCTGCAGATGGGGTTGCTGGCGGCGGTGGCCCTGCTGCTGCACCGCACCAGCCGCCAGGACGACTTCGCGATCGGCATTCCGATCTGGGGCCGCAACCATCCGGATCTCGAGAGGCTGATCGGCTTCTTTATCAACACGCTGCCGATCCGCACGCGTTTTGAGCCCGAGCAGAGCTTCCGGGAGCTGCTCGCCCAGGTGCGGGCGTCCTCGATCGGGGCCTACGACCACCAGGAGTTGCCGTTTGAGCAGATGGTGGAGGCGCTCGGCCTGCCGCGCGACACCAGCCGCAATCCGCTGGTGCAGGTGATGCTGCAGCTCATGGAGTTGCCCGATCCAGTCTTGGAGCAACTGGATGGCCTAGCGGTGCAATCCCTCCCCTGTGGGAGTGATTCCGCCAAGTTCGATCTCTCCTTTTCTTTTCGCCGGAATGCCGATCAAGGCCTGAGCGCCTCGATCACCTACGCCACGGATTTATTCGATGGCGATCGCATGGAGCGGCTGAGCAGCCACCTGATCACCTTGCTCGACTCAGCGGTGCAGGCACCTGATCAGCCTGCGGCGGCCCTCAATCTTCTGCCGGAACCGGAGCGTCAACTGATCGAGAGCTGGCAGGTAGGGCCCACGATCGAGGTCCCGAATCTCTGTGTGCACCAGCTGTTTGAACAGCAGGTGGAGCGCACGCCAGAGGCGATTGCCCTGGTGTTCGGGGATCAGCAGCTCAGCTATGGCGAGCTCAATGCCCGAGCGAATCGGCTGGCGCATGTACTGATCGATCGGGGCGTCAGGCGGGACGACTGTGTCGCGCTGCTCATGGAGCGCTCGCATGCTCTCGTGGTGGCGATCCTCGCCATCCTCAAGGCCGGGGCGGCCTATGTGCCGCTGCACAACGAGCAGCCTTCCGCGCGCCATGCCCGGATGATGGCGGACGCGGGAGTCCGCTTGCTCCTCATCGACGGCACGGCTGAGGCGATAGCTGCGGAGCCCTTGCTGGTCCTGTCCCTGGACGCCATCGCGGCCGAGGGATTGCCGGAGCACGATCCAGACCTGCCGGTTTGTTCCCAGCAACTCGCCTATGTGATGTTCACCTCGGGTTCGACCGGAGTGCCCAAAGGGGTTGCCGTCACCCACAGCAACGTCGTCAGCCTGGCCGCTGACAGCTGCTGGCGGAATGGCACGCATGAGCGGGTGTTGTTTCATTCGCCCCACGCTTTCGACGCCTCGACCTATGAGCTTTGGATCCCTCTCCTGCATGGCGGCCAGGTCGTCGTCGCACCTCCCGTACGGCTGGAGGTTTCATCCTTGGCCGATTTGATCGAGAGGCACAGCGTCAGCGGGATCTTTGTCACCACGGCCTTGTTCAACCTGCTCGCCGAGGTGCAGCCCACCTGCTTCGGCAGCGTGGGCGAGGTGTGGACCGGCGGTGAGGCGGTGTCTGCCGTCGCCATGGAGCGCGTCCGGATCGCATGCCCGCGGACCCGGATCGTGCACGTTTATGGCCCCACGGAAACGACCACCTTTGCCACCTTCCACCCGCTGTCTTCCACAGAGCGGCTGGAGGGCACCGTCCCCATTGGCAAACCGATGCAGGGCATGCGCGCCTACGTGCTCGATGCTGCCCTGCGGCCCTCACCGGTGGGAGTGCCGGGTGAGTTGTATCTGGCCGGCACGGGCCTGGCCCAGGGATATGTCGGCTTGCCCGACCTGACGAGCGAGCGTTTTGTTGCTGATCCCTTCGCGGCCCTGTTGGCCGATGGTGGTGCTCGCATGTACCGCACCGGTGATCTGGCGCGCTGGTTGCCGGATGGAAACCTGGAGTTCCTTGGCCGGGTTGATTTCCAGGTCAAGATTCGCGGATTCCGGATCGAGCCAGGAGAGATCGAGACGGCGCTGCGGGGTTGTGACGGGATTCGTGATGCTGTGGTGCTGGCCCGCGAGGATGGGCCCGGCGAGATTCGCCTTGTGGCTTATGTGACGGTTGCGGGCGGCACAGACGACCCCACGCTGCCTGCCGTGCTCAAGGCCCATCTGCGGAGCAGCCTGCCCGATTCCATGGTGCCCTCCGCCTTCGTGGCGCTTGAGGCTCTGCCGCTGACCACGAACGGCAAGGTGGATCGCAAAGCCCTGCCAGCTCCGGATGTTTCTGCTGATCCCAGCCAGCGTGTTGAACCCTCCACGGATCTGGAGCGCCAACTCCATGCCCTTTGGGCGGAGGTGCTGGGCCATGAAGAGTTCGGCACCAGCGACAACTTTTTTGTGATTGGCGGCCATTCCCTGGCGGCAGCGCGGCTGATGGCGTTGATCGAGCAACGCTTCGCGATGGCCTTGCCCATCGCCACGATCTTTCACGCCCCTCAGATCGCTTTGATGGCCCGGCTGATGGAAATCGCCAAAGCCACCGCAGCGGTTGGGGATCGCTGCCTGGTGCCCCTCCAGCCCCATGGCGAGGCCGCCCCCCTGATTGTGATTCATGGTTTTGGCGGCGATGTCTTTTGCTACACCGATTTCGCCCGTGACCTGGCTCTCCACCGGCCGGTGTATGGGCTGCAGGCGATGGGGATCGACGGAACCTCCGAGCGCCACCGGAGTGTGGAGGCGATGGCGGAGCACTACGCCAACCTGATTGACGAGCACTGGCCCGCAGGAGTGGTGCACCTGCTGGGTCAATCGGCGGGGGGCTGGTATGCCTGGGCGGTGGCCTCCGAGCTGCTGCGGCGGGGCCGCAGCCTCGGCCTGGTGGCGATCCTCGACAGTGGGCCAACGGCGGCCATCTCAAGACGGCTGCGGGGATCGTTGCTGCTGCGCCGCAGCGTCCGGCGCGTTCCCGTGTATGCCCACCAGCTCAGGCATAGCAAGCAGCCCCGCAATCTCGTGGCGTTCCTAAGGGAGCGCCGGCGGAAGTTGGCCTCCCACCTGAGCAGGTTCTCGTCGGACGCCTCGAGCTTGCCAGCGGAGGCTCCCCAGCCCTCGGAGGTTGACGAGGCTGGGCTGGATTATTTCGATCTCCTGCATCGGCGTTACCGGCCCAAGCCCCAGCCGCTGCGAGTGCATCTGTTGACCTCCAGGCACGATCCCCGTTTGAAACAGCGCCTGTGGCGCGCCATGGCCTGCAGGGGCGTGGTCGTTCGCCAGTTGTTTGAAGAGCATCATCATTTCCATGCCGCTTCTCACGCCGATCAGCTGGCCGCCGCCATCGCTGAAATCCTGGAACAGGTCGGGGATGGGGATTCGAGGCTGCATCCGGGGCATGGGCCATCACCACCTGGCCGTTCCAGCCTCTGATCCATCGGTCCGAGCGTTCCTTGCCTTCGTTTAGGAAGGAGACATGACCAGCTCCTTCACCCACCAGAGCGTCCTGGCCGCCGCGGTGGTGCAGGCTTTCGCCGGCTACCCCCCTGATGATTCCGGTGGAGCCCCCCCCCTGCTGATCGACTGCACCCTCGGCGGCGGCGGCCATAGCGCCTTGCTGCTGGAGGCCCACCCGGACTGGCAGCTGATCGGCCTCGACCAAGACCCCACCGCCCGGGCGGCGGCAGCCGCGCAGCTGGCGCCCTACGGCGAGCGGGTGCGGATCGAGGCCGCCAACTTCGGCGCTTGGTCGCCGCCGGCGGACCGGCGCGCCGTAGCGGTGCTGGCTGATCTGGGCGTGAGCAGTCCCCAGCTGGATCGGGCCGAGCGGGGCTTCAGCTTCCGCGCTGAGGGGCCGATCGACATGCGCATGAATCCCGAGGCGGGCGAGAGCGTCGCCGAGCTGCTCGATCGGGTGGAGGAAGGGGCGCTGGCGGATCTGCTGTTTCAGTTCGGTGAGGAGCGCCTGTCGCGGCGGATCGCCCGGCGGCTGGTGGCCGAACGGGATGCGAAGCCCTGGCGGGAGCGCACCACCGCTGAGCTGGCCTACGCCGTGGCCGGTTGCTACCCCCCCAAGGCCCGCCACGGCCGCATCCATCCCGCCACCCGCAGCTTCCAGGCCCTGCGGATCGCCGTGAACGATGAACTGGGCGCCCTGGAGCGGCTGCTGCGCCATGCCCCCGACTGGCTTCAGCCCGGCGGCCTCCTCGCGATCATCAGCTTCCATTCGCTCGAGGATCGCCGCGTCAAGACCGCCTTCCTGGCCGATGAGCGGCTGGAGCGGATCACCCGCCGGCCGCTGGTCGCTGATCCGGCCGAGGCGGAGGCCAATCCCCGCAGCCGTTCCGCCAAGCTGCGGGTGGCCCGCCGCCTGCCATGACCTTCCCCCTGCCTGACCCGTTGCCTGCCCTCCTGAGCGGATGGCCTGTCCTGCCCCTGGCCTTCAATCTGGCGCTGCCCAGCCCTCCCCCGCTCCCCTGGCATCCGGCCCTGCCGCCGGTGCACCGGGCCGATCTGGCCTGGTGGGGGGCGCTGCTGATCCAGGCCCTCGCCATCCCGGGAACTCTGCTGCCGGTGCTCCCCGGCCTGGCGCTGTTGCCACTGGGGGCCCTGGTGTGGTGCCTGGTAGTGGGCTTTCCCACGGGCTGGCCCACCCTGGCCCTGGCGGGGGTGCTGCTGCTGCTGGGTTGGGGCGCCGACGCTCTCGGTCTGGTGCTGGGGGCCGCCCGCATGCAGGCCACCCGCTGGGCCTACATCGGCTCGGGGATCGGCCTGATGGTGGGTCTCCTGGGTCTGCTGCCGGCCCTGCCGGTGGGCGGGCCGCTGGTTGGGGCCCTGGTGGGGCCGCTGCTGGGCGCGGCGATCGGTGAACTGCTCACGGCTCCCACCTCCCTGGGGCCGCTCGGCCTGCTGCGCCTGAAGCGCTCCCTGCTGGTGGGGCTGGCGGTGGTGGCCGGCATGCTGGTGAGCCGCTTTGCCCAGTTTCTGCTCGCCTTGGTGGGCGTGTTCGGCTTCGTGCTGCTCAGTACCGGCGTGTTGGGCTGAGCAGGTACCGGTCTGAGCAAATCAGGGCGCGTCAGTCCGCACCAGCTGCCGGTAAGCCGCGGTGGTGATGAAACTGCTCACTGGCCAGGCCACCATCAGCCCCAGCCCGAAGGTGATCAGGCCGATCACCAGCAGCAGGGCCTTGATCGCCACCAGGAGCAGCAGCAGCAGCCACTGCGGATCCACCAGACCCCGGCCCCGTTGCACCGTGGCCATCGGTCCGCGCGCTTCGAGCAGGGCGATCTGGGCGATGAACTGCTGGTTCACGCTGAAATAGAGCACCGTCAGCAGGAACAGGCCCAACAGCAGGGCTACCAGCAATGCCACCAACAGCAGTGGCAGGGAGAGGTTGGCATTGGCGAGGGCAACCCCGCCGGTCTGCAGCAGCCAGCCCACCCCTAGCGCTGCGGCGAGCACGACCGCCAGGGCCAGCAAGGGAACCGAGAGCAGCGTGCTCAGGGCCATCCAGGCCGTGATCACCCGCTTGAAGCCGGGTCCATCCCAGCGGAGCAGGCTGCCCAGGGTCGGACGGTCACCCCCCAGGGCCTGCCAGGCGCCCCGCACCATGCCCACGGTGCCCCAGCAGCTCACCACGAGGCTCGCGGTGAGGCCCACCAGAAACAGCAGCCAATCGGCCAGGCCGAGGGTTTCGCCATTGGCGCCGCGCAGCACCTGCTCCTGCAACGGCTGCAGCAGGATCTGCGCCCCGGTGAGCAGCAGGGCAAAGAGCACGAAACTCCAGGGTGCCCGGCAGAAGGCTGTCCAGCCGTCGTGGATGGCATCGCCGATGTCGAGGCGGGGACGGCCGGGACTGCCCAAGCCGCCGCTGCTGGGGGCCATGATCAGAGCACCAGAAGGCTTAAGGCTAAGGAGAGCGACGCAGCTCGGCCACGGCCTCACCCACGGCTGTGATGGCGGACTCGATCTCGGCCTCGCCGCTGGAGCGGCCAAGGCCGAAGCGGATTGCGGCGGCAGCTTCTTGGCGGCTGCGGCCCAGGGCGGCCAGCACGTGGGAGGGGCTGCCCTGGCTGCAGGCCGAGCCGCTGCTCACCGCGATCGAACGCCGCAGCAGCTGATGCAGCCGGCCCCCATCCACCCCCCCCACGCTCACATTCAGGTTGTGGGCCAGCCTTGCGCTGCGATGGCCGTTGAGGGTCATGCTGCCCAGTGCGTCCAGGGCCTTCCAGAGGCGGTCCCGCAGGGCCCCGAGCCGTTCGGCCCGCTCGGCCTGATCCGCCAGGGCCAGCGCCAGGGCGGTCTGCAGGCCCACGATCAGAGGCACTGCCGCGGTGCCGGCTCGCCATCCGCCCTCCTGACCGCCGCCGTGCTGTTGCGGGGCCAAGGCCACCTCGGGGCGGCGCACCAGGGCTCCCACGCCCTTTGGGCCATAAAGCTTGTGGCCGCTGAGACCCAGCAGGTCGATGCCCAGCTCCTCCATGGCAAGGGGGATGTGCCCCACGGCCTGGGCGGCGTCGCAATGGAACAGGGCCCCCCGCTCCCGGCAAAGGGCACCGATCGCGGCCAGGGGCTGCAGCACGCCGATCTCGTTGTTGGCGGCCATCACCGACACCAGCAGGGTGTCGGGGCCCACGGCAGCGCTGAGCTGATCGAGATCCACCAGGCCATCGGGCCGCACAGGCAGCACGGTGACGGGGAAGCCGCGGCGGGCCAGCCAGGCGAGGGGATCGAGCACGGCCCGGTGTTCGGTGGCCAGGGTCACCAGGCCCCGGCGGCGTTCGCCCCGCTCTTCGGCGGCCTCGGTCACGCCCTTGAGGGCCAGGTTGGCGGCCTCGGTGGCGCCGCTGGTGAAGATCACCCCCTCGGCTTGGCCCCCCACGGCTTCGGCCACCCGGCGGCGGGCCAGCTCCAAGGCGGCGGCGGCCTCAAGAGCGGGCCGGTGCAGCCGATTCGAGGGATTGGCGAAGCGCTCGCTCCACCAGGGCGCCATCGCCGCCACCACCGCCGGATCGCAGGGTGTGCTGGCGTGGTGGTCGAGATAGGGAAGCATGGGGCCATGCTGGCAAAACATCAGGGGTTCACGGCCGTGCCGCAGCTGGGCGCTCAGGACGAGGCACGGAACGGTGCCAAGAAAGGAGCACCAAAAGCAGCGCCGAACGGTCCACAGAACAGAGCTCGCCATCGCGCCCGCAACCCTGTGCGGACCCCGATGCCAAAGCCGAGGCCAGAGTTGCTGCCGACCCTGTTGGCCACCCTGATTCAGCCGCTGATCCCGACCGGAATGGCGATCGACCCGGAGGGCGACCAAGTGATCGGCTACGGCTCCGGGGGGCGTGTTGATGCCCTGTCGCGATGGGCACCGGCTGCAGGGTCAGTCCTGGGGGGCGAGTGGTCCCACCGGTTCCATTGGCTCTACAGGGCCAGCCGATTCCTTCAACCTTTCCTGGCTCCGCGCGTTGCCCCTGCGTCGACTGCTCGCTGGCTCCGGGCCGGCCGTCGGCAGCCACCGCCCGTGGGTCTGACCAGGGAGCTTCTGGCAGATCCTCGATCCGCCATCGCGGCGGCCGTCTTACCCCTTGGTCTGGTCGGGGGGCTCACGGTCGGTCTGGAGGTCGGTCTGGCCGGCCCCCTGCGGGCCGAGCCGGCGCCCCGACCCCCCGACCTGAAGATCCTGGTGGAAAAAACCACCATGCGGGAGGGCACCCATTGGCTGGGGGTCTACGGGCGGGTGGCGGAGCCGGATCAGCCGGGCCTCTGGCGGGTGAAGCTCTGGCGGGAATGGAGCGACCGGGTCGCGATCACCAGCGAATCGATCGACTGCCGGCCTGGCCGCGCCACCCGTGCCGGGGTGACCAGTGGAAAGGTGGTGGTGCAGACCCTCAATCCAGGCGGCCCGATCAACCCCGCCAACCGGCTGGATCACCTGATCTGGTGGGCCACCTGCTTTCCCGAGCAGGCGGGGCGCGATCCGGCCGGGCTCGGCCCCCTGGCCCGCAGCCTCGGCTTCGACGGCCTCCAGCCGGAACACCTGGAGGTTCTATCGGTGCCCCCCCTGCCCCATCCCTGAACGGTCTGTGGGAGGGAGGGACTGTCTCAGGCCTAGCCGATTCGGCTCGGGAACACCCTGGGGCCGTGGACGCTCCGCCTGCGATCGCCCTGCTCGCAGGGCTCTGCTGCGGGTTCGCTGCTGGTGCACCGCCTGGCGATCGCTCCCATGGTCGACCAGCTCCCGGGCCCCTCTCCCTCCGGCGCGAGCATCAGAGGCTGCCCGAACCCGACGCCCCCGATAGATTTCGCCCATGGTGAACTCCCCTTCCACCGGCACAGCCGGTCTGCCCGATTCCGAGGGCGACGTCAACATCCCCACCGAGGCCGTGCCCGCACCACCGGTGCGCCTGCTCCTGGTGGACGATGAACCCGGACTGCGCGCTGCTGTGAAGGCCTACCTCGAGGACGAGGGCTTCGTGGTCACCACCGCCAACGACGGCGAGGAGGGCTGGACCACGGCCCAAAGCCTCATGCCCGATGTGGTGATCACCGACGTGATGATGCCCCGCTGCGATGGCTACGGGCTGCTCAAGCGCCTACGGGGCGATGAGCGGCTGGGCGGCACGCCGGTGATCTTCCTCACCGCCAAGGGCATGACCGCCGACCGCATCGCCGGCTTCCAGGCCGGCGCTGACGATTACATCCCCAAGCCCTTCGACCCCGATGAGCTGGTGGCGCGGGTGCGCAACGTGGTGCGGCGCCAGGAGCGGCTGCTGGCCGAAGCGGCCCGCTTCGCCGATGCCGACATCGGCGCCATGGCCAAACAGATCACCGAAATCCGCTCGATGCTCGGCACCGGCGGCGTCAAGAAGGCTGCCCCCGATGTGAAGCTCGACTTCACCCCCCGCGAGGCCAGCGTGCTGCAGTTGGTGGCCGAGGGAATGATGAACAAGGAGATCGCCCGGCGGTTGGAAACCTCGATCCGCAACGTCGAGAAATACGTGAGCCGCCTGTTCATCAAGACCGGCACCGCCAGCCGCACCGAACTGG
>Ga0114972_10003367_pt1 | contig 11971 bp, 12 predicted proteins | sample M_140807_EF_Meta_FD_87354 | JGI IMG/M metagenome (GOLD analysis project Ga0114972, IMG submission 87354) | Freshwater microbial communities from Lake Montjoie, Canada to study carbon cycling - M_140807_EF_MetaG | ecosystem: Environmental > Aquatic > Freshwater > Lake | place: Lake Montjoie... | reverse complement strand
GCGCAGCTTGCGGATGATCTGCTCGGGGTTGTGGCGTTTGCGTTTCATGGGGCTTCTCCTGGCCAAGTCTGGCCGATAGGGAAGCTCTCATAAGGGCTGGATCAGTTTTTAGGGTCCACGTCATGGATGCCGCGCTTCAGCTGGAGAACTCAGCTATTATTGGCCCCATGAGCACCCTCGAAGAGATTGAGGCTGCAGTTCAGCAGCTGCCGCGGGCCGAGTTCCGGGACTGGTTCCACTCGTTCGACACAATGGACTGGGACCAGCAGATGGAGGATGACATGACTGCAGGCAACTTAGAATGGCTAGTCAACGAGGCCATCAGCGATAGCAAGGCTGGTCGATGTTCTGAATTATGAGGCATCGGGCCAGCCCACGCTTCTGGGCTTGCTATAACTCGCTTCCTTCAGAAGTGAAATTCCAGGCTAATCTCTCCTTCGAATTGCTCAAAGCCGAGCCACGCCATCCTTCGCTCCATTTCAAGAAGATTGGCAAGTTTTAGTCGGCCAGAGTTGTACTTCGATTCAGGGCTTTAGCTGTTGAAATAAGCAGCAAAGACTTGATCTGGGTCTGGATTGGTAGTCATGCAGAGTATGATCAACTGCTTCGCTTGAAGGCCTAACATCAAGATGCATCGGTCGGGGAGCCAAGCATGCCTATTCAATGCACATAGCCATCGCCCGCTTCTGATCTTGAGCGTTCGAAGGATGCGTGGATGACCGAGAACTAGTTCAAGTCTCCTAAAGGGTGGATAAAGGAACGAGGGAGTACCACCGTTATTCGCGAAGCATCAAGGCTATGGCGAGCTCTGTCGGTTTGGCAGACCGATCTGCTCGCGCTTTATAAACATCTGCACGCGCGGATCGAAGCTCTTCAGCAGCTGCATCAGGGCCCGATCGTCCTGCGGGGTTGCGCTTGAGAACACCCGGCAGGGTGGCGAATTCCGCGTGGGGGGATCGGGGCAGAGCCGCTGCACCGGAATCCCCTCAGGCGTCAAGCCCCAGGTAAGCGTGCGTCCGCGGAACAGGGGGGCGCGGGTTGCATTGGGATCGCGGGTGAGAACCGGCATGATCAACGTGACTTCGGCGGCATCGAGGTTGAGGGGCAGCCGCACCACCACCGAGCGGTTGATCGCTTCATTGGGTTGGATCACGTCATCGCTGAAGATGGCGCCGACGGCTTGGATCGCCGTCGGTTCGGCAAGCACCCCCTGCTCGGACTGGGCGAGGAGATCGCTGCCCAGATTTGCATCTGCCCGCTGCAGAAACATGGCGTCTGTGGGCAATGCAACGCGCCGAAGCCCGGCCAGCATCCAGAAATTGCGGAGAAGGTAAAGCTTGCGGCTGCTTGGGTTGATCGCCCGGAAGCTGAGAGTCATCTCCCGGCCTTCGGCTGTGGCTTGCCGATTCGGCACGGGGGTGAGGGCGACTTCAAGATTCACATGGGCCGGCGCCCAGCTCGGCACCAGGATGGCCTGCCAATAGAAGGTGTACACGGCCCAGAGGGATCCCACAATGATGGCGCCGAGCTGCACCCAGCGCAGCAGCAGTTCGGAGCGCATCCAGTGCCGCAGGCGCAACAGGCCGCCGCTGGGGGCTATGCCTGGCATCCCATCCCGAGCCTTCGCGTCCTTCTCAGCGGGTGCGGCCACGGGGCGGAAAGGTGGGGAAGGTTCGGGGGCAGGGGGCGGTGGCGGTGGGCTGGCAGCGGGGACGGATCGCGCCGAACACATGGGTGGAGGAGCCCCGCTCGAAGCTGCGCACGGCGTCCAGCACCGCCGGATCGGGCACCCGATTCGCGGCCAGATCGGCCATGGCGGTGGCGCTGCAAGCGGAGGCGGTGCGCCCCAGGCCGGTAAGCAGGGCATAGCCCCGCTGGGCCCGATCGCCACGGCTGGGGGCCAGGGCGGAGGGGTAGGCGTTGCGAGCGGGGGCCACAAGGTCCGGGGGATCGGCCGGAGGCGGCAGGGCTGGCGCGGCCCCGATCAGCACCCCGGCGAGGCAGAAGCTCTGGAGGCTGCCAGTGGCGGCAGGGGAATCCGCTGGCAGCGCGGCGTCTTGCAGCAGGCTCTGGCCGAGGGCGGACGCGATCCAGAAGGCGTATGCCCAGCGGTCGGCGGGCTGGCCGAGGGCCTCCAAGGCGGTGCCATCCACCAGCACGCTCTCGCTTGTGGGGCAATAGGCGGCCGGGCTGGGCGGAACCGGCGGCGTACCCGGCGGCGGGCGCAGGTTTGGGCAGATCTCACCAATGCGGCGGCCCGACGGCAACGACTCGATGGAGGGGAAGGGGCGGGAGGCCGTGGCGGGATCGGCCTTCCAGGCCAGGCGCAGCTGGCCGCTCACCTCGGCGATCTCGGCGGCGGGCGGGCCGGCCCGTGCCTTGATGGCAGAGGCGTGGGCGGAGCCGGTGCTCGCGGCCAAGAGCCACACCGCCGGGGTCAGCCGCGGCACATCACGGAGAACTCGGGCGATGGAGGATGTGGTGGTCCGACGACGTGGGGCCAACATGGCAGGTAGGCATCTACGCACTTGGCAAGTATGGCTGCTAAAGCGTGGGCTGTCTCATCGCCCAACGGCTGGGGGTCAGAGAAGAAGCATCGCTGTGTTCAGCATCAATCAGCACTGTTCACGAGCAAAGACCTCGTTTTGGATGTCCGGAAAGCAGAGGGAATCAGCGGGGATGTCCAGGATGACTAACGCAAGCTGGAAGCACGGCCTAGCTGTCGCTGGGTTTGTACTGGGCGTTCAAGGTGTGGGGCTGGCGGAACTAAAAGCTCAAACACAGGCGGCGACCCCGACGGCGGTGGAGAGGATGTTGCCTCGGTTGGTGGTCGGTAAGGAGATGGCGGCGACGATTGAGTGGAATGACAAACAGATCTACGACATTCCGATAGAGAAGGGTCAATCTTTGGAGTTGATCGCTTTACAAAAGACGGTGGATGTAATTGCGACGCTGTTTCACCCCCAAGGGAAGCAGGTGTTGGATGCGGACGTTACGGGACGACACGAAGAGTTGGTTGGGGCCATAGCGGAACATGTGGACAGTTATCGCTTAAAGGTGCGCCTTCACGAGCAAGCCGCAATCCGAGGGGATTTTGGAGTGCAGGTGCTTGCGTTGCGATCAGCAAGTCTGAACGACAAGTCCAATGCCCATCTGTCCGGCAGTCAAGTTCTAGCGCAAGGAATGGAACTGCAAAAGGCCGCTCAACCCCCTTCAACTCAACAGGCGTTGACAATCGCTGATCAAAAGAAAATGGGAAGGCCTTCTTCTTCGCCATCATCAAATACAGGCGACTCCTCTCGGGCCGCAGCTCTGAAAGCCCAGGATGAAGCTCGTCAATTAACACAAAACAAAGCACCAAGAGCACAAGTTATTGCCAAACTGAAAGAAGCCTTAAGATATTGGCGCTTAGCGGGCGACAAGGGCAAGCAATATATGACACTTTCTTTTATTGTTAACCAATATCAGCAAAGGGGAGACTATCCTCAAGTTTTAAACTACGCCCAACAAAGTTTATCTATAGCCCAAGCTCCCCATGAGCGCATATTGGCTTTAGGTTATATCTCCCTAGCCTATCGTTCAGTGGGCGACTATGAAAAAATTATTGCAATCGACAAAGAGAGAATATTTGAGTCCAATGATCCAGAATCCATTTTATTAAACTCTCTCAATCTCACCGCCGCTTACTCTAGCCTGGGAAATAAGACAAGAATTATTGAAATCTTTAACCAACTCATCGCTTATCGGGAACAAAGACAAGACCCTATTCGGCAGGCGGAGGCTTTAGAAAGTCTATCTTTTTATTATTTTAAGCTTGGCGAGCATACTAAAGGATTGGAGCTTGTTAAACAAGTCAATCGTCTCGATCCCGATCGCAAACGAAATCCGATCAATCTCAATCAGGGCATTGTTTTAGCTATTGGTCAAGTTTGTGCCAAGCAGTTAGAGCCGTTTGATATTATTCACAAGGAATCTCAAAAAAAATCGGAGGATTCGCCACTTCTATCTATTAAGACTTTGGCTAATGTCAACTTTATTCAGGAAAGTAAAAAAGTTATCGAACAATTGCAAGAGCGCCTTCAAGTCACCCGCGCTGGGGAGGAAATCAGCCTTGAAGCGGGAATATTATCCGGGTTAGCCTTAACCCACTTGACCTTAGGGGAATCTCAGAAGGCACTAAACTACTACCGAGAGGCACTTAAATTGTTTGACCTGACCGGAGAAAAACCGCGCCAAGCTAAGACCCTAGGCTCTATCGCTAATCTTTTTAGGGATCAAGGAAAGTATCAAGCGGCGATTAACTATTTTAATCAAGCTCTGGAGGCGCAACGTACTCTAAAAACGCCCTTCGATCAGGCGGTCACGCTGATTGACATTGGCGGAAATTACCAATCCCTTGGAGACTATGATTCTAGTATTTTTGCCTATCAACAAGCCCTTGCCTTATTTCAAAAAATCGGCGATCGTCGTCGAGAAGCAGACACAATGCTCAAGATTGGCAGCATCTATCGGCAACAAAAAAATTATTCCCTAGCCTTGCAACAATTTGAAAAATCCTTAAAAATCGCGCAGCAATCAGGGAATTGTCTAATCGAACACAGCGCCAATTTGAACATGAGCCGCACCCATGAAGACGCTGGCGATCCGGCAAAATCCTATGAGCGCGGACAACAAGCCCTTACCTTAGCGGAAAACCTATCCGACTTTCAGTTTAAGCCTTCAAAAATGGCAAACGCCCTAAACCTTATGGCGAGAGCGAAAACCAAAGCGGGCGATTATGCCGCTTCCCTAGAACTCAGTCGGCGCTCTCTTGAAATTACCCGTCAAGCGAATTTACAATGGGCGAATCCAAACGCTTACGATGTCATCGCAAATGCCTATGAAGGGTTAAAACAGTACGATCAAGCCATTGAGACTTTCCAAGAAAAGTTAGCCTTAGTTCGTAGTATGGGTCAATACTCGGAAGAAGCTTATATATTCTATTTTCTCGCCAAAATGCAACGGCAAAAAGGAGATTTGCCCGCGGCGCTTAAGCAGATTGATTCCGCCCTTGACGTTATTGATAATATACGCCAAGGTCTCTTAAGTCCCGATTTGAGGACTCGCTTTATCTCCACTAAGCAAGATTATTATGAACTAAAAATAAATATTTTAATGGACTTTCACCAACAAAATCCCACTAAAGGCTATGACGCCCAAGCCTTTAACACTAGCGAGCGTAGTCGCGCCCGCACTTTGTTGGAACTTTTGAATGAATCTAATGCCAATATCCGCCAAGGGGTTGATCCTAGCTTAGTCGAACAAGAAAACGCAATTAAGGATAAAGTGGCCGCTCTTGAAAAACAATGGAGCGAGTTAGCGGGTAAAAATCCCACTGAGAAGCAAAGAGAATTTTTCGAGCAAGAACGCAAGCTTTATTTGGCTCAATACCAATCTATTCAAGATAGCATCCGCGCTAACTCCCCCAAATACGCCGCCCTTAAATATCCCCAACCCCTCACCCTAGCCCAAGTCCAAAAACAACTCCTCGACCCTGACACCACCCTCCTCCAATACTCTCTCGGCAAAGATAAAAGCTTTCTCTGGGTCGTCAGCCGCGATGGCTTCCAATCCCACGTTCTCCCTTCCGAGAAGGAGATCGAAACCCAGGTGAAGAGCTGGCGCAGCTCCCTGCTCGACAAACCCGAAGCTCCCGAGACCCTTGATGGGCCAGCCAGCCGCTTGGGACGCCTGCTCCTAGAGCCGGCCGCTGCCGCACTGAAGACCAGGAGGCGGGTGATCGTGGTGCCCGATGGGCCCCTCACCTACGCACCCTTCGCAGCCATGCGCCTGGAAGGCAAGCCCCTGGTTGAAAGCCACACACTCCTGCAGCTGCCCTCAAGTTCCACCCTGGCCCTGATCCGTAACCAGAGTGCCCAGCGTCCACCCGCCCCCCGCGGCCTGGCGATCGTGGCCGATCCGATTTTCAGCGGCGACGACCCGCGCCTCACCATTCCGGCCCGAACTTCCCAGACGGCGCCCGCTGACCTGGCCAGTCTTGACCTCCAGCGCGCCAGCCGGGCCCTGCCTCGCCAGCGCTCTGTTGGCAGCGGCGCTTCCGACTCCCTTCCCCGCCTGCCAGGCACCCGCCGCGAGGCGGAACGCATCCTGCCGCTCTTCCCCGGCAACCAGACCCTGCTGGCGCTCGACTCGCAGGCCAGCCTGGCGCTGCTGCAGAGCCCCTCCATGAAGGACTACCGCTATGTGCACCTGGCCACCCACGGCGTGTTCAACACCGCAGAGCCTGCACTCTCCGGCGTCATCCTCTCGCTAGTGGATCAGCAGGGGCGAGCAGTGAACGGCTTCCTGCGCCTGAATGAGATCTTCAACCTGAACCTGCCAGCAGAACTGGTGGTACTCAGCGCCTGCGAGACGGGCCTGGGGGAACAGATCCGAGGCGAAGGGATGGTGGGCCTCACCCGCGGTTTCCTCTACGCGGGCAGCCGCCGTCTGCTGGTGAGTCTCTGGAAAGTGGACGATGACGCCACGGCCGCCCTGATGACCCGCTTCTACCAAGGGCTCCTTCAGGACAATCTCTCCCCAGCCCAGGCCCTGCGCGCAGCCCAGAACCATTTGCGCACGAACACCAACTGGGATTCCCCTTATTTCTGGTCGGGCTTTGTGCTGCAGGGCGAATGGTGAGGCGCGCCCGCGATCCATCCAAGCTTCAGCGCGCCGCTGTCAACGCAACCCAACCATCCTCACCGCGACTCCACGGCGAATTTCTAAATCGCCTTCATCCGTCGGGCAAGCAGCTTGACTAGTGCCTTTAGCTTCAATGATGTCCAGTAGAAGAGTCTGCTGAATCCCTGGTCTTTCGCCAAGCCCTGCGCACGATTCTTGTCAAGGCGACACTCCGAACAAGCCCCACGAGTGGACAGGCCACCAGCGGATCTTTGCTTGCGCCCCCTTTCACTTCCTGCCTGCCACTCAGGGGCAGCGTTGGGCGTAGGCATGATTCTGTGTTATCATTGATGAGGATCAGACTATCGTCCACATTAAGAATATGATTGCAAACGCACTGATTACAGTCCCATTTTGTCACTTGACCCGGTCATCAAATGTTCCGGTCCCGGTCACAAACCCCTTCCAGTCTTAGGAAAGCATACTTCACCACATCGGCGCTGCATTCCCTTCAAATCACGTTTCCATAACCTACAAATCGGAGATCACCATGGCTATTCCGAATATCGGCACTCCCGTCGCTAGCGCAAAACCAAATATCCTGTTTATCCAGGTCGATGAGATGCGTTTTCCGATGGGCTTTCCTGAAGGCATCAGCGATGCCGCCGAATTCCTTAGGAAGTTCATGCCTAATATCTATTCACTGTGGCAAGACGGCGTTAAGTTCAGCCGTTTTACACTGCCGCATCAGACTGCACCCCGGCGCGGGCGACCTTAGTCACCGGGTTATATGCCTATCAAACCTATTCGATGGTGACGCGTGCGAATCCTAATAACCCTACAGCGGTTGCACAGCTCCAGCCGCAATTATCGGCGGATTTCCCGACCTACGGCAAATTGCTGCGCGATGCGGGTTATGACACGCCGCTGGTCGGCAAATGGCATTTGTCCAACTGCCCCGACCCCAACAAGGCCAGCCGCGAAGAATTGGATGCCTACCTGCAAGACTATGGCTTTGACGGGCTAACAGTTCCCGACCCACTGGGGGTCCCGGGCCATGGTGTCGGTGAGATTTTTTACACAGCCCAAGCAACCCAAGTACATGAATGGGACGATTCAGAAATTGCAGAACAAACCGTCAATTGGCTGCGCCAGCGAGCCGAGTCCGGCAATGACAAGCCCTTCTGCCTGAGCGTCGGCTTTATCAACCCGCACGATAGGCAGTTTTTCTGGGGAGGCACGGAAGCGGATATGTTCCTGAAAACCTATGCGAACAACCAGCAAACGCCAAGCCTCGATTACGGTATCACCCCAAGCATGGGCAATCCTGCAAAATTGGGATATGCCTTGCCGGCGAATTGGCAGTCGCATAGCGATTTGACTGCAAAAGTCGAGGCGGGTCAGGCACCCAAGCTGCATTTGTTGCTACGGGATGTTTTCTCCTACTTAACCGGCGCTGTCACCGACTCGCCCGACCAGCAAGGGTTCACCACCGTGCCAACGCCGGTTGCCGAAGGCGCTTACACCGCAGTCGCGACCTTTGATTACTGGACTCGCTCACTTGATCTGTACAGCCAATTGATGACCGAAGTGGACGGTCATATCGGCACGGTCATAAACAATATCCCCGAAGCCCTGCGGGACAATCTGGTTGTGGTATTTACGTCTGATCACGGCGATTATGCCAGCTCGCATGGACTGCAAGGGAAGGGTGGAACGGTCTACGAAGAATGCTATAATGTACCGCTAATCGTGCGTGATTGCAGTGGACAGTTTACTGGCGATATTGAGAAAACGCGGGAACAGCTATTCTCTAGCGTGGATCTGTTGCCGATGCTGGTGTCTTTGGGCCATCAAGGCAGCACCGATTGGCTGCACACTAACCCTGATTTGAATAAACTCTACGGGCGACGGGCCGACTTGCTGACCTGTCTGCGCGATGCCGACGCGCCGGGGCGTGAATATGTGGTCTTTACCACGGATGAATATTTCCCTGTCAACCTCAACTATCTGCACGCTAACCAGCATGTTGTCGGGTTGGTCACCGCCAGGGGCAAGCTGGGTGCTTATTGCCGCTGGAGGCCAGGCACGACAGAGCTTGTTACCCAAGCCGGCGAGCAAGTCGAGTATTTTGATTACACAAACGATCAGGCCCGGCTGGAAATCCATTCCACGCCCGACAGCCCCAAGGCGCATCAGGCTTTGAAATTCCTGTTCGATGAAGTCGTGCCAAACGAACTTGAAGCGCCCATGCCAAAGGCGATGGAAGCTGCCCGCGCAACAGCAAGAAGGCATCTTCTTGAGTACATGGCTTTAGCCGATGTGTCGGGTTTGTTCACCGGCTTGGCACCCTTGGAAACGAGTCAACTTTGATGTGAAAACGGTGCGGTAAGGGGGCAATAGCGATACTCCGTCTATTGCGCCGATTGGGTAAAAAGAGCAAAACCAATGAACCCCCGGCATTGTCTCCCTACCCACCCGCCTAACCCGCCGTTCCAGCCGACCCGCGCCGACGTTGGGCATATTCAGTCTGGCTTCTCCTTCGCGGGCGGCTGGAACGGGGTCGGTTAGAAGGGTCAGAAGAAAGCCGGCAGGCACCCCGTCTTGACGTCAGGACGCTAAAACGCTAACCATCTCTGGATGGATGAAGCAAAACGAGCCACGGTCTACTTCGACGCGGATGTACATCGTGCACTGCGCTTAAGAGCGGCTGCATGGTACCGCTCGATATCTGACATGGTCAATGAAGCAGTTCGCATAACTTTGGCCGAAGATGCTGATGATTTAAGAGACGCTGATCAGAGGGAGGGCGAGCAAAGTTCTAACTTCGAAGAGTTTGTCACAAGCCTAAAAGATAGTGGCCGCATATAGCCTTGCGATCAAGTCATCAGCTGCTAAGGAATTGCAGGGGGTTTCGGACAGGGTGACGTTGTCTAGGTTGATTGAGAAGATTCAATCACTGGCAACTGATCCACGACCATCATTGTCTGAAAAGCTCGCGAGCAGGTCGAACCTCTATCGTTTCCGCCAAGGCAACGGTCGAGTTATCTACTTTGTCGATGATCAGTCCCGCGTCGTCGACGTTGTTAAGGTGGGATACAGAAGAGATGTCTATCGATGAGTGGACCGCCCCCCGCTTCCGAAACACCAGGATGCGGTTATTGGCAGGCATCGCCCCATCCGCCAACGCCTCCAGCCCAAGGCTGCGAGCCTGTTCCGTGAAAACCTGGGCATTGCGCACCCCCATGGTCGGATCGAGGCTCCGCAGGTGGGCATCGAAGGCGGCATTGCTGGGTGCCGTGGGTACGCCACCGCCAAGGAAGGGGCCGTAGAGCAGCAGTAGGCCGTCGGGCGCAAGCACCCGCGCCGCGCCGGCCAGCAGGCATGGGACCGAGGCCGCCGCCATGATGTGGGTGGTGTTGGCGCTGAATACCGCCTCGTAGGGCCCCTGCGGCCACTGATCGGTGCGGTCCACATCCAGCTCGATCGGATCGGCGAGCCGGGCTCCGGGGGCCAGGTCCCTGCGGCCCTCCAGGCTGATCCGTTCCCTGAGATCGCCCAGGTACTCAGCCCGGTCGCTGGGTTGCCACTGCAGTCCAGCCAGATGCCGGGCGAAATGGACGGCATGCTGGCCGCTGCCGGAGCCCACCTCCAGCACCCGCGCCCTTGGCGGCAGCCAGTCGCGCAGCACCAGCAGGATCGGCTCCTTGTTGCGTTCGCAGGCCTCGGAGAAACGCACTGGCAGCGTGGGTACAGCTGGCACCATCCTGGACGGCCCCAGTTCCCCGGGGCTCCTCAGCAGCGGCTACGGCAGCGACGTATTCCAGCTACGAGCAGCGCAAGATGCAGCACGAATTGCGGATGAAACAGCTGAAGAGCGAGATCGAGCAGATCAAGAAAGAAACCGAGCAGCTGTAGACGCAGTCGGCCGGAGGCCATGGCGCGAGAACGCCAGGCTCAGGACACACAACGCCAAAACGAAGACCTTGCTCTCTTACGTCGATCAGCACTGCTTTCCGGACGAGTCCAACTCGACCCCAATCCCACCAATCGAGCCCGGCTCCAGTTCTTCCTGACGCTGATGGACCAGGGGTCGCTGCTGGATCCGGAAGCCTGAGGCGCTTTGGTACCAGTGCAAAGGGCTGCTGCGCTGGGTCGGCTCCGGTCCTGATCCGAGCTCCAGCTCAGCCCCCTGCGCCGCTTTCCCAGGAGAATCGGGGCAGCCGGTAAAGGGCCTCCCGCTGGGCCCCACTCCAGATGTCGATCATGGTGGCCAGATCGGGATCGTCCGCTTCGATCTTGCGTTGATGGGCGATTTTCAGACTCCCGGCGGGAATCAGCGCCAACTCGAAGGGCGGGCCCACACTGAGGTTGGAGCGCTGGGTGAGGATCTGGGAGATCAGGCAGAGCCGGGCCCCATCTTCCAGGGAAAGGTTGGTCTGGCCGATGGTGTCGAGCGGCGGTTTGCCATATTTGCTCTCGCCGATCTGCAGAAAGGGAGTTTCGGGCGTCGCCATGATGGCGTTTCCTTGGGGATAGATCAGATAGAGGCCATGGGGTTCGCTGCCGATCTGGCCACCAAGGATGAAGGAAGCGGAGCCGCTCGATCCAGACTGCTGCAGGGCCGCCTGGCTCTCCCTCTGGACGGCTTGGCTGACGCGACCGATGTAGGCGGCCGCTTCAAAGAGATAGTCGCAGTGCCGCAGATCCTTGCCGGCCCCCCGCTCCAGATCCGCAGGGCGATCGAGATCCCGGCGGATCCAACTGATCACCGCCTGGGTGGTGGCCAGGCTCCCCGCCGCCATCAGCACGAGCAGCCGATCCGGAGCCGGCTGAAACCGGTGCATTTTGCTGTAGCTGGAGATGTAGTCGACTCCCGCACTGGTGCGGGAATCAGACGCCATGACCAGCCCCTGCTCCAACCAATAGCCGATGCAATAGGTCATGGGTCTTTCCAGCCTTCGGCCGTGAACTAGGCGAAGTTACCCCGGATCAGGCATCGTCCAGGGCCGCCACACCCGGCAGCACCTTGCCTTCCAGCAGCTCCAGGCTGGCGCCGCCGCCGGTGGAGATGTGGCTCATCTTGTTGGCCACGCCTACCTTTTCGACCGCGGCCACGGAATCGCCGCCGCCGATGATGGTGGTGGTGCCGGTGGCGGTCAGGCCGGCCAGGGTGTGGGCAATGGCATCGGTGCCGGCGGCGAATTTGGCAAATTCGAACACCCCCATCGGCCCGTTCCAGATCACGGTTTTGCAGTCGGCCAGGGCGGCCTCAAAGGCCTTGATCGAATCGGGACCGATGTCAAGG
>Ga0114972_10003364_pt1 | contig 11979 bp, 4 predicted proteins | sample M_140807_EF_Meta_FD_87354 | JGI IMG/M metagenome (GOLD analysis project Ga0114972, IMG submission 87354) | Freshwater microbial communities from Lake Montjoie, Canada to study carbon cycling - M_140807_EF_MetaG | ecosystem: Environmental > Aquatic > Freshwater > Lake | place: Lake Montjoie... | reverse complement strand
GTTTTGGAGCAAGCGTTTTACGAAGGCAATATGGCATTCCATTACGCAGGGTTTTTCTCGAAAGACTGGGTTACCTTCAGGCCTGTGCAAAATGGCCAATTCGAGGCAACATTTGATTTACCTACCAATGGCTCTCGAGGTGGATTGATGGTAAGTACTGTGATTCGTCCGGTGCCGGATCAGGCAGACCGTGTCCTCGAGGTTCATACTACGTTAATGGAGGTGGGCCATAGACTGCCCTTTTATCTGGACAATTCGGAACAAAGCACGATTTTGAACCATATGATTGGTCTTGGTGATGTCTCCCTATTCAGTGCAGCATTGAAACAGATATTGACGGGCCAATTTCCTAAACTGCATATTGAAACATACCCAGACACTTGGTGGTTAGAAGATTTTAGGCAGCGCGATTTTTTTTCCCAATTTCTGCGGCATCATTCTAGGAAGAGCACTGATCCTCGCGACCTGAGAAATTTTGCTCGAAATCTGGAGGTCCTTGCTGCAGGCTCCATTCCCCGACAATTAAACTTTGATCCAAAATTCCATGTTCAATCATATCGCGTTGATCCGCGTAGTGAGCATGAGCTTGTCCAGACTGTTGTCTTCAGTATGAGCAATTGGCGGGTGACGGGATTCATACCTATAGCTCGAATTTGTGTGATAAGATGCATTCGGGAAACAGATGAGCAGGGCCAAACTCTTTCCGGACGTCGAAAGGAAGGGCCTAAATCGAAATCAAAAGCGATCCATGTGAAAATCATTTTTGAACGCGTCGAGAACATCTCCTGGCCACCGAAAAATCCGGATCCTGGAAGTTTATCGTTCTTCGAGGAGGATGAAGGGGTGGCAATGAACAAACTTCGAGACTACTTGTGGCGCATCGGCGTAAATAGGGACTGTGCTCCGCGCATAGTCGATGTTTTCACCAAAGGAGGCAGTGTAAACCTTCTACTGAATGATCAGTGGGATCGGTTTTTTTACATGGGAAAAGAGGTTTCAACAAGTCGCAAAGTTGAGAAACTCGTCGAGACGATATGTGTCCTCATCAGCAGTGTACCTCCCAGTTCCATTCCACTGGCCTTGTCATTATCTCCGACAAGAGTAATGTTGGGAACAGCATTTGTGAAAGGCGGACACGAGGTCCCAGACATGTACATCGGAATCAGGATTGAGGAAAATGCGGGCCCGAGTCGGGGGGAAGAGAATCCTGCGCTCAAACTCGTGATCACAGCGAGGAAAGAAGATGGTTGCTCCTTAGACCACGAACATGGTGGTATTACTTCAAGCAATACAGCTCTCTTGAATGAAGACGAGGTCAGAGATATTCTGCTTTTTGTCTCAATACAATTCTTGTGTGATGCAAGCATTCTGTATTGTTCTCCCTTGGCAGGCTTCGGACGCGACTTCACCTCCTACCTGCGCTCCTGTGGAGGGAACGAATGCGTCTTCACCTCCCCCGAGTGCACCTGTTTCTCCTTTGAGTGTTGATACTGAGGTAATAACATCCGATATGTTCCGTACAGAACATTTTCCCTTCAGATTATTTTTGCGTGTAGAATATGTTCATCGTTGTTCATAATCGTTGAAGAGTTTTTCTTCAAATCTACTAGAATTTACCCTTGGTTTTTTTTAGCAGGAAGTAAGGGTTAGTGGTGACGTGGGAGCTTCTGCCGACGCATCCAGCAGTCGTGAGGCGGCGTCAGTTTTGCTCTCCGTAAATCCGGTACAGTCTTCTGAGGTATACATGCGCATTGTTCTTAATCGATGAAGAGCTTTTTCTTCAAACCTACTTAAAGTTACTTTAGGTTTTTATTTAGCAGGAAGTAAAGGTTATTGGTGACGTGGGAGCTTCTGCCGACCCATCCAGCAGTCGTGAGGCGGCGACAGTTTTGATCTCAGAAAATCAGGTTCAGTCTTCTGAGGTACATGCACATTTTGCATAACGAGTTGTCAGTATATAGATTTTGACATGCGACATCTCCCTCCCAGGATAGTGATCGTTTCAGCGTTCTCTCCGATATCAGCTCCTCCATTACAGTTAATATGGAGTGCAACTCAGGGCAACCTGGAGGCGCGTGCGGTTTAAAGAGGCTAAATGCTACGAGTTTGATCGATAGTGCTGTCCCAGAACATGTTGAATCAGCCATCAATGAACTGTTCGAGGCCATAGATCGAGTACAAGCCATGGCTGATTCTTTACGTGCTGCCATTGCACCAGGCCTGGTAAGGGCCAATTCATACTATGTTCAGTTTTGTTTTCTGTTCTGAATGACTGAAAACTCCTGTGTGCAGAAGCGAGCCAGGTATGGTCACTAGAAGCACCGATGACTTCCACTGCGGTTCAACGAACCCTGCAGCACCCGGAAATACATCCTACTGGCTACATACATCACAAATATCGACACCAGAGCTGGAAGAATAGCCACTCTGTTTTACTGCATGCATTAAACTGCTTAATGCACACTTTCGATTGTCTGCAAAGGGTTGCAGACGCTAGTATGTTGCGGGCCATCCTCTCACTCCTTCATTCACTGCTACTGTCCTGTAGTGAAGCATGGAACACTAGATTGATGATCATCACCTAACTGGTGCAGACCTCCCTCCTTGTAGGCCTATAGCCCCCCTATTTGTAGCTTGATACCAAGGCAAAACCAGTGAAGACTCAATTTGCGTCTAGCAAAGTGAAAAGCTTTGAAATGCAACACACTCTTATTTACGTTGATGAATTGCCTACTACTTGCAGCTCACCTGCAAGCTGCAAGTAGCCTCCTACTTGCAGCTTGATACCAAGGCAAGAACAGTTAAGACTTGATTTGCGTCTAGCCAAGTGAAACGCTCTAGCTGAAATGCCACGCTACAGAACACTCTCCTTTACGTGGATACACTCCACGCCATTCCCTTCGGGATTAGAATATACAAAGATTTACGCACCAAAACATTTATTAGGCAAACATTGCCTCCCTCATAAGAGCAACAGGACACCCGCTGCATAGATTCAGCGAAACATAGCCCGAATTAGCTAGCACGCTACTCTGCTTGGTGTGATTTCCTTGCATCAAGTCTGTCCTTCGAGTACACAATGAGGGCAACTTGAATCCTATGCGCTCAAGGTGCCGTGCTGGGGGCAGAAAAGAAGCGGTGCTCTAGAGCTCTGTTCGCAGTCAAGCGATGCTCGCTGGAATACCTCAAGAGGCCTTCCAGCAGGTCTAGCAGAGACATCCAAGCACCTTTTTCATGCCCCGACATACGGTCCGACAAAAGAGGCCATGAATCACCTGAGTATTTTTCACGGACCATTCTCACGATCCAAGACCCGCAATCACGAGGATCCAGCACTCCAAGAAGCGATTGGACACCTCTCCTGCTTGCACCGAGTGTATCGACGTCACGGTTGCTGAGTCTCAGCCACTTCTCTGCATTGTCGCTGGCAATTCGAAGTCCTTGAGCCCAATCTTCTTCAGGTCTTTTCTTCGATTTATCCGAAATCGTCGGGGCCAAAATACGTAAACCCATCACACCCAAGGCCCACATGTCTGCTGACTGATCGAAGCGGCGCTGATCCTTGCCCTGTCCAGCCTGGAAGCAGCGATCATAGTGAGGCGCGCGAATCGTGACAGTTCCTAATCCAGGATGCTCAAGCACCTGCTCTATCTTGGCCAGGTGACCGAACGCTTTGCTGCATTCTCTAGTGTTCACAGGAACTATGTTCTTCCCGACACCGTTCACGCATTTTCCTCTTGGGAAGTCCATGCTGAGACTATGCCCTCTGCCCCCTCTTGTCTTGTCAGCGAACACGTGCACTGCATCGACCGCCTGCCCGGACCATCTCGCGTGGCCCAAATCGCCAAACACAATCTGATAGATGGTGCCGCTCACCACGCAAAAAGCAACGTGCTGGTTGTCTGGAGTGGTCTCCAGCCGTTTCAACAACACATTGGAGGGTTTGATATCCCCATGTGCCATGCCGAACCCATGCATCCAATCTGCTACTTGGATTGTTCCCTTCCACACACTCTTCAAATCTGGTAACAGGCCTGAATCGCCTAGATTCTTGAATCGTTTCTGAAATTCCGCCCACATTGCATGGGCATCGGTGTCAGCACAATCCATCGCAACTGCAGCCACATACTGTCCGGACGCCTTGATGAGTGCAGAGCTCCATCCGATTTCCGTGTTGAGCTTCATGGAAATTATATTTGGATGCTTTGTTGCTCGATGCATGAGTGCAGCCGCAGACAGGCCACCTAGCCTTTTGGCTATATCGTATTGTTGTATTGAAATCTTAACAACAAAGGGCTGAGATCTACCAGACTGGACCTCTACGACCGCTCCCTCGGATCCTTGGCCACGTATTGTCAGCAAATCTAACCCAGCGTCCTTCCGAAGCACTTCGATGGCGTCCAGCACCAATTTTGGTGCTTTGCCTCGCTCTCTTTCCGGAATGCTATCCTTTCCCTCCTTGACAACAACCCTTGGGATGCCGTGGTCTCGCTCGGCAGCACCAGCGGTATAGTGACCCAAAAGCTCCGTGTGAGGGATTCCAGAAACCACAGCAACAAGATAAATGGCTTGATTACATCCTGCAATTAGAGATCTCTCTGAATAATTTCGAAGGTATTTAACAGTACGGTCTTTGCCTGCATGGTTGGCCTTGCAGCCCAACGCGCTATTTTTCACAAGCTCACAGTTGGGAGTCTTGCCACTGTCAATAGCATTCAATCCGTAGTTGATAGAGATGACGTAGGTCTTGTCGTCCACTTCCGAGTCCAAAACCAGCTTACCATCGTATTGAGTCATGTACATCCCCGTTTCAAATGTCTGTCCACAGTACAGAGCGCTGCCAACCCCTTCCACAGGCTCACTCACGTAACAAAGGGGCATCTCTCTTTTTTTCCTGTCATTTCCGGAATCGTGCATGACCCTCCTTTTGAAGCACGGCACTTGTATGGCAGGCATTTTCTCTTTCCTGACATCGTCCCAAACCCACATAATCTTGCGGCCGGGTGGCATGGTCGGCTCAAGGAACTTGTGGGCTTGTAGCCGGGCCTCACGAGGATCTTTCAAGGCCAAGTCGAAAAGCCATGGAATCCTGTGCCTTTCTGCCTTCGCGTCAGGGGTCCCTCCAATCTCTGGCTCGCATTCGTCAGATTCATCCGCAGATATATCAGCGCTCGAAGCCGGTGAGTGAGCTGCGCACGATTGAAAATCGATACATATCTTCTTGGCTCCAATATCATCTGATCTTCGCTCTGAGCCGTTCTTCCTTTTTTTCGCAGCCTCAACTCCCTGTAGGGCATGGCTCGAGTCCAAAATGGCACAAGGAGCACCAGCAGAAATCACTGAGTCCGCTGGAGTGCCGCGTTCAGCATCAAGACCAGAGAGTTGAATTCCTTCTATGTCCATTCCGCCATCTTTCAGCTCTTTTTCTCTTCGATGCAGCACAATGAATTTGCGATTTGTTGGCCCGGTGTTAATAATTTGCTCCGAGCAAAATATATCAGGAATTTTCACTGTAGGGTTGTTCTTTCGGATACTTACTACTTCCTCCAAGCCCATCTGATATTCGCGAGTCCAGCTCTCTCCATCGCAAATTCCCAAGCGCAAGGCAACATTCAATCTGATCTCTTCTCTGATGACACCAAGTTCTGCACGCCCATCAGTGGCGAAGTAAACTGCCCTGTCTTCAAACTGCTGCAGGTCTGTGCACAATAATTTGTCGAGGTTGTCGCCCTTCATGTTCATGACCAAGCTGTAAGAGACGCGCGATTGAAAATATGGACCCTGCAGGGCCAAATAGGGCACTCCCTTGGTAAGCGCATCACTGCAGGTCGTGTGACCGCAGTAATCGACTGAATCAAGAACAATGTCCGCCTTATCAATCCGTTCCCTGTGTACATGGCTCGGAGTGTCGCTTGAGAAGATGATTCGGTCGCTATCGATCCCTGCCTTCTGAAACAAAGCCTTAATCCTCAAGACTGCCACAGTTGAGGTCTTCCGCAACCAGATCCTACAGTCCGGAGCACGCTTTGCAATGTTGACAAAAGTCTTCGACTGTTCGGGTGATATCCGTCCGTTTCGACAGAAGAACGCAAACACAAATGCGTCATCAGGAAGGTTCCAGTATGAACGAGTAGTCACTGGAGCTGGTTCGACACTCTCGATTGGCACGCTGCAGGAGAAAGAGTCATTCGGCTGGTAACAGCGCATCCACATGAGTGCCTCTGGTGCCGTCTCCGCCTGGAGACTGCCTTGCGGAAGCACGTATGGATCAGCAATTGTAAAATCAACGTTGCAGCCCGTCCCTGGATACCCCAGATGCGCACCACGTAGTATGTCGTTCAACAGGCCCATCACTCCTCCAAAGCTGCCTAAAGTCGGACCCCCCGCATCAATAAGCACGTCCGGATTATATTTGCGGATAAGATCTGCCATTTCACTGTCGCTGTACCCTTCCTCAATGTTTACTATAGTAGAGAGCTGACGCAAAACCTTGAAATATGGATCATCCCCGAGATCCACAAGATCAACAGGAGGTCTGCTAAAAATGACAAGCGTATTGCTCGTCGCAAGATTCACCAGTGCCACCTTCATGAGCTGCCACCAAGGCGTGTTCCGCATATCGGCCGTGGCGTAAATCATTTTGATGCCCACTTCAAGAGGCTCACGTTCGGCCAAGATCTGAGCTTTTGGTTCTGATTGAGGCTCAAGATCTGTCTCAGGACTTTTGCCTTTCTTGGAGCATTTGCCTGGCTTAGGGCGGTTCTGCGTCCTTGCACGCTGCAGACAATGTTTTCCATAAACATTAGTCACCTTCAAAACAAGACTGAGATCTGGTCCACCCTTCCTACCCAATATATTCAGTAGGTGAAAAGGGCCAGCGGACGGATCTGTGTCCCAATCGACCTGAAAGCGCGCTACGTGGACGAAGCCCCCGATATGATCGTCATGGACAGCCCACTGACAACTGTCTTGCAACGAAATAACGGCGGAAGCGTACTCGTCGCACAATCTAATTTCCTCTTCAGACGGTCTGTTCTTGCGGGAAGAAGGAGGTTTCTTCGCAATCAAATCAACAACACTCGCTGCAATAGGCTGCAACGACTCCTTGAGGACAGCATCATGAGCTGATATTCCAATACAGCCAGGGCATCTGTACAGTACAGTCATGCCGCTCGTCCTCGATGAGCAGCAGTGGCCCCAGAGGTGATTGCAATCTTGGCATTTACTATACTGCTCCGTGTCTTGGATTGGATCCCCACAGCTAAAACAGGAAAGCGTGCTTGAATGGTCCGGGGAGAAAACGAAATTTGGAAACTGGCTGCGACCTATTTCGGCAAGAGCAGCCCGGCAATAAGGGCATACAAACACTTGAGGATTACCGCCAAGGCATTCAACGTGGTAGGCAGTTTCATGGCACCGATCGCAACGACGGCTTTCACGGGATGCAAGGGCTTCAGAGCAGAGTACGCAAAAAGAGGATTGAGCCTGGGGAATCTGACCCGGAGCCATGCATGCTGCATCGCCGCTGGTGCTCCTCCATTGATTATCCTCAGTAGGACATACGTGAACATCGGGATCACCATCCTCAAATTCTATATATTCTCCATCATCAAACTTGATTCGACCTTTATTTGAAGCGTCGCTCCGGACCGAAATTATTTCGCCACGAAGCCATCTAAGTGGATTGTTGAAGAACACATCGACTGGCTGGCCTTTAACTAGCTGTGGTCGTGACGGCTTCTCGTATTCAAAGACAGCGCTTCTTACAAAAAAATATCCGGTGAAGCTGCCTTTGCCAGACATAGCAATGCCTGACCTCTTTTTACTCAAGAAAAATCTTTTCTGTCCTGGAGCAGAGTTCAAAGCTTCCAGAATGTCACACCCATTTCTGCCCTTATCTCTGGGCAGACACGCAACGCAATGCACAAAAGGAGATTGTGAGATGATCTTCGCTGTTTCTTCAATGCTCGCAAAATCCCAGCCAGTACAAAACCAGTAAATCATTACCGAATGTGGAGCGGAACCTCGAAGCAATGCATCAAGACAGCCATTTCTATCGTTACCGCAATCTATCCAGTGGAACTGAACATTCTGAAACTGAGAAACATACTGTGCAAGATTCTGATGCGATCCGGCCTTTTTTACAAATTGCTGTACTGCATTCTGTAAATTTTTTTGATTTTTTGGAAGATCTACCCCTTGGACGACTTTGAAGAGTCCCGACAGGACGGCACACCAAAGTGGATGCCCAGGACCACACCCAAGGTCAATGAGATCAGCTGCTCTGCTGCCATGCTCTCTGATCATGAGAGTATGTCCGTCGACCAAAAACCTAGCCAGTGGAGTTGGCTGTAAGTTCCCGGGAAACCCTTCAACATTCGAAGGCGAGTTAAACAACAAATCGTTGACTGTATTTTGTAAATGACATAGTCGATCAAATCTCAGCACACTAGGACCTCTGCTCATTTCAACCAGCGCCGAAGCTGCTTGCGTCTCACTGCGAGGATAATGATCAACATCTTCAAGAGCACCATCTTGCATTTCGACAGCACTTATTTCCTGTTCATCACTAAAATTACAATTTTCTGATATTGCCAAATATGTTTGGGGGACTTCCAATGCAGGACCGTCAGTACCCGCATCGCGATCACAGTCCTTGACTGTAGAAGTAGTTTTTAAGAAACACTTCACTGGAAAATGCAGATCCTCTAAATTTTCACAGTTCTTTTTAAGATCATCAATACTGTTTATGTGTGTAGCCTTGTGTACAAGCCTTTTCAGACCATGTGTGATGCGTGGGTCTTGGAGCACAGTAGGAAGAGACTGAATGAAATGTTCAAGCCATTCAGATTTGGATTTCCACTTCTCGTCATCCAAAAGCAACATATCAGCCTCCTTCGCATTGAAGCCAGCCTGCTCAGGTTCATCTCTAATTGTCTCGCAAAGTTCAGCGCTGAATAATCCACGTGTTTTAAGCCTCTGGATGATATCCGCTGCAACATCTGGCGCAGGCGCCCGCTGATTGACCCGGTCCGTAAGTTGCGGGTCGAGAATATAGATTTCTGATGAAGGGTAAAGTGTGCCTGGTGACTGCACGCTGACGGAATTTTCCAACATGCTAGGGCGGGAAGCACTCAGCGAGTTGCCGGCTGTAGAGAGATACTGCTCACACGGTATCTCCTGCCTGTTGCTCAGAGGGGTCTGAGCAGCCTCAGGCGGCGATTGCTGCTGTCCTCGAATGCCTGCACCAGGCAAACGTTAGAGAACGTTGCCTGCTTGCGCGATTGAGCAAAGTTCAGCGAAAGATGCCAGCATACTCATTACAAGAAATAAGGTCACCTGTAGGGCCGGTGGCAGGCTGATGATACAAATGCAAGTGACCCGTGCAAAGGAGCGGCACGTCCTGTCCAGCCTGCGAGCAGCTTGCATCAGGCTGCTGTTGAGGCCGTTGAGCCGACGATGTCTGTCCATTGAAGCACGGCGGTTCAATGTTACCTGCAACGGGCGAATTCAGAATGCTGCCTTCCTACAAACGTCGAGCTGGCCCTGAGGCTGGGCCGCAATGCTATCGGGCGTAAAATTCCAACAAGCTCGGTAAAACGCGTGAGGTCACCTGCAGGGGCGCAGGTCGAAGGCACGCAACATCGGGGTTCCTCCACAATGCAAGCGCCGGCAGGCGGTTGCGCAGCGCCGGCGGCAGGCCGATGGATTTCCAAAGGCCCTTGGCTGGTGCAGCCGCGCGGCGTACTCTGTCCAGCCTGAACGTAGCCCAGAGCCTGCCCCGCGGTGAATGCCTGTCCGGGAAGAAACCAACGAATTTCACCGGGTCCATTCGCCTCGACAGGCAACATCCCACTCATCCCTCGTAGTATTTCAGGATGGACAGTAACGGACGAAGTGAGCGCATGAAATTGCTGCGGAGGGGCTTGAGGCGGAAGCGGGATGGCTCGCATGACAGTGAGGCCGCCACAATTATGACTCGCGGCAGCTGGATGCGTCGATGCCCGAGCTCCGTTCGGCCTCTTATCAGGATTCATTTCGTAAAATGAGGAGGCAGCGTCTAACGCTTTCGCCTTAAGGTTAGGGTCTTCATTGTACTTCTGGATAATCTGGCTAATCCTTTGTTGACTAACTTGATAATATGACTTCAATGACACCTGAGATTCTTTGCTAAAGAATCTGCCAACGACTTCATGTTGTTGTTCAGCGCTTAAGCCTTGCTTCCGAGCAAACATATTTTCAAAACTTAGCAGGGACTGTGTGAAATCGACTCTGAATGTCTATGGAATTCAATGATTGCTTGCCCCTCCCAGGGCTCACTGCCATTCTGTGAAATTTGAATTCTGGGCCTCTGAAGCAAACACAAGTCACGTATCTTGTATTGACCACTCACAATACAAGTCACGTATCTTGTATTGATCACTAATACAGGATACGTGTCTTGTATTGACTATTCAAAATGCAGCTGCTCCAATAAAACAAAATTTGTCCTCGATTTCTACATTTAGATCTTCTGAATTTACAGCCCTGCTCTGCTGAGTCTGCTCAAGTCGGCGGACAAATATTTCTGCAAGTTTCGAGAAAATGAACCCCAATATTTGGAGCCTTCAATACTGTCGCGATGTGTTTGGGATGACTGGGTATGCTGCAGACACCTGGGAAAAGAGCGAGATCAGATTTTTCCGTTCCAAAAGAGATACAGATGTCGGCTTCTCTGCTGAGGTCACACGTAAGATCGGGCCGCGCCACTGCCTCAATATCGATCCCATTTCATTCGTTGTTGAGAGCACGCTCAATGATTGTGGTAACTCCAGGCATTTCTTCATCAAGTTCAATGAAGACCACGGGGCTAGCATAGTCGATGTCTTGCAGGTCATCCAGCCGCGGGATACGGAAACAGGAATAAATTACGAGCGAACCATGCGATTTCGGCAGATTTTTTCTACGCGAGAGGCTTTACAATACACGGATAGAGAGAATGACGATCCATGCGCCGGCCTCTTGGGCAGAGCTACCCTCATCCAGTTGCTGGAGAATCGTCGTGGCGACCTTGTTGAGCTGTACCACTCAGGGGATTGCGTGCAGTTTGGTGATATCAGAACTCTCGTCGGAGTTGTCAAGTGGTATCCCAAATCATTTGAGAACAAGCACGAACTTCCGTGGGGGTACTTTCGTAGATATCCGCGAGCTGACGTTATCCGGGTGGGAGCGCATTTCTCACAAGTGAGTGGAGCTGGTTGGCCTTAATGAAGCAAGTCTCCGGTGTGGCGCAGGAAGCATATCCAGTAAGGTAGAATAGCACAGTGAGCAGCGTTGAACCGTCGAGCAACGACTGGTGACTCGGCCTGCGGGCACGAAGAGCATGCTTTGACACACGTGCATCGCCGCCGCGTTAGACTCGAACTGCGAGCGCGCAGCGCGTGCGTCGCGTCAGCACTTCGCTGCGCAGAGTAACGCCCCGCAGCCTATCGCGTGCATCGCCGATTCCGTTCAGAGGAGGGCGGCGAGGACTGTAACAGAACCGCTCGCGATGGCTTCCGTCACCGTAACTACCCGCGATCCGACGTGATCAGGTAGGGCACGCATTTCTCCTAAATGATGGAAGCTGACCGGCTTTAATGAATCAAGTAGTGTGCTGCGGACAGCAAATTCCGTACGGATGCTGTATGATACCACATTGAGCGTGACCAGAACGTCGAGTACTTTTTAATATCCCGTTATTTCCTTGACTCTGAAAATATGAGCTTCAATTTTAATTAGACCTGACAATGGATTGTCACATAAGCAGCACCGTGACTCGGGTCCAAGTCGTGACCCACCCTCTCGAGGCCTGAGAGGCTCTCGGGCCCCGCCCCCGCGCAGATTAACCCAACACACACCCTCTCCAGCCCCCCCCCAACCCCCCCAGAATCATCCCCCCACCCCTCGAGGGCGGCTGAGACCCTCCCCCGCGCCAGTCGAGGGCAGCACAGATCCCCC
>Ga0114972_10003363_pt1 | contig 11981 bp, 11 predicted proteins | sample M_140807_EF_Meta_FD_87354 | JGI IMG/M metagenome (GOLD analysis project Ga0114972, IMG submission 87354) | Freshwater microbial communities from Lake Montjoie, Canada to study carbon cycling - M_140807_EF_MetaG | ecosystem: Environmental > Aquatic > Freshwater > Lake | place: Lake Montjoie... | reverse complement strand
CGTCCCCAAGGGCGCGACGTCATGCGGACTCCTGAGCCAGTGTGGCGGTTGGAGTGTAACGGCCTGCGCCGGAGTGTGTCGACCTCCTCGCGCTCAGGGCAGCGGAGTGACTCTAAAGATCGAAACGGCGCCACTGACACCGGCGGCGTTGCGCGCGCGCGGGGCCCCGACGACAAGCAGCAGCCGCCCGTCCGGATCGGGCGTCGCGCCGATGTCTAGGGCCTCACCGAACGCGTCCCCGGGCACGTCTCCGACCAAGCGTAAGCGCGGCGCATCCTCTGCCGGCGCGCTCGGCGCGTCGCAGCGCACTATGCCGGGCGTGCGTGGGTTCTCCGCGAACGCGTCGCCATAAGCGCCCGCGCAGAAGCCTGTTCGGTCACCCGCCTTGAGAGGTGGCGTGACGAGCATCGCAGCGCCAAGGCGCGCGCCCGGCGCGCCGACCATCTCACCGACGACGGCCTGCGTCTCGGCGTCGTACAGCCACGCGCGGCCCGTGGCGTCGCCCCCCGCAGGGTCGCTGACCGCCCAAGCGCCCACCGCGACGAACCGATCGCGAGCGGCCAGACCGAGTCCATACGTCGCCTCGGTCAGCGTGCCCGCAGGCGGCGTCAACACATAGAGATCGTCGAAGTCCGCGAGGGGGTTTGTCGCCGCCACGGAGTTGTCTGGCAGGTTGTCGACGTCGGCGCGTGATGCGAAGAGCACGGGCGAAGCTGCGCCCGGCCAAGAGGCGAGCGCGAGGTGTCGACCGAGCAAGGCATCGTGGGCCGGACCGCCGACGTCGTCGACAGCGTCCCATCGAGGCGGCTCATCGGCGAGGTTGACGTCCAAGGCGAAGAGTTTGCCATCGGAGTGGGCGCCATTGAGCGGCGCGCTGACGATGATCAGGTCGCTCACGCCCGCGCCCCTCGACGCTGCCGCCAGCGCAGCGCCGAAGCGCGACCCTCGGCCGGTCCCGTCGCGAGACGTCAGCACCATGCCCGTCGCTGGCTCAATGAGCTCGACGCGACCGACAATGTCCTGGCCAGACTCCTGTCCGGGTGCGCCGACGACCCAGACGGTCCGGCCTTCCGGCTCAAGGCGGGCGACCGCGAGGGCCGCCCCGCGTTCATAGCTGCGCTCGCCCCCCTCGATGACCCTGACGAGAGAGCCGGTTCGACCCGACACCACGTAGACTTGGCCGAGGGGTGCGTTCATCGGGCGGGGCGCGATGGTCGCATCGGGTCCGGGTGCCCCCACGAGCGCGTCCGCAAAGCCGTCGCCGTCGACATCGGGCACAACGAGCACAGCGCGCCCGAGGGCCGCGCCACCGACCATCGGCTCGAGCCGCGCTACGCGGTTCACGCACGCCAGCCCGCCCGGCCCCGTTGTGCCCTCGTCAAAGCGGTCGTCACAGTCGTTGTCCACCCCGTCACATGCCTCGGGCGGCGCGGCGCCACACGCACCGCACGCGTTCAGCACGCCCTCGTCGACTTGACCGTCGCAGTCATTATCGACGCCGTCACAGACCTCGTCGACCCGGGGCATCTCGGGCACGCAGAGCCGCGCGCCGTCTCGACATTGAACGGTCCCGACGCTGCAGGCGTCTCCCTCTCCGCAGGCAGTCCCGACGTCTGTCGCTGAATCATCGACCACGCCGTCACAGTCATCGTCGAGGCCGTTGCACACCTCATCGCTCGGCGCTGTGCCGGAGCATGGCAAGAACGCGCCCGCGACGCAGGTGGATTGCCCCGGACGGCAGACGCCGAGGCCGGGTGAGTCGCAGGTGACCACCTCGCCGTCCACGCACGCGTTCGCGAAGCCTTCGTCGATTCGCCCATCGCAGTCGTCATCTTGCCGATTCGGTACCTCGTCCGTGCCCGGCGCGACGGCCGCACGGCAGACAACCGCGAGGGCATCGGAGGAGCAGGCGAGCGTGCCCGCTGCTCGGCACGCGTCGACACCCGTCTCGCAGGGCTGGCCGACCGTCTCGAACCCCTCGTCTGTGCGCCCGTCACAGTCGTCATCGAGCGCGTTGCAGCGCTCAGCGCGCTGCGGAGACACCCAAGGCGCGTTGTCGTCGCAGTCCCCGGCGCAGCCGGCGACGCCATCACCATCAAGGTCGGGACACGGGTCGACAGACACAGGCGCCGACGGCGCAGCCCCACCGATGGGCTCGGCGTCCTCCGTGGCGGGGGCGGGGGGCAGGTCCCCCAAGCACGCGCTCAGGGCGAGCCCTCCCATGAGGGCGACGATGGCCGCGCGCGTCCTCACACGATCTCGGCGACGCCGTGGGAGAGCACCGAGCGTTCACCCACGCGCGCCTCGACGACGAACCGACCCTCGGTCTCCGTCGGGAGCGCGACCACATCGACTGCGGTGCCCGGATAGACAACGCCGCTGAACCGGGCGCTGAAGCTCCGGAGACGCGCAGGGTCCCCGCCGCACAGGTGCCGCGTGAGCGCGCGCGCGGCAAACCCATAGGAGCAGAGGCCGTGCAGAATCGGCGCCTCGAAGCCCACCTTCGTCGCCAGCGCGGGGTCGACGTGCAGGGGGTTCAAATCACCGCTGAGACGATACAAGAGAGCTTGGCTCGGGCTGGTGGCGAAGCGCGCCTCAAGCACGGGCGTGGCGCCGGACTTGGCCACAACGGGCGCCTGCGACGGCCCCGCGTCTCCGCCGAATCCGCCCTGACCGCGGCAGAAGATCGACCACACGGTCTCTGCGACCAGCGCGCCGCTGGCGTCGCGGGTCTCGGTCTCGATGAGCACGACCGCGGCCTTCCCCTTGTCGTACACGGCGCTCACGCCCCCCGTGCTCCGCAGCGCGCCTTCACGCGCGAACGGCCTGTGCAGGCGCACGGTCTGCTCTCCGTGCACGAGCGTCCGCAGGTCGGCGCGGACTTGGGCCAGGGCGTCCATCACGATGCCGTGGACCGGTAGAACGGCGAAGCCTGGATAGACATGGAACTGCGGCGCGGCCTCCCAAACATAGGCGAGCTCGTCCGTGCCCGCGCCGATGCCGAGCGCATACGTCGCGCAGGTCTTCCAGTCGTAGGTGAATTCGGGGGCCTCGAGTCGCTGACCAACAGCCTCGAGGTTCAGCGCGATGGGGGCTTGCATGGGACTCTCTTCCGTCGTTGAGGAGGGCAGCACAGGGGCCTGCCTCTCGTTCGTACCTAAGGCGGGTTCGTGGGGCAAGCCCCGCCCGAGGTCTGCGCGTCGAGTCGCTTGAGCGCCCAGCCCGCCGCCTCTCGCAGCACCGGGTCAGGGTCGCTCACCGCGACGCGCTCGATGTCCTCGCGCAGGGTGTGCGCGCCCGTGTTTGCGGCGACGATCAGCGCGTTGCGCCGCAGGCCATCACCCCGCGCGCGGCGCAGCGGGCTGCCCTCGAGCGAGGCGTCGAGCGCCTCCGAGGTCGCCCGAATCCATGCCCCCAAGTCCACCCAAGCGTGCTGCGGTTGCCACCGCTCTGCGCTGGCACGCGGCGCGTCTCGGTTCCACGGGCAGACGTCCTGACAGATGTCGCAACCGAAGACGTGCTCGCCGATCCACGGGCGTACATCCTCGGGGATCGACCCTCGGTGCTCGATCGTCCAGTAACTGATGCACCGCCGGGCATCGACGACCCCCGGCGCCACGATCGCGCCCGTTGGGCAAGCCGTGAGGCACGCGTTGCACGTCCCGCAGCGGTCAGGGTGTCGCTCAGGCGGGGTGAGCTCCGCGAAGGTTTCGTCCGTGAACATGACCGCGAGCGAGCCAAACGTGCCCATCTTCGGGTGGATGAGCATCGCGGACTTGCCAATCCACCCGAGCCCCGCGCGCTCTGCGAACGCGCGCTCGAGCACGGCCCCCGTGTCGATGCTCATGTACGTTCGAATCGACGGCCGCTGCGCGATCAGCCAGCGGAGCACCTTGCGTAGGCTCTTGCGCAGGATGTTGTGATAGTCGCGTCCCCACGCATACGCGGCGACGCGCCCCACCGGGCCGCCTGGTTTGGTCGGCGTAGGCGCGCGGTGGGGGAGCCAGAAGCAGAGCGCGCTGCGTGCCTCGGGCATCAAGTGACGCGGCACGAGGCGCTCCTCGGCGCGCTCGGCCAGCCATGTCATCTCGCCGTTGTGGCCCGCCTCGAGCCACTGGGTGAGCGCCGCCGCGTGGGGCGCGAACCACCCGTCACCGACCGGCTCAACGGGCGCCACGCCTAGCCATTCTAGGCCCGCGCGGCTGCTTACCTGACGCAGCGCGCTCGCGTCAATCGGGGGCGCGTCCGGTTTCACGTTGAGCACCATAGCCCGGTCGTCCCTCTGCTGCTACGCTTCGCGCATGCGCTTGTCGCCGTCAGGTCGCTCGCGCGCCGTCTTGTTCTTGTCCGCCGCCGCTCTCCAGGTCGGCTGCGAGGCGGCGTCGCGGTCGCAGGCTTGCGAGCCTGTCTCGGGTCAGGGGTGCCCGGACGGCCAAGCCTGCACGCTCGATGAAGCGGGCGACCCCGCCTGTCAACGCCCCGGCGAGGCGCAGCATTTCGAGCCGTGTACTCGCTCTGCCGAGTGCGCACGCGGACTCGCCTGTCTCGAGGTCGATGGCGCCGCGCGGTGCGCCCGGATGTGTGCGCTCGACACGGCAGCCGGCCTCGCGACGTGCGCGACGGTGGCCGAGGGCGCACAGTGCCTCGGCGTCGTCGCACCGCAGCCGAGCGTCGGCGCGTGCGTGCAGACGTGCGTGGACCCTGCCTCGCCGAGCTGCCCACCGCTCGACGACGGCGCCCCAGCCGGCTGCTGGATCCCGGAGGGCCTCGACGCGCCTGTGTGCGCAGGCATCCGCGGGACGGTCGTCACGGGCGAGCTGTGCGGCGTCCAGGCCCGCTGTGCCTCGCCCTCGGACCTGTGCGCTGCGCTCAGCGCCGCGGAGGCCCCTCGCTGTTGGCCGGCGGCCCCCATGGAGGGGGAGACGTGTATCGGGCCAGCGGGTCTGCCCGGCCGTCGCTTACACGTGATGGGCACGAGTCGTTTTCAGGTCTGCGCACCGGCCAGCGACTGAGCTGAGCTCAGGTCGTGACCTCGATGCCCCAAGCGCCCTTGTCGCTCGCGTCTTTGAGACGCAACCGCGCGCGGTGGAAGCGCGACTTCAGCGCGGGGAGCGACAGGCCGGTCTCGTCGGAGATCGACTGGAGAGACAGGCCGTCGACGAACCGACGCGTGAAGAGCTCTCGGTCGCCGTCGCGCAGCTCGGCCAGAAAGGCGTCCGTCAGGAGCAACAGCTCGCGGTCGCTGACCGCCTGCTCGGGGACGGGCTCGGGCGCGACTGCGGCCGGGGAGTAGATCTCGGGGGTGGGCACGAGGCGTCGTTCGCGGCGGTGGCGGAGCAGGGCGGTGTTCACCACGATCCGCGAGAGCCAAGAGCCGAATCGCGCCTCGCCGCGGAACTGGTGAATGCGGCGGAGGACCTGCACGCAGGCCTCCTGCGTCACATCCTCCGCCCGCACGGGGTCGCGCGTGACCTTGAGCGCCAGATGGTACATCTGCGTGTAGTGGCGGGTCAGCAGCGTCTGCATCGCCGCCCGGTCACCCGCCGTCGCCGAAGCGACCAGCGCGTTCTCCTCGATCTGCGCGGCGTCCTGCTCGGTTGAGATGTCCATGGGCACTCCTCGTACATGGCAAGGGTCTGGTTTGTTCAAGGTTTCGGCGCCTGCCGACCACCTTCGAACCTTGCGCATCTGAGAACACAGGCACTTCTTCGGCTATTCCGAGACTGGCCGTAAATCAAACCTCACGTCTGCGCGAGGTTTGTTGTCCACCTTTGTTCATGGATTGTCAACGAGAGGTAGACGGTTTGTCCAAATCTTTGTTCAGGCTTTGCTACAGGTAGCGCTCGATCGTCCGTATGATCTCGATCCGGTCGACCAAATCCTGAATGTAATCAAGGCGGTCGATGGGTAGCACGAGGGTGGGCGAGCGGTCGTACCGCTCGAACCACTCCTCGTACAAGGTGTGCAGACGCTTGATGTAGGTGAGCGGAATGCTCTGCTCCTCGGGGCGCCCCCGCAGCCGAATCCGCCGGCGCACGGTGCGGACATCGGCTCTCAGGTAAATCATGAGGTCGGGTGGCCGCAGGGTCTGAATCACGGCCTCGTAGAGCGCCCGGTAGGTCTTGTGCTCGGCCTCGCTCATCAACCCGCTGCGGTACAGGTTGAGCGCGAAGATCTCGGCGTCCTCGTAGATCGTGCGGTCTTGCACCACCGTGCCGGGGTGGTCGGTGAGCTCTTGGTGGAGCCGAAACTTGTGCGTCAAAAAGAAGATCTGGCTGTGGAACGCCCAGCGCTTCATGTCGCCGTAGAAGTGCTCCAGGAAGGGGTTGCCCGCATTGGGCTCGTAGAACGGCGTCAGCCCAAACCGATACTGCAGGAACTCGGTGAGCGTCGACTTGCCAGCGCCAATGTTACCTGCGACGGCGATGTACTTGCGCGGACCGTCCATCGTCAGCGCCGGCACAGTAAGCGCGCGTCGTTATCGACCGCGCGGCACGCAGTCCCGGCCGCGCAGGTCGCCCACGACGGGGAGCCGGGTCCGCACACGCCGCCCTCTGGGTAGGTGGCCGTCACGGCGACTTGGTAGTTGCCGCTCCCGTTTCCGAAGCCGTCCACAAAGACGAAGAACTCGCCACCGGCCCAGTCGAACTCGACACGGCTCTGCACGCCCGCGTCGTCGTCGTTGCACGCGAGCTCTGTCGGGCCGGCCACGCAGACTGGGGCGCCCGCATCGTCCGCGGGCACCGCGGCATCGACTGGGAGCGCGGCGTCCGCGACGGCGGCGTCGAGGCTGGCGTCACCGCCCCCGACCGGCGGTTCGCCGCCGCCCGCGGGAGGCACCGCGCCGCCCATCGGCGGCTCGGCGCAGACCAACGCCGGGACGCACGCGGACCGTGCATAAAGCACGGTGTCGTACGCACTGCCGGCCGTCGAGACCTCCACGGTCGCGGGGTAGGGCAGGAAGGCGGCGAAGACGACCTCGGGCGCTGTGCTGCCGCGGCTGCAGCCGGGTACGTGGTTGTTCGGGCTGACGGCCGTCGTGCCCCGCGCGACACCGTTCGCGGGCAGGGGAGGTTGGGCGACGTCGCACGGTCCGCGCTCGTCATCGTCCGCCGCGGAGCCGCAGCCGTCGTCGGGCTGAGCGCCCGCAAAATCCAGCCGCCCATCGCCGTCATCGTCGACCCCGTTCGCGCATGCGGGCGGCACGGCGGGGGACCGCTCAAGTGCGGACGTGGGCGCCGGGCATCCATCGTCGTTCGGAAAGTCGGTCGCGCCGTCCTGGTCGTTGTCGATGCCGTCCTGACACTGCGGCACGTTGAACTCGCTGCCATCGTTCGGGGAGCCGTCGCAGCCGGGGTCTTCCGCGTCGACGAGGCCGTCGCGGTCGTTGTCGCATCCGTCGAAGCACACGGGGTCGGTGCCCTCGCTCGCGTCGACCGCGCACGCGCAGCCGGGGTCGCCGTTCGCGTCCAAGAAGCCGTCTCCGTTGCGGTCGAAGTCGCTCAGCGCGTCGCCGTCGTTGTCGACGTCGTCGGCGCAGGCCGCGACCTCACGGTCGTCGCCGCGCGCATCGCAGCCAGGGTCGTTCGGGTAGTCCAGCAGTCCGTTGCCATCGTCATCGAGCCCGTTCGCGCACTCGGGGGCCAAAGCGGGGTCAAGCTCGTCGTCATCGGACGCGCTCGCGCAACCAGCGTCGAGCGGCCAGTCGATCTGGCCGTCGGCGTCATCGTCGAGGGCGTTCGCACAGGCAGCGGGTGCGCACACCCCGTCGCGGCACGTTGAGCCGTCCGTGCACGTCCACGGCTCTCCGCCGTCGCAGCGTCCGCCAACGGCCACGCGCGCCACGGCGCGCAAGCGGAACAGGTCCGGCTCCGAACCGCTCACCGAGTCGACGAAGATGACAACCTCGGCGCCCGCGGGCTGAGGCCCTAGCTCGATCAGAGACGAGCCGTTTGGGCCGGAGCGCTGGTCGCAGCCGAGCGAGGCGGGTGAATCGCAGGCGCTGCGCGCCGAAAGGATCGTCGCCGCGCGGCTCCCACGGGTCGACAGCTGCAGGCCGTCGAGCGGGCGGTCTGCGGCAACGCGCCAGACAAAGCCAGCCTCGACGCCGCTGCCGACGCTGCACGTGGGGTTGAACTCGTTGACGATCGCCGCGCCTTGCAGATTGCCCCGGTAGTCGGCGACGCCCGTGATGTCCGTCGGCGCGAAGGCGAGGCACGGGTCGACCTCCGTGGTGTCCGCGGCAGAGACGCAGGCGCGCCCAGCCGCGGGGTAGTCCGCTTGACCGTCATCGTCGTCGTCGAGCGCGTTCGCGCAAGCCGGTGCCTCGCCCGGATCGCCCTCGAGTGGGTCCTCGAGGGACACGCAGCCGGGGTCGTTCGGGTAGTCCACGCGGCCGTCTTGGTCGTTGTCCATGCCGTCGCGGCACAGCGCTGTGTTGAACTCGAAGAACCACTCTGGATCGTTTCGACAGCCCGGATCCTCAAGGTCGATGAGGCCGTCACCGTCGTCGTCGAGGCCGTTGCGGCAGGGCGGGGCGGGGCTCTCTGAGTCATCCGCGGCGCTCTCGCAGGCCGGATCATCTGGGAAGTCAGCCACGCCGTTGAAGTCGTCGTCCTGACCGTTGCTGCACTGCGGGGGCGTCGGCGGGTTCGTCTCGTCCTGGTCGTTCGGGCTCTCGCAGCCTGGATCGTTCGGGTAGTCGCTCTTGCGGTCTCCGTCGTCGTCACGTCGATTGGAGCACGCCGCGCGGGTGCAGACGCCGTCGACACAGACCGAGCCGAGCCTGCAGGTCTCAAGGCCACCCTCGGGTGGACACGGTTCATCGTCATCCACCTCGGCGGCGAGCGTGAGCGTGTAAGCGCCCTGCGCGTCCCGAAAGCCATCAACGACCACGAAGTAGTCGCCGATCTCAGGCGCTTCGTACGCGGTGACGCTCGTTCGCTCATTGGAGCGCGCATCGTCGTTGCACGCCACCTCTGAAGCGATGTCGCCGCACGCTTGTCGGATGGACAGCACCGTATCAAAGGCGCTGCCCAGCGTGCTCGCGCGGAGCGCCGCGTAACGTCGGCGCAGGGTGATCAGATGGACCACCTCGGGCGCATCGTTTGTCCGGCACGTCGCGTCCAAGGCGCCGACGCCGACGGTCACGCCTTCGACGCGCGAGCGCCCCGTCACGTCGCGGAACTCGAGCCCCGGAGCACACTCGTTTTGCTCACCCGGATCGTTCGTGTCGACACAGCCCGGATCGTCCAGATCGACTCGGTCATCGCCGTCGTCGTCGACGCCGTTACCGCATGGGGCCACGTCGGGGTCGGCCTCGTCTTCGTCCGTGAGCGCCCCGCACCCCGGGTCGTTCGGGTAGTCCGTGCGATCGTCCGCGTCGTCGTCGCGCCGATTGTCGCAGGCGGGGTCGGGGGTGGCTGCATCGGGCGCAGGTGCAGCGTCGGCCGCGGCCGCATCTCCCGGGGTCGCGTCCACCTCGACCAGCGCGTCTGCGCCTAAGTCGGGTCGCGAGGTCCCGCCCGCCGCGTCGGCGCTCCCGATGTCGGCGCCGCGGCTGCCGCCGTCTGCGCCACCCGGCTGAGCATCGAAGGGCACGATCTCTCGCGACGTGGGGCCGTCACCGCCACAGGCGGAGAGCGCAAGCGCGCAGGCGGTCAAAAGCGTGACGCGGGCTGGACGGCCCAGCACAAGGGAAACGACGCGTGGGTACATCTCGGCGCTCCGTCTCGATTCGCCGGCACCATACACGAAACGCCGCGCGTTGGGGGGCACACCGCACCGCGGCTCAGGGGGGCGTGACCGACACCTCAACCCAGCCGTCGTGCTCACGCACGGCGTGGGTCTTGAGACAGACGCCCGTGATGTGGGTGTGCGCGCCGGTGTCGCAATCGAAGGCCCAGTAGTGCCAACCGCACAAGAGCTTGCCGTTCATGATCCGCCCGACGCTGGTAAAGGCGGCGCCGCGGTGAGGACAGGCGTCATCGAACGCGCTCAGCCCGGTATCGGTGCGCGTGACGACGACCGCGCGACCCTCAACCTCGGTGCCTTGGAGCGTGTCGAGCGCGAGCGCTTCAGACGGGCAGACGCGGTGCCACTCGGCGCTCATGTCCGGCCCTCGCCTCGGGCCCGCTCGACGCGCACGCCCACCGCGCGCGGCGCGCCCTCGATTGAGGGCTCCAGCTTCCGGAGCGTGAGCGCCACGGAGCGAGCGGGAAAGCGCTCGAGCAAGCGGTCGCAGACCTGCGCCGCGAGCCGCTCGATGAGATGAACGCTGTCCCCTTCGAAGACGCTCTTGACCTCGGCCGACACCGCTCCGTAGTCGATGGTGTGGCTCAGGCGGTCGGTCGACGCCGCGGCGCGGGTATCGAACCGGAGGACGAGGTCAACGGAGAAGCTGCACCCGACCTCGCGCTCATGCTCGAACCAGCCGTGCCGACCTCGCAGCGCGAGGCCCTCGATCAAGATTTCATCTAGCGGCGAGCTCAGCATGGGCGGACCCTAGCCGCGTATTTCTCGGTTCGTCAACGCCGCACGCGGTTGCGGCCTCGCGCGGGAGAGGTTAGCGTCCGCACCCATGAGCGCCGCTATCGATCTTCGCACCTTCAGTTACATCGACATCCTCCAGCCGCAGCTGACGGGGTTCTTGCAGACCGTCGCGACGGGCTTTATGCCGCTCGAGGGGCAAGCCGCCCTGTTCATCGAGATCGCGCCCGGAATGTCGATCAACGCAGTGACCGACATCGCGCTGAAGCAGACATCGACCGTGCCCGGCATGCAGATCGTCGAGCGCTCGTTCGGGGTGCTTGAGCTGCACCACTTCGACCAGGGTCAGGTGCGCGCAGCCGGTGAGGCGATCCTGTCGCATTACGGCCTCCGCGAAGAGGACCGCCACGCGCCGGTCGTTCGCACGAGCGAGCGCATCACCGGGATCGACGGCCACCAAGCCATGCTCATCAACCGCATGCGGCACGGCGACATGATCGCGCAGGGCCAGACCCTCTACATCATGGAGTGCGAGCCCGCGGGATATGCGTGCATCGCGGCGAACGAGGCCGAGAAGGCCGCCGAGGTTCGGCTCCTTGAGGTGGTGACCTTCGGGCAGTACGGCCGCTTGTGGCTCGGCGGCAGCGAGGCGCAGATCGAAGAGGCGGAGCGCGCGATCCGAAAGACGCTCGAGGGCATTCGAGGCCGCGCGCCCAAGAAGAAGTCGGCGTGATCTCGAGCAACGACTTCAAGAAGGGCGTTCGCATCGAGCTCGAGGGCGCGCCGTGGGTCGTGGAGTCCGTCGCGACGCAGTCGGCCAGCGGCCGCGCGTCGAACACGCTCGTCAAGGTCCGGCTCCGCAACATCTTGACCGGGCAGGTGTCCGACCGGTCACTCAAGGCGGGCGAGAAGTACAATGAGCCGGACTTGCGCAAGCGAGAGGCGCAGTTCCTCTACGCCGCGCGCGAAGGTGACGCGACCGTCTACACGTTCATGGACACCGAGAGCTTCGACCAGTTCGAGCTGTCCGAGGTCGAGGTCGGCGATGACGCTCGCCTGCTCCTCGAGAACCTTGAGGTGCGCGCCGTCGAGTACAACGGCCGCGTCGTCGGTATCGAGCTGCCCCCCTACATCGAGATGAAGCTCGTCGAGGTCGAGCCCGGAGCGCGGGGCGACACGGCCACGGGCGGCGTAACGACCGCCGCTGTGACCGAGAACGGCTTGGCGATTCAGGTGCCGCTTTTCGTCAAGGTCGGCGACCGCGTGCGTATCGATACGGTCACGCAGCAGTTCAAGGATCGTGTCGGGCGCTGACCTGTCGGACCCGCCTCGACCCGACAGCGGGGTGGGCGAATCCTCTCAAGTCGGTGGCCTGCCGGTCGATGTGCTGTCCGGAGGCACCCTGCCGTGGCAGTTCTTCAGTTCCCCAGCGAGCCGCACAAGTTCCGCAACCTTCGCGCCTGGGCGCGCTCGCAGTTCCAGCAGGAGCTGCG
>Ga0114972_10003361_pt1 | contig 11984 bp, 11 predicted proteins | sample M_140807_EF_Meta_FD_87354 | JGI IMG/M metagenome (GOLD analysis project Ga0114972, IMG submission 87354) | Freshwater microbial communities from Lake Montjoie, Canada to study carbon cycling - M_140807_EF_MetaG | ecosystem: Environmental > Aquatic > Freshwater > Lake | place: Lake Montjoie... | reverse complement strand
CGCGCACCGCGCTGCATTGGATGGTGAACGAATGCCGCGCCCAGGGGATTCCGCTGCTGGCCGGGCAGTTCGTTACCACCGGCACCACCACCAACCCGCTTGAGATCGTGCCCGGCGATACGGTGATCGCCGAATTCCCCGGTCTCGGCCGCGTCACCGCCCACTTCACCGCCTGAGAGGCACGATGTCCGAGCTCGCTCCCGATACCTTCGATTACGTCATCGTCGGCTCCGGCGCCGCCGGCTCGGTGCTCGCCTATCGGCTGACCGAGGACCCCGGCGTCACGGTCTGTGTGCTGGAAGCCGGGCCACCCGACCGCAACCCCTTCATCCATATCCCGGCTGGTTTCATCAAGACGCTGGTGAACCCGGAGGTCACCTGGCAGTTCAAGACCGAGCCGCTGGCGATGACCGGCGGGCGGCGGATCTCGACGACCCAGGGCCGCACGCTGGGCGGCTCCACCTCGGTCAATGGCATGATCTACAACCGGGGCCAGCCGGGCGATCTGGACAGCTGGGCGCAGCGCGGCAATCGCGGCTGGGGCTATGATGACTGCGTCGGCTATTATCGGCGCAGCGAGAACCGCATCGGCTTTGGCGAGGGCAATCGCGGCCGCACCGCGGGCGGGCTGCCGATCACCGACATGGATTGGTTCCACCCGGTCTCGGACGCCTTCATCGCTGGCTGCCAGGGCCTCGGCATCCCCCGGAACCCTGACTACAACTCCGGCGATCAGGCCGGCGTCGGCTATTTCCAGCGGGCGATCCAGAAGGGGCGCCGGGTCTCGGCCGCGGTCGCCTTCCTCCGGCCCGCGCTGGCCCGTGGCACGCTCGATCTGCGCACCAATGCCCGCGCCAGCCGGCTGCTGTTTGAGGGCAAGCGCGCCGTTGGCGTCGAGTATCTGCAGGAACGCGGCGGCACGCCGCGCCAGGTGCGGGCGCGGCGGGAGGTGATTGTCTCTGCCGGCACCGCCAATACCGCGCGGCTGCTGCAGGTCTCGGGCGTCGGCCCGGCGGATCTGCTCGGCCGGCTCGGGGTGCCGGTGGTGCATGAGCGGCGCGGCGTCGGGTCCAATTTCCGCGACCACTACGCGTCACGCATGGTCATGCGGGCCAAACCGGGGATTGAGACGCTGAACAATCTCGGGCGCGGCCTCAAGCTTGGCGGGCAGATCCTGCGCTGGGCCACCGGCCAGCCGAGCATCCTGGCCACCGCGCCCTCCCACGTCTTCGTCTTCTGGAAGAGCTTCGAGGGGCTGGACCAGCCGGATCTGCAATGCGTCTTCACCCCTGGCTCCTACGCCGAGGGGAAGAACTACGTGCTGGACGATTATCCCGGCGTGACCTGTGGTGCCTGGCAGCACCGGCCGGAGAGCACGGGCTGGGTGCGCGCGCGTTCGGCCGATGTCTTCGAGGACCCGGAGATCAACCCCAACTACCTGTCCGATTCCATGGATGTGCGGGTGCATCTGGGCGGCATGCGGCTGGTGCGGCGGATGCTGAACACGCCCGAGCTCGCCCGTTTCTTGGACCGCGAAACCCTGCCGGGCCCGGATGTGCAGAGCGATGACGAGCTGCTGGACTTCGCCAAGAAGAACGGCAGCACCACCTATCACCTGATCGGCACGGCGAAGATGGGGCCGGAGACCGATCCCATGGCCGTTGTCTCTGATCGGCTGCAGGTGCATGGGATGGCGGGGCTGCGCGTTGTCGATGCCTCGGTCATGCCCAGCATGACCTCGGCCAATACCTATGCGACGACGCTGATGATCGCGGAGAAAGCGGCCGATTTCATTCGCGGCCGGGAAGCGGCGCCGCTGGCGGCCTGAGGGCCCCGGACCGGTCGCTCAGCCCGCGACGAGCATCCCGGCGATCGCATCAGCGAGCTGCCCGAAGGCGGCGGAGGCGGCGAGGACGAAGGCCGGGGTATCGGCAGTTGCCAGCGGCTGGGTCAGCGCGAAGCGCCGCGTCACCGTCCGGCGCACGCTGTCACGCGGGTTGATCGAGACCTGGGCCGCGAGCGTCAGCTCCCCCGGCGCGATCAGGCCGAGTTGCTGCAGGTTGACCTCCACCGTCACGTCGCCGGCGAAGGAGATGGCCCCGGTCGAGGCGACGATGTTCGATTGCGGCAGGCGCTGGCCCAGATTTTCGACCAGCAGCCGGGTCGTCATCGCCTCCAGCGGCTCTCCCCACCACTCGTTGCCGGCGACATCAAGCCGCACGGCGCCGGCATTGCGGACGATCTGCTGGCGATCGAGGATGCGTGCCAGCGCCACTTCCCGCACGGTCACGTGGCGCGGCCCGCCGCGGCGAAGCTCTCCGGGGACCGCGACCATGGTGTAGAGCGCCGGTTCTTTCGAGCTGCAGGCGCCGAGCAGTAGGGTGGCCAGGGCGGCGCGGCGGGCGATGGGCATGTCAGGGGCTTCCCGTTGCCCGGCCGCGGATCAGCGCTTCCGGGGTGCGGTTGAGCTGGTCCGCCAGGGTGCGGACCGAGCGGGTGGCGACTGTCAGCTGCTCGATCAGCCGGTCGAGGTCGCGGTTGAACTGGCTGTCGTCGCCATAGCCGCGTTGGACGGAGCCGATGAGGCGATTGGCGTTGCCCACGGCCTCCTGTACCGATTTCATGGTGGCCGGCAGGTCGCGCAGTGCCGGCGTCGCCGCCTGATCGATCCGCTTGGCGACATCCTGAACCGAGCCGAGGGCGCTGCGCAGGGCAGTGATCGCGCCCTTGATCTCTGGCCCGCGCACCAGCTGGTCGGTGCCGGCGAGGGTGTTGTTGAGGTTGCGCCCGATCTGCGCGATGGGGAGTTGGTCGATCTTCGCGATCACGCGGTTGACGCCTTCCATCACTCCGGCCAGGGCGCCGGGGGCGGAGGGGATGACCAGGACATCGCCATGCATCGTCAGCTCCGCCGGTTCGGCATCGGTGATGAAGTCGAGGGAGATCTGTTGTTGCCCGGTCAACAGATTGGCGCTGGCCAGCCGCGCGCGCAGGCCTTCCTTGATGAGGAGGCGGGCATTCTCCACCGGTCCGCGGTTCAGTACCGAGGAGCTGATGGCGATGCGCTCGGGCTCGATCTCATAGCGCACGGGCACCCGCAGCCGGCTCTCCTTCTCGTCCCATTCCAGATCCAAGCCGGTGACCTGGCCGATCCGGATGCCCTGGAAGACCACCGGCGCGCCAACCGGCAGGCCCGAGATACTGTCATCGAAATAGGACATCATCGGGACGCGCCGCTTCAGCAGGGCGCGGTCGGCATCGGCCCGATCCGTATAGAGCGTGAAGACCCGATCGGCAGCGAGCGGCGTCGGCGCCTGGTCCGGCAGGCTCGGCGTATCGAAGGCGATCCCGCCCAGTAGCACCGCGCGCAGCGATTCGACCTGCAATTGCACGCCTTCCGCGCCCAGCTTCACCTGCAGGCCGGAGGCGTTCCAGAAGCGGCTATTGCCGGTGATGAACTTGTCATAGGGCGCGGTGATGAAGGTATCGACGGTGACGTATTCGTCCATATGGGACAGGTCCCAGGCGACGATCTGGCCGACCTGGAGATCCCGATAAAAGACCGGCGAGCCGATGCTGAGCGAGCCGAGGCGTGGCGCCCGCAGATGCACCGTCACGCCTTTCTCGTCGAACTGGCGCACCGGGGGGTCTTCCAGCCCGGTGAAATTATTGCTGGCCGCCTGCCGTCCGGCACCTGGCTGGATCTGGATGTAGGACCCGGAGATCAGGGTATCGAGGCCGGATACATTGCCGGCGAAGATGCGCGGCTTCACCACCCAAAACTGCGCGTCCTCGGTCAGCAGATCGGTCTCGGCCTTGTTCATGCGGATGCCAAGCAGTACCCGCTGGTGGTCCGGCGTCAGCCCGATGGTCTCCACCTTGCCGACCGAAACATCGCGAATCCGCAGTTGCGATTGCCCGGCGGTCAGCCCCTCGGCCGTGCGGAAGCTCACCTCAATCAGCGGTCCGCGGCTATTGAACTCGTGCCAGACGAGATAGGCCGCGACCAGCACCGTCGCGAGCGGAATCAGCCAGATCGGCGCGATGCCGCGGCGGCGTTCGACCTTCGCGCGGACCGTGGCTTCCGGATGACCGCTGCCGCTCACGCCACCTCCTCCGGCACATGGTTCTGCCCGACCGCATCCCACATCAGCCGTGGATCGAAGCTTTCAGCCGCGAACATGGTCAGCACCACGACCGCGCAGAAGGCCACCGCGCCGATGCCGGGCTCAATCCGAACGACACCGCCGAATTGTACCAGGGCCACCAGGATGGTCTCCATGAAGATGTCGATCATCGACCAGCGGCCGATGGCTTCGACGATGTAATACATCTGCGCCCGTGCCCTAAGCCGGCCTGCGGCCCGGCGCTGGGTCAGCACCAGCAGCGTGATCAGCCCGGCGAGCTTCATCATGGGCACCGCGACGGAGGCAAAGAAGACCAGTGCCGCCAGGCCCAGCAGGCCGGCATCGACCAGTTCTACCACCCCGCCGAGGATGGTGCTGGGGGCGCCTGAGCCCAACTGAATAAGCTGTAGCACAGGATAATAATTAGCCGGGATATAGAGGATGGCGGCGGCGATCAGCAGCGCCCAGGTGCGGGCGATGGCATTGCGCTTGCGCGCATGCAGGTGGCTGCCGCACCGCGGACACGCCTCATGCCCCTGGCTTGGCAGGCAGACCAGCTGGCAGGTGTGGCAGGATACGGCGCCGTCCCCCGGCTGCGACAGGGCGGTCGCGGCATGGTCGATATCCGCATGCGGAATGCCCCGCGCCTCCATCGCCTCCCACAGGGCTTGCCGGTCCAGCACGTAATCGGCGGCAATCATCGTCACCATCAGCAGGAACAGCGCCAGGACGGCCAGCCCGACTTCCAGGTGCACGAGATCGATCAGCTTCGAATAGGCAACGGCCATGCCGATCAGGAAGACCTCGATCATCGACCAGGCCCGCAGACGCAGCGCCAGCGCATAGGCCCGCCGCAAATGGCGTGGCGGGCGGGACAGCCGCACCCCGGCCAGCACATAGGCCATCAGCCCGAGCTTGGCGGCCGGCGCCACCGCGGTGGTAAAGAGCACCATGACCTCAAGCGGCCAGAGCCCGCTCGCCCCCATGCCACGCGGGCCGGAGAGCAACGTCGCATCGCGGGTCATCCCCGCCGTGCTCACCGTCATCAGCGGCATGGTCAGGGCGACGACAAGAATCGCCAGCGCGGCAAGGTTCAATGCCAGGGCGCGGCCCAGCGGATCGGCCATGCCGCGCCGGATCAGCAGGCCGCAGCGTAGGCAATCCGCCTGCGTCCCCGGGGTGAGGGAGGGTACGTTCTGGAACTGCCCGCAGGTCATGCATTCGCGCAGCCGCGCCGGCGTCGCCCAAAGCCGGGTCGAGGGCAGCGGTGCCGCTTCGGCCAAGCGGCCGGTCGTGGCGCTCATGATGGAACTCGGACCATATTCCTGACTATCACAGCACCGCCGGCTTGTCGCCCGGCCGGTGCGCTGGGGTCTTCACCGGGTGGGTATGGTCAGCACCGCTGAGGCTGTGTCCTGCGTGCTCTCGGCGATGGCTTTCAGCAGTTGCAGGATGCTGAAGGTCAGCTTCGATGACATGTCATTATCGGCCACCCAGAACCAGGTCTCGTCGATCTGCACCGCGGCAAAGGCCCGTGGGGGCGGCTCGGCGCCGCTTTGGATGCTCAATACGTGGCGGCGGTCGCTCGGCTCGCGCAGCGTCTGCAGCGTGCGGCGGGCCTCGACATCGGCCTGCGGCACTTCGATTTCCGCCGAGATCGCCGCCATGACCCCAAGCAGCGACCGCGTCATGATCGGGATTGCCGCCCGCCCGGCCGGACCGCCGTCATGGCCGTAGAAGACCTCGACCAGGCGCGAGGCAGAGGGAGGCGAGACGCGCAGGAGCCGGTAGATCTGCTGGACCAGAGGCGCGATGTGCGGGAGATGCCGGGTATCGAAAATCAGGAAGGCGCGATTGCGATCCTTGGCCTTGCGGACCTCGATGCCGAGGCCGCCGGCGTCCTGGACTTGCCGGATCAGGTCCAGCACCTGATAGAATTCCGGGGAGCCGGTATGCCGGCCACGGCCGAGCGGCGTGGAATTCTGCAACGGGCCGATGGATTGCAGCGCCAGCCAGAACAGCCGGTTGGCGGGGATGCCGCTTTGGATCAGCGGCAGCACCTCGTCCGGCGCCAGCGGCCGCAGATACGCCTCGACGAACTGGTCGCCGACCACGGGCTGCAGGGTAAAGGTGGGGGTATCCGTGTATTGCAGCCCGCCCAGCAGACCCCAACGGGTGAAATTGGATTGGAATGCGCCGAAGCCGCCGCTGCCCGAACTCTGCAGGCTGTAGCTGGAGACGAGCTGGTTGATCGCGACGAAGGATGGTGCATCGCCGTAGCGCATGCGCACGAGATTATAGAGCGTCTGCCGCTTGCTCGATTCCGAAACGGCGCGGGTGTAGTCAAGCTGGTCGCGGTTCAGGCTGCGCGGCCCGATCGAGGTGCACCCGGCAAGCGCGGCGATGCCGCCCAACAGCCCCGTCATCGATACCCGCCGGCTGGGACTCAATCAGACCTCCGTAACTCAAAACTTATCTATGTTAACCCTGTGCGGGCCGGGCGGCCAGAGCAGCTTATCTTCGCTCTGATGGATCACGCGGCGATCCATCAGAGCGAAGATAAGCTGCTCTAAATTGAAAATTTTTTCCGAAGCGAGCGCTTAGCGCGCCGGGATGGTCAACACCGTCGCATTCTGTGCCTGCGCGCTTTCGGCGATGGATTTCAGCAGCTCGAAGATGCTGAAGATGAGCTTTGAGCGATAATCATTATCGTCGATCCAGTACCAACTCTCAGCGAACCGCACTGCGGCATAGGGATTCTCGGGCAGGGTAGGGCCGGAGAACACCTGCAGCATCGGCGGCGGATCGCCCGGCTCGCGCAGCGTCGGTTTAGTGCGACCGCTGCGCACGGCCGCTTCCGGTACCTCGATCTCGGCTGCGATGGCCGACATCACGCCGATCAGCGCGCGGGTCAGGATGGGGATTTCCGGCGCCTGCGTCCGCTGCGGGTTGCTGATCCCGTAGACCACTTTCACCTCCCGCGCCGCTGCGGTGAGGCCAAGCCGCGTGTAAAGCTCGCGCTGCACCTGCGCCAGATCTGGGCGCGCCGTGGTATTGAACTGTAAATAGGCGTGGCGATCCCCCTTCGCCCCGCGGACCGCGACGTTCATTGCGCCGCCTTCCTGCAGCCGGCGCAGATCAATCAGTGTCTGGCGGAAGCCGGCGGAGCCGCCACGATGGCCGCGCGCCAGGGGATGCGTGTTCTGCAGCGGGCCGATGCTTTGGGCAATCAGCCAGAGCAGCAGGTCGGCGGGGACGCCGCCCTGGATCAACGGGATCACCTCGTTCGGGGGGAGCGGCCGGAGGTAGGATTCGACAAATCGCTCGCCCGCCACCGGCTGCAGGGTGAAGGTCGGCGAATCCGTCAGCTCGACATCGCCGCCCAGGCCAAAGAAGGTGTTGATGGCACCGGAGGGGAAGATGTTCGTTCCAACATTGCCGCTGCGCCGCAGGCTGTAACTGGAGACGAGCTGGTTCACCGAAAGGAAGGCCGGTGAATCGCCGAAGCGCATCCGCACCAGGTTGAACAGCGTCTGCCGCTTGCTGGAATCGGCGACAGCGCGCGTGTAGTCGAGCTGATCGCGATCGAGCCGACTGGGGCCGAGCGAGGTGCAGCCGGGCAGGCCTGTCGCAAAAAGGGCAGCAAGCGCGGCGCGTCGATCAAACGGCATGCGGCTGGGGACCCGGGCCAAAGTTACGGATCGAACCCTATCCGTCGCGCGCCGCCGCGACCAGGGGCGCGGCTGCCGCCAGCGGCGCGAAGTGGCGCCGCAGCAGCACCATGAGGCCGAGCACGGCAAGCGCCCCGGCAGCGGCCAGCAACAAGGCGAGGACCGTCTCCTCGATCCAGCCGACCGACATCGCCAGCACCGCGAGCGCGATGCCGGTCAGGCAGATCGGCAGCGACCAGGCATGCACGCCGGCGACGAAGGTGCCGAGGGTGAGCAGCATCAACAGCACCATGCCGACCGAATTGTCGCTCAGCACCGCCCGCATGGTCTGGCTGAGGACCATTAGCATGGCCGCGACGAAGGCGAACCAATGCAGCGCCTGGGTCGCCAGCAGCCGCAGCACCGTCCCTCGCTCTCGCGCCCCGGCCCAGCCATTCCAGACGCAGGCCCCGAAATACAGCGGCACGAGCGCCAGCCAAAGCCAGAGGATGCGCGGCCCGTTGATCGGGTCCTGCACCCGGGCGCTGGTCCAGGCGGTGGCGATCATCGCCGCCCCGACCATGACGATATAAAGGGCAAGGGCCCGCAGCCAGCCATGCGGCGCTTCAGCGGTTTCCGGTGAATCGGTCATGGCGCGCTCTCCTGACACGGGGCATATAGGCGCAGCGCGGCCGCCCCGTCACCCAGCCTTCGGCGGGGCCTGCCCGCGCCCCCTCTCATCGTGACCGGATCGGATCGCCTTGCAGCCCGTTGCCGTCGCCCTCATCGCCTTCGTCTGCTTCTTCTGCGCCGGATTGGCCGGCCTGTGGATCCGGCCGCATCAGGAGCACGCCACCGACGGGTCCCGCGATGCGGTCCGGCTGGTGCAGACGCTGCTGACCGGCATGACCGCGGCGGCAATCGGTATGCTGCTGGCCTCCTCCTCCGGGCGCTTCCGAGAGCAGGAGACGGCGGTGGCTGATCTCGCCAGCAAGGTGGTGCTGCTCGACATGGTGCTGCGCGAATACGGCGATGCGGCCCAGCCGGTTCGCCGCGCTTTGATTGAGCGGACGGAAAGGGCGCGCAACGATATCAGTGCGGCGGCGAAGGTCGATATCGCCAAAGCCACGCCGCTGTTGGAATGGATACTGCCGATCGAGCCAACCACGCCGCGCGAAGTCTTCCTGCATAGCCAGATGGCGCGCCTTGCCATGGAGATTACGCAGCAAAGGGCGCAGCTCATGACGCGGGAGAATGCCTATGGCATCCAGCCGGCCATGATGGTCCTGCTGATCGTCTGGCTGACGGTCCTGTTTTTCGCGACCGGCCTCTATGCGCCGTCCAACCGCACCATCATCGCGGCGATGGGCATCGGCGCCGTCGCTTTCAGCAGCGCGCTGCTGCTGGTGCTGGAACAGGACCGGCCCTTCCATGGCTTGCTGCCCGTCTCCGCCGCGCCGCTCGATGAGGCGCTGCGGGCCATTCGGAATCATTGATCCCGCCGGGCCAGTCTGCTGCCGCCAGCCCCGGTCGAGGCCAGAGGTAAGGTCCTCTGGAATCGATACTTTTCAGCGCGTGACGTTGGTTCGGACGATTCCGTCTGTACGGGAAATGCGCTAATCCTGCCCGGAGAGACGGTTCCCACGGAGGGGCGACAGGGCATGGCCATGCGACATTGGATGATGGGGTTGGTGGGGCTGTGCCTGACGCTGCCCGCGGCGGCTCAGACCACGGTTCCGGGGATCGCCACGACAGCGCCCGCGCCAGCCGCCGCCGTCCGGCCCGAAGCGGGCCTGACCGTCCCGGCGCTGCAACCCGGCTGGTCCTTTGCGCTCACGCCCTATGCCTGGCTGCCCGGCGTCTCGGGCGGCATCACCACGCCCTATCAGCGCGTGCAGCCGCATTTCGACATGGGCAGCGGCAAGGTGCTGGGCGATCTTTCGAGCGCGCCGATCATGCTGACGGCGGAGGCGCGCTACGATCGCTTCACGCTGCTGGGCGACATCGTCTATGCCGGCGTGCGGCCGCCGTTGCAGACGCGGGGCGTCGTCTTCGATGGCGGGCATGCGCTGCTGCTGAACACCACTCTCGAAATGCTGGGTCTCTATCGCGTCTATGCCGCGCCGCGCATGGCCTTTGAGGTCGGTGGCGGCATGCGGTACTGGGATGTCAGCACCAAGATCTCGCTCGATCCCGGGCTGGCGCCCGGATACATCAACAAGACGACGATGAGCTGGATCGAGCCGGTGATCGCCGCCCGCTACACGGCGGCCTTCTCGCCGCGCGCGGGCGTTACGCTCTATGGCGATCTCGGCGGCTTCGGCGCGGGCTCGCGGCTCTCCTGGCAGGGGATCGGCTCGATCGACTACGCCTTCGCGGATTGGGCGGTGGGCAAGGTCGGCTGGCGGAGCCTGGGCTTCGAGAAGTCTCGCAACGGTATCGATCTCAATACCGGCTTCAACGGCCCCTTCATGGCGGTGAGCTTCCGGTTCTGATGGGCCGAACCGGGGTGGCGGCGCAGGGGTAAGGGGCATACTGTCCGAACAAGCGAAATTTGCTTGAGGAATACGCCATGACCAGCCGCTTTGCCCGCCGCGCCCTGCCGATGCTGCTTGCCGCCACCGGCCTCACCGCCTGTGTGCCGGCATCCCAGTATGAGAGCCTCCAGTCCGCCTATCGGGACCTCCAGTCCAAATACAGCGCCGATGAGGCGACGATCCAGATGCTGGATAACCGGCTGAAGGTGACGATGAGCGACCGCGTGCTGTTCCCCTCCGGCGGCTATGAGATCAACGAGACCGCCCGCCGTACCCTGACGAAAATGGTCCCGACCCTGCAGGGCCTGCAGAACAGCCGGGTGATCGTCGAAGGCTATACGGATAATGCCGCCGTCGGGCCGGAGCTGCGCCGCCAGGGCATCGCCAGCAATATCGACCTCGCCTCCCGCCGCGCCGATACGGTGGCGGATACGCTGGTGCGGGGCGGCGTGCCGCGCGCCATCGTCTCGGCCGATGGTCGCGGCGATGCCAATCCCATCGCCTCGAACACCACCCCCGCCGGCCGCGCCCAGAACCGCCGGATCGAGGTGACGATCGCCGGCCCCGGCAACTGACGCGCCGGCCGCCTGGGGCCGCTTCGGTCCCGGGCGATCCTGGTCTAGATTCGGCGCGTTGACGGAGGCGCGCCCATGACCGACCTACCCACCCATGTCGAGATTTTCGAGGAAGGCCCGCGTGAGGGCTTCCAGATCGAACCGGGGCCCATCGCCACCGCCGACAAGATCGCGCTGATCGAAGCGCTGGCGGCCACCGGCCTCTCGCACATCCAGGTCTGTTCCTTCGTCAATCCGCGCCTGGTCCCCGGCTGGGCCGATGCCGAGGCGGTCTGCGGTGGCTTCCGCCCGCGGTCGGGCGTGCACTACGCCGCGCTCTGGTTCAACGAGAACGGGCTGAACCGCGCGCTGGCCTTCCAGGACCGGCTGACCATGGTGGGCTCGATCAGCCTGGCCGCCTCGGACGCCTTCAGCCGCAAGAACCTCAATCGCGGCCATGCCGAGAACCTGGAAGCGATGCGCAAGCAGACGGCGGTGCACCAGGCCGCCGGCATCGCGGTGACGCGGGTCGGCGTGATGGCCGCCTTCGGCTGCAACTACCAGGGCGATATCGCGCCCGCGCAGATCGTCTGCACCGTCGCTGACGGGCTGGCGGTCGCGGCCGAATACGGCGCGCGCATCACGGATGTGACGCTGTCCGACACCATGGGCTGGGCGACGCCGATCCGGATTGAGCGGGGGATCGCCGCGGTGCGCGAACGCTGGCCCGGGCTGCGCATCGCGCTGCATCTGCACGATACGCGTGGCCTGGCGATTGCCAATGCGCATGCCGGGCTCCGCCTCGGCGTCACCAAATTCGACAGCACCGTGGGCGGGCTCGGCGGCTGCCCCTTCGCCGGGCAGCAGGGCGCGGCCGGCAATATCTGCACGGAAGAACTGGTCCTGCTCTGCGAGGAGATGGGCATCGCCACCGGCGTCGATCTCGACGCGCTGATCGAGGTGGGCCGCATGGCCGAGCGCATCGTCGGCCACTCCCTGCCATCGGAGTTGCTGCGCGCCGGCTCGCTCGACGCCTTCCGCCGCCGCGCGGCATGAGCGCGTCCGATCGTCTGAGCGCCAGCGAGGGCGTGAATCGGCCGCGCCCGGACAGCGCGT
>Ga0114972_10003357_pt1 | contig 11990 bp, 3 predicted proteins | sample M_140807_EF_Meta_FD_87354 | JGI IMG/M metagenome (GOLD analysis project Ga0114972, IMG submission 87354) | Freshwater microbial communities from Lake Montjoie, Canada to study carbon cycling - M_140807_EF_MetaG | ecosystem: Environmental > Aquatic > Freshwater > Lake | place: Lake Montjoie... | reverse complement strand
TCACGCTGGCCGAGGGTCGCGGTCTGCGCGGTCGCGGTGGTGATGGCGTCGTGGCATGAGGTTGTTCCCGGTCAGTCACCGACGCCCGCAGAGCGTCCCTTCGCCGGTGGCTCGATCGAAGAGATTCAGCCGGAACTCTTCTATGTCCCCGACGAGGGCGGCCGGTTGGTGCCGGTGCCTGGGTTCCGGTACCGTGATTTCGTCGACCTGTTTCGCATCAAGGAGGGATTGGCGGGAGGACTGCAACCGCCCGGTGCGGTGCTCGAGAACGTCGTCGTGAAGATCGACGCCCGCGAGGTCGCGCCCCGCGCGGAGGGCCACGGCCAGGTGACTTGTCCCGCCACGGTCGAACTCACCATCAGGCAGATCCACGGAGGCTGGACGCCGATTCCGCTCGAATCGGGAGGGATGATCCTTTCCGCAGCGCCGCGGCACGAAGGCCCCGGGCGGATGATCGTCGATGTCGAACCTGGCCGCAGCGGCTATCGGGCCTGGTTCGACGCGACGCCAGAGGCCGGCGGAGACGTGCGGCACTCGGTGGTGCTCGAGGGCCGCATGCCAGTGGAGTCGACCGCGACGCACGAAGCGTTTGCCTTCCGGGTGCCGGCCGCGGTCGCGTCGCAAATCGACGTCATCTCACGTCGCCTGACACCCGACGTCACGGTCTCGCCGGAGTCGGCCGAGCCGTCGGTGACGGCCACTGCCGATGGCGGCAGCGTGGTCTCAGTTCGCGGCCTCGCCGGAGACGTCCGCATTCGTGTTGGCGACGAGTCGGTGGGCCGCAGTCCGGCCGCGCAGGCCACGAGCGAGAGCACCGTGCGGATCGACGGCCGCAACGCCGTTACCGAGACGACCATCCGCCTGGGCAACCTCGCCGCCGGCCCCCGACGCATGACGATCACCCTGCCGCCCGAGTCGGCCCTCCGTGAGGTGAAACCGCCCGCCACGCTCCTCGCCCGGGGCGGCACCCGGGACGCCCCGACCGCCGAAGTCTCGCTCGACGTGGCCGCCGACGGCACGGCGATCGTCGCGCTCGTCTGCGAGCAGGCGATCGACCCCACGGGCGAGGCGTCATTTGAAGCGGTCGGATTCGGCGTCGACGGGCTCACCGCCTGGCGGCAGTGGGGTCGAGTGAGTCTGCTTGTGGACGGTGAGTGGCTCGTCACCTGGAGCGACGTGCCGCAGCTCAGGCGGGTCGATCCACCCGCGAACGTGCGGCAGCCCGGATTTGTCGCTGCCTTCGCCTACGACGCCCTGCCGGCGTCGCTGCCGCTCCGCGTGCGGCCACGGCGGAGCCGCGTGGTGATCGAGCCCGAGTACCGCTATGACGTGGCGGGGATGCGGGTGACGCTCGACGCGACGTTTCGCGTGGCGGCACGCGGCGCGCCGGTCGGCAGCGTTGTCATCGGCCTCGATCCCGCGTGGGTCGTCGATGAGATCGGCCCACCGGGTGCCGTGGACGCCGCGGGAGCCACCAGCGACGACGGGCTGCTCGTGGTACCGTTCGCGCAACCGTTGACGGGCGACATTGTCGTGACGATACGGGCGACCCTCCCCGTCGAGACGGATGCCGATCGCGTGGCCTGGACTCTACCGACACCACGGGCGGACGTCGTCGGGCCCGCGGTGGTGGCCATCGGGGCCCGAAGCGACATTGAACTGCTTCCGGACAACGAGTCGATCATCGGACTGGTGCGGCAGACCGCAGCGTCGGCTGCCGTTGCCGACACCACGGCTCTCGTCTACCGGCTCGATGCTGCGGAGGGCGGCTTCGCGGCCAACCGTCGGTTTCTGCCGCGACGCATCGAGGCCTCGATCGCCGCCCAGGCCTCCGTCGACGCCGCGGAGATCGCGGTCGAGCAGTTGATCCGGCTCAACGTGCTGCACGTGCCGCTGGAGTCCATCGAACTGGCGGTGCCGGCCGTGGTGGTCGAGGCTGGAGGCATCACCGTGCGACAGCACGATGCGCCGCTCGATCCGACGGAGGTCGGCATCGTCGATGAGGCCGCCGCTGATGCGGCCTCCGAGACACGGGTGCGGGTGATCCTGCCGGAGCCGCTCCTCGGCGAAGGTGAGGTGTCGGTGCGGTTCCGTATTCCGACGCCCGCGATCCCGCCGCAGTCGACCGTGGCGATCGACATGCCGCTCGTGCAGCCGCTGGATGCCGCGATCGGCCGGGAGACGGTCGCCATTTCCGCGCCCGACTCGACCATCGTCGGCGTCCGCGGTGATGCCTGGCGGCGCGACATGGCGCCGGCCGCGGCGGCCACGTTGGGGTGGACTGCCATGAAGCCGCAGCGGGGCGTGCCACTGACGCTCTCCACCCGTGGCGCCGATGCCACCCGCAGCATGGTGATCGAGGCGGCGTGGCTGCAGACACGGCTGATGGGGGGCATCCGCGAGGAGATTCGCAGGTATGTCGTGTCGTCGGCGAGAGATGCGATCGTGTTGACCTTCCCGGGTGTCGCCGATCGCGAGGCCGAGTCTGCCGTGATCCACGAGGTGCGACTTGACGGCGACCTCGTCCCGGCGACGGTGCGTGGCGGCAGACTCGTGGTCGATCTGCCAAGGACCGATCCGGCCCGCCGGTGGCAGCTCGATCTGCGGTCGACATCGCGGCGCGACACCGGATGGAGCGGAGTCGCCGCCAGCCTCGGGCTTCCTGGTCCGATTCGCCTCGCCCCGCCCGTGTTCGAGCCACCGGTGCTCGAGCGGCGGTTCTACTGGACGCTTCACGTGCGGCCCGATGAGCATGTGTTTGGACTGCCAGCGGGATGGACGGCGCAGCAGCGATGGCAGCGGGGGAGGATCGGCTGGGAGCAGCGGCCGGCCGCCACGCCTGTGCAGATCGCCGACTGGATGGAGGCGGTCGCGATCGGTCAGGACACCGGGGTGGATCCGGCGCCGCGCGGAGGTCAGTTGCCGCCGCTCTCAGAGCGATCGGTCGTGTTCTCCGGCGTTGGTTCCCCAGGTGATTCAGTGCTCTGGCTCGTTCCGAACTGGTGCATCGTGCTTGTCGCATCGGGGGCAGCCCTGGCGGTCGGGCTCGCAGCTGTCTATCGGCCCTGGTGGCGGAGGTCGGGCGTGTGGATCGCCTGCGCGGCAAGCCTCGCCCTGGCCGCCGCCATGAGCCCCGATGTCGCCCCGCTGGTCGCCCAGGCGGCGGCGCCGGGGGTCGTTCTCGCTGCGGTCGCCTGGGCACTGCGGGCCTTCGCCGAACGACGATCCACCAGCGCGGGATTGCGGATGGCGTCCCCGCCGGCCCCGGCCAGTTCGCTCACGCGACTCAACGCCGCGTCCCCGTCGCTGATCGTCGCCTCGGGGATCGACGACGCGTCGACCACGACCCAGGCGAGGAACGCATGAACCGCATGCTCGCGTGGCCGGTCTGTTGGTGCGTGTGCATCGGCATCGCTGCGTCGCTCGCTGCGGAACCGGGCCCCGACGACAACCTCGAGTTCGTGCGGGTGACGGTGCCGGCGGAGCGGCTCCGCGAGGTGCCACTCGACGGCGGCCGGCTCGTCCCGATGCCGTTGGCGGACTTCGATCGGGCGGTTGCCGGACTGCTCCCCGATGCCGAAGCGCGAGCGCCGCGTCCGCTCGCCGACCAGGCACGCTACGTGCTCGCGGCGGACGAACGGGGCCGGCTCTCGGGCCGTCTGGAGTTTGATCTCGGCGCGACGGCCACCGCGATCGGCGGTGCCGTGCCGTTGGGGGCGCTCTGGGTGGAGCGGGCCGTGCTCCGCTCGGACGACGGCGTGGGAGAGGCGGTGGTCTTTGGCATTCCTGGCGGACGGGTGGCAGTCAAAACGCCATCCGCGGGCACCTATGCCTGTGAGATCGCCTGCCAGCCACTCTCGGCCGGCGAGTTTCACGTGCCGCTCGTGGCGGCGCTGATGACGCGGCTCGACCTCCGGCTTCCGGAGACGACGCGGCCCGTGGTCACCCATCGCGGCACCGGCACGGTGGTCGTGTCGCGGGCCGTGAACGGCGCTGGTGACTGGCAGATCGATCTCAGCGGTGTCGAGGCGATCGATCTGGCGATCGTGCCGCTTGACGAAGGGCAGCCGCGGGTCCGCTGTTGGAATCGCATCGTGGTTCGCGGACGTCAACTCGACGTCGCGGCGCGGATCGTGCCCGAGGGCCCGTGGCAGACTGGGGTGATTCGGCTCCGCTGCGACGAAAGGCTCGACGTGATCGGCGGCCGGCCGGTTGCCACGCCGGGATCCGACATCGCTCCGGTCGTTACCGACGCGGGGTGGATCGACATCGACGTGCCGGCGTCACTCGCCGGGACCCTGGTCCCGCTCGACGTCTACGGGGTCGCTGAGGCGGCGATCGACCAGCCATTCGCATTGCCGGTACTCCGCCCCACGGCCGACCGCTGGGCCGGCGGCGGCACGACGCTCGTGGTCGATCCCGCATTCGCCGTTGCGGCGATCGATGTCGACGAGTGCGTCGTGGTGGCGCCGTCCGCCGCTGATCGCTGGCCCGTCGCCGCGGGTGGGCCGACGGTCCGGGGCGAGGCTGCGACGATCCACCTCGAGCAGCAGTCGGCCGCGGCGCGGGCAACGGTGACGATCGATCCTCGCATGCCGAGGCTCGACACGGCTCGCGTCACGACGCTCGAACTGTCGCCGGGGGCGGTGCTCGGTCGCGCGGCGTGCGAGGTTCGCGTCGCCTCGGGCGAGGCCTTTGTGATTACTGGCCGCATCGCACCGGAATGGTTCATCGATTCGGTGGAGGCCGTCGAGTGGCCGGCCACCGCAGTGGCGTCGACCGACGGTGACCGTCCCTTGCCGGCCGCCGATCGGGATCGCACGCTCGACTGGCGGGTGATTCAGGCGTCTGGCTCCAGCGAACTTCGGATCGGTTTGGCGGAGGCGGCCACTCCGTTGCGGCCGCTCGGTCTGCGGATCACGGGTCATCGCCGCGGCGTGGCGATCGGCGGCGAGTTTCTTGCGGGCGACCTCGACATGGTGAGGCTGGAGGGAGAGACTGCGGAGTCGTCGCTGGTCGACTATCGTGTCGGCCCCGATGCGGTCATCGAACTCGACGGCGCGGCGATGGGGGTCGCGGCAGCGGACGACCAACTCGCCGCCCTGGCCGAGCCCGGGGCGCCGCGGGGCCGCATTCGCGGAGGTGATGGCGCCGCTGGCGGTACCGGTCGGCTCGTTCGCCGGCGGCCGCCGCTGCAGGCCGACGTGCTCGTGCAGATCGTCGCGCGTGATTCGCGGATCACCGAGTCTCTCGCTTTCACGTGCCAGCCCGACGCCGGCGCCGTCGACTCCGTGGTGGTGCGGGTGTCGGAGCCGCTCGGCGATGCGGTTGAGTGGTCGCTCGTCGATCCGCATGCCGGCACGCTTTATGCGCGGCGTCTCGAGCCCGGCGGCGCTCCGGGAGACGATCGGGCGACGGGCCAGGAATCATGGCTGGTCGAGTTTCGTCCGGCAGTCGAGGGGGCGGTGACCTTTCGAGCGACGCGAACGCGGCCGTTTACGGCCGCCGTCGCGGTGCCACTCGCCTGGGTCGATGGAGCTACCGACGCCCGTGGGACGGTCGTTGTCCGCGGTGCCGGCGGGACGCGGCCCAGCGTGATCAATCGTGGGCTCGCCGAGCGGCCCCCTCAGATTCCGGACGATCGCTCGACCGCCGTGGTCACGGAACTTTCATACGCCGCCGACGCCGAGGTGCCGTGGTACACGGGGGAGCCGCCGGTCATCATCGTGCCGCCGGACGTGGCGGAGGCGCGGGCCTGGGTGTGGCAGGAGTCGACGACAGCCTGGTGCCATGATTCCGGATGGATTGAGTGCGAGACGGTGTTCGACATCGAGAACCGGGGTCGCACCGATGTTGCGTTGACGGTGCCGGCCGGCTTGCGGCTCGATGAGGTGTCGATCGACGGCGAACCGGCTCCCTTCGAGGTGCCTTCCGAGGTGGGCGGCACGACGAGCGTGCCGCTCCCCACCGGCCGCGGCAGGATTCGGCTGCACGTGCGCGGTGTCGCGGCACGCGAGGCCGCGCTCGGCGTCTGGAGGATTGATCCGATCGCCTGCGCGATCGACGTGCCGGTTCTCGGCAGAACCCGCGAACTGAAGATGCCCGCCGATCTCGACCTCTTCTCGCCGGGGCGAAGCCTGCCTGCGGGGGATGGATGGATTGAGCGGCTCTTCGATGCCACCGTCGCGCGGCCCGGCTATGCGATCACCGACCCGGCCCCCAGCGAGGCCGGCTTTCGCACCATCAGCGTTCCACCGTCCGGAACCGGTCCGTCCGTGGGCGTGCTGGTGATCCGGCGGCGGCTGCTGTCGACGGCATCGATCGTCGTCGCGGCGCTCGCGGCGTCGGTTGTCGGCTGGGCCACGCGACGACGTCCGCGAGTGGCGGTCACGGCAGTGGTGGGGCTCGCGCTGGTGGCGATCTGGACCCCAGCGCCATTTGCGTCGGTCGCCCGGGCGGCATGGTGGGGAGGTCTGGCCGGAGTGTGGTTCGGCGTGGCGGCCGGCGCGGCACGGCGGGTCACCGTGGGCATCGGGATCGTGCTCACGTTGCACATGCCAGCAACCTGTGCCGCCGACCCTGACCTCGGCTCCACGAGGGGCTCTGCGAGAGTCCCCGCGAGGGTCTATGTGACCCCAGCCGCAGACGGCGGCATGGCCCTCGTGCCCGAGCCGTTGTTTCGGCGGCTCACCACGGCAGCAGCCGAGGCGGAATCGGTGCGCGTTCGCGGCTGCTGGCTCATGGTCGCGCCGCAGGGGCGGTGGCGGCTCGAACTTGAGGTCGATGGGGACCACGGGGGTGTGCTCACGCTCGACCAGAACGGCACGGACGTCCGCTGGGTTGTGGCCGCGGTGGCGGCCGTGCCCGGAGTGTCGGTGGACGTTTCCGCGGATGGCGCGACCGCCAGGATCGTGACCGTGGTCGCGGGTTTCCACAGGATCGCCATCGACCTCGCCGCCAAGCCCCTACGGGCGGGCGGCATCGAGTCTGTGACGGTTCGTCTACCGCCTTCCGCCACCGCGGTCGTCGACACAGCCACCGAGGCTGCGGCGGCCGACGCGCAACTCGCGGATCGCTGGCAGTGTGATCGCGGCGACACGTCCGGCGGCTGGCGGCCCGTGGCCGGACCAGCGGGACTTTTTGACGTGTCGAGGGCCGAACTGGTGAGGCTGGTGCGAGCGATCGATTCCCGCCACCCACTTGCCTCCCAGCCCGAGGAGTCGCAGAGCCACAACGAGGTGTGGTGGGGCGAGGGAACGTGCGTGGTAAAGGCCACGTTCGAAATTTCCTCCGGCAGGAACCTGATTCGGTCGCTGGTGATCCGCGCCGATCGCCCGCTCGAGCCGGGGCGTGATGCCAGCCAACCGCGGCTGTTGCCCTTGGGCGCAGGCCGATACCTCGTTGAAATCCGCGGGCCGGCGGCCGGCCCGGTGCGGCTCGATCTCCTGTTTGCGATGCCCCTCGATGACCCGACGGGTGTGTTCGACGTCCCCGGCGTCTGGCTCGACGCGGTCGGCTCCGACGTCCGCACGGTCCGCTGCTCGGCTGCCGCGGGGCTCGATGTCGCGCCGGAGCTACCGGCCGGGTATTCGCTCCTGCGGCCGCGCGAGGGAGATCCGCTCGAGGCGGTCGTGGCCTGGCGGTCGGAGACGGTGGCGGCGGCGAACGCGGCCGACGACGAGAGGCCGCTGGATCGCGGCGACGGGGGCGACCGTCCCAGGGCCCGCGTTTCCGTGCGCCGCAAGACGCAGCCGCCGCGGATCGTGCAGCGGCTCGACGTGGCGTTGGCCCCAGACATGATCGAACTCTCCCTCGACTGCCAGATCGATTCGCGAGCCGGGCCTTTCACCGGCGTCACGATCGACCTACCCGACGATGCGACTGTGGAGCGAGTCTCGCTGGTTGGTGACGGACATGACGCAGGCGGTGCGGTCGATGCGCACGTGTCGAGACCTGCGGCATCGCGGTTGGTCATTGCCACGCAGCATCCGCGGCCCGGCACCTATCGGCTGTCGGTCGCGGCACACGTTTCCGGACGACCCTTGGCAGGCGGTCGGATGCCGCTGGTGCGTTGTGCGGTGACCGATGGGCCGCCGCTCGTGGTCCGCTGGCGCTCGCAGCCCGGGATGGGTGTCGCGGTGCGGAGGAGCGGCGAGGCGTCTGCGGCGCCGTCCGATGCGGACGACAACGTCGCGGAGATCGCCGCGGGCGATCCGGGCCCCGAGTACGAGCTCGTTGTGACGACGGACGGCGATCGGCCGTCGCCGCAGCGTCAGGAGGCGCCAGCGCGAGGATCCGCACCAGACCAGGTGCCGCTCGGCAACGCGGTGGAGGCGACTCTCGTGCACCTGGCCATCGACGACCGGGGCAGGATCTGGGGCATGGCGCGATTCGAAGTGGTGGCCTCCGAACCCGTCGTGAGGATGCGATTTCCGGCAGGCACGAGGCTCTTTGACGTGCTGGTCGATGGTCGTGAGGCGCATGCCACGCCGGTGGAGTCGTCGGTGTGGGACGTGCGGCTGCACGATGTTCGCTGGCCGAGATCGATCCTGGCCGTGTTCGCTGGCGAGGTTGGTTCGTCGGTCGACTCAGGCGACGCGATGTTGATCGAGCCACCCCGGATCGAGGGGCTTCCGTGCCGCGACATGCTCTGGACGATCGATGCCCCGGCTGGCATGCGGGTGCGGGTGGCGGAACCGGCCCGCGTGGTCGATGCGGGAGTCTGGCGGACAGCTCAGGCGGAGGTGCAGCGGCGGGTTACGGCCGTGTTTGCCGCCGCTGTGGAAGGCACCCTCGACATGGATCGCGAGCGGCTGCGGGGCTTTGCGGCTGCCCGCGACGCCGGGGCGAGGCCCGCGCTCGAGGCGGAGTGGGAGCGGGCGATCCAGGGGCTTCCCGAGGCGGGGCGGAGCCGGGTGTGGGTGGTCGACAGCGGATCTGCAGCGCTCACGATCCGCACGGTTCGGCCGACGCCGGCGGGGGAGGGGGGGCGCAACGCGGCGACCGCCGTGCTCGTGGCAGCCCTCGTGGCGGGGTGGCTGATCGCGGCGTGGCAGCCGGCGGCGTGGCGTGCGGCCCTCACCTGGTCGTGGCCCTGGCTGCTCGCGGCCGCGGGGGTCTCTTGGGTCATCATGCTCAGGCCGATGCTGCCCGGGTTGGCCCTGGTCGCGGCTGGACTCGTCGCCCTCGTGGCTCGTCGCCAAGGGGCTGCTGGCATGTCCGCGGCAGCCATGACGGCCTCACGATCCTGACGAAAAGGCGGCTGCGCCGCGGGCAAAGCGGTCTGGCTCGGCCCGGGGGCCGCCGCTACCGTCCGCTCTCTCGACGATCTGCACGCTGGCGAGGCTTACCCGCCGGCGGCCCGAAACGGATTTCGGGGAGGTCGGTCGAGTCGCATGGAGGCGACGGCGCGCATGGTGGATGGACGCAAAGGCGGTGGTCTTGTCCGGTGGCTGGCAGCGTGGCTTGGGCTCGTTGCTGGCTGGCTTGTCGCGGCCGACACCGCGGCGCACGCCGCCGGCTACCGCACGGCGAACTTCATCGTCGAGGCGCCAACCGAGGCCCTCGCCCGCAAGATTGGCGATGCCGCCGAGCAGTATCGAGACACGCTCGCCGTTGAATGGACTGGCAGCCCGCTGCCTCGTTGGAGCCGGCCGTGCCCCATCACCGCGCAGGTCGCCCCAAACCTGGGGGCCGGCGGAGCCACGAGCTTCGTTTTCGACCGTGGCGAGGTGTTCAACTGGACGATGACGATCCAGGGAAGCGAGGAGCGGATTCTCGACTCCGTGCTTCCGCACGAGATCACGCACACGATCTTCGCGAGCCACTTCCGCCGGCCGCTGCCCCGTTGGGCCGACGAGGGGGCGTGCACCACGGTGGAGCATCCCGTGGAGCGGGCCCGGCAGCACCGGCTGCTGCTCGAGTTTCTCACCACGGGCCGCGGCATCGCTTTTCCCGAAATGTTCGCGATGAAGGAGTATCCCGCCGACGTGCTGCCGCTCTACTCGCAGGGCTATTCGCTCGCCCGCTACCTGATCGAACGTGGCGGGCGGCACAAGTATGTCTCGTTCGTGACCGACGGGCTTGCCAGCGAGAACTGGTCGGCGTCACTCGACAAGCACTACGGCGTGACGAGCGTGGCCCAGATGCAGCACGTCTGGCTCGACTGGGTGAAGCAGGGCTGTCCTGCACCGCCGGCATCGCTCGCCGCCGCCGCGCCGGCCCCGGCGGCCGCTTGGTCGGCCACGACCCGCGGCCAGAGCCCCGACTCGCGTCCGGCGTCGCCGGCCGCGGCGGCCACCGCCCCGGTGACCACGAGCGCCGCTCGTTCGTCGATCTACGCCCAGGCCAGGCAAAGCGGCCAAGCGGCGTCTGCGGTGCGGTAGGCCGCTTGCCGAATGAATGGTGGCGTCACCTTCTTTGGAAGCAGCGATCCCGTGCGGCATCCAAGAAGCCCCGAGCGGCAGCGAAGGGGATGACGGCCAGAAGCAGCGACGGCCCGCTGTCTCCGGTTCAGGACTAACCATGCCCTTCGGGTTCATGAGGTCACCGCGTGGGCCCCGGCCTCACCTCAGCGGGTCGCCCTGACCGACCACGCGACCACGCCGAGGCAGGCCGTTTGAGTCAGGCCTGTATCCCCTCGCTTCCGCTCGGGGCTTCCTGGGTGACCAGTCGTGGCGAGCGAGGGGCTGCCCATGCCCTGGAGCCGGCGTTGTTGACGAGCGCAGCCATGGATGGCGGAGCGAAGTCAGCATCGAGCGAGCGAAGCTCACGATGAGCGCAGCGAGCGTCCGGCGACGGGGCATGGGCAGCCCCGAGCAGCGGGGCGGCGCCAACGCAGGCGACCTGATTCAGCCCGGCTTCACGCCCGTGATCAACAGCGTGATGTGGTAGAAGACCGGCGCGGCGAAGCACATCGAGTCGATCCGGTCGAGCACGCCGCCGTGGCCCACTACCAGCGTGCCGTAGTCCTTCACGCCGCGGTCGCGCTTGATCGCGCTCATCGTCATTCCGCCCGCAAAGCCCATCACCGCCACCACGAGGCCGGCGAGCGTGGCCTGCCAGAGTTGGAACGGCGGCGCCGCCCACCAGAGCACCGCGGCGAGCAGGGCCGTGCTCGTGGCGCTGCCAAGCAGGCCTTCCCAGGTGCGGTTGGAACTCACCGCCGAGGCCACCAGCCGCTGGCCGAGCATCCGGCTCCAGACATACTGCATGCAGTCGGCAAACTGCACGAGCAGGATCAGAAAGAAGAGCAGTCGGAAGTTGCCGGTGCGGTCCGCATCGGAGGCACCCTCGATCGGGATCTGGAGGAGGGCCGGGGCAAACGAGAGGCAATAGACGCAGACCACGAGGCCTGCCTGGATCTTGGCCGTCCGCTCCAGGAACCGCTTGTAGTCGCCGGCGAAGGCGACGCGGGCGAGCACGAACAGCGTGGCGTAGACCGGCAGGAAGACGCTGAAGACGTCGTAGCGGTTGAGGCCGACAAGGACGTAGTGGAGCGGCGTGAACAGGAAGAACACCCAGAAGAGGGCGCGATGGTCGCCTTTCCGCGTGGGCGTGAGCGTGATGAACTCGCGGAGCGCCCAGAACGACACGAGCCCGAAGAGCACGACCGTGGCGGTCGTGCCGAGCCAGAAGGCCGCAGCGAGCACGGTGCAGAGGATCCACCAGCCACGGAGCCGGTTGTTGAACGTGCGGATCGCGGCGGGATCGAGGCCGCGGTCGGGATGCCGCTTGAGGAACTGGCCCACGGCCGTGGCCGCGGTGAGCAGGGCGAGCACGCCGGCGACGAGCGCGATGGTGCGGTTGTCGTTCATGCCGGCGTCATTCCTTCAGGGCCAGCACGGCGCGGCGGGCACGGGCGAGGAAGTCGAGTTTGGCCTCACCCCGCTCCAGCCACATCGGCGGACCGAAGCTGATGCAGGAGAGCAGGGGCACCGGCAGGAACTCGCCGCGGGGCAGCACGCGGTTGAGGTTGTCGATGTGCACCG